>Ga0315290_10000061_pt1 | contig 59728 bp, 45 predicted proteins | sample YL17G12_0_MG_FD_203627 | JGI IMG/M metagenome (GOLD analysis project Ga0315290, IMG submission 203627) | Sediment microbial communities from Yellowstone Lake, YNP, Wyoming, USA - YL17G12_0 | ecosystem: Environmental > Aquatic > Freshwater > Lake > Sediment | place: USA: Wyoming | collected... | reverse complement strand
CTGCGTCAACGAGGCCCCAACGGCCAATGGCTGCCGCGGACTCCCGCCATGGCCGCCGGCCTGACCGACCATGTGTGGCCCCTGTGGGAACGGCTAACCTTTCCGACGGTGCAACGCCAATAGGACATAAGGCGATTACACCCAGGCCCCCACCTGCCACCTGTCGGGGAACTTGCGCAACGAGGGCCGCGTGACCCACGACCCCGCCGAGCGGATCTCCTGGACCAACCGGCCCGAGATCAGCCTCCGCATGGATACCGACAAGCAGGGCAGCGTGGTCCAGGAGGCCGATCCGCTGAAGCGCAAAGAGCTCGTGGTCGACACCGCCCAGATGAAGCGCGACCGCATGCAGCAGGTCTGCTCCCATTGCCACACGCCCGAGTACATCGGCGCGTTTTACAAGCAGTACGACGACTTCGTCGTGCTGTACAACGAGAAGTTCGGCAAGCCCGGCCAGGCGATCATGGCCGAGCTCAGGAAGCAGAAGCTCTTGACTCCGCAGCCGTTCGACGAGGAGGTGGAGTGGACCTGGTACTACCTGTGGCATCACGAGGGCCGCCGGGCCCGGCACGGCGCCTCGATGATGGCCCCCGACTACGCCCACTGGCACGGCACCTTCGAGGTCGCCGAGCGGTTCTACCAGCGCCTCATCCCCCAGGTCCGCGAGATCGTCCACCGGGCCCGAAGCGACGGCAAGACCTCCCAAGCCCAGGCGGTTGACTCGCTGGTCAACGAGATCCTCCGCCGGCCGGAGCACGCCTGGTTCGAGAAGCAGACCAAGCCCGGCGCGGCCGAGCCGCCCAAGTCGGCGCCCGGCCGGGCGGTGAGATAGCGATTGCCGTCAACCGGAAGGTACTTTCCAACCGCCTTGGGTTTCTCGAACAACGCCGGCCGCCGCTGGCCGCTCCAGGCATCGGCGACAGCCCGACCACCTCCGATGAGGGCATCTTTCGGGCGACGGCCACTGACAACAGCCGTCCCCACAACGCCAGGGCGGCTAAATTGCCAGTTGGCAGGTGCCATCCGTGGGGCTAGAAACGGGGCCAGTTGAGCGGCGGGGGGTGGCCTGCGGTGGCGAGCGATGGCCAGAAGCGCAGTCCCGAGGTAGCTGATCCGGAAGGAACGCAACCTCTTGCGCTGTCCATGGATAGGAAAAGCCGGCCAGTCTTGGCGACTGCCGGCGAAAGCGAGGGCGACGGGACTCGAACCCGCAACCACTGGATCGACAGTCCAGTACTCTAACCAATTGAGCTACGCCCCCAAGTATTTTATCCACAAGGGCTTACGCCAGATTGCATTCACCCTTTCAGCAGCCAGTTTGGGAGATTGGTGTCCATTCGCTGTCCCTTCCACACCCAAGAAATCTACCACATCGTCGGGCACTGCAAAAGCCCCCGCCCGACCGCCCAACGTGGGACCGGTTGCCAACCGGTCCCACGAGCCGGAGGCAGCGCGCTGCCTACAGAGCGGATGGCGGGACGACCACCTCGAACGCCGAGCCCTTGATGCGGCGGAGTTCTTCGTGGAGGTTGGGGATGCGCGGGTCGGGGGCCACGGAGATGGCCCAGTCGATGCCGTTGTCGGCCACGAACATCCCGTAACGCTTGAGGCCCTTGAGGATCGCCTGGACCTCGGGGGAGAAGCGGGAGACGTCGAAGTCGGCCCGCAGGCGGATCCGCTCGCCCATGCGGGGGAGGTTCTCGGCGGTCAGGCGGCTGGCGTAGTGGGTGGCCGGGGCGACGTAGGCCCGGCGCGTGCGGCGCACCGTGACCCGCATCGCGTGCTCGACCAGGCCCCGCTTCAGCTCGTCGTAGCGGACCACGGCGGGGAAGATCGGCAGCCCGGCGGCGTCGGACGAGGTCCAGCCGTCGGGCCGGAGCTTGTTGGTCTTCAGGTCGAACACCGAGGCCTGGGCGGCCTGCCAGCCGGCGTCGGTCTTGCGGGCCTGGTAGAACTCGTAGAGCATGCGCTTGACCGGATCGACCACGATCGCATGCCGGTCGCCGCCGCGCTCGAACCGGTCGCGCTGCACGTCGTCGAGGGTTTTTTCTTTGGCGTTCGGGTCGCGCTGGTAGGAGACGGGCCAGCCCTCGATGGGGACGCTGTCGGGCAGGGGGAACGGCCCGGCGTCGGACTCGCCCGGGTACTCGACGATCTTCACCTCGACCCGCTTCTGGTCCGGCGGCACGAGCACGAAGCCCATGTCGGGGTTGTAGCGCAACGGCTTGTCCGGGCCGATCGAGGCGATGATTGCCCGGGAGTTGGGGTGCAGCGGCCAGCCGGCGACGACCTGGTTCCAGGGATTATCCGGGGGGAAGACCTCGAGGGCCGACAGGATTGCGTCGGCCTCGGGGGAGTCGAACGGGATGGGGCGGGCGATCGGCGGCATCGTGGCGGCGCGAATGCGTGCCAGCCGGGCGGGATCGCTCCCGCCGGCCGCCGCCGCCCAGGCCAGGCACGCCATGACGCACACCGACCCACCCATCGCTGCAACCGCACATCGACTGGTCATCATCGCGTTTTCCCTTGTGTACGGGTGGCACGGGCATCTTGCCCGTGCTTCGAGCCGCAGCACTGGCGAGACGTCAGTGCCACCCAACCGCGTCCTCCCTTTTGCATTTTTCATTTTGCATTTTTCACTTTGCATTCTTCGTTCTCCGTGGTTCAACCGACTTGCGCGATGACGTACGGCCCCTCGGGGATCACCGCGATCGTGGCCCGGGGACCGTAGCGGGCCAGGGCCTCGGCCACGGCGGCTTCCACGCTCGGCGCCCAATCGACGAACAGCCGGCGCAGGGTCGCGGCCGGCAGGCCCTCGCTGACCATCACCACGCGGGCCTTGCGCCGGACCCGGGCCAGCTCCTCCACCTGCCACTGGTCCATGCGGAAGTAGTCGCCGGCAAGGATCCGGTCCATGAACTCGTCCAGCGAGGGGTTTTCCTCGAAGATGCCGCAAAACTCCTCGCTGCCAATCCCTTCGCTCAGGCCGGCGGCCAGCACGATGGTGCCGCCGGGCTTGACGATCTCCAGCCCGGCCACCATCCCCTTGACCGACTGGTAGAAGGTCGTGTCCAGCGGATAGCCGGCCGACGAGGTGACCACGACGTCGACCGGCTCGGGCACGGTGTCGGTCGCGAAGCCGCGGACGAAATCGACCCCCCGGGCCCAGGCCCGCTCCATGTCGCCGGCGACCACGGCGAGAACCTGGCGCTTTGCGTCGATCACCGCGTTGACGATGAAATCGCAGCCGGCACGGCGAGCGATCCAGGTGTTCTCCTCGTGGACGGGGTTCCCCTCGACCGACCCGCTGCGGGCGTTTGCGTGCTCGAGAAATCGCGGGCTGTGCCACGCCCGGATGGTCTCCAGGGCGGCCAGGCCCGGACACACCAGCTTGCGTCCGCCCGAGTAACCGGCCATGAAGTGCGGCTCGATCAACCCGGTGGTGATCTTCAATTCGGCGCTGAGGTAGCGGTTGTCGATCCAGATGGGCACGGCCCGCGGGCTGGTGCCCAGGTACGCATGCTCCGATCGCTCCCGGCCGTGGTGGCTCTCGACGCGATAGTCCTCGACGATCGGCCGGCCGAGCATTTCCACGAGCTCGTCGCGGCAGTTCGGGCGGTGCAGGCCCGTGGCCACGAGGATCAGGACCCGATCCCGGGGAACGCCGCTTTCTTGAAGTGTGGCCAGGATGGGCGGCAAGAGGACCTGGTTGGGAACCGGGCGCGTGACGTCGCTGGTGACCACGCAGGCGCTCGCCCGGCCCAGGGCAAGCTGGGCCAGCGGGGGCGATCCGATCGGCTGGGCCAGGGACTGGCAGACCGCCTGCTCGGGATTCGCCATGGGCTCGGCCGGCCGGTAGCCCAGGCACTTGACGACGTTCAGGTCCGGCAGATCGACCTCAAGCCCTTGGCGGCCGTAATCGAGCCGGACCCGCATGCGAAGCCCTTCTCCCGGATCGTTGGCCGCGCCAAGCTCAGGAGGAACCCTTGGGGGCCTTGGCGCCCTTGGCGGCCTTGGCGCCCTTGGTGGCCTTGGGGGCCTCGGTCCCCGCGGCAGTGGCAGTGGCAGCGGCAGCGGCCTCGTCTTCCTCCTTGCGCTTCTTCTTCTTCTTCACCGAGATCTTGTAGACCCGGACCTTGGGCAAGCCGAGTGGGGCATCCCCCTCCTTCCACCGGTCCGAGGCCTTGAGTCGCTCGATTCGTTCGGCCCGGGAGAGCACGCTGCGACTGCGAATCAGGCCGCGGTGCACCCTGAGGCTCTTGTCCATGGTCATGATCGCAGAAGCTCCGTGGACTGAGGGTAAAACGAACTACCCAGTATACGGCCCGGCGGGCAATCGTACAAGCAGACCGGGCCACAGGTAGTGGTACACCTTGGCCAGAACGGCTGAAGTGTAAAGGGAAATCGAAAAAACCACTAGTCTGGGGGGAGGGGTAGTGCGCTGGCCTTCAGTTTGAGAATACTGAATATTCTCACCACTGGAGGTGCCGCATGGCGGTTCGGTTTTTCTACGTCGATGAGTCCTACGACAAAGATCGGTTCTGCCTATCTGCCATCGCCATTCGCCACTCTCATTGGAGAGAGGCTTTTGATGAGATCAAGGCTCATCGGCTACGGCTCAAAGCAGACTACGGCATATTCTTGCGGTCGGAATTACACGCTACTGAGTTTGTAGCTGGGCGTGGACATATTAGCGGCCAACGTGTGACAAAATGGGAGAGGAGTAGAATCTTTCTCGGGATTCTTCGACTCGTGGCCAGCCTTCCGGAGGTGATGCTGTTCAACATCTGCATCCCTAACAAAGGGATTGCCAAAACGCAAATGACCGCTTGGGATCGGTTGACAAATCGGGTGGAGCGGACCATGCGCGAGATAGAGAACCAGGAGTTTCCTTTGCGAACGCAGCTTTCTGCGGCGGCGAAGGACAGCGTTACAATCGACGGAAAGCCGACGCCCATTTCATCCGTATTTGCGGAGCAAATTGAAGCCCGACTGACGGCCTATCGAGCACGTGCATTCATTATTGCAGACGAAGGCCGTGAGCGCGAGATCACAACCGCGATCCGAAGAATGCACGTATTCAATCCCGTCCCGTCTCGGTACGGAGCATGGGCCTCTGGGAATCGTACGCAGAACATCCCAACAACAAGGATCATTGAGGATCCGGTTTTCAAACAGTCCCACCGATCGTACTTCCTCCAGTTGGCAGACTTCGTAGCGTTTGCGCTTCTGAAACGGGAAGTCCCTCCAACACGGACAATTGCGAAGTACGGAATACACGAAATGTTTGACGAGACTCTGGCCCCAATATGCTTCCGGAGAGCCTCACCGCGTGATCCGCTTGGCATCGTGAGGGGATAAGAAAGGACCACCCCAAAGGGTGGCCCAAGCAAGACAGGTTGACCGCCGCTAAAGACGGGCCCGTCCAGCATAGACATGATATCGACCTGCCCAAGGGGATGTCAATACCCGCGTGGTGGTCTCGCCTGCCCGACTAAAGACACCGAGTACAGCGAAACCGGGAGATGCCCCCATAGGGTACCAACGATCCACACGAAAATACTAGGCTCTTGATCGATCATTGGTCGGCCGGAAGAATGACCTAGATCGTGATGGAGGACGCCCCATGAGCACGAACAAGTTCTGTTTTCGTGTAAGTGTCGAAACCCGGGATGAGACCGGGGAGATGATGGCCGTCTATTTCCAGATTCGCAAGGGAAAAACGAAGACCACCAAGGAATATGCGGACGGGAACGTCTTCGCGGACTACGACAAGCACGGCCAACTCTTGAGAATCGAGATGCTAGGTCCCTGCCGCGAGTCAGTCCTTGATAGGATTGCCAAGGCAGCTCCGGAAAAGCGCTTCGTACGTGGTGCCGTTCCGCGAGGGATGCTTGCAGCGACTTAGGTCACGTCGCAGACCCGGCCGGTGAGGAATCCGGGCTAACCCGCTGCGGACAGGTCTTCGCACTCGACGCTGTGGATGGCGTGGAGGAACTCCTCGATCGAGGGGTATCGCCTCTTGACGTTGGGCTCAATGCACCGGTGGATGGCGTCGGCCAGCGTGGGGTGGATGTCCGGGCGCCAACGTTGGACCGCGAAGGGCCGCTTGTCGTGGGTCATCGCAGCCTGACCGGTCCTTCCCTCGGGCCACGGAAGATGGGAAGTAAGGATCTCGTAAGCCGTGACGCCGAACGCGAACACGTCCACCCGGTGGTCGGTTTCCCGCCGGTGAACCAGCTCCGGGGCCATGTAGTTGGGGTTGCCCGTGCGATTGCCCGGCTGGAAAAACGCGGGCTGGGCCGGGATCGACAGCCCAAAGTCGATGAGCTTGATGCTCTCCCCCCCTTCGGCCAACATCAGGTTGCGAGGGGAGAGGTCCCGATGGAGATACCCGGCCGCATGGACCGCTGCCACCGCCTCGGCAGCCTGGTGGACAAAACGGAGCCGCCGGCCATCGAGCCGCGGGTCCTGGACCAACAGGAGGGCGTGGACCCCCGGTCCGGGGAGGAACTCCATCACCAGGTACGGTGAGCCTTCCGTGGTCAGCCCATGCTCGTAGGTCCGCACGATACTGGGGTGTCTTAGGCCGAGGGCGATCTCCCCCTCGCTTGGCTTGTGGAGTCCCTTGAACCGGGCCTCGAAGGTGGCGGTCTTCTTTCGGTCGAGGACCTTCAGCCCGAGAGTCTCCCCCGTGGCACGGTCCCGAACCATGTAGAACTTCGACATGGTCCCGGAAATGGCCTCGCGCAAGAGCTCGAAGCGGGACTTGACGTCCAGCCTCCGTGTGGAGAACGCCGACTGAACGCGCTTGAGGAAACCCATGGACCCCCTGAAGAGGTAGAGACGCCCCGAAAGACCTTCTTCGTCCATTATGGTTCGCGAAGGCCGATCTGGCAAACACTCAATCGCAGATCGCTCCCTGCGAGGGGGCTGGGCCGGACCGGGCGCGAAGCCACGCCACGACGTCCCCCAGAATCTGGGCCTTCTCCGGCTCGTGGAGGAGGTCGTGATAGAGCCCCTCGTAGAGCTTCAGGGTCTTGTCGCCCGAGGAGGCGTGCGCGTGGAGGTGGCGGCTGCCTTCGACGTCGGTGACGCAATCGCCGGTCCCGTGGAGGATCAGCACCGGCAGCCGGAAGTCCTCGGCCCGCCGCCGGATCCGCTCGGCGGCCCGCAGGACTTCGGCGCCGGTGCGGACCGGAAACCGCCCGTGAAACACGCGCGGATCGTTGAGGAAACCCTCGACGACCGCAGGATCGCGGGAGACCTTGAGGAACCTGACGCGGACCAGGCGCAGGCGCGGCCAGACCCGGGCGACAAAGCCCGCCAGGCGGCGAAGGAAAGGGAACACGCCCCTGCCGATCGACAGCGCCGCGGCGCTGAGGATCAGTCCGTCGAGCTTCGGCCGGCGCTCGATGGCCAGCAAAGCCGCGATCGCCCCGCCCATGCTGTGGCCCAACAGAAACACCGGCCCTGCCGGATGGCGCCGGCAGACCCGCTCGAGCAGAAGCTCCAGATCGGCAAGGTACTCGTCGAACGACTCGATCCAGGCGCGCTCGCCTTCCGAGCGGCCGTGGCCGCGAAGGTCCATGGCCGAGACGGCGTATCCCTCGAGGTTCAGTTGCCCGGCGGTGTCCGCGTAGCGCCCGCAGTGCTCGAACAGCCCGTGGACCAGGACGACGACGCCCCGGACCTCGCCCTCGGGAAGCCAGGTCTTTTCGCACAGGGTCAGGCCGTCGTGGGCGGGAAAGCGGTCTTCGTGGTACGGCATGGCGTGGCCCGCCGGTGTTTCGCGCGAGGGATCAAGACTCAGCAGTCCGGTCGTCCGGTCAGCCCTGAGTCCGCTCAGGCATGAGTATCGAGCCGCGGGGCGGGAAAGTAAAGCCCCGGCAACTGCCCCGCCATGGTCCCGTTTGCGTTTTTCGGCGGGCCGCTACCCGACGGAACCTGCCTGCGGTAGGCTGCCTTTGGTCTCGATGAACATGCGCGATCCCAGGAGAAGTAGGGTGGGACGAAGTCCCACCGAATGGGCCTGCAACGAACAGGAGGAGAAACCCCATGCGTGGCCGTGCCGAATCGGCGTTGCGACTCTTGGCCCTTGTGCTGGCGGCGGCCTGCGGCGGTAGGGATGCCTTTGCCGCCGAGGGAAGGCTTCCCGAGCTGAGCTTCGAGAAGGACGGCTCGCTGACCGGCGGGAAGCGGCTGTTGGACATCGTGCGGGGGAAGTTTCCCGACGTGCCCGGGTTCGTGTTCGACGCCTGGTGCTACGAGAGCCCGCTGACGTTGGTCGAGCATCGCAAGCTGGCCGGCGGCGTGCTGGAGCTGCGGCATCGGGTCAATGAGCAGGGGCACGTGCTCGTGGTTACGTCGGTCACACCGGAGCCGGGCGCGGTGGAGTTCTCCGCCCGGGCGGAGCTCGACCCGCGGCACCAACCCGGCGCCCGGCTGCCCAACGTGCTGCCGGTGCCGAACCTTTGCTGGCAGGTCCGCCGGGCCCAGGGCTTCAAGAGCGAGCCGGACCCGTATCCCGAGTTCATCAAGCGGTGTTTCCTCTTCACCGAGCAGAGGCGGACGTTCCTGGATCAGACCACGCGGCGCAAGCTGTTGTACCGCGATCCGCCGCTGGCGCCCGACGCGCCGCACAACAATCCGCCCTGGGTGCAGATGTACGTCGGCACGTGGCGGGAGGTGCCGGTGCCGACAAAGGGCTTCTGGGCCAACTACAGCCCGGACCGGTACACGATCCCGGTGATGGGGGTGGTATCGCGGGACGGGAAGCACCTGGCGGCGCTGGCCAGCGGGTCGGCGGGGGAGATGGCCCAGGCGTGGCACGACTGCCTGCACAACAACCCGCCCTGGGAGCCCGCCCGGGCCTCGCCGGGAGAGCGGCGCTGGCGCGTCAAGGTGTACGTCATGGCCAACGATCCGGCGAGGCTGCTGGAGCGTGTGAAGGCCGATTTCCCCGAGGCGGGCAAGCCGTCGCGGTGAAACCAGCCGGGATGGTGTTGAGGGTTCGTTCCAGTCTCTCTGGCAAAGGGTAGGGTGACGGGAAGGGAGAATCAAGAGGGCTGGGTGGCCCCGGGCGGGCAGCACACAACGGAACCCCAAGGAAGAGGCCGTGGCCAGCGATACGGCGCAACGTCCACTCCTGTAAGCTCTTACGATCGTTAGACTCTGAAATCCTGGCTTTCCACTCAGCACGTATCGCAAAATTGCGTTGACAAGATATCGCAAGAAGGCGATAATCGTAAGGCGGCGATGGGCCGCCGAACAGGAGCCGGGCATGCCCGAGACGACCGTTGTGCTGTTCGCCGAGGACGATGGCTCAAGCGCCCTTCTCAGGTGGCTCGATGTGCAGCCTGAGAAGGTGCAGGATAAGTGCCTGGTGAGGATTGAGCGACTCCGAGAATGGGGACACGAACTGCGTCGGCCCGAGGCGGACTACCTGAGAGATGGAATATATGAGTTGCGGGTGCGTTTTCAGTCGGTCAACTATCGAGTCTTGTACTTCTTTCACAGCCGGGGCGCGGTCATCTCCCACGGCCTGACGAAGGAAGACAAGGTTCCTGACAAGGAGGTGGAACGAGCGATCAAGAACAAGGAGAGATTCGAAGCCGCCCCGGACAGACATACCTACAAGGAGTGAAGGGATGGCCAAGCCGGAAAAGACCAGCGACGCGGTGGAGATTCTTCGCAGACGTTACATCAAGAACGATGCCGAGCGCAGGGCTTCTGTTGAAGCAGAGCGAGTCAATGCGCAGGTCGCTCAGTTGATTCACGACCTGAGGGTCGAGGCAGGGCTCACCCAAGCAGAGCTCGCGGAACTCGTGGGGACCACCCAGTCGGTCATCAGCCGCCTTGAGGATGCCGACTACGAGGGCCACTCGTTGTCGATGCTGAACCGCATTGCGCGGGCCCTGAACCAGAAGATGACAGTGCTCATGACCGCAAACGATCCGCGGATGGACGTGTTGCGCTACGCCTTCTCCCTGGCTGCCCAGTTGCTTCGGCGGGAGAGGAACCTCACGGTAGACGAGCTGGCGAAGCGTGCGGACATCGATCGTGGGGAGATCGTGGCCATGGAGCGGAATCAAGGCTACCGGCCTTCGCCGCTGACCCTGCACAAGCTGAGCAAGTTCTATGGCATTCCGGAACGACGGATGCTTGTGCTTGCAGGGGCAGTCAAGGACGTTCCCTCCGAGTTGCAGCAGTCTGCGTCTCGGTTTGCTGCGCACTCCGAGTCGTTCTCGAAGCTGACGCCGGAAGAGAAGGAGGCGCTGGACGAGTTCGTGCGACTTCTTAGGGCCCACGTATAGTCTTCAGGAGTAAGGCGGATGGATGCACATACGCGCAGAAAGATCGACGAAGTCGTCTGGGCCACACTGCGCGAGGCCGGCCTCACCAAACCGCCGGTTTCAGCAGAAGCACTGCTGGAGCACCTGAACCTACATCGGCATTATTACGACCTTCAGGATCCCAGCTTCCTCGACAAGGTGAAGCACAAGGTGCGAATCCACGGTACGAAGCTGGCTACGATCATCAAGAAGGTGTGCCTTACAGCCGTGCTCTTCCATGACGAGAACCGGGTTGTCGTGGATGCCAGCTTGCCACCCCGTCGACGTGAGTGGCCGACGATGCACGAGGCTGCGCACCGCATTCTCGTGTGGCACCGCCCCTATTTTGCCTACGGAGATACGGCGCAGACCCTTGATCCGCAATGGCACGAACGGCTCGAACTTGAGGCAAACTACGGTGCTTCGGCTCTAAGTTTCTGCGGCCCGGTATTCGAAAAAGAAGCTCTTGACACCACCCCCCAGTGGGTCGCTATCGAGGGGCTTCGGGTACGCTATGCAAAGTCGTACACGATGACACTTCGGCGCTACGTTCAACACGGACCTCACCTCCCCATGGCCATGGTCGGCTGGCGCGCCTGGTGGGTGCCCCCGCCCGCAGACGAAAGTGGTCGATGCCGCCACTTCGTGACGTCGAGCCGGTTTGCAGAGGAATTCCCCGAGGTGGGCTCTGCCGAGCTGATTGCGATCCTTGATCCCTTGTGCCATCGCGCGCGAGGAGGGCTTGTGGCCGACTCCGTGCTCTCCCTGCGAGACCAAGACGGAAAACGCCATGAGTTTCGGGTGGAAGCCTTCTTCAATAGTCATTACCTTCTCGCGCTGATCGCCTGGCGGCGCAAGATGGATAAGACCACGATCAGCCTCGCCGGATGAAGGGCGCCAGACGCGAGGTTCTAAGATGAAATTGCTGCACACCGAGTTCTCCGGGGGTCCGAGCGACATCGCATTGGTCACGCTGGACTCGCAGGCGAACGTGATGCTGCTGAGCGACACGGATTTTTCCGCTTACCTGAGCGGCGGCAGCTTTCACTATTACGGAGGCTGGGCCACTGGCTCTCCGGTCCGCCTCTCTCCCCCTTCTCGAGGGCATTGGCACGTTGTTGTGGATCTCGGCGGGTACTCGGGCACAGTCCGCGCTGGCGTGCGGATCATCCGGAGGGACTCGTCTGCCCCCTGAGACGGATGCTCTTGCATCAACTCTCCCAATGGCGTAATACTGCGGTGGCCGAACGTGTAGGGTGGGACGAAGTCCCACCGAATCGGCCTGGAGACTCGAGGAAAGGTGGGACTTCGTCCCACCCTACCAAGAGCCGGACGGACCAAAGAAGGGTCTACTGGAGTTTCGGCTGCACCAGCTCGCCGCGGGCCTGGGCCTCAGCGTTCTCGTAAGCGCCGAAGAAGTCGGAGTTCGCGTCCAGCCAGACGATGATCCGGCCCAGCTCTTCCGGCGACAGTCGCACGTCGTAGTGGCCCTTGTCCAAAAGCGAAAGCAGCCTCGACGCCCGGGCGCCGAACTGCCCCGGCACCGTGCGCGCCGGCTGCCACCGGTCGTACTGGTTCTCGATCGCGTCGTTGCGGGGCGCGCCGTAGTGGAAGGCGTACGGGCGAAGGTTGCGGTACGACTGGTACCAGAGGAACTTGTCGTGCTGCCAGTCTCCCGGGCGGAGGTCGGGCGGATCGCTCGCGTCTTGGCCGTGGCAGCTTGTGCAGTGCCGCTCCAGCACCGGCTGGACCAGGCGCGGGAAACTCAGCGGATTGCTCCCTTCGGCTTCCGGCCGGATTGGCGAAGGCTCGCGGCAAAACGCCTGGGGCAGGCCCGCCCGCGATTGCGCGGGCGAGCGGCCCTTGCGCTCGTGGCACCCCAGGCACGTCCGCTTCTCCCCACCGTGCACGTACGTGGCGCTCCGCATCGACTGCACCGCGGCTCCCCGCTGGTCGAGGGCCTGGAAGTAGACCGACCGGCCGGGCGGGAGATAGAAGCAGGCGCTGCCGTCCTCCTCCACCGGGACGGTCCCCAGGACGGCCCGGCCGCTGGTCTCCGAGCCGTAACCGATCTGCGGCTTGTGGTGCAGGGGCGTGCTCTTGGGCAGGAGGTGGACGATCCTCAGTGCCCGGATCGCCACGCCCGGCGGGAAGGGGTACAGGCTGTCGTAGACGTTGACCACGCCCACCACGGCGTTTTCGGTAGAAGCCGGGCTCGCCGGGTCCAGGGCGTGCGCATCGCCGACGAAGGCGAACGTGGGCCGGTCGGTCAGTCGGGCCGGCGCGACCGCGCCCGGCACCACCGGCGGGGCTGGCCGCGGCCTCACCGGCACCGGGCCCAGGCAGGCCAGCTCCGGGTCCTGGTAGAGCACCTCGCGGTTCCCGAACGCATCGAGCAGGTAGATCCCGTGCCGGTCGCCGCTCGGGCCGTACACGCAGAGGTAGTAGTGCTCGCTCAGAGGCCAGGCCGTGCCGTAGGCCGCAGCGCCGTTTTCTGCGGTTTCCGGGAAGCCCACGTCGGGGGTCAGGCGCCGCACCGGGGCCAGGGCGTCGTCGTCCGGGACGCGAGGGTCGATGACGATCAGGGAGCCGTACGCCTGGGTATGATGGGCCGAGGCCGTGGCCACGTAGCGGCGCGAGCCGGGGATCGCCGCCACGTTCAGCTCCATGTCGGGATTCAGGTCGTGGCTGGGTTTGAAGTTTCCGTGCACTGCCCGGGGGTCGCGCCCGTCCGGCGCGGTGATCCACGGATGGTGTGCCTGGTTGTGGCCCCGGTCGACGTAGTCCCACCGGCTGTAGACGATCAAGCCCTCGTGGTTGACCGAGGGATGCCACTCGTTCCCCTCGTGGTGGCTCAGCCGGATGGGGTTTTGGCCGTCGGCGTCGATGGCGTGGAGGGTGTACAAGGGGACGGGCCGGCCGTGGCAGCGGCCAAAACCCCCGCGACGCTCGGAGATGAACACGATCCGCCCGTCGGGGAGCCAGTTCGGGTGGAGGTCGTTCCACGGCCCGTCGGTGAGCTGGGTCAGGCCCGAGCCGTCGATGCCCACCCGGAACACGTGGTACGACGTCTGGGCAGTCCACGGGGGGCGGTCCCGCATCTCCACGCCCCACGTCGGATCCGGGGCCGGGCCCGCGCCCGCCTCGCGCTCGGCCGAAAGCCCGCACTCGCAGTAGGCGAACAACACCGTGGCCGCGTCATAGGAGAGCGCCGGCTGAAGGAACGATCCGCCTGCGAGCGGCTTCCCGCGCAGCCGGCCGCTTGCGACGGTCGAGTTTTCCAGGAGGCTCCGCACGGTGGGCGACGGACCGAAGGGGTCCTCCAGCAGGAACAGGCCCCCGCCCGCCCGGGCGAAGTTCCCAAAGTACTGGTCGCACATGTGATTGGCCGCCGCAAGCCGGCGCTTGACGAACACGATGCGGCGGAAGTCCAAGAGCGGATTGGAAAACGCGATCCGCCGCCTTAGCGCGCAGACCTGCCGGTACACGTCGAACCGCTCCGCTCGGCGGGCCGGATCGAGCGAGGCGCCCTGCGCTTCGAGCCGGGCCAGCTCGCCCTCCAGCGCGGTCCAGGGCCCGGCGGCCCCGCCGCCGCCCTGCTTCAGGTCGGCCAGGAGCGCCCGGGTGGTCCGCAGCACGAAGTCGGCCGGGTCGCGATCGCCCGGCCAGACCAGGGCCTCGCGACGAAACGCCGTCGGCGCCACGCGCTTCCAATGCTCCCGATTGCCGATCAGCGTGGCCAGCCGGAGGAAGTCCGCCCGCACTTCCCGGTCCACCAGCGCGGCCTCGCCGGCCAGGGTCGCGGCCCAGCGGGGCGACAACACGCACGCCCCGGCCAGCAACAGGTAGGTCATCCAGCGCGACTTGCCCAAGACAGGTCCTCCCGGTTTGCAGGCCCACGCCGCGCGATGCGCTCACGGCGGGGGCCTCGCCGCCAGTATACCCCCGATGCGTCGGCCTTCGCCATAGCATGATATCCTACCGGCCCAATCGGGGCGGGATCGGCGCGCTCGATCAGAGCAAGGTTTTCTGACCTGGCCGGCCATTCCAGCTTCGACGCTTCGGTCGATCTGACCTCCGCGCGCCACGTTTGGGCGGTACGGCCGCCCGCTCCGAGAAAACGGTCATTTGATGGTGCATCCGAGAACAGGTATGAATTGTTGAGAAAGTCGAACAAGCACCATTAAGGCTCTCAGCATTTCGCATTGGGTTGCATGACGCCACGAAGTCAAAGAGTTACAACGTTCCCGCGATCCTGAAGTGTAGTAGCCATCCAATTGTCCGTGATCACTTAGGAATTCATCTTGAGCCGCGCACTGTATGCCCTAACGTATCTCACGGCTTTTCCTTTCGTGTCACATGAGATCAACAAGCACGCTGTTTTGCAGATCCATACCGAGGCGAGTAAGCCTTAAAGCACCTTCGTGCCATTCAAGCAGCCCGCTGTTTATCGGTTTGTCTAGTTTTTCACCGAACGCCTCGCGGATACTCATCCCGTGCATGTGCGCAAAATCCCCATTCTTTACGCCGCGCGTGATGCGCAGCCCCAGCATCATGCTCTCACACCGCGCTTCTTCTCTTGATATTTGCTCCGTCTTCGGCTCTTCACCTGCCAAGTACGCATCAATCTTTGATGGGTTCATAGTACGGCATTCCTCGAAAAAGCTGTGTGCCGCGCAGCCGAAGCCAAGGTACGGCACGCGTGTCCAGCAGCCGACATTATGCCGGCAGGCGTACCCTTCGCGTGCAAAATTGCTGATTTCATATTGATGAAAGTCGTGCTCCGCGAGCGTCTGCCGCGCAAGCTCGTACATATCGCGATCGATTTCCTCATCGGGAAGAGCTAGCTTTCCCACAGTGACATCGCGGCAGATCGGCGTTCCTTCCTCAACGATCAAACCGTAACAGGAGAGATGCGTTGGGGAGAGCGCAATCCCGGCCTCCAGCGTTTCCCGTACATCCGAAACGGTTTGCGAAGGCAGGCCGAACATCAGGTCCAGGTTAATATTATCAAATCCCGCTATACGCGCAATTTCCACGGAAGCGATCACGTTCTCCCAATTATGGATCCTGCCGATGAGACGCAAAAGACGCGCCTGCCTTGCCTGCGCGCCGATGGACAGCCGGTTAACACCCGCTTTGCGCAGCGCTTGCGCAAAGGGCGTCGTGAGTGTTCCAGGGTTGCATTCGCAGGTGATCTCGGCACCCTCTTCAATTGGGAATGCTTCAACCAGAGCATCCAGGATGCGTGTTACCTGGAACTCGTCCAGAAGCGAGGGCGTGCCCCCGCCAAGGAAAATCGTATCCGCTTTCGGATGCCCCGTTTCTGCGCCTCGCCGTGTTATCTCCCGGATAACGGCATCCACATAGCGCGGGATATCCGCCTCGCGCCCTGCGTACGATGCAAAGTCGCAATACGCGCACTTGCTTACGCAAAAGGGCACGTGCACGTAAAGCCCGATCGGCTGAGGCAAAGGTCCGTGCATGTTACACCGAATTCACCTCGGTCGATGTGACCGAAGCACGCACCAGGGAGATGATGCGTGGCATCCAAATCCTTTGGGCCAAACCGACAGCCGAGGGCCTGATGAACGACGCTTGGCGTGCGGAGATTACTGCCACACCTCGGCGGCTGGTCTGCCTCCTACCACGCGACACGGCTGCTCTCAGACCCGGAACAGAGTTTCTTCATCATCCACGCGAACTCGCCAACCTCCTGCTTCCCGAACCGGCTCGCCGACATTGGCGTAGTGTATTCGACGGTGACAGGTAGCGCACAGGACTACAAGGTATTCTGGCCCGAGGCATTCCGGTGGCGGATTCTTGGACAGGTGAAACAGGTGGTGGGCTTCGCAGTATCGGTGTCCGTTCCGCATCACGAAGCCAGGATCTTCGCGGAGTTGGCAACCACTCCCGCGCGTCCGCCTTACGTATCGCGTGATGGCGCTGGCGCGCTCATACGACTTTAGGATTCGCCGAACCCGCTTGAGAGTCGCAGGAGTCTTCGGCCGACTTGGTTGCTGTAGTTTGTGTAGCTCTCGGCGGAGATTCCGTACAGCGGGTGAATCAGTCGGCGGTCCTGTTGGCCGCTGGCCGTGCGGAATTGAGGCCAGTATTGTCGACTGTTGCTTGAAATGTCCTTTCACATTGAAGAACGCGGAGTAACGGGGGTGAGCAGCAGCATCCTCTTTCGAGAACGTCTCGGCCAAGAGAGGATCGCCGAAGAAGACCCTGTAGCGAGTGCTATCTGAGTCGTTGCCGTGCTCGCAAAGAAGCCGCTCCCTGAAAAACGAATACCATGTGAAGATCACCCGGTTGTCGGGGGCCGTGGTAGCAACCACGCAATCCTGGCCTGCCTGGAGACCGACCGCCTGCATGGCTTGGACGCCGGTGACATTTAGGTCGTAGAAGGCACCGCGCCCAAAGAGCCTCTCGTGCTCACGATTCTGGCAGTTGTTGAAGTGAACAGCGAACTGGTCCCTATCCATGTGCGGCGACGGAACCATGTAGATGACCCGCGTGATGTCATCGCGACCGGACCGCCGGGCCTGCACCGCCAAATCGGCTGCGTCCTGTGATGACCGCACGACGGCGTGCTCGCCGACGTACTTCCAACCGCCGGTGCTCAACTTGAGAAACGTCGGAACCGGGTTGCGCTGGGCGACTAGCATGTCGGCAGCATGCTCAATGCCGTCGCCGGTGCCGACCAGGAGGATGTCCGGTGCGTCGGGGTTGTAGTCCGGCCGCAAGCATGCGGCGACGACCCGCCCACCGACGTGTGGCAGGAAGCTCTGCAAGCTGCCGCCGATCTGGTCGTGAATATCTTTGCGTGTGTACGAGACGCCATGCTCGAACATGCGTCCCTCCGAGGCCGAATGTGGAAACTCCCCCATCCTAACGTTATCGATCGGAGCGAGTCAAGCACCCCTTGCGCGCGTCGGTGCGACACACCTCGGTTGACGTGACCGAAATGAGCTACCGGCGCGAGACTCCGATCCATGCAGCAGCAAGCGCCGAGGGTTGCGCATCTTCATGGTACGCATTCGCTCACTACCTCCTATCCGCTGCAAGGACCGAAATGAAGGCCTTTTGCGGTATCTGGACCTGGCCGACCTGCTTCATCTTCGCCTTGCCCTTCTTCTGCTTGTCGAGGAGCTTCTTCTTGCGCGTCACGTCGCCGCCGTAGCACTTGGCCGTCACGTCCTTGCGGTAGGCCTGGATCGTCGAGCGCGCGATGACCTTGCCGCCGATGACGCCCTGGATCGGGATCTTGAACTGGTGACGGGGAATCGCTTCGGCCAGTTGCTCGCAGTAGTGCAGCGCCCGTGCTCGCGCCTTGTCGCGATGGACCAGGTAGGCAAGCGTATCGACCGGTTCCTGGTTAATCAGGATTTCGACCTTGACCACATCGGTCTCGCGATAGTCGATTGCGGCGTAATCGAACGAACCGTAGCCGCGGGTGACCGTCTTGAGCTTGCCGTAGAAATCGAAGAGCACCTCGCCGAGCGGCATCTCGCTGATCACCTCGACCCGGCCCACGGACAGGTAATTCATTTGCTGGCTCGCCGAGCGATATTCACGGCATAGCTCCATGACCGATCCGACGGACTCTTCGGGCGCGAGAATCGACGCCTTGATGTACGGCTCCGTGACGCTGGCGATCTTGAACGGATCGGGCCAGTTTCCCGGGTTGTCGACATCGAGCATGTTGCCGTCCTTCAAGGTCAGCTTGTACCTGACCGACGGGGCCGAGACGACCAACCCGATGTCAAACTCCCGCTGCAGGCGCTCCTGGATCACGTCCAGGTGCAGCAGGCCGAGGAATCCGCAGCGGAACCCGAAGCCCAGGGCCGCGGAGCTGTCTTTCTCATACGTCAGGGAGGCGTCGTTGATGGCCAGCTTGTCCAGGGCCTTCGCGAGTTCGCGGTACTCGTCCGAATTGATCGGATAGATCGAAGAAAAGACGACCTGCTTCGCCTTCTTGTAGCCGGGGACCGGTTCGGCCGCCGAGCGGTCGAGGTGGGTGATCGTATCGCCGATTTCGATGTCCCGCACGCTCTTGATTCCAGCGATGATGTAGCCCACCTCCCCGGCGCTGAGCTGCTCTTTGGGATAGAACTTCAGCCGATTGATCCCCACTTCCTCCACCGTGTAATCCCAGCCCGAGTGCATGAAATGGATGGCGTCGCCGGGTTTCACCGTGCCATCCATGACGCGGCACAGGAGGATCACCCCACGATAACTATCGAACTGCGCGTCGAAGACGATCGCTTTCAGCGGCCCGGTCGGGTCGCCCTTGGGGCAAGGCAACTTCTCGACGATTCCCGCGAGCACGTCTTGAATGCCGAAACCGGTCTTGGCCGAGACGGGGATCGCCGCGAACGGATCGAGCCCCAGGTCCTTATCGATCTCCTCACGCACCCGCTCGACATCGGCGGCGGGCAGATCGATCTTGTTGATTACCGGCAGCAATTCCAGGTTGTGATCCAGTGCCAGGTAGAGGTTGGCGACCGTCTGCGCCTCGACACCCTGGGATGCATCCACGACAATCAACGCACCGTCGCACGCCAGGAGCGAGCGCCGCACCTCGTGCGAAAAATCGACATGCCCCGGGGTGTCGATCAGGTTCAGCTGATAGTCCTGCCCGTCGGGGGCGCGGTAGGAAAGCGTGATCGAATTGCTCTTGATCGTGATCCCCCGCTCGCGCTCGATATCCATCGAGTCGAGCAGCTGGTTGCGAAACTCGCGCTGCGAAACGCCGCCGCAGGCCTGGATCAACCGATCGGCCAGGGTTGATTTCCCATGGTCAATATGGGCGATGATGCAGAAGTTACGAATATGGTTCATAAAACGTGTTGACAGAATTGCTGACGCTTTGCACGCGGCGATTGGCCGCGAACGATCAACGACCTTGATGTACGAGTCCCTGCCCCCCACTCGCCACAGAGACCCCGCACGGACAAGCCCCCTTGGCTGCCTCTGAATCCATCGATTCTAATCCATGACGCTGACAACGGATAGGGATGGACGTGGATTCGCTCCCCGACAAACCGGCTTCGAGTCGGACGGGCGGGGCGCGCAGCCGAAACCGTCGGAAATACGTTCCATTGCCGGTGCAGAACGTTTCCCAACCGTCTGCAATCGTAACTCCAGGTCGGCGATTCCCAGATTGCCGTCTCAGTATCAAGGTCCCGAGAACTCGTGAAAATGGGACGCGAACGAGACACTCCCCGCGGCACGCTGTGCCCCCCGGTCGAAGGGCTCTTCGTCTCCGCCGCGGAGCGAGTCCTTGCGCGCCTCGGTCCGACACGCCGACGCAGGTTCGATGACCGCGGAACCAGCGGGCTAAGGGCCCGCCGGCTTTTTCTTTTCCCCCGGGGATTCGCCGCCGGAGGTCATGAACTGGCGGAACTGGGCGTCCAGGTCGGTGAAGGAGACGCCGGTCCTTTGGGGCAAGGTCTGAGGGTGGTCGCGGCCGCTGTAGACGTCGCTCAAATAGGCGACCAGCGCGTCGCGGTAGCGCCCGCCGTCGTAGTGGATGAGGAAGTGGGTCAACGCGGCCGCCTGGCCGTAAAGCTGCACGATCCGCTTGTCGTTCTGGATCGCGTGCATCCCCATGCCGCTGAACTGCTGCAAGGGGACGTAGAAGTCTTCCTTCAACAGGCGGTGGCGGGCGGCCTGCACGCGGACGTCCTTAAACCCGCCGAGCACGTGGAAGCCTTCCTCCCGGTGCAGCGATTCCATGTACATCGCGATCCCTTCGATGATCCAGAAGTTCGCGCGCTGGCCGACCTCCGGCGGCACGGGCCGGGACTCGTGGAACAACTGGTGGGTCGCCTCGTGGTACAGCGTTCGCTCGTCGTGCCCTTCGCCGGCGAAGAAGTAGGCGCAGCGGGGCGCGTCGATGTAGATGCCGATCGACAGCTCGATGTTGGCGAACTCCGGCTTCAGCGCGCGAACGTAGTCGTCCTTGTCGCGGAAGTAGACGACGCGATGGCGGGGGAGCTGGATCCGCTTGCGCGGCCGGCCGTCGAACAGCTCCCGCACCTGGGCCTCGCTGGCAAAGTAGCGAATGAACAACTGCTTCCACACCCGGTAGAGCTGCTCGAGCTTCGCCCCCAGGGCCACGCCCGCCTCGAGGCTGTGGTTGGTGCGGATCGTGTAGTGCTCGGTCTCGACGTCCCAGCCGGAGCGCACGTCGCGGTGGAGCCGGGCGTCTTCCTCGGCCGAGATCCATCGCCCCTGGTAGAGCCGCTCGCCCTCGTCGTAGCGGCGAAGGTTGGCCTTGGCAATCCACCCGTACTTGTCGTGCCAGACCTGCTTGGCCTGGAGCCTGTCGATCTCGTACAGGGTGCGCCAGGAGTCGGACTGCTTCTTGAAGCCGAGGAGCCGGCGGACTTTTTCGTAGTCCGGGTCCTCGCGGACGGCGGCCAGGACCAGGTCGAACGCCAGCGAGGCGCGGTCGGCGCGGACCGCCTTGCGGGCGAGCGCCTCCAGGACCACCGCCTGCTGATGGCGGAGCTGCACGAACCGCTTGTGCCAGTCGACCGCGCCCGCCGCCGCGCCGTCGGGCAGGGCCGCAGGGCCCACCGACTCGGGGAGTTCCACGATATAGAGCTTATTCGGGTCGCGGACTCCCAGCCACGCGCGGGTCCTGGCCGCCTCCTCCCGAAGTCCCTGCTGGTCGCACCAGGCGGCCAGCTCCTCGAGTTGGACGGCATACTTGGCCCGAAGGTCTCGGGCCATGCGGATCATCTCGTCCGCCCGAGCCGGAGAGGACCGGGCCAAACCGCCGGCCCAGGCCAACACGAGGACGCCCACGAAGAAGCAACGTCTCGTTGGCGAACGATCGGCAGCGGTCAACACAGTGCTCCGTTTCTCGGCCTTCCGATGGTCGGCCTCACTCATGGGCCGTGCAGGCGTCAGGGTTTGCGGGCCCCGGCGCCGAACGTGTGGATGGTATGGGGATAGTCGGCCCCGGGAAAGAAATGTTCCAGGTAGAGCGCCAGGCCGGAACGCAACTCCACGCGCTCCAGGCGTCCGTCGCGGAAGTCGAGCAGGATCTCGCCGTCGGACATCGAGAGCGAACCGCTCCGCCGGTCTCTTCGGGTCACGGTTCCTCGATCGTCGAAGGTGTATTCCTCCGAGACGCCGTTGAGGTACTTGATCGTCCATTTGCCCCGGAGTGCCCGGCAGACCTCCTCGAAGGAGTTCTTTTCGAGGCGGAGCCTGCGGGCGACTCCAAGCTGGGTGGGCTTTCTGGGAAAGTTGGCGGCGGGGTCGAAATGCTCGATTCTCAGGTGGCTCCCCGCGAGGCCCATACGCTCCAGCTTGCGGTCGCCGAAATCGAGGATCAGATCGGCCCCTCGGCCGGTCAGCGTTGCCCGGCGAGTGCCCCACGTCACGCCCCCGTCGGCGTCGATGACGTAGCGCCGGCCGTTCCCTTTCTTGTAGGCAAGGATCCAGGTGCCCTCGTAGAGTTTCAGATGGGTCTTCTTGGCCGTCGAGCCGGGTCGCGTCGAGCCGGCTTCCAAGGCCGCAAGCTCCTCGAGGCGATTCTGGACCTTGGTCCTCCGCAGGTCCTGGGGCAGGTCGTTCAGTGCCGCCCGGTACCATGTCCCCGCCCGCTGCCGGAACGGCCTGCCTGCCTCCCCCTTCTCCGCAAGCTCCCACCAGCCGTCGGCCAGGGCGATCCTCTCGTCGACCGAGGCGGGCTGATCGGGCTCCTTCTGGGCCAGCTCCTTCTGGGCGAGGGACTTCAGGGCGGGGTCGGGTGCCCGGGCAAGGTGCGGCACGCCGCCTTCCCAGTCCTCCTTGACGAAGCACAGGTACTTGCCCAGCGTGAGATTCGCCTCCGGATCGTCGGGCCTGGTTTTGAGGGTCTCGCGGGCCTGCTCCGCCTCGGCGAAGCGTTTTTCGGCCTCCTGGCACTGCTTGAGCCTCAGCTTGATCCGCTCGCGGAGATCGTCGCTGCGGGCCTTAGCGGCCGCTGCCTGGGCCGCCTTGAGCAGCCGATTGGCGACCTCGAAGTTATCGTCCTCGAGGGCTTCTTCGGCCACCGCGACGGCCTTTTCCGCGGCCGCCCGCTGCTCGGTCTGGGCCCGGGCCTGCTTCAGCAAATCTTCGGCCAGATCGGCCTTGGCAGCCAAAGCGTCGACGTCGAATTGCGCCGTCAGCGACTCGACGGCGCGGAACGCCGTCTCGGCGTCCCCCGCCCCGCCGGCAACGTCCCGCGCCATCACCAGGAGAACGAACCGGCCGGAGGGATCGTTCTTCGTCCGCTCGGCGTCCTGGATCAAGCGCTTGGCCAGTGCCGACCGCTCCGCCGCGGTCTTGGCCTTCCCCAATTCCTTCTGATAGACCTCCTCGACCAGCTTCCGCGATTTCTGCTGATCGGCCTCGGAGGGGACCGGCAGCAGCGGGGCCTGCGAAGCGCCCGGCTCGGCGGCTTCTCCCGGCTGCGGGGGCGGGTTTTCGCCGGGAGTCATGGGGTCGGACTGGTCCTCCGGCCACGTGAACTTCACCCCCGCGGGGTCTCCGGACGGATCGGACTTAGCCGACTTGGCCGAGGGCGTCTTCTCACCCCCCGAGCCCTTTTCCGGCGGCAGGGTTTTCTGGCCCGGCGACTTCGTGGAAGGCGTCGGGGCCGGCTTCTTGTCGGGCGATTTGCCCGGCGCCGGCTGCGTGCCGCCGCTTTTCGAGGTCGGCCCGGCGGGGGGCGAATCGACCTTCTTGGGCTCCGCCGGGCCCGGACCAGCCTGCACCAATCCCTCCTTCACCGGGTCGTCGGCCCTCATCTGCTTCCACACCACCAGAGCGGCGACGGCCACGCAGCACGCGATCCCCGCGGTCAGCACGCTCAGCAGAAACCCCGGGATCGCTGGGCGTCTGCGCCCCCGCGGTCCCAGCGGCCTTGCCGTCGGCGGTCCGGCCACGTCCTCGATGACCCCGGCCACCTCCGGATCGAGCGACGCCCCGCCCGCCGGGGGAGCCCCTTCGCCGGCCCGCTGCTCCAGCACCTGACGCAAGCCGGCGTCGTACCGTGCCCGCTTCTCCGGATGGAGCAGGCATATCTTCGCCGTCGCAACCTCGTTCAACAATCTCTGCGACAAGTCGGCGTGCCGGCCGCTCTGGTAGGTGCGCAGGTGCCCCATCTGCCGATCGGCCGCGGCCTCGATGACCCCCGGGTCCGACTCGAACAGCTCCACCGACAGCAGCCGATAATGGTTCGGCGGCTGGTCCTTGGGAGGTATCCCAAGCCACCTGTGATAAGGATCAAAGACCTCAGACACGCCGCTTCCTTCCCGTTCCCCGGAACAGCATCAGGGCAGAGGGGGCTCGCCCAGGCGCGCCATTCTAGCCCTTCTTTTGGAGGGAGTCAACTTTCCCCTTGCCCTCGCGTCAGCCCGGGCTCCAGGATCCGCAACTGCCCGCCGATCTTCGCCGCCCAGTGCTGCATGATGCGGGCCTTCTTGCGCATCATGTGGCGATAGGCCGGCAGCGGGCAGTCCCCGCGACCGAGAAACCTGGCGAGAAACTCCCCGGCGCGCACGTCCTGCGGGAGTGTCTCGATCCGCACGAGGACTTCCCCGAACTCCGGGCTGTTGAGCAGTCGCTCATACAGTTCGGCGAGATACCCCGGCGTCGCGTGCTCGGCCACGTCGTCGGCCAGAAACACCGAGACGCAGTCGCAAGCGACCAGCTCGAATTGGGCCAACAGCGCGTCGGGGTGGGAGAGGCCCTTGGTCAAGACGACCGGCAGAGGCCGGGCGAGGATCCGCTCCACGCCGGCGTCCGAGCCGGCCAGGAGCCGGCCGACCGCCTCGGCCAGCCGATCTTCGTGGCGTGTGCGCACCGCCAGGAGGACGACGGAGAATCCTCTCGTGTCGGGCGGTGCGAGCTTCTCCGGCGGCGAGCCCTCCAACAGGGCTTTCGTTTGCGTATCCAGCCATGAGGACATTGCCGTGGCCTCCTCGATCACCTCAACGGCCCTCAGTCGGGGACATGCTACACCACGGCCAAGAGCGTCGATGCCGGCACCGCGACGGTATGATCTCCCACTTTGCCTGCGGTTTCCTGCGTCACCAGGATCCCGAAGGGGGCGTTGTACTTCTTGTTGCGGCAGAAACTCTCCAGCGCGGCGACGTCCTTCGAAGTGGGTCTCCGGCGGGAGTACTTCACCTCAATCGGGATGCGAAGAAGGCCGATCGTCAAGACGAAATCAACCTCTCGCTCGGGCGGCCGCTCGGGAAACCACGCGACGTCAAGTTCGGGAATCCCCTTGAGGTAGTAGCCGATCACGCTCTCCATGAGGTGGCCTGCGAGCGTTGCGACCACCGAGCCGGCTTGGCGCAGGTCGCGCGGCGACAGCGGGACACTCTCGTGCAACCACGCTTCCCGAATGAAGTGGTCGCACAGGCACATCTTCGGCGCGTGCCGCGGTCTTCTCAAGGCCACCTCAAGGGGCTCGATGGTGTGGATGAGCATTGCGTCGGTGAAGTGTTGGATCGCGTCGGTGACCTTCCGCACGGTCGCGGTGGCGGGGTACAGGGCGTTGATGTCGTCGCAGATCTTCTGGGGTTTCACGCTTTGCCCGGCGTAGCGGCAGACGTGGCGAAAAGTCTGCCGCAGGAGGTTCTTGTCCCAGGACCGCCCGGAAGGGTCCACCGCGAGATCCCGCTCGATCGTTCGCGCGACCACGATGTCGACGATTCTCGCGGCCAGCTCCGACTTGCTCTCCTCGGCTTGCTTGTGGCAGATCGGATAGCCTCCCAGGCGCGAGAAGCAGTCGAAGGCCGCGTCGAGAACCTGCGCCGATTTCGCAAGGTCCCTCGACGCGTCGAGCCAGAAATCCCGCCGTGCCCAAGGACTGGTCTCCGAAGCCCCGGCCACAACGGGCAGGTCACCGAGATCCCGGAAGCCGGCGATCTCGCGCATTCGCAGCGGGCCGAGGTCGATCATCGCGATCCGCCCTGCAAGGCTGTCCTGTCCGCGGCTGATCCGCAACGACGAGCTCCCGGTCACGAGCGTCTTCGCCGCGGCGTGATCGACCAGGGACTTCAGTTCCGGCGCCCACGTCTTCAGGTTCTGGACTTCGTCGAAGAACAGATATACCGGCTTGCCGCGGCGGGCCCTGGCGTTGATCGAGCCCTTCAACACGTACTTCTCGTACCACCGGACGATGGAAAGGATGGGCTGCCGGAAGTTTCCCAACTGGGGCACCTCGTCGAATTGGACGCGGAGGATCTGGGCTGGGCTCACTCGCTCCCCCAGGAGGAGTTGCTCGATCAACTGCTGCTGAATCGTCGATTTTCCCACTTGCCTCGGGCCGCGGATTCCAACCGCCGGGGTGATTTGTTGGTGCAGACCCTTCCACGCCTCGTGGAACGCCCAACGCCTGAATCGCGGAGTTGGCGGCCCCCAGTCTCCCCGCCACCAGGGATTCGTGAACTCCAGGATCTCGACGGCCTGCCTCGGCAAGTCGCCCAGCGGAGCGACGTCGAAAAGGGGCTCGGGCTTCCGCGACCGTTTGGCCAGCGAGGCCAGGGCCCGCCAGAAGTCGTGCTTGCTCAGTTGCCTTCCGGTGAACTTGGAGAACTTCTCCCGGATCTCGTCGAACTCGGTCGTGTAAGGCAGGCGATCCCTCGCGCCCAGCCCGTGCGGCGACAGTCGCTGGATCTCCATCTGCTCATCGTGGGTCAGCCTGGGAGCAGGCGTTCGCGGCTTCCGAGGACCTCCAACGCCCCGCTTCCCCACGTGCACGAGCATCTGCCAGAAGTCGGCGTCGCTGACCGCCCGACCAACGAGGTCGGCCGATTCCCTCTTCAGTCGCCCAAACTCTTCCGTGTAGGGAAGTGAGTCTCGCGCTACTTTGGCGCTGCGAAGCAGCTCGCGGAGCCGTTCGGCCGTCGAGGGCGCCATTTTCAGGCTCTTCGCCATAGGGGAAACTCGCTCGTGCCCATGGTTCTCAACTCTCGCCACCGTAAGTATACTATGACCAACCATGGAAGTCTGCCTGGTTGCGGGCAGACAAGATGGGCAGAATGGGAGGAGTGCCGCCGGACGAAATCTCTTGCCTTGGGACCCGCGACGGACGCACAGGTTATGTCACCGCTGGACACAGTTTGCCACGAAGACTGCCTCAAAGGGCTGAGAAAACTCGACTCGGCGACGGTCGATCTGGCCTTTGCCGACCCGCCGTTCAACATCGGCTACGACTACGACGTCTACCAGGATAGGCTGGCAAGCGACCGCTACCTGGCTTGGAGCCGCGATTGGACGGCCGAGGTGGTCCGGGTGCTCAAGCCCGACGGCACCTTCTGGCTGGCCATCGGCGACGAGTACGCGGCCGAGCTCAAGCTGATGCTCCAGAAAGAGCACGGGCTGACCTGCCGCAGTTGGGTCGTCTGGTACTACACCTTCGGCGTCCACTGCCAGACCAAGTTCGCCCGATCGCATGCCCACCTGTTCTACATGGTCAAGGACCCGAGCCGGTTCACGTTCAACAGCGAGGCGGTCCGGGTGCCCTCGGCACGGCAGTTGGTTTACGCCGACCGCCGGGCGAATCCGACCGGCCGCATGCCCGACGACACCTGGGTCCTCCGCCCGCAGGACCTGCCCGAGGGCTTCCAGGCCGAGGGCGACACCTGGTACTTCCCCCGCGTCTGCGGGACGTTCGCCGAGCGCGCCGGCTGGCACGGATGCCAGATGCCCGAGCGACTGCTGGCGCGGATCATCCTGGCGTGCAGCAACGAGAAGGACCTGGTGCTGGACCCGTTCGCCGGCAGCGGCACGACCCTGGCGGTGGCGAAGAAGCTCGGGCGGCGGTTCTTGGGCTTCGAGCTGTCGGCCGACTACACCCGGAACGTCAAGAAGCGCCTTGCCGGGATCCGCGCCGGCGACCCTCTCGAAGGGGCCGCCGAGCCGCTGCGCAGCGTCCCCAGCACGGCCGCCGGCCGCCGGCTGGATGGATCGCCGAGCGCGCCCAAGCCGGCGCGGCGGAAACGAGGAGCCGGCGCCCCCGAGCAGACACTGTGGAAAGAGGACGGTTGACGCCATGAAACTGGCCATCTGCAACGAGACCTTCCAGGACTGGCCGCTCGAGCGGGGGTTCGCCCTGGCAGCCGACTGCGGCTACACGGGAATTGAGATCGCGCCGTTCACGATCGCCCACGACGTCAGGGAGATCGGGGCGGCGAAGCGGGCGGAGGTCCGCCGGCAGGCCGAGGCCGCCGGGCTGGAGGTCGTGGGCCTCCACTGGCTCCTGGCCAAGACCAAGGGTTTTCACCTCACCAGCCCGGACCCCGGCGTCCGCCGCGGCACCGCGTCCTACCTCGCGGAGCTCGCGCGGTGCTGTGCCGACCTGGGCGGGAAGCTCATGGTGTTCGGCTCCCCCCAGCAGCGCAACCTCCTGCCGGGCGTGACACGCCAGGAGGCAATGCAGTACGCCGCCGAGGTCTTCGGGTCCGTGCTCCCCGTGCTGGACCAGACCGGCGTGGTGCTGGCCCTGGAGCCGCTCGGGCCCGAGGAGACGAATTTCCTGGTGACCACCGCGGACGCCGTGGAGCTGGTCCACGAGATCGGCTCCCCCCTGGTGCGCCTGCACCTGGACTGCAAGGCGATGGCCACCGAATCGACCCCGATCCCCGAGCTGATCCGGCAGAACCGGCAGCGGTTGGCCCATTTCCACGCCAACGACCCCAACCGCCAGGGCCCCGGGTTTGGGGCCCTCGATTTCCTGCCGATCCTCCAGGCGCTCGGGGAGATCGACTACCAGGGTTGGGTCTCCGTGGAGGTGTTCGACTACACGCCCGGGATCGAGCGGCTGGCCCGCGACAGCCTCAGTTATTTACAAAAATGTCTGTTAGAATTGGCAGATGATTAACCCCCCATTGGAATGTGTCGGAGTGCAACGAAAGGAAGACCTTGCAAAGCCGGTAGGGCCCCAGCGCGGAGGGGTTGTGGGCTTCGCCGCCTCTTGGCCAGGATTGTAAGTTCTTGAGATGGCTGTCCTTATGGCATGTCGTCCGGCCAAGGGCGTTTGTGCGGGCCGGGTGGGCGGCGGTTGGCACGGCAGTTGCACACCTGTTCAGTATCCCGGGCGCACGCCGTCGAGGCATGCCCCGTCTTGTCGAAGATCAAGGCTTGTCGCGTTTTTCAAGAAGACGGAAACGGCAGGATCTGCTAAAATAACCACCTAGGAAGGCCGTGCAGTCGGCACGGGTTGTGCCGGGCTGCCCGGCGGCGGATCTTGCCATGTCCGAGCGAACTTATCTCCCCTCGGATTCGTAAAGACAATGGACGGCACGATCGAGACCACCCAACCGCGTGCACCCGGGGACCGCCCCCTGGCGGAACGCCCCGACGAGGACCTCCTCCTGGCCTATCGCGCAGAGGGGGACCGGCGGGCGTTCGAGGAGTTGGTCCGGCGCTACGAGACGGAGCTGTACAACTACCTTCGGAACTACCTGGGCGACGCCCAGATGGCCGAGGACGCGTTCCAGGCCACGTTCCTCCAGGTGCACCTGAAGTGCGGTCAGTTCGAGCCGGGGCGGAGGGTTCGCCCCTGGCTCTACGCGGTCGCGACCAACCAGGCGATCGATGCCCAGCGACGGAACCGCCGCCATCGGATGGTCAGCCTTGACCGGTCCTGTGGCACGGCGGGAGAAGACGAGGAAGAAGGCGGCCCGCTGATGAGCCTGTTGGACGGCCACGAAACCGATCCGGTCGAGCAGTTCGAGTCGGCCGAGGACGGCGGCCGGGTGCGGGAAGCGGTGGACCGCCTTCCCGAGCTGCTCCGGCGCGTGGTGATCCTGGTCTATTACCAAGGGCTGAAGTATCGCGAGGCGGCCGAGGTCCTCGGCATACCCGTGGGGACCGTCAAGAGCCGCCTGCACGCCGCGATCTCCAAGCTGAACGAGTCGTTGACCCCTGCCCACCTTCTTGGACATGCCTGAGCGGAATCAAGAGCAGTTGCTCGGTTACCTGATCGGGGTCCTCGAGGACTCCGAGCGGGCCGAGATCGATGCGCGCCTCCAGTACGATTCGAGCCTGCGCGACGAGCTGGCGGAGGCCCAGGAGAGGCTGCGTCCCCTGCGCGGGGCACGGCGGCGCTACCGCCCCCCGGCCGATCTGGCGGCACGGACGTGTCGCTTCGTGGAATCGTTCGCGGCGCCGCCGGCCGCAGAGGTTCCGGCGGTTGCCTGCGCGGCCCGGCAGGCGGGGCCTCGGCCCGCCCGGCGGATGAGCACGGCGACCGCGCCTCCGGCGTCTGAGGCCGCCTGGACCTGGGTCGACGTGGCCGTGACCACCTGCATTGTGGCCGCGATGGCCTTGCTGTTGTTCCCCGCGGTCCAGAGGAGCCGGATCAACGCGCGGCTTGTGGCCTGCCAGGACAAGTTCCGCAGTCTCGGCTTCAGTCTGGCGCAGGCCAACGATTTTCATCGCGAGTTCCTGCCCGACGTGCTGCGGCCGGACAGGCAGGTCGCGGCGAGCATTCCCCCCTCGGTTCTCGCGCGTGGCGAGGAGCTCGAGGGAGGCAGGCCCCGTTGGCGATTGCCGCCGGCGTGCCAGCGTCTTCCGCGGACGTCGACCCATCCTGGAATAACCCTAAACGTATGGGGGCAGAACGTGCTGTTCGGCGACGGCCGGGTGGCCTTCCTGGTCACCGGTCCCGCCGCCGGGGCGAGCAGCTCCGGGGGCTTCGACCAGGAGCCGATGCGGGATCCGCACGTCGACCCGCTGCTGGTGATCGGCGCGGCCAGCCGCGCGGGGCCGATTGTCCCAGCAAGCCACTGGGGGCAGTAGCCGGTTTGCGGGTTGCCCCGTTTTGTTCCATCGAGCCTCAATCCGGGGAGGGCACGCCGTTGATCGACCGCGCCGCACGCCAATTCGCAGCGGCATTCCGCCTGGTGGGGCTTCTGGGCGTGGCCGCGGCATCCATGGCCGTGGCGGCCGAAGACCTCCAGGTCCCCTGGAGCAGGCAGACGTTCCTGGCCGAGGAGGGATGTCGTTGGCAACCGGGCGCCGCCGCGGGGGCGCCGCGCGGGAATGCCCACTACCTGGCTCCGCCCGGCCCCGGCGACGACTGGCACCAGTGGCTCGGCCGGCTCCGCGCCTATCGCACCCAGACCCGGGCCCATCTTCACGATGCGGCCCAGGCCCAGATTCGCTTGGACTTCGATGGACGACGGGCATGGATCCGCACCGATCGCACCTGGGCCTTTGCCGCCGATTTGCGCCCCGGGGAGACGATGGTGCTTAAGGGTCAGGCCCGGTGGCTCGAGGGGGCCAACCGGCTCTGCCTGGCGATCGACTGGTGCGATCGCTCCGCTGGGGCTGACGGCCCCTGGCGCGACTGGTCGACGGTCCTTGCGTCGGAGCCGATCGCCCCGGACGGCGCCTGGCACGAGTTTCGCCTTGCGGCCCGGGTGCCCGCGTTTCCCGAGGCCCAGCGCTGGGCCCGGCCGATCTTCGGCATGGACGGCACCTTCGACAAGGCGCGGGCCTCGATGCTCCTGCGCCAGCTTCAGGTCGAGCTTCCGGCCGGCGAGTCGCGGGCCGAGCGATTGCGGCCGCTTGGGCGCCAGCTCGCCCGGCCTGTCGCATTCGACGACGCCATCTACCGCCGCGACGACCTGCGGTGGATGACCGGGAACTTCGTCTGCGGGTTCCTGATGGTCTACGATCGCGCCTTCTGGGACCCGGAGAAAGCGGAATACCGCGTCGGGCCGCTGTGCGACGAGGCCGGCCGCCAGTTCGCCGGCTTCGATTCGGTCGTGCTGTGGCACGCCTATCCGCGGATCGGCGCCGACCCGCGCAACCAGTTCGACTTCTTCCGCGACATGCCCGGCGGGCTCGCCGGGCTTCGCGAGGCGGTCCGCGAGTTCCATCGCCGGGGGATCAAGGTCTTCCTGCCGTACAACCCCTGGGACACGGGTACGGCGCGGGATCCGGTGCCCGACGACGCGGCCCTGGCCCGCGCCGTGGCCGGCCTGGAGGCCGACGGGATCTTCCTGGACACGATGATCGTCGCGCCGGGGGGCCTGCGCCGTGCCGTCGACGCGCTGCGGCCCGGCGTGGCCTTCGAGCCGGAGGGGCATCCCTCCATCGAAGAAATCGAGCGGTGCTCCGGCTCGTGGGCCCAGTGGCTGGCCGCCTATCCCGAGATCGGCGTGCTGCACCTGAAGTGGCTCGAGCCGCGGCACATGCAGCACCAGATCCGCCGCTGGGACACCTCCCACCAGGACGAGCTCGCGGCGGCCTGGCTCAACGGGAGCGGCATGCTCGTTTGGGAGAACATCTTCGGCTACTGGAACCCGTGGAACGCGGTGGATCGGGCAGTGCTCCGGCGCATGACGCCGGTGCTGCGGCGGTTCGCTCCGCTCCTGGCCGAAGGCGACTGGCTCCCCTACTTCCCCACCCGGGCCGAAAAGGTCCATGCCTCCTGCTGGAGCGGCTCGGGCCTGCGCCTGTGGACGCTCGTCAACCTAAGCGGCCGGAAGACGGAGGGGCCAATCTTGGAGGTCGACGACCAAGGGGAGGAGTTCTTCGACCTGTGGCACGGCCGGGCCATCGAGCCTCAGCGCGTCGGCGGGAAGGTCCGCCTCACGGTGCCGCTGGAACGCTATGGGGCTATCGCGGCCCGGGCCATCGCGGCACTGGCCGGCAAGCAGCCGGGAGCAGCCGATGGAATCGAGAAGCTCCTGGCCTGCCAGCGCCAGGAGTCGCTCCGGACCGTGCCCGCGGTGAAGGACGATCCCTACGTGGCGGCCAGGCCGGTGCTCGAGCCGAAACCGGCGCCGGCACGTGCGTCGCTCGACGCCCGCTCGGCGGCGGGGATGCTGAAGATCGATGCCGGGCCCGGGACCTTCGCCGTGCGGCACATGCGGCGGGAGTGCGGGTGCTATCCCGACCCCGGCACGCCCCCGGAGCGGTGGCCGCAGTACCTGACGGGCAATCCGCACACCGACACGGTGGAGCACCGCGTGACGGTCACCCTGACCGGCGCCTGGATCGACCCGCAGCCGGTCACCAACGCCCAGTTCGATCGCTTCGTGAAAGCGGCCGGCTACCGGCCGCGGTGCCGGGACAAGTTCCTCCATCACTGGGGCGGTCCGGCCTGCCCGGCGGCGCTGGCGGACAAGCCGGTCGTCTACGTCGACCTCGACGACGCCCGGGCCTACGCCGCCTGGGCCAGGCGACGCCTGCCGACCGAGTGGGAGTGGCAGCGGGCGGCCCAACTGCACGGCGAGCGGTTCACCCGCGCCGAGGTCTTCGAATGGACCGAATCGGAGCGGGACGACGGCCACACCCGGTTCGTCATGCTCCGCGGCGGCAGCCGGTACAAGGCCGAAGGCTCGATCTGGTACTTCCCGGGCGGGCCCCAGCCGGTCCAGTCCCACGCCAAGTTCCTGCTGATGCACCCGGGCCTGGACCGCGCGGCGACGATCGGCTTCCGCTGCCTGGCGCCGGCGGCCCAGTAGGGTGCGGGCTGGATGAGGTTGCGTGATTCCAGGAGGATCATCTGTAGGGAACGCCCTCCGTGGCGTTCCGTGGTGTCGGATGCTTCATGGGAACGCCACGGAGGGCGTTCCCTACAGACCATCGCGTGCCGTCCTGGAATCGTGCAAACCTACTTAGAGGCGGAACACGTGCTCGCACCGCGGGCACTGGATACGCTTGCCTTTGTGGCCGGGGGGGACGCGCATCGGGCCCGTGCAGCGCGGGCAGTTGGCAATCCGTTGGCGCCGCGCCCGCAGCGCCGCCTCCGCCAGGGCATGAGGCAAGAGCGGCTCCGGCGTGGGGTCGTCGCCCTGCGACGGGTCGACCTGGATCAGCCGCTTGCACACCAGGCAGTCCACCCGGTTGCCCCGCGCAGAGTCCTCCAGGAGCATGTACTTCGTGCAATCGGGATGGGGACACTGGACGATAAACGGCATGGGATTCCCGAGGGCCCTCACTGGAGGCTCAGCCTGGCGACAAACTCCGCTTCCTGGCGAATGTCCTCGTTGGTCAGACGGTTGGTCCGCTGGATGGTGCTCTGGGCGAAGCGGCCGTGGGTCATGTCCAGGGCCATGACGTTGATGCGGCCGTTGGCCCCGTAGGCCAGGCGGACCTGGACCGGGGCGCCCCGCGGCAGGTTCGGCGGCAGGCCGGTGATGCGGCACTCGCCTACCCGAATGTTGCTGGCCGACTCGACCGCCTCCCCCTCGAGCACGGTCACGCAGATGGTGTTGGCCCCGGGCGTGCGCAGGCGGAACACCCGGCTGGCGGCGAACGGCAACTGGGTGTTCTTGGGGATGAGCACGGAGTTGACCGTCGCGTCGCCGCGCAGGGCCTCGACTCCCAGGCTGTGGGAATTGACGTTCAGCTCGGTCACTCCGGCCAGCTCGCGGCGGACTTCCTCGTCGATCTCCAGCACCCCCTCGCCCGACTTGGCCATCAAAATGCCGCTGTGGATGGCCGCGCCCTGGGCCACGACCTGGTCGGCGTCGAGCACGTCGCTGGGCACCTTGCCGGTGAGCTCCTCGAGCACGCGCTTGACCCGCGGCATGCGCGTCGAGCCCCCGACCAGCAACAGCGAGTCGATCTGGTCCCAGCGGAGCCCGGCCTGCTTGCGGACCACCAGGTCGCTGACGACCCGGGTCCGCATCAACAGGTCCGCGGTCATCTCGTCGAACTCCGCCCGGGAAAGCTCGGTCCGCAGCGTGTGCCCCTGGTAGGAGAACTCGATGGGCACCCGGGTGAGCGTGCTCAGGAGGATCTTGGTCCTCTCGGCGAGGTAGCTCAGGGCGTCGCGCCGGCCGGGGTCCGCGGTCGGATCGACCCGGTATTCTTCCCGGAACTTGCGCCCGAGGAACTCGACGATCCGGTCGTCCCAGTCCTTGCCGCCGAGCTGCACCTCGCCGTCGGTGGCCAGGGTCTCGAACCGCTGCGACTGGAGCCGGACCACGGTGACGTCGAACGTGCCGCCCCCCAGGTCGTACACCACGGCGGTCATCTCGCCGCCGGGGATGTCGAGCCGCTTGCTCCCCGGGTCGCGCTTGCGCTCGGCGAGCATGGCGTAGGAGAGCGCCGCCGCCGTGGGCTCGTTGAGAATGTCGAAAACCTCCAGGCCGGCGATCCGGCCGGCGTCCTCGGTCGCCTTGCGCCGGGTGTCGTCGAAAAAGGCCGGCACCGTGATCACCGCCTTGCCGATCGGCCCGATCCGCCGCTCCGCGTCCAGCTTCAGCTTGCGGAGGATGATCGCCGAGAGGGTCTCGGGCCGGAGCTGCCGGCCGTCGACCTGCCGGCTGTACAACGGGCTGCCCATCTCCCGCTTCACAAACGCCGCCGCCCGGCGGGAGTCGATCGAGGCCGCCTCCCGCGCCGTGTTCCCCACCAGGGCCGTCAGCCCGTCCAGGTAGATCACGCTCGGCGTGAGCGCCTCGCCGGCACGATTGGGAATGGTCACCGGCACCCCGCTCGGGTCGAGCCGGGCAATGACCGACATGGTCGTCCCCAAATCGATGCCAACCAGATTCCCAGGAAGGGTGGACGCCATCGGTTCCTCTCGGGTCTCGCTTGGGCCGAAGCTCTACTCCTATCACACTCCGCCTATTCTTGCAACGAACGCCCCGCCACGGTAGTGGTACAGTTTGCCCCTGGAATCCGGAGTATAAAGGGCAATCCGGCGTCAGCCGACACCGGTCGGTTGACAGCACCACACAGAAGAGGTATCGTGCCACCAGACCACGTGTCCAACGCTATTGGGGGGCGAAGTGGGCGAAACAAGGCGGAGTTCTGAAGAACCCAAGAAGAAGCGTCGTCGAGGGTATTCCTCCATCGACGCGATCGACCCCAATGATGGGGGGAAATGGCAAGTCCTTCTCCCCGATACTAAGATGGATTATGTGGCGGCGCAAGGTCTCGGGGCGGCCATGGAACTTGTGGACACGGTTCGGTGGGCCCTGCTCCACCCCAGAGCGGTATTCCTGGGGGTCCGTGATTTGGAAAGGGATGTTTCCGAAGACAAGTGGCTTTGTTACGTGGCGACTCCCAGTCACGCCTACGACCGCAAGACGGGCGAGAAACGCCCACCTTGGCCCGGTGAGGTTTTTTTGGTGTTCGTGACGGAAGAGCGAGTGGTGTACAACTGGTATTGGTGTGAATCCGATGGACGCAAGTCCCATCTCCCCGCCGATTACGAAACTCGCTTTTTGAAGGACGTGCTGTAATGACGAATGAGATCGATCTGAATGACGCGTTCGCGCAAAAGGTTATGGCACGCGTAGGGACGGCACCTTGGTCTGGACCCAAGGTGTTCCCCAACCCCGATGGGGATTGCATTGAAGTCCTCTTGTCGAACGACAACTATCGCGCCGAAAGACTCGATTCGCTGGTGACAGTCTATGTGAATCGGGAGAACGGCGAGCTGGTCGGCGCGCTCGTGAAGGGCATTCGCAGTTTCGTCCGAAAGATGGTGGAGCGTATCCCCGGTTTCAAGATTGAAATCGTGGATGGAAAAGTGAAACTTGAATACCTGTTCACGGCCGGCCTCTGGAGTCATGATACCCCGCCGAACCGCGTTTTGGTTCAGAGGTATCAGAAACTGCGACAGATAGCAGAGGACGCCGACCTTGAGGTGGAGTTGGAGGCGGTTTGACTCCGCACGGGTGCCACTGCTGGCTTGCCCAGCAGTGTGATACGCCATCCGGGTAGCAGAGCGGTCCGTTTCGGGAGGCGATTGCTGCCGCTCAAGCCTGGGCCATGTTGGCCCAAGGGGCACTGCTGGACAAGCCAGCAGTGGCACCCGGAGGTCTTCTCCTTCTCTTGTCCTGCGGGAAGACTCCACCGGTGGAGTGAGGAATATGAGAATCCACTGGACAGTCCGTTGCTTCAACAGGAAAGCGAAGGAATCCTTCGATAGGCATCTCTTCCTTGATACCGATACCGATTCCCTGGACGCGGTCACTAGGAGTCGCGTGGAACTCTGCATTGAGCAAAGGAGTACGCACGAGAGGCAAGTTCTGAAGTATCGGCACTTCTTCAAAGAAGCCAAACCGCTCTCGCCTGAAGCAGATATCCCGTCTAAAAGGTTCTGCGTCATTTGCGTCCGCGATTACTTCGAGGACGAGGATGGGCAGGAGATCTCACTCACTCAGATCGTAAGGATCAGGGAAGGGAACGACAACCTTGTTGTGTTCCCCAGCCATTACCGCCCTCACGACATTGTCCTGAGTCTGTCCGAGAACTCTCCTGTTCCCGAGAACCCGCAAGACCATGTCAACCTGGGGCAGGAAGAAATCGACGCCCTTGCGTACTTCGTGAAGGACGTTGTGGAATTGAAGGGAAACGCCTTTTACAGTTCTCCACCCACGCTGACGTCGGTAGGTGGCGTCTATTCGATCAGGACCATCTCCGTGGAGCACATCGTCGCGTTCATGACGATCTTCCGGCGGCTCTATATGCAGGGTGAGAGGGGGAATTACATGAACGCATGCCCCATCTATGCCCACCGCTACCTCAACAAGAGGCTGACGACATGGATCACGGCGGAACGGCGGCTGTACAACAAGTTCTTGGCTGCCAAGGCGACGTTGCCAATCATGTTAGGCGGCGAGAAGTCCTTTACCAACCGTACGTTGATCGACACCATGCTGACCGTGAGGTTCGCCCATCAGCCGAAGGATGATCTTCAGCACGAGTACGAGACGTGCCTGAGAGAGGCGGGCGATGGGCGTCGCCTCGAATGGATGTTCTACACCATTGCGGGCGAAGCCGCACTCTATTATTCACGAGCGCACAGCGTCATCTCCAACGAGCTGGAGTGGTATTTGCGGGTGACGGGCAAGAGACCCACGTTCGATTTCGCTCCCTACCGCAACGAGAGCGGAAGAGGGGAGCAGCCCACTGCCGAGCAGGCGAGAGAAGAAAGGGTTCGGAGGCAGGCGGAGAAGTTGGGTGGGGAACTGTGGGAGGAGGCTGGTCGCCCGGAGCGACAACTTGAGCGGTTTGTCAAAGAGGCTCAGGACAGACTCAGGGAATAGGTGTTACAGGAAGACCGTAATCGCCCGGCACCCGGCGGCATCACTTCGGCAGCGGCTTCTCTTCTTCCTCGGGGATGCCGATCGGCGGCGGCTCGGTGGGTTTCTTGGAGGTGGGGGGCTTCGGGGACTCTTTCGAGTCCGGCGGCTTGGGGGTTTTGGATGGCTCGGGCTTGGACTCGGCGGGCTTTTCCTTGGGAGGAGTTGAGGGGGGAGTTTTGTCTTTGGGCGCCGGTTTTTCTTGCGGAGGCTGGCCGCCTCGGCTTTCAAGATACTGCTTGATCTCGGTGCGGAACTGGTCGAGGTCCTCGGCGAGCTTGGCGAAGCGCTGGGCCTCCTGGCGGTCGGCCTCGCCGCTCCGCCCGGCCAGCATCTCCAGGACGTCGGCCAGGTCGCGGTAAAGGTCGCCGGCCGATTTCAGGAGCTGCCGGGCCGTGAGGAAGTCGTCGACCTTCCTGAGCGCCGCCAGGGCGGGCCGGGCTTCCGGCAGCAGCGCGGCGAGCTGGTCGACTTTGGCCCGGGCGAACCGGTCGAGGACGAACTGCCGGGCCTGCTCGTGCTCGGGGCTCTTGATGGTCCACGCCTGGCGGAGCTCGTCGAGGTGCTGCCGGACCTGCGGCTGGTCGGGCCACTCGCTTAGCGCCGCCGCGTACTTGGCAATGGCCTCGTCGAAATCGCCGGCGGTCTCGGCCTGACCGGCCAGGCGCAGGAGGACCTTGGCCCGGTTGTGGGCGTCGACCTGCCGGATCGCCGCTTGAAAATCCTCGGCCAGCCTGGCCAGCTCCGTCTCGCGCTTCTCGACCTCCTGGAGCTGCTCGAGGGTCCAGGCCATGAGCGCGTTGGAAGGCAGTTTCAGTCGCAGGCCCTCGGCGTCGAGGTGCTGAACCCCTTCGCGTGCGGTCCGGACCAGCGGCCCGATCGCCCCCACCGCCCCCTCCACCCGCTTCAGCGCCTCCTCGTATTTCTTCTCCTGGTTCAGCGTGTTGATCTCGCGGATCGACGCGTCGAGCATGCCCTGGAGCACCTGGACGTCCTGAACGCGGTAGCGGATCTGCCGGTGCCAATCGTTCTTCTCGTCGGCCAGGGGCTCGACGGGAATTGCGTACTCCAGCTCGACCCAGTCGCTGGTGATCGGCACGGGGAGGCGGAACGCTGCGATGCGCCCCTGGGCAATGCCGACGTAGGCGAGATGGGCCAGCGGGCGCGGGCCGACGACCCAGCCCTCCGGGTCCGGGTCCGGCAGGCGGTCCCGGTCGCCCAGGCCGTCGAAGCCCGAGCTGTTGGCCGAGACCGTGCAGGCCAGCACCGGCCCGCCGGTCTGGGAGTTCACCAGCCGGAGGCGGAGCCGGCCGGTTTGCGTGGTCAGCTTGATGGCCTGGAACCCGGCGACGCGGGCCGTGCGCCTCAAGGGGTCCGCCCGCCCCGACACCACCTCGGCCATACTAGTGTCTTCACCTTTACCCAGGGTCAGCACGGTGTGGGGGACGGGCGTGCGCGACAATTCTCCCGTCTTGCCGCGGATGACCCAGAACGGCTGGAGCACGCAGCCGCCCTCCAGCCAACCGGAGAGCTTCGTCCCGCGTTTCGACCCGTGGAAGGACAGGCGGGCCCGCCGGCCTCCTTCAACGGGCTCGACCAGGGCCACGGGAGAGAAATCCTCCTTCACCGCCAGGCAGATCGCCTTGGCCAGCCAATGGCGATCGGGGGTGGTGCGGGCGTGGACCGGGCCGAGGTGCTCGATTTCGTAGTCCGCCTGGCGCCAGCGCACGCGATAGGCCCCGCCGTCGCCGTCGACCGCCATCAGGAAGAGCTTGTCGAGCGGTCCACTCCCGGCCGGCGCCCGGGGAAGCCCGGTCAGCGCCTCCGGCCATTCCGGCAGCCAACTCTCCTCCAGGACCCGGACCTCGGCCAGGACGCCGAAGTAGCCGACCAGTTGATCGCGGACCTGGCGGCAGACTGAATCGACGAACAGGCGCGTGAAGGTCGGATCGTCGGAGAATCGCACGGCCACGGCAATCCGGTAGGGATCTTCGGCCCGCGAGGCCAGCTCGGCTCCCGCCGCCGGGCTAGCGCCCGGCATGCCCGCGGCCAGCGTGATCGCCCCTATCAGTGCCCAACGCACGGCGGTGCTCCTTGGTTCGCGGGTTGATGGTGGGACTTCGTCCCACCCTACGGGTGTTGCAGGGTTTCGTAGGGTGGGACGAAGTCCCACCAAGTGTGCTCAGCGTGACGTCTCCAATCGCCAGTGCTCGACGTTGCCGAACAGGATCCGCGGATCGAGCGATGCTTCCCTAACGCTCCCGGCCAGGGCCACGTAGGTATCCAGCTCCCACAGGGGGATGAGGATGGCGGTGCGGGCCACGTACTCGTGGATTTGGTGGGTGAGCCGCTCGAGGTGCCGGAAACTCTTGTGCAGCCGGACGTCGCGGAGCAGGCCCGAGAGCTCCTCGTCCGGCCGGTAGTGCATGACGTTGAACCCGAACCGGTCGGCGGCGGGGTCGGCGCCGAGCAGGGGCTCGATCCAGCAGGTTTCGTCCGGGTAGAGGTAGCTCCAGTAGGCCAGGTCGAAGTCGCGCGATTCGGACACCCGGGCCTCGTACCCCGCCGCCTCCAGGGCCTTCAGCTCCAGGCCGATCCCGGCCTGGCGCGCGTGGGCCTCGATCTGTTTGCAGGCCGACTCGATTTCCGGGCTGCCGGCCGGATAGACCAGGCGGAGCTTCAGCGGGGCTTCGAGCTCCCGTGCGGCCAGGGCGGCCAGCCCTTTCGCCTTCGACGGCGGGAAGCCTTCGACCCGCGGGTTGGTCGCCCACGATTTCGTCGGATACGGCCCGGCCAGGGCGGCGTGGTCGGCAGTCTTCCGGCCGGGCCGGAAGTACTGCGTGAGGATCGACTCGCGGTCGATCGCCGAGGCGATCGCCAGGCGCAGGTTGGCGTTGTGCATGGGCTTGCGGTCGTAGTTCGGGGCCAGGAACCACACCGCCGGTGTGCGCAGCGGCACGACCCGCTGTCCCTGCTGCACCAGTTGGCTGACGTGCTCCGGGCGCACGTCGTAGATCAGGTGGATCTTCTTGTCCAGGAACAGCCCGACCGCCTTGGTTGCCTCGTGGCGCTCGAAGACAATCTCGCGGATTTTCGGCAGGCCCGGCGTGCGGTAGTGAGGATTGGCCACCAGGCGGCGTGCTTCGGGGTTATCGCCGGGGCCGCCGGGGAGGAGGTACGGGCCCGTCCCCACGGGCGATTGGCCGAACCGCCGCAAGCGCTCGGCCAGCTCCTCGGGCGTCCCCGCCCCGGCGAACCCATGGCGCGGGAGGATGGGGAAATCCATCAGCGACAGCGGCTGCCAGTAATCGCGGGTCAGCCGGACCAGGGCCACGAAGGGGTCCTGCCCGTCGGCGTTCTCCACCCCGGCCAGGAGCCCCCCGTACGCGGGCGAGTAGCCGGGCAGGCCCGGGGTCCCCAAAAGCTTGACCGTGAACCGCACGTCCTCGACCGTGCACAGGTGGACCTCCCGGTCGGTCGAATCGGACCACTTGGCGCGGGGGAGCCGGAATCCTCGGCCGCGGGCGAGCGGAATCGGCCACCCCTCGGCCAGCCGGCTCTCGTAGTGCGTCCCGATCTGCAGATCGTCGACCGGCCGGACCAGGCTCTCGCACACCAGGGCCAGCGCGTGCCGGTCGGCCGCCGTTCGGGCGGTGAGCGGGCAGAGGTCGGCAGGCAGCGACGGGTAGGCGCAGCGGAGGATCATGGTGTCGCCCACGATCCGCCGCCGCACGGGCTCCAACTCGGCGAGGGCGGGCCAGACGTCGGCCGCCCGGCCCAGCAGCTCGACCGCCTTGGCCGGGGCGGAAGCAGCCGCGGCTTCGGCCTCGCGGACGAGCTGGCGGGCCCGGGCCACCAGCGCGTCCTGGAGCTTCTGGGCCACCGCGCCCGGACTGCCCGGACAGCGCGCCAGGAAGCGCTCCAGTTGCTGCCGGACCGCCGCGTAGTCGCCCGCGGCCAGCGCCCCCTGGGTTCGGCCCTGGAGGATCTTTTCCAGGCGCACGCGCAGGGCCCCCAGGTCCGGATCGCCGGGCGTAAGCTCCGCGGCAAGCCGCTCGCACTCGACGTCGGCCTGCTGGAGCCTGCCCTGACGCACCAGCAGGTCGACCCGGCCCAGGCGGACGTTCCGCCGCGCCTGGACCAGCGGCGTGCGGAACTGGGCGTTCCACTCAGGCCCCACGCGGATCCGCCGCTGGACCGCGGAATCGTGCTGGGCCAGGGCCTCGTCGAGCAGCTTCTCCGCCTGCCCGGCGGCGGCCAGGGCCTGCTCGTCGGGCACGGCCAGGGCCTGGCCCGGCCGGGCAAGCTCCTCGAGCGTCAAGCCGACCCGCGCGGCGGCCTGCTCTCCCATCCGCTCCTCGTAGTATTCGACGCGGAGCACCTCGCTGCCCGTGGCGCGGTACGTCCCCGCCGCGCGCGGGCCGCTGGAGAACAACGGGAACTCGACCTGCTCGTCCCTCGGCAGGGGAAGCTGGAGGATCCGCGGGCAGAGATGGATCCGCATGGTCCGCTGCGTGCCGTGGTCGGGCCGGCAGTAGAGCAGATCGTAGACCTCGCGGCGCTGGGCCGGTGAGACCAGAGTGTCCGCCGCAGGCGGCTGCCCCACCGGGGCCGCGACCCGGCTCGGACCCGCCACGAAAAGAAGGATCGTGCAGGCCACGGCGAGAGCTTCGTTCTTGAAACGCCTTCTCATGGGGATTCCGCACTTCGAGCAGCCTCGGTCAAGGGGGCCATGGGCACTCGACCCGACCCCCTCCGCCTCGCGCAAGCGTGAAGCGATCGGGTGAACCACGGTTCCAGTCCTGGAGTTGTCTCGGAGTGGGCGCTGGACAGGACAACGGTTCCTTCCCCGAATCGCGCCGCCACGATCGCCGGGGAATGGATCATGGATCCCTTCTGGAACGGATGCTTCCACACCTCGGACCTGAAGTAGGCCAGACAGACGTACTCGGGCAGCAGAGGCTCGTTGGCTGGGAAGAGGATGGGCCCGCCGGTGTAGCTCATTTCAACGCGGCCCAACTCGCTGTGGAGGATCTCCCGGCCCGCGTCGGTCAATTCGACCTGGACCATGCCCTGTCCGCGATCCGAGGCCTTCTGCATGCCCTGCCCGGGCACGTACCGGGTTCCTGCCAAGGCCTGCGCGTTGATCAGCTTCAGACTCCACTCGTGGTTGGCGGCGGCAAGAAAGGCGCCGGCGCAAATGCCGAGGTAGCCGCCGCCGTCTCTGACGAATCTCCGAACTGCCTGCCTTCCTCTGTTGCCCAAGGCGACTCCTTGTTCGCTCGCGCTTCCCCCGGGTACGATGAGGACATCGAATCGGGCGATCTCTCCCGACTGAATAGCATCTTGCGTGAGCGGAGTCAAGCGCACGCGGGGATCGCAGGCGGCCGCGGTACGCAGCACTTGCAGCGACGCCCCATCCCCTCCGGCCGCATCGAACACCGCGGCTTCCACCCGCGTGGAAGGAGTCCCGGCAGCCGCCATGTCGAAGATCAACTGCTCTGCCGAGGGTTGCCGCGGGCGGATCTCGGGAAGGCCCATCGCGCGCCGCACGCGGTTAGCCTCCTCGTGGGTGACATGGTAAACGTTGATCGAGTAGCCGGCCTTGGCGACCGGCTCGAATTCGCGGAAGTACAGGTACCCCCCGCCGTGGTCGCGGATCCGCTGCACACTCATCACGTGCCAACCGGGAATCGGTCCGGAGTCTCGGCCGGCGGGCTCGGGCGATTCACCCCCGCTCAGAGGGCCTTGGGGTGGACCCCCTCGACTCCGGATGCCGAGACATTCCAGCGATACCGGGCAGTCGATGCTCATATACGGCGAGTCTACTTCCCGATGCCCTTCCAGCCATCTCTTGAGACGGAGATCCTCTTGCGACCAGCCGAAGCTGGAGTGAAGCATGAAGGCATCGCCGTGGCGTGGGCCACCCGCAAGCTCGTTGAAATACGACATGCTGTGCGGGTAGATCCAGAGGCTGCTCATCGTCGTCCAGGCCAGGCAACCGGCGGCCAGGCCGCGGAGAATGCGCGGCGTTCCCTTGGGCGCGAGCGCCGCCCTGCTGATCCAGATGAACAGGAACGGAAAGGCAGGAAGCACGTAACGGAAATGCCGACTGAACCCGTCTTGAGAACTCACCAAGACGATCAGCGCCAGCGCGGGGGCCAAGAGGATGGTCTGATCGAGCATGCCGGCCGGGTTCTCGCTTCGGACGGAAGATGCCGATCCCTCCTTTCGGTCGCCCCGGCGGATAGAACGCAGACTGACGGTCGCCCCCAGAATCGCCAACCCCCAGGTTCCCAGTGGCACCTTCAGCGCCAGACCGACGAGATAGTAGTACCACCATCCTCGCTCCGACCACTCGCCGAACAAGTAGGACTGCATTCCCCTCTCGAAGTCCGCTCGCTGCAAGTCGATTCCCAGCACATAGCACTTCGGGAAGGGAAGCGGGATCTGGCCGAGCACGGACTGGGCAAACCGATTCCCTCCCTTGCCTTGGGGCGACGAAGAGTCTTCGCCGGCGAGAAGACGACTGTGGAACTGATACTCGCCCAAGCGGCTGAAAGACCCGTCCAAGGCGTATCCGAGATTCAGCAGGTAAAGCCCCAGCAGCAGAATGCCGGTCAATTGCGCGGCCTGTCGCCTGCGCAGCGCGTGCGAGCCCCCCCAGACAAGCGCCAGACCCCAGAGGATCGGCCAGAGGGCGAACAGGAAGAGCCAAGTCATCTTCGAGAGCTCGGCCAGGCCCAACATGATCCCCGCGGTGGCCGCGCGAGGCCAGCTCGGGAGCTTGAGCCAGCGCCAGAAGGTGTAGCCCGCGCCGACACCCATGGCCGCGGCCACGCCATCGGTGCAGATCACCGCGGACCATGCCAGGACATTGGGGCAGAAGGACCACAGGGCAAGCGCGAGCAGTCCTGCCCTACGGCCGAACAGCTCGCGTGCCCAGGCGTAGCAGAACAGCCCGCCTGCGACGGAGAACGGCAGGATGGCCAGACCCGCCGCGATCAAGAACGTCCGCCAGCGGTCGGGATGCGACTCGAACAACTGGGCGCCGAGGACGAACTCCGGCCGCTCCAGGCCGGCCGGGCGGAAATCCCCCCATTGTTCTTCCGGGGTGAGAAGGAGAACGGGAAGTGTTGCCACGGCCCGCATCAGCGGCGGATTCACGCAGTACACCTCGAACGACCCGAATTGCCACGTCAACACGCCCGCGGCAAGATGCGCAGGCTCGTCGATATTCGGCGATCGGTGCACGCCGATCCAGGCGACCATCCCCGCGTGCGCAAGGAGGATCGCCGCCGTGCAGAGAACCACGGACTTGCGGTTCATCTAACGATTCGCCCCGAGACGTGAACGGCGGAGCATGAGCACCAGGAGGAACGCCAGCAGCACCCCTCCCGAGACCAGGACGATCCACCGCCGGCCACTGCCTTCCGGGGCGCGGACTTCGGGAGCTACCACCGGCTCGAACACGGGGGATTCCGACAGCCCTTCGCCGTTCCAATAGCCCAGCCTTGTGTGGCTGCGGTAATCGTCAACCGGCGTGCCGATCGGCAGATTCATGGACTTGAGGGTGAAACGCTCGAGCGGGATTGCCGCGGGCCACTCCACGCTGGTTACCGTGATCTTGCGCTCCAGGGTACGAACGGGGGTAACCCGCTTGATGTGGACCCGCTTCGGCAAGGGACAGGTCGGATCACTGGCGTCGTATTCCGATCGGACTTCAACGTCAAACTTCCCCATTCGAATCGTCTTTCGATGGACTCGAAAAGACGGCTCTTCGATCCAGAAGTTGTACTCGGTCGAGTCCGCGGTCGCTTTGACTCGCCACGTGGGTGTACCGTTGATCTCCTCCCTGCCAACGGTTTCGAAGTCCCCGACCTCCTCGTAGTGGAGACATCCTCGTATTACGGTGCCGGCACCCATGAGGTCGGCAAGTCCGATGATCCGCGGGTCAAAACACACGACCCCTCGCTGCCCGATAGCGCGCCGGCTGTCCATGACAACGACGCCTTCGCCCTCTTTTCTCTGGAAATAGCGGAACTCATCCCCATCCCGAATCACAATCTCTTCCAGGAGCGGTCCGCCTGCCGAGTGCTGGAAGCGGCGCCTGGGTCCGTCGCATTCGACGACGCACTCGATCGCATGCGAAGGCGGGGGGGCGATGTCCTCCAGCACGAACGTCGCTTTGAGCGGAGCCGTCGGCTTGCGGACCGACTCCACGCCCCGCAACAAAGCCGAGGCGGAGGGGGCCTCGCCCGCCAATCCCGCGGGCAGCGCGGCCAACGCGATCATCATCAATCCAACGACCATGGATGTGCCGGTCACCACACCTCTGCGGAATGTCATCTTCGATTCTCCGATCTCGCGAGGGCTGACATCATGCGCTTTCTCGCCGCGGGTCGTGGCAACGCGTCCCCCCACTGCCCTTGGCGGCCCGCGCCAGGGCATCCCGAACCGGTTCTTCCCTTGTGGCTAACGCCCAACCTCCCTATCCTTCTCCCGGCGGCAGATACGACTCCGTCTTCGCTGCGGGATGCCAGGGGCCCCAGCCGTTGACCTGGCAGTGGGGTGTCCAACTGAAGTCCCAATCGCAGTACACTTCAAACCAACAATTGCGCTGCACTTGATGGGTGTTGCTCTTGGTGTCCGAGTCGACCGACCCGTCGGGGAACTCATTAATCGCGTAGATCTTGCTCGCCACACACTCGTCCGGGTCCCAGACGTCGCCACAGTCTAGAACGCCGTCTGGCGGTACTGCAATGCAGAGTTTCAGGCTGGGATTCGGTTTCTTGTACGGCGTTTGGTAGGCCCAACTGAGGGTTCCTCCCGCCAGCACACCCAGCGAAACCAGGCCGCAGCCAACCAGGACGTACCACAAGCCTCTCTCGCGGACTCTCATGTTCATTCCCTTTCTCTTAGAAACCGGTGAACAGGCACGCTCAGCGTGCGGACAAGACTACTCCCGCCCGCCGGGAACAGGTCCAACTCGATCCTCATTTCGTCGTTCAGCGCCTGCTGGCTGCACGGCGCCACCACCAGCCGGATGCGATGCTCTTGGGAGGGTTTTTGGCCATCGTACTCGGCGCAGATGGCGCTGGTCCGGCTGGTCACCGAGCGGATTGTCGAGGGGCGATGGGTCGAGACGCGGAGGTATCTTGTCACCTCCCGCTCCTCGTCGGACCCGATCACGACCGTCGGCGGCTCGATGGCCGCCGGAGCCAGGTACCGGCCGTGGACGGCAACCACGGCCTCCGGTAGTACCTTGCTGTCGGTCGAGAGCACCAGCGTGCCGTCGAACGAACGGCTCCCCACAAACCCGGAAAGCTCGACACTCACCTCGATTTCGTAGCCGGGATCATCAACGCTTCTCGGCAGCAAACGGCAGGTGAGCAACGGGCTCGCGGTCCGGACTTGCCGGACCGTGACCCTCTTGGATCCCTCCGGCACAACGCGCACGGTCCGCACAACGTGCTGCGCGGAGAGGCCGTCGATCTCCCCGAAGTCGATCGCCCGCGGCGTGATACGGTAGTCGGGAATGACGTCCGCCCGCACCTGGAGCGAAACGAATCGCTGCGGGGGTGACTCGGCCGATTCCGACTCCAGGCGGTAGAAGACGTTGAGCCGGCCAGCGGTCAATCCTTGAGCCGAATGCGTGGTGAACCGGACCGGGACCGGCAGTTCCCCGAAAGGAGGGATTGTCGTGTCGGGGGCTCTGCCGTCTTCTCCAACCGCAAGGCAACGGCAGGACGACATCACCCTGATGATTTGGATCGACGTAGCCCCCTGATTCCGGAGCAAGAATGTGTGCGCCAACTCCTGCCCCTGATGGCGCTCGCCGAAATCGTGCTCTTCGCAGTCCACGGCAAGTCCGAGGGAAGGGTGCGTTGAGGCTCCGCAGCCCAACCACGGAAGCAGCCCGAAGGTGCACAAGACGCCAGTCCACAGACCGGCCGTGCGCGCGAGCCGGACCACCCTGGCACCTCTTGGGACCACCTCCGCCGCTGCCATGACAGCACCTCACAGGCGAATCGATCCAATCAGCGCGGCACAAGATAGCAGTATAGAGACTCGCCGAACCTCTTGTCAATCATTGCGTGAGAGGCACTCTCGTCTGGTGAGGACTATCTCTACTACATAAACGGTCGGGTAACTGCCCCTCTCTTGGAGGAAATCGCTTCGCCAGCTTGCCAACCGGCCTCTGGCCTCGGCGGCTGAATCGGACAACGTTCGATCGGCGTTTGCCCCTGCGTCGGCCGCAGGTTCAGGGGCGGACATCCGCTCGTTGAGGTGTCGGGATCGACAGGATTTGGAGCGTCCCGTCGGCCAAGGGCAAGAGCATCTTGCCGGGCCCGAACGGGACCGGTGCGGCCGCCGGCCCGACGCTCGTCTCCAACGGCACCTTCCAGGCCGTCTTGCCGTCGGCCAGTCGGACGCCGGCCACCTCGCGTCCGTTGTGGGCCACCAGGAGCACGTCGCCGGCCAGCACGGGCGCCCCGCGGATCCGCCCGCCCATGGTCTCTTCCGAAACCCAAAACGCCGGTGGTGCCGTTGGCTGCTTGCCAGCCGGGGGTGGCACTGGCTGCTTCTGAGCCAGTGTTGGAGGTGGGATGGGCCGGGCCAGCGGAACCCCTACCAGGCTGCGCTGATCGGCGATCGCCACCAGGAAGCTGCCGCAAAGGAACGGCCCGGCGGTGATCTTCCGGCCGGTCGGCAGCGGCTTCTCGGCCTGCCGGTTGGGATTCGCGGCGTCGAGCGTGAAGAGCGTGCCGGCGGAGTCGAACACGAAGATCCGCTCGCCGGCGACGAGCGGCCGGCCCTGGATCGGGCTCGGCAGGTGGAACCCCTCGCCGACCTCGGTCCAGCGGGTGACGAGATCCTTGGTGGTCGTCTCGAGGCGCCGCAGGCGCTGGCGCCGGTCCACCAGCAGCACGGCCCGGGACGCCAGCGAATAGACCTCGGCCCCCATCGGGCCGGGCGGCCTGGACCGCGACCAGGTGAACGTGACTTCGTTCTTGGCAATCGGGGCGGCGCTGTCCGGGCGCAGGCGGTAGAGCTGGCCGTCGGCACAGGGCACGACCAGCCAGCCGTCGCTCAGGCAAGGCCGGCCCTGCAGCCGGTCGGGCAGCGCGAGCACGGTCCACGGCCCCGGCTCGGCTTCCGTGTCCCGGAGGATGGCGCAAACGGCCAGCTTGCTTCCCCCGTCGACGGGGACGACGAGGTGGATCGGGCCCGGCGGCTCGCCCAGGCGGAGCGCTTGTCCGGCGTCGGCGCCTTCCGGGAGCGGCTGCCGGGCGGGCAACTGGATGGTCCGCGGCCGGTCCGCCGCCCCGGCCGGGTCGCCGGGCCGCAGGGCGAGCTTCCGGCCCGTGGCGTCGATCAGCACGACCTGGCCCTGCCACGCGACCGGGTCGCCCAGGGGCATCAGCCCGAGCTGGCACTGCCAGTGCCGGCGCCCGCTCTGGGCGTCGACCGCGGTGAAGTGGTAGCTGCCGCCGGGCGACTGCGTGGCGATAAACAGCACGCTTCCCAGCCGGTCGGTCTGGGCCTCGTGGACGGGAACGCCGAAGACTCCCAGATCGGTCCGGTGGCGCGGCCAGAGACGCCGCACGCGCTGGCGGACCACGTCGACCGCGAGCTTCTCCAGCCGGCCGCCGGCCATGACCCACAGAAGGTGCTCCGCCGCGGCCACCGTGAGGGTGCGGCTGCGGTCTTCGACGTCCAGGCCGACGGTCGGCCGGCTCGGCCCGTCCTGCACGATCGGATAGATCGCCTCGCTCAGGTTATCCAGGTTCAATCCGAACAGCCCCAGCTCACCCCGATCGGTGACGAGCGTGACGCGGTCGGGAGCGGCGAGCGGCCGGAACCAGGCTGAGCCGCGCAGGCCAAGCTCGCGCAAGGGGGCCGCGGTGGGCCTGGCAAAGCCGTCGGGGTGGAGCTGGAAGACGCGCAGGCGGGTGTGCTCCAGCTCCGAGTCCTCGGCGACGACGAGGTACGGCCCGACGACCACCGGCTCGGCCCGCAGCGCGCCGCTGGCGTGCCGGGTCAGCAGCATCGAGCGGCAGGCCGGCCGCTTGGGATCGTCGATGGCGGCGGGGTCCAGGGCGAAGACCCTATTGGCGTCGGCGGGGAAGAACGCCAGCCCCGTCGAGGGATCGAAGGTCCCGCCCACGGTCATCGGCTGCCCGACCGCGTAGCGGCCCAGCGGTTTTCCCAAGACCAGCTCCAGCACGTGGACCTCCCCTTCGGCGGTGGGCAGGAATCCGCAGTACTGCACGGGGTCGTTCGCCCCGGCCCGGCGCGGCACGATGCACAGCGGGGCGACGAGGTCGTGCCCCACGCCGTAGCGCCACCGCAGCCGGCCCTCGGGCGTGGCCTCGAGCGCCAGCAGGCTGCGCTCCTCGGACGAGACGGCCACCAGCGCGGCCGACGCCGAGGCCGTGGGCCCGATCCGGCCCGGCAGCCGGACCGAATCCACCCCCAAGCGCCGCGCCCAGAGAAGGTGCCCCTGAAGATCGAAGGCGTACAGCATCCCGCGAGCCAGGGCGACGACGAGCGGCTCGTCCGGCGGCGCGGCGGCGGCCCCCGCCGGATTGCCCCAGACCACGGCCAGGGTGTCTCCCTGGGAAGAGGAGCCGGGCGGATCGTTTCTTCCGTCGTCCGAAGGGCCCGGCGCCCGAGCGTCCTGGGCCACGTACCGCACCCGGCCCGCCTCCGCCCGATACGCCGACTCCCACAGCGAGGCGATCTCCTTGTCGGCCCGCAGGCTCGGCTCGGCCGCGAGGAGCTTCTCGATGGCGGCGTAAAGCTCGTCGGCGCGGACCTCCGGGTCGAGGCGCTGCAACCGGGCAAGGTGCTCCAGAACGCGGCCCCGGGCCGACGCGCGCCGGGTCACGCGCTCGGCCTGCGCCACGTCGGACGCCATCTGGGCCGTGCGCTCGGGGACCCAGGCCTCCGGCATCGCCCGGCCCACGGTGCTCAATAGCTCCAGGGCCTCGCGGGCCCGGGCCAGCGGCTCGGCGTCGGACGACTCCGCGGCCTCGGGCAAGAAGCGGCTGTCGATGAGGAAGGCCAGGGCCTGGTACAGATCGCCGCAATAGCCCGAGTACGCCGGATTGTCGCGGTGGTTCTTGAAGATCTCCTGGGCGAGCGCCAGCCCCCGGGCGGGATTTCCCGTGGTGGAGTAGATCTCCGGCCCGGCCTGACAGAGATCGCGGAAGAACGGGACCTGCTCGACCCGGGAATCGTCGGCATAGTCCCGCTCGAACTCGTCGAGCTTGCGCGAGGCGGCGGCCCACTTGTGCTGGGCGACCAGCTCGGTGGCCGAGTCCCAGGTCCGGTCGGCCGTCGAGCCCCACCGGGGTGGATGGAGGTAGAGGAGCACGGCCGCCACGATGGCCATGGCCCCCACGGCGGCGATCGCCAAGGCCCTGATCCTCCGGGTGCGTCGCTGGCGGCGGCGTTGCGCTCGGGCGGAGCGGCGCGACGAGGGTATCACCGCCGGTACCGCCGCCGGTACCGCCGCCGGCGCGCCGGAACGTGCCACGGGGGCGACGGGCGGTTCGCCAACCGGGGGCGGCACGAGCGACTCGCCGGCCGGTGGTGCCGCCGGCGAGCCGGGCACGACCACGGCAGCCGCGGGGAGCACGGCCACCTCCTCTTCCGGCCCTTCCACGGCCCGAGCCTCGACCCGCGCCAACGGCGGCTCCTCGAGGCCGCCGGGCCGTCCGGCGCCAGCCAGCGCTTCCGCCGCCAGGACCGGCGGCAGATCGTCCTCGAGGAGCCGGGCTTCGAGGACCTCGGCGAGGCCGTCGTCGGCCGGCTCGGCCGCGTCGGCCGGCCCGATAAGGGCCTCCTGCGGCTCGGGAACCGTGAGGATCGTCCCGCACACCCGGTTCGGACACCGCACGCGCTGGCCGGCCATGGCGGGGGAGAGATGGTAGCGGGTGCGGCAGCCGGGGCAGACCACGTCGATGGGCGTCCCTCCGGCCGCCCTAGAAAGCGGCGGGGCCTGGTCGCTCAATCGCGGCAGCAAGGCCCCGAGCGTCCGGACAATCTCGTCCGGCGCGGGCCGGCCGGCCGGCTCGGGCGCGATCATCGCCCGGACCAGCTCGTCCAGCTCCGCCGGCACGTCCGGCCGGGCCTCGCGCACGCTGGGCCGGGGCGAAGCCGAGCGAAGCCGCTGCACCTCGTCCGCGCCGCGCCCCTCGAAGGGCGGATGGCCGGTCAGGCAGCAGTACGCCGTGCAGCCGAGCGAGTACACGTCCGCGGCAATCGTCACGCCGTGCGGATCACGGGACTGCTCCGGAGCGATGTAGTTGGGCGTGCCCAACAGCGAGCCGTCGCGGGTGAACTCCTCGGGGCGATCGGTGATCAGGGCCAGGCCGTAGTCGAGGAGCTTGGGCGTGTCGTCGGGCGGGGTGAGGAGGACGTTGGCCGGCTTGAGGTCGCGATTGACCACGCCCTGGCGTTGGGCATGGGCCAGTCCGCGGGCAAGCCCCAGCACGATCTGCCCCACCCGGCGGGGTGAGAGCGGATGCTCCCGCCAGATCAGGTCCGAGAGCTTCACCCCGGCCACGAACTCCATGACCAGGTAGGGCCGGCCCGCCTCCTCACCCCGGTGGTACGCCCGCACCGCGTTCTCGTGCTGAAGCCGGCCCGAGGCGACGATCTCCCGCTCGAATCGCCGCTGCACCGAGTGCGTGTCCGCGCCGGTCTGCGGGATCTTGATGGCCACGATGCGGTCGCCCATCTGGGGCTCGCGTGCGCGGTAGACGTCGCCCATCCCGCCTCCGCCGATCCACTCCAGGTCGCAGTACGGCCCGAGCACCAGCACCCCGCACCCGGGACACCGCGCGGGGAACTCGCCGGGCGGTGCTTGGAAGTCGTGCTTGCAGGCGGGGCAGAGGCTCATGGACGCTCTTTTCGAGCTGGTTTTCCGGAACGCCGCGTGGGGTGGCACGGGCTGCTTGCCCGTGCCGATACAAATTGAAGGCTGCAAGGTGCTTTAGCCGCGAAGCGGCGGCCGAGAATAGCCAGGGGCGTGAGCCCCTGGAATGGGAGCGTTTCCCGCCGGTCAGCCCCGGAGGGGCGGCAGAACGGACGGCGTTTCCTGTCGCCCCTGCCGGGGCTTCCCGGAGGTCTTGCCCTGCGTACCAGGGGCTCACGCCCCTGGCTATTGTCTCTCGTCCCTTCGGGACTAAAGCCTTGACAGTTCAAGCGATTCTGTCTTTCAACATTGTCCAGACCTAGTGCCCTTGGCGACACGCCAGTGCCACCCGAGGCCGGTGCCATCCTACGACTTACTCACCGGCTTCTTTGTCTTGTTTGCGTCGGGTTTTTCCGCGCCGGCCGGCGGGGCGCGGCGGAGGAAATGGACCTTCTCGATCTGGGAGCCCGCGGCGGCGTCGAGCACGTAGACGACGGCCTGGTGCTCGACGGCGTCCTCGGCGTCGAGCACCATCTCGGGGTTGTCCCGGCCGCGCACCGCCTGGCGGATGGCCTCCTGCACGCCCTCCGGCTCGACCGGCTGGCCGTCCACGGTGACCGCCCCGCTGGCCTGCATGGTGACCACGACGTTGCTGGCGGCCAGCTCGCTCAAGGTGTACCGGCGCAGGGACCGCGACTCCCTCGGCGCCGACGGCATGTCGAGCGTCTTCTGCACGACGAAACAGGCGGTGATCATGAAAAAGATGATGAGCTGGAAGCTGACGTCGATCATGGGGGTGAGGTCCATGTCGGCGTCTTCGGCGGGCCGGGGCTTCAGCAGGGGGACCGGGGGGAGATGCTCGGCCAGCTCCGGATGATCGCCGATGGCCAGCCAGCGGCGATCGGCCGGCCCGCGGACCTCGTCGGCCTCGCGGAGCACGCCGTCGGCCACGGCCTGGGCGAGGCTGGCGAAGTCCAGCGCGCTGCCCTCGGCCGACGAGTCCTCCCTGCGGACCCGCCAAAGGGCTTCCACGGCCGTCGGTCGATCGAGCGTCATTTCATTTTCTCTTCCACGCCCAGCAGCACGCGTCCCAGCCCGTCGAGCGTGCTGAGCCGCTCGACGAGCTGGCGCACCTGGCCGTGGGCACACCTCCTGTGCCCGCTGACGATGACGTCCAGCCGGACGTCGCTGCGCCGGGCGTTCTCGCGGACCTCCTCGACCAGCGCGTCGAGCGACACCGCCGCGCTCTCCGGCGCGGCGCTGTAGCCGAGGTAGTACCGCCCGTCCTGATCGATGAGGATCAACTGCTGCCCTTCCAGGGTGACGCCGCGGCCGTAGGTCACCTCGGGCACGTCCATGGGCAGGGGGTTGGCCAGGGCGTGGGTGAGCATGAAGAAGATCAGCAGTTGGAAGGTCACGTCGATCATCGGGGTCATGTCCATCTCGACGTCGTCGCCTTGCCAGCGTCCCGGCGTCGTGATCCACCCGCCGGCCGGCTCGATCTCCCGGTCGAGGTCCTCGACGTTTGAGGCCCGCTGGGGCAGGCGGGCCGCCAGGGCGGGCACTTCGGTCACCAGCAGCCAGGCGGAGGCGCCGACGGGCCGGACCATGTCGTGGGCGGCAATCCGCCCGGCGGCCGCCAGGCGCAGCAGCTTCTCCAGCGCCACCGGCCCGTACACCCGGCCCAGCGAGACGATCTTCAATTCCATCGGCCGCTCAGCCATGGACTCTCTCCGGGCGGGAGGCGGAAGGCGGTCCGCCGGGGCCGCGCATCAGGGGGAGCAGGTTCAGCGCCGTCTGCGCCGCCCGCTGCAATTCGAGCTCGAACCGGTTGACCCGCTGCCGGAACATGGCGTACGCGAAGATCAGCGGGATGGCGATCAGCAGCCCTTCGGCCGTGGTGTACAGGGCCATGCCGATGTCGTTGGCCAGGTCGCTGGGGTTGACCTTGGTGGCCCCGGCGATCTTGCCGAACGCCAGGATCATCCCCCAGACCGTGCCCAAGAGCCCGAGCATCGGGGCCAGCTTGGTGAACACCAGGACCACGGGCAACAGGTAGTTCAGGTCGGGGAGGATCTCCAGCTCGATGAGGTTGACCATGGCGTTGCGCGTGGCGACCTTTCCCTGCTCGCAGGATTGCAGGGCGGTGGCGAAGAGCTTGGGGACGATCCCCGGCTCGTCCTCGCAGAGCTCCAGGGCGGCGGGCGGCCCGCCCGTGGAAAGCTCCTCCCTCAGCCGCTCGACGAAGTCGCCCAGGTCGGTCCGGGCGTTGTGGTTCAGCCAGATCCGCCACACGACCACCGTCACGCTCGCCAGGCTCAGCACGATGAAGATCGTGGTGAACCAGGGGCCGTTCGCCACGACGATCTGCCGGAGTGTATCCACGCGTCACCTCGGGTTGCTCGGGGCTACTTCAAGACCTGCTTCAGCACCATGACGTCGTACTTGCCGCCGCGGCGCAGCACCTCGAACGTGGTGCTGCGGATTTCCTCCTCGCGGCGGTTCTGGTAGCTCAGCTCCAGCTCGAGCATGCGGTTTTCCAGCTCGGGGGGGAGAAACGCGACGATGAACGGCGCGGCGGGCACGTCCAGGGCCAGGCTGATCGACCGGGCGTTCTGGGCGTTCTCGTCGACCCAGTGGATGCGGCTCTCGCCCGACAGATCGCGGTCGGACCAGCGGTCCTTGGCGCTGGCGGGCCGGTCGAAGAACCGCCACCGATCGCCGCGCTGGCCGGCCAGCGGCAGGCCGACCGTCGCGCCGAGCCCTTCGAGCTGCTCCAGGTAGTCCGCCGTGGAGGCGGTGCGGAACTTGAGGATCCACCGGGCGACGCGGCCGCCGCGCCCCGTGCCGGTCCCGTCTCCGCCCGTCCCGGTGCCTTGGCCCCCGGCCGGCTTGTCCGGCTTGCGGAACCGCTCGCCCAGCGCCGCCCTGGCGGCGGCGATCCTCTGCCGGGCCTCCTCGACCTGCTCCTCACCCGCCATGGCGTCCGCCGGAGGAACCGCCGGCTGCGGCGCCGGCTCGAGGTCCGGCTTCTCCACCTTCTTGATTTCCACCGGATCGACGGAGGCGACGTCGGGCGGGGCGGGCGGGGCGCGTTTCGCCTCGGCGGACTCCGAGCCCAGCGCGTCGCCGGGCGACCCCTCCCCGTCGCCGGGCCGGCCGTCCTCCCCGTCCACCAGGGCAATGGCGTCCACCGCGGGCGGCGACGGGTCGGGACGCAACAGCGGCGCCGCCACCACGATCACGAGCACCACCAGGAACAGGTGGATCGCCAGCGAGATCCCCGACGACCAGAAGAACTCCCCGTGGGGTGAGTAGCGCCGCCACCAGGACTTGCCCAGAGTCGTCCGATCGTCGGGGCCCGGCGATGACGGCTCCCCGGGAGCTTGGGTCGCCGGCTCCGCGGGAGCACTCACGGGTTTCGGGGAAGAAGGGAGTTGTGGGGCCATCGGTCGAACCCTAAGCCGGCCTATCGCGCGACGCACCCCCAACCCGGACGGCAGCCTTCATTGTAGCCCTCATCTCAAGTACCCGCAAGGTCCTGGAACGAGCCCGTCTTCCACGCCGCCCAATCGAGGCTGCCGTTCGCCGAGAGGTTTCGGGCGGTCGCGGCCAGGGCATAGGGATGGACCCACTGCTCCCGCTCCAGCCACCGGACGAGCTGCTCCGCGGTCCAGGGCTGCTCGTCCCGCGCCTCGGCCTCGGAGTACGCCTCGCGGAGCCGCTGCTGGAGGACCTCGCCATAGGATTGCAGCCGATCGGCGTCGGCGAGGATCTCCTCGGCGTACCGGAGAAGCCGCTCCAGGCGCGCGGCGCGCCGGGCCAGCGGGGCATGGTGATGATTCCGGTAGGGGACCAGGTCGTCGCGGGCCGCCAGCACGTCGGCGATGAGACCCTCGCGATCCGGGTCGAGGCGAAGCCGGCCCAGCAGGTGATACACGTCGGTCGGCTCGCCGTCGGCTCGGAGCCAGTCGCGAAACGACGACGGCCACGCCGCTGCCGACGGGGCCTGGTCGACCGTCTGCGCCGAGAGCCGCGCAATCGGCTCCTCGCTGTTCGCAACGGACCTGTCCCGGTTGTCCGGAAGGGGACGGTCCCGTTCTCGATGCGCGAACACTGGGACAGTCCCCTGGTTGTCCGCCGGAAGGGGACAGTCCCGTTTTCGCTGCGCGAAAACCGGGACAGTCCCCACACTCGTCAGCTCGGCCACCGCCCGCGACAGCTCCGTCAGGATCCGCTGCGCCTGTTCCCGGTACGGCCCGAGGATGTACTTGCGCACGTGCTCGTACCGCTCGGAGGCCGACTGGTGAATCCGCGCCGGGTCGGACTCGCCCTCCGGCAGGCCGAGCAGGGCATGGCTGCTCGGCGGGTGACGCTCCGGCGGAATCTGCAACCAATGCTGGTACGGGTCGAACGGCATGCGAGCTTCCCATGCCCCCAACCTTCAGTATAACCGGGACGCCGGTCGGGGCAAGCATGCCGCTGGCCGGGGGGCAATCCCTTGCCCCGGCTCCGGATCGGCAGTAGACTTACCGCGCCATGATCCAGCGACTCGGGGAGTTGGCGTGCCTGTTCTTGAAGCTGGGGACCATCAGCTTCGGCGGGCCGGCTGCGCACGTCGCGCTGATGGAAGACGAGTGCGTCCGCCGCCGCGGGTGGCTCTCCCGGGAGCGGTTTCTCGACCTTTGGAGTGCGACCTACCTGATCCCGGGCCCGAACGCCACCGAGATGGCCTCGCAGATCGGCTATCACCGTGCGGGCGTGGTGGGATCTTTCCTTGCCGCCGCGTGCTTCACGCTCCCCGCCGCCCTGATCAGCGCCGCAATGGCCTGGGTCTACCTCCGCTCCCAGGGCATGCCCGAGATCCAGCCCTGGGTCGATCCGGTGCTGGCGGGAATCAAGCCGGTCGTGCTGGCGATCATTCTGGCGGCCCTGCTCCGATTGGCCAAGACCGCGCTGGCCGGATGGGACCTGGCGGCGATCGGGATCGCGGTGGCGGCCGCGTCGTGGTCGGGGGCCAATGAGATCGGGGCCCTGCTGGGCGGGGGTGCGCTCGGGGCGATTCTGCTTTGCTGGACGCGGCAACCCGACGGCGGGCAAGCCGGTCCGGCAGAAGACCCTCGCACGCCGCCCCCACGGCGGGCCGCGATGGGAGCCTGGCTCGCCGGCTCCGCAGGTGCCGGCTCTGCTGCCGCCGGCTGCGCAGCGGCCGGCGGTGCGGCGGCTGCGGCCGCCGTGCCGGTGACTCTCGCTAAGCTCGCCCTGTTCTTCTTCAAGGTGGGCGCGGTGCTCTACGGCAGCGGATACGTCCTGATCGCCTACCTCGAAGGCGGCCTGGTCCGGGAGTTCGGCTGGCTGACCGAGCAGGAGCTGGTCGACGCGGTGGCCGTCGGGCAGATCACCCCGGGCCCGCTGCTGTCGACGGTGACGTTCATCGGCTACCTGAAGCTGGGGGGCGCGGGGGCCGCCGTGGCCACCGTGGCCTTTCTGCTGCCGGGGCTATGCCTGGTCGCGCTGGTGAACCCCTGGATCGCGCGGCTCAGGCAGGCCCGCTGGCCGGCGTTGTTCCTCGACGCGGTGGGCGCGGCTGCCGTGGGCCTGACCGCCGTGGTGACGGTCGGGCTGGGCCGGGCCATCCTCAGCTTCCAGGACTGGCGGGGCTGGCTGGTGGCCCTGGCCGCCGGGCTGCTCCTGTGGCGCACCCGGGTGGCCGCGGCCTGGCTGGTCCTGGCCGGGGCGCTGGCCGGGGCAATCCTCTGGTGAGGCGCCGGCCCGGAAACTGTCCCTGCCCCGACTTCCTCGGAATTGTCGAGATGGGCGAATCCCCCGCGCCGCAGCCGACCCGTTTCGGGCACAGGGGTCGGACCACCTACGCCTTGACTACCTGTTGTACAGGAGAGCCGCGGATGAGGATGTGGACCCCCACAGGAACGAAGCCGTGGACGGAGGTCCCGCGGCAGTCGAGGCGAATACGTCCATCTCGGCGGAAACAGTCGTCCAAAAGGTCTCGTCCTCATCCATTATCTCGTGCGAGTAGAAGTGGTCGTTAATCGTCGCGGGATAATAGTCATCGACCTCTTCTCCGTTCCCATCGTCGTCCGCCAGCCAGCCCGTCACGCTGAAGCCATCCCCGTCCCAGAAGGCCTCGAGCCAGCTCGCACCACAAAGCATGTGAAACTCGAACGGGTCCTCATTGTGGGTTCCCGTGGTTTCGCCAATGGCGAGGAGATACATGTCGCCGTACATGTTGGCGTCCGCAGGGGCCTTCCATTTTGCGTCCGCCACCGCATACGTGTAAGATTCTGCACCGCAGTTGTAGCCAGCGGAAGAGATCATCCCCTCCCCGCCCAAGCACGTGCTCGCGTGCGGTGTCGCTGACGTTTGCTGTCGGGACGCAGTGATTTCCGCGCTAACTAGCGAGGCGGCAGTGGCAGAGCCCCCATCGTATTCCGCGTCCGCGCCGGCGCTCGCGCTGGCGACGGTTTCATCGGGATCCTGATTGGGGCCATCGTCGTCGCTTGTCTCATCCACCCGGCCGTAGGCATACGCCTCGGCATACGCCCCCCCCCCGGTTTGCTGGTTGTCGACCCGAGGGACGTTCAGGAGGCCTCCGGGTGCCGACACCGACATCAGGACGACCAGCCCGACTGCGACAACAACTCGTGACATGGGCACTCTCATAACCATTCTCCTGTCAAAACGGTTCACGCAAAGCCAGGCCACAAAGCGGGGAACGTCCCCGCTCTTCTGGTCATAACGGCATTCTCCACAAGAACTGGCGGCCCCCTTTGCCAAAACGCCGATCAGGCCCTACTCCTTGCCCGTAACGCGGAACCGCAATTCATCCGGCTCGAAGGGCGGCTTGGGACCGAGCATCCGCTCGAGCACGGACCTCTGGTCCGGCTCGAGGACGGCGAATGCCTGGTCCCGCGCGCGCCGGCGCAACTCCCGGACTTTCTTGACGGCCTCCGCCGATTGGATCTTCCCCTGCCTCGCCCTTGCGGCCCATTCGGCGCAGGACCGCTCGCAGTCCTGGACGCACTTCAACACGCTATCGAATTGCTCGGGAGTGATCTTGAGTTTCTCCCGTATCGTGCGATCCAAGAAGATCTGGACCCCGCGGGCCTGGACCTTGACCTCCTGGAGGCGGCGGAGTTGGGCCGGGGTGATGACCGCGGTCGCCCGCTGCTGGTAGCGCAGCGACACCTCGTTGAGGCCCTCGTGAACCTTGGCTAGTCTCTGGAGGGTATCGCGTGCGGCATCGGACATCTTGCGCGGGGGCGCCGGCCCCCGAGCGGGCGCGGCGGCCTGCGGCTTCTTGTCACCCCCCTGCGGCTTCTTGCCAAGCCCGTCCGGCCTCTTCCCGACCGATTCCCCCTTCTTGCCAGGCGCCGCCGGAT
>Ga0315290_10000059_pt1 | contig 60375 bp, 49 predicted proteins | sample YL17G12_0_MG_FD_203627 | JGI IMG/M metagenome (GOLD analysis project Ga0315290, IMG submission 203627) | Sediment microbial communities from Yellowstone Lake, YNP, Wyoming, USA - YL17G12_0 | ecosystem: Environmental > Aquatic > Freshwater > Lake > Sediment | place: USA: Wyoming | collected... | reverse complement strand
AGCGGCCGCCGCGCGTCGCCCCGGCGTTGTTCTGATTTCGTGCTTTCGCCCTTTCGCACTTTCGTGATCCTCTTCCGGCTCGTGCTCGTCCGTATGAATATGGGGTCGGGTCTCATTTCCGCGCCTGTCTTCCCGTTTCTCAACTGTAGAACCAGGGGCCCTGGAGGAGGAAGAGGAAGTCGACGGCGTCGAGGTGGAAGGTGTCGTGGCCGCCGCGGGAGGAGATGGCCTTGACGCGGTGGAAGCCGGTCACTTCGATCTGGCGGTCGGCGTACGAGAGCCTCTCCCGGCTGCCGGCGGCCTCCAGGCGGTCGCTGCCGGGCGAGTCGTAGAGCGTGGCCTCGTCGCTGCCGCCGGCCGCGGAGTACGCGGCCACGTAGCGGAATCCTTCGGCGTGGAACTCCTGTGCCGGGCCGGCCAGGGAGGTCTCGGTGGGCCCCGCCCGGAGCGTGTCGTGCTGCGGGCCGTCATAAAGCCTGGCGACGTCCACCCCGCCCGCCGATCGCGCGGTGGCCGAGTCGAACGACTCGGCCCGATGATAGAACCCGCTGCCGTAGGAGACGGCGTACCCTTTGGCGAGGTCGCCGAGGAAGACGTCGTTGCCGGGCGAGCCGTCCAGCGTCGCGAGATCGTGTCCGCCCGCGGTGGCGTAGGCCCACACGTAGCGGAACCCGACGGCGCGGAGGAGGTAAGCGTCGCCGGAGAGGGTGCAATCGCCTGGCCGGGCCGTGAAGGCGTCGTCGCCGGGGGAATCGTAGAGCCGGGCGGTGGACGTGCCCCCGCCGCCGTCGACGACGATCGATTCGGTCCCGGTCACGTCGACGCTCAGCCCCGTGCCGCGGAGCGCGGCCGCGCCGGGCTCCATGCGCAGGCTCTCGCTTCCGGTGGCGCCGGTCAGCACGGCGGCGTCCGTACCGCCGTTCCCGCCAAACGCGATCGTGCCGACCGCCGCCGGGTCGAACTCGTAGCCCACGCCGTTGATGGTGAGCGTGCCGTGGGCCGGCCCGTCGACGAGCACGGCGGAGATCGGGTCAAGATCCGGGTCGGAGTCGTTCTCCAGCACGCCGGCCGGCGGGAGGAACGTGGTGCGCACCAGCCCCCCGTGGAAACTCACCGCAACCAGGGGATCGTGCCTTTCGCCGGTGGCGGCATCGACCCGGTAGATCCCCGGATGCCCCGCGTCCCGATACTCGCCCACCAGGGCATCCCCGTCCGATTCGAAGATCATCTCCTGGGCGTTGCCGAATTCCGTGGTGAACGGCCCGAGGAACTCTCCGGTCTTCCCGTCAAAACGATAGACCTGGTTGGTGCCGGTGTTGGTAACGTAGAGGTCTCCGTCGGGCCCGAAGACCAGCTCGCGGGGGCCGGCGAGATCGACCCCCTGCGTGAACCTTCCCAGGTACTCGCCCGTCCGGCCGTCGTAGCGATGGACCGCGGTGGCGTAGCAGGACTGCACGAAGAGGTCGCCGTTGGGTCCGAGCGTCATCGCCAGGGCGTCGCTCATTCCCGCCAGGGCCGGGACCAGGGTCCCCAGCGGTTGGCCGGTGGCGCCGTCGTAGCGGCCGACCGTGCTCCCGTCGCTGACGAGCAGCTCCCCGCCGCCGACGACCCTTGCTGGCCGCCGTCGAAATCGACCTTGAGCACGCCCCCGGCGGCCACGACGTACTGGTCGTCCTGGGTCACCGGGGCCAGGTTTTGGCTCGGGCCGGGCACGACGGGGTTGCCCACGCTGAGAAGCTGCCTTGCTTCGAGCGGCTCAAACGCCAGCCGGCGCAAGCGGCCCGACGAGGACCTCCGGTTGGCATGCCGACGCGAGAACCCCAGCAGACGGCCGGACGCGGATCGAAGCAGTGAAGACACTCCGCGAAAACGACAGGATTGCCCTTCCCCGTTGTGCAGTTCATCGTAATCGAGAAGCGAGCGCCTCGACATCCCCCCATCGGGGGGGATAAGGTCGTGACGCCAAGGGCCCAGGCCGCAACCCTAGGAGTGCAAAATGAAAAATGCAAAGTGAAAGATGCAAAATGTGGGGAAGGCACTGCTGTGGCGTTCCCTACAGCTTCTCGACCAGGGCGATGATGTCGTCGAAGCGCCGCTCGACCAGCAGCCGGGCGTAGTCGTCGAACACGCCGCGCCCGATGTTCCGCCAGCCGGCCCAGACGGCCTTTTGCTCGGCGGCCAGGGTCATCTGGCGTGTGACCAGGGCCGCTTCCGTCTCGGCGAAGCGGCGGACCGTGGCCGGGTCCCACGTGGGCATCTGGCGGGCGAGGCCGGCCAGGCGGGCGATGATCCGCTCGGCGAGCTTCTCGCCGTCGGCCCGGGTGGCGTGTTTCTTCGGGTCCCGGCCGCCGACGCCCTTGTGCGGCGCGTCGCCGAGCTGGGAAAGGTCGACGCTCGAGGGGTAGAGGTGGAGCATCAGCGAGGTTTCGCCCCAGGCCGCGTGATCGCCGTGGTAGCCCGCGTCCAGGGCGAGGAAGTACTCGGGGGTGCCGAGCACGGGCACGCCGAGCACCCGGGTCATGCGGACCGCCAGCTCGCGGACCACCATCTGCTGGGCCGCGCCGTAATGGCCCGTGAGCACGATCACCGCCCGAAAACCCTGGCGCACCGCCTCCCGGCAGAGCTTCTCGACCCAGGGACGCAGCAGCACGGAGAACACGTCGTTCTCCGGCTCCATGACAAAGGTGTGGGGCTCGTCCAGGCCGCCAATCCCGCCGAACAACGGCGGGGCGACCAGTCCGCCGCCCTGCTGGGCCGCCCGGGTGCACAGCAGGTGGGCCTTGACCGCGTCCAGCCCCACCACGTTGTGCAGCCCGTGCCACTCGATGGTGCCCAGCGGCTGGAACAACACCGGGCACGCCTTCATGGCCTCGTCGATCTGCCGGGGCCGGAGGTGCTCGAGGCGGACCTCCTTGGGGCCGGCGGGTCCGGGGCCGGCTTCCGGCTTTGGGCCCGCCTGGACGTCGGGCGCGGCAAGCAAGGCCCCCAGGGCCGTGCCTCCCACGAACGTGCGGCGAAGGATGCTGTGGCTCATGTGTTTTCCCATGCGTTGCTTACTGCGGTTTCGATCCCGCGCCCGCCGCGCGAGATTTCAGCGTTCCCTGGTCGGCTAGCTTCTCGATCGAGAGCACACTGCCGCCCCGCTGCGTGAGGTTGGCCGGGTAGACCCAAGCCACCAGGGTCTTGTCGCTGAGGATGCCGCGTAGCCGGTCGGCGGCCTGGGCGAGTGTGCGGCGCTCATTGGGATCGGTGGCTTTGGCGAGCCGGTCGCGAACCACGCTCGTCGCGCGCGGGTCGTTGCACACCGCGAGGGCCGCCAACGCGTCGGCTCGGACATTCGGCCATGGGCTGGCCAGGGCCGCAGCCGCCCCCTCGGGCGAGAACCCCCCCAAGTTCCACTTCAGCGGGAACGAACGCGCCGGGCTGAAGCGGCCGCTCTTGGCGATGGCCCATACCTGGCCGGTGTTGCCGTCAAGGATCGGGAACCGCCCCGGCGTGCCGGAGCGAAAGACCCACGCCTTGACGCCGCCGTCGTAGGTCATGCGCACGTCCGAGCCCAGCCATCCGACCGAGAGATAGACGCCGCGCAATTCTTCCGGCGGCACGTCTACGGCGGCAGTGAAGACGAGCTGCGGCGTGCCGCCCACCACCGGCGGATTCATCGCGGCCCAGAGCACCGTGGGACTGCGCTCGCCCGCCGCACCCGCTTTCTCCCAGCGCGCGGGCACATCCGGGTCCATGGGCCGGTCATAGACGACGCGCGGCCCTGGTGCTGCTGCCGTCCCGTCTGCCGCGGGGGCTGGGGTGGGAGGATAGTCCAGGTACGGCCCAAGGAACTGATTGGCCTGCACGCCCGATAGACTCAGCACGAGCGTGTTCTCGGTGCCCCACCGCACGGCGTCGGTCAGGTCGGCGTAGTAGATGATCCTCACATCGCTGACGGTGAAGCAGCTCACCGGCACGGGGGCGTCGTTGCACTCCAGGAGCACCTCGCGCACGCGGCCGGCGTCGGTGAAGGGGAGGACGAGCCACAACCGGTCGGGCCGGGCCCAGGCGTAGCTGTGCGGCAGCCGGCGCTCGTTGCGCCAGTGTTCGACCAGGGGGGCGATTTCGGCCAGGTTCGCCGGCGTCGCCGTTTTCAGCGCCGCCTGAATGGCCGGGCCGGCGCGGAACGTGGTCCGCAGTGCGAGCTTCTCGGCCGCTGCATGGACCGGGAAGGAAAACGGCCGTCCGTCTTCGGTACGCCAATCATCGAGCATCCGCGCCGGCCCGCGCTCAGGCGGCGCTGCCGGGGCCGAAGTCACGCCGCTTTTCACTTGGTCCGGCGTCGCGGGCGCCAGTTCCAGCAGCAGCACCTCGTAGGCCGGCACCTCGAAGGTAACGTTTTCTCCGGCGGCGAAAACGCTTCGCCGCCGGACCGGGTCGAACCAGGCCGCGCTCTCCCGCGGATGAAGCTCCTTGAGCGTGTACTGCCCCCGCCGACACAGCCCGATCTGGTCATCCAAGACGAAGTCCGTCCGTGTCGGGCGCGGCGCCGGATTGCAGAGGAAGAGGAAGCCGTGGTCGCCCTTGACCCGGGCCCAAACGTCAATGCCGCCGGGAAGCACCTGGTCGCCCAGCGCCATGTTGTACTTCACGTACTCGAAGTTCTTCCGCGCCCAATCGAGCCACCGGGTGTAGAACTCCTGCATACCCGGCACCAATCTCAGGTCCTCCGGCAGGATACACGCAGTCACGCTGCCGCTGGAGGCGATGCCCGACATCAGACTGTAGCGCCAGCCCCCATGGTCCCAGACCTTGGGCAACCGGGCGTCGTAGCTGTTCTCGCCGATGCGGTGCGTCAGCGCGTGGTTCATCGCCGTCGGCAAGAAGCGGAAGTTCTCGTTCCACCAGTTTTGCAGACGGGCCCCGTCGGCGTTCACGCGGTCGTCGTGCACGTCCGGATGCACGGACGCGCCGTAGAAGACCGTCTGCTCCCAGTAGGACTCGTGCTGGTCAAAATGCTTCAATCCCCATAGCCCATACTCCTTGCGTCCGTAGTAGGCCATCAGGAACAGGTCGGGGAATTCGGCCTGGAGCTTGCGGAGCAGCTTCATCGAATTACGCCACCCCTTGTAGCCGCCCTTGCCGGGCAGGTGGCCGTGCTCGTCGCTGTAGCAGAACAGGCCGTGGCCTGGCCCCGGGTCCCAGGACCACAGGTGGAGGTTGTGCCGGGCGATGGTGTTGCGCTGGACGGCGTGCCACCACTGGGCAAACTCATCGCATGCCAGGCAGTTCTCGCCACTGACGCCGCCCAAGGGGCCCACCCGTTTCCACTCCGGCTTTTCCGGCACAAAGGGCAGGTTGCATGCGTTGCCGCGATCGCCCTGGGCGGCCACGCCCATGTAGAACCCGCATTTCACGCCCTTCTCGCCCGCGTGCCGGACGATGCGTTGGGCCGTCGAGCCTTCCGGCGCCAGGTTCCAGTAACTCGCGGGGTCACCCGTCGGCCGTTCGTAGCGCACCAGGGGATTGAAGATGATCATGTCCCCGCCCAGGGCGCGAAAGTTGTCGATCACGCGCTTGTACCGGCCTTCCATTTCGGGATTGTCGGGCAGTTGGCCGAGGGGGTACCAGTACATGTAGAGGATGGAGAGGAACCGGTCCTGGCGAGGGGCCAAATAGTCGAGGGCGAGCTGGCGCATGCCCTGGATTTCGTTCCAATCGAGGGGCACGTGCCCGCAGGGGTTTCGGAAGCGCGGCCGGTTCGCTCCTTCCTTGCTGCTGGCCACGGTGCGCGGCCAGTGGTCGGCGATCATTCGCCCGCTGCGGCGATACGCGCCGACGAACTGCGATTCGCTTTGGTAGGTCTCGATCCGGTAGCTCTCGCCGGCCGCGAGGTTCTCAATCTCTTGGAGGCTGCCGTGGGGCGAGAGCGCCACGCGGAGGTACTCGTTGCGGAGCGCTGTCGATGTGGTCCCGGCCGCGCGGGCAGGGGCACAGCAGAGGATAGTCAGGGTAAGGAACAGCCAACCCCGCATCCTAGGGTCTCCGGTGAGGAACCGTCTCGGGCAAGCGTTTTGCGGGCCGGTACACCGCCAGCCCGACGTGCCGGTCCGCTGCGCCATAGTAGGCCAGCCACTCGCCCTTGAAGTGTACCAACCCGTTGCAGACGGTGGCATTGCCCGTAAAGCCCTTCTTCTCCCAGTCGAACTCCGGCTGCAGGAACGGGCGCTCCTGCCGCCGAAGCACAGTGGTCAGGTTGTTGCGGTCGATCAGGGCCTGTCCCAGGGTCCATGAGCCCGGCGGCAAGCTCACGCCAGCCCAGCCACCGGCGTTGAACATCAGCAGGATTCCGTCCTCGCGCCACAACGCGATGGCGCCCGATTCGTGCGACCCGCCGGCGCCACCCCAGACGGACTTGCCCAGCGGTTTCCAGTCGATGAGATTGTCGGAGACGGCCAGCGCGCTGGGGTGCGTGTAGTACATGACGTAGCGGCCGTTGATCTTCACGGGCAGGAGTCTCTCGCCCGCCTGCCGGGTGACGATTACGCCGCTCCGCGAGCCGGGCACCCGGTCCGGTGCCAACTTGGCGAAAGCCGGGCCGTGCTTGGTCCAATGCACCAGGTCCTTGGAAGTCGCCACGCTCATCGTGTCCATGGTGCCGGTCCAGGTGGTGTAATTGACGTAGTACGTGCCCGCCTCGTCCTCGACCACGTGGACGTCCTCACAGCCTCCCTCCCACTCGTATTTCCTCCAAGGATCGTTGTCGGGGTAGATCACCGGCTTGCCGTGGCGAGTGAACTTTCGGCCGTCCTCGCTCCAGGCCAGTCCGATGCGACAGGTCCGTCCCCAGGCGGTCTTCTTGGGACCGTCGTCGGCACGGTACAGCAAGTACACCTTGCCATGGCGCACGACGACCGCGGGATTGTAGACGTTCTGCCGTTCCCAACGCACGCGCGTCTTCTCGATCGGGCAGTCAAAGGTCGAATCGGGGGTCGGCGAGAGGACCGGCTTGTCCAGCTTGACAAACGGTCCCATGGCCCAGGCCGGGCCAGGGTGATTCTTCGGTTGTTCCGAGCATGCCTCGCCCAGTGGCATGCAGCAACACACGACGAACACGATGACCTTCAAGCTCCTGCTCATAACGTACTCTCCTCGAAAGACGGCCTGGAAAGGCCGTCCTACACGGTCCTTTCTGCAACGTCGGGCAGTCGGCGCCGTCGCTGCCCGTTCGATGGGGGCGGGTGTCTTCGATGCGCGCATCAGGAACTCCTTTCAGGGGCATTATCCTGCCACCCTCCGGAGTCCGCCAGTCCTGGGCCATCGCAAGGCCGTGCCAGCATCGTTTCCGGAGTACGAAGAGGGGCTGATCCGGTCGCTGGGCGAGTCGGCGGCGGCGGTCGACACGCGGCGCAGTCCAGTCCGAGTAGCCCTCTTCGACGTGGAACCACCCGGCGGGGACGCCACACGTGAGCTCATCAGGATTCTCGATTCGCAGCCGACGTGCCGGTGGGAGTACCTTAGCGCCGCCGACATCCAAGCAGGCGCCTTGGAGGGCTTCGACGTTCTGCTGGTTCCGGGCGGGAGTGGCCGCGTGAAGGGAGAGGCGCTTGGCGATGAAGGCAAGAAGGCCGTGCGGGAGTTCGTCCGCCTGGGCGGGGGGTACGTGGGCATCTGTGGCGGTGCCTTTCTCGCTGCCGCCAACCTTGATTACAGCCTGATCCTGCTGAACGCCAACGCGCTGACGGGCCAAATCGAGGTCCCCGGGGGAAAAACATGGCCGATGACCGTTCGGGCACGTGGAACGGTCCCGCCGGACTGACGATGCACGCCCCGCCGACAAGCAGGAACGGCAGGACCGGAAGAGCGTAACGGCAATGGTGACTGAACGCAGTCTGACTGCTCACCAGTGCCAGATGGAGACCGGCGGGAACCAGCAAGAAGCCGATATCCGCGAGGCGCGCGCGGCTGCATCGACCGAGGCGGAATAGACCCCGACAGGACGCCCATCCCCAAATAAGAAGCGTTCCGACGGGCGTCTTCACGGGCACGGCAGCCAGGTAATACCACCACCATCCACCCTGTCTCCAGTGCCCGGCGAAGAACGACCACTGGGGCACTTCGAAATCTTGCTTCTGTTGGTCGATGCCGCGCACGAACTCCTCGGGAAGAGGCAGGCGGATCCGGGCCAGATCGCCGCCGGCAAATCGGTTGCCCACCCTCCCGCTCGGTAACCCCGTCAAGGACTGGCTCACGAAACGATACTCGCCAAACGGCTTGAATACCCCTTCGAATCCGTAACCGAGATCGAGGAGGAGAATGGACAGGACCCACACCGTGGCGGCCTGCCCGCACCACGAAAGCCATCGGGTCGGCAATCCCGCGAAAGAGCGATAGAGCGGCACGGCCAGCGGCACGCCGACCCCGCCGCAAGCAACGCGGTCTCGCCTGCTCGCTTGTCGCCGGGCCATATGTGCTCGTCGACAGGCCCACCTTTGCTGCGGCGAATCGTCATCGTCAAACAGGCACAGTCATGCTCTTTCGGGAGGAGTGCCCGGCCGGGGAGCCTAGGTCGGAGTCCTTCTCGCACGACGACGAAGCGCGAGGATCACCGCGGCCACTAACAGGACGATCGGCACCACGCCAACGATAATGGTGGCGATACGGCTGCCCGTGCGAGGCGCTTGCTCCGGCACCTTCCCCTGGACACCCGAGGCCGACTCGACCTCAGCCCCGTTCCAAGTGCCCACGGGGGAGGAAGCGGCTTGTCGCATGTCCACGACGGTATATCCCACCGGGATGTCCAGCGCGGCCAACGTGAAAACCTCGGGTGACACCCTTCCCAACTCGATCTCTTCGACCTCCTCCACCAACTCGTGTATCGTCTTCCCGGCGACCACCTGGCGGATCACCACGCGCTTGGGTAACCAGAGGTGAGTCTTATCTGCCTTCGTGACTTGCTGCAACTCGATTTCGGCCGTGTTCCGCTCGTCCTCCCCCGCAAGGGTCTTGCACGTGGCCTCTATGAGGAGCGGCTCGAAGCCCCTTGCCGGGTCAAGAAGCATCCGGTGCCGTACTCCACTTGCAGCATACTTGACCTCGGTGCACTTCACACCCCGTTGCTCGACCGTGCTGAGCGCTCGCGAGGCGTTCTCTTGCGCGCCAACGACCAACAGTTGGGGGGCATGGGGGGACTGCCCCAACGTGCCAATCCCGAGACCGATCAGCTTCACGTCCTGGGCTACAAGCGCATCGTCCTTATCTCGGATATCCACAACGACCTTGCCCTTTCTGGAAGGCGATTCGTTGGTGTAAAACACGGCTTCCCCGAGCTTACAATATTCTCGATAGACCACTCCATCGCGATTTCCCGTCCGGTAAGAGTCCAGGCGCTTCGATGTCCCAAGCACCCAGTAACAATCCAGTAGGTGATACGGTTTTCCCCCCGGAGGGACAGGGGCGGTGGTGCGCACCACCATTCTCACGTTGTCGAGCTGTTTCCTGTTTGCGATAAGAGACTGCTCCGCCTCGGAAACGGCAGCGCAGACGATGCTCTCGCCCATTACCCCCAACAGGAAGACGGCCGCGAGGCAACGACCTCCCCTTCGCCATATTACCCGAAGGTTCCGGACACGATCCATATTCCCACTCCTCGGTAGGCGGACGCTGCCAGCCCGGTTGCCGGCAGAGTGTCAACTTGTTCCGCGGGCCAGCCGCCACCACGGCGGTGGCAAAGGAAACCGCTCCTCTCGCCGGCTGAAGCGCGGACCCGCGGTCCCTGCCAGCCATCACAGGATACCCCCCTGACGCCAACCCGTGGAGGCGAGGGGCATCCCCCTGCATCATTCGGCAAGCTTATGCTCGCCTCGTCAGCCACGGCATCGCATCTGGCTAAGTGGAGCCGCAGAGGAACTCAGGTTCCCCGAGACTCCATGCCGAGGGCGCGGCTGCACCGCGTGACGGCTTGCCACCCAATTCGGATGCCACCCAATTCGGAACCCAAGTTGTCGTGCGGCTCCACTTAGCTCGATGACAGCGGCGCTGAAGCCTTGTCCATTAGCCCTCAGGCGGGCAAGGCAGTGTGTCCTTGAGAGGCGTATAATACACCCACTTCTTCTTCTGTACGACGCAGACGTTGCTAACACTTGCGCAGGTAGTGGCCATTTCATGGCACCTCGTGTTCTCTTCAGTCTGCTTCTTCGTGTCCATGTCGACGCACTGCGTACCTTTTCCGACTTCACAGCTAAACGGACCGTTCTGTACGCTATTGGGGACGGCGATGTTATCGTAACACGGAGGCCCTCCTATACAGAACATTAGGAGGCCCGCCGGACAGGCAGAAGTGCGGGCCTACTGGTCAGGGCAGGTACCACCCATCAGTGACACAGCCGTAACCCCCATCACCACCATGCTCAGAACAATGTAGCTCATCCGACCCTTCATCATCACACGTCTCCTTACCAGGTCGCCACAAAAAAAGGGGTTCATCCGGCGGAAGCGTAGGGTGACTTGAACAAGCGTGGACATGATGGTCCTATCTGGAGTTGGTTCAAAGGACTTCAGACAGGAGATTCCAGCATGTCCACAAGTTTGTTGTACCATGGATTCGGGGTGCGTGACTACCGGTACGTGAGCACGCGGTACGGGGCAGGGAAGCTGCTGTGCCTCTCGCGGGTACTACTGGTTGATCGACCCGATCCGTCCCGCTGCGTGTGGGGTCAGGCAGGGCGCTGGACGGCCGGAGCGTGGTAGTATCCGCGCCCCGGCGCATGCCCCCGATGGCGGAGTGCGCCGCCGTACGGCCCACCACCGTAGGCCTCCGAGGTGCCCCGGACCAGAAGCCCGAGGGCGATCCGTGCCCATGCGGGCAAGAATTGCGGGATTTACGGGTCGGCAACGCGACCGCCAGCCGACCCCTGCGGGCAAGGGGCACACCCCGTGCCGACGAGTGGACGAGAACTATAACACCTTTGTGAGAAAAGAGTTACAACCATACCGATCTCCAGGGATTGGCAGGCCGCACTACGGCTGTACTCATGATGACATCCGCAGTGTCGCACCAGCGATACAGTCCGGCGGACCGGTCCCCGTTTCACGGCAGCGGACCTGCGATTGTTCGAGAAAACCTCCGGCAGGGGAAGAAACCGGCGCGAAACGCCATATACTTAGGAGATCCTACGAGTTGTAGGGTGCGTGCTTGCACGCACGCCCGGCTTTTTCCCGCAGAATCGCGTGCGTGCAAGCACGCACCCTACAGTCTTAGTTGCCGTTCGACCCCTTCACACCGCTGCCATGCTTGTTGTTGCCCGCGTGTTCTGTGTGGCCTATTGGGGTGTGCTTACGGTGCTGCTCCTGGTGCCGGATCCCTGGGCACTGCTGGGTCTATCGCGGTTGGCGTCCACGGCCTCCACCGATCGCGGAGTGCACTTCCTGTTGTTTTTCATCCTCGGCTTCCTCATCCACGCCAGCCGGTGGCCGTGGCGGCTGCTGGCGTTCCTCCTGGTTCTTGTACTCTACGCGGTTGGAGCGGAGCTGCTGCAATGGTTCTTCCCGCCACGCAGCGTGGACGCGCTGGACATGGTCGAGAACGTGGTGGGCATCGCGCTGGGCAGCCTGGCATCCTGGCGGCTGATCCGACCGCGACCGCCTACGGCAACCCGTCCCGTAAAAGGACCGATTGACAATCGGTCTTACGGCGGCGACAAATGCGGGCCAGCCGGTGAATTGGGAAGGCTTGGATAGATGCGTGGAGTGGGAGGGCTATTGGCCATCGGTTTGAGGGGTGGCCTATGCCTACCTTTGGGAGCAGCGCCAGGCACGGCAAGGGCCCTTGCGCGGATTCCGGGCCCATTTCGCATGCCAACTCTGGCCATGTCCTCTTCGTAGGGTATATAGTAATACCGGACTCTGGAGCCGGGGGTTCGCCATGTTGCCCCAGGTGGGTGGTGGGCCTCGGCTCGATCCTGTCTTACTTCGAGGTTGGCGGTAGTGACCCCGCGCCGGAAGCAGTCGCACCCTTATTAGAGCAAAGGAAACGATTCGTGGCCAAAGAACCGAAACAGCCCGAGCAAGAAGGCGAAACCCCCCCGCAGGCCGCGGCACCGGAGGCTCCCGCCGCCGAGCTGCAACAGCAGCAGCAGCGGATTCAGGTCCAGATCGAGGACTCGAAGGCCCTGGCCAGCTACGCGAATTTCTGCCGCGTGACCGGGACCCCCGAGGAGCTGATTATCGATTTCGGTCTCAACCCGCAGCCCATCGGGATTCCCACCCAGCCGATCGTGATCGTCCAGCGGATCATCACGAACTTCTACACGGCCAAGCGGATGCTCCACGCCCTGACGCTGACCGTCCAGCGTCATGAAGCGACCTTCGGGGTGCTGGAGACCGACGTCCAGAAGCGGGTGCGGCCCGGCCTGATGGGCGGTCCGCCTCGGTAGGTTTGGGCCTGCTCTTGGATTCGGCACGTTGCGCGAGGGCGCAGCCCCGGGGTGCGCCCTCGGTCGCTTTCTTGCCGGGAACGCCGCCCTCTGGCGGTCAGGGGTCCCGTCGGACTGCGACCTGGGCCTGCCGAGCCTGGATCATCGCCCTCTCCGCTTCCGGAATTCGCCCCGCTTTCTGGCACACCAGACTCAGGGCGATGAAGCTGAAGGGGTCGTCCGGCTCCAGATCGCAGACCCGTTGGCCGTGCTCGATTGCCTCGTCGTGCCTTTCCAAGCGGCTGTAGAAAACGCTCAGCGCCGCATGCGCCAGCGCGTGGTTGGCGTCTTGATCCAGAATCGCCTGGAGCTTTGCAACGGCACCTTCCAGGTCTCCCGCTTGCTGGATTGCGATGGCTTCGTCGTACAGCGCATCAGGGCTCGGCATGGTCGGCAATCTCCCTCCATCGGCGTGGGCCCGGGGCAACGCAGTATCCCCCAAGTGTACGCAAGCCCCTGCCGGCCGGCCATAGGTGGCATTTCTCACCGCCGTAGGACGGATTGTCAATCCGTCCCCTAGGTAGGACGGGTTGGCAACCCGTCCTACAAGAACACCCTGTAGCCCACTCCCCCCGCTTCCCAGAGTACCTATCCATGCTTTCCCATGTTTGCCTAGTCTATTCTTTCCCAGGCCGTAACCGGGAAATCGGGCCCAAGCGATACATCAGTTTGAATTGGCTTTCGGCCTACAACCGATAAGAACTGCCACGCGACCGGTTCGTGAGCGATTCACCCGAGAGCCCCTTACACGGGTTGGGCAACCGTCGCCCGTCCAGGGTAACGCTCCTTATCAAGAAGGGGGGTATCTGTGCGCAAGGCTCCCGTAAGCCGTCTTGCCCGGCGGTCGTCCCACACGACGATCCACCCTACGGCGATCGTCAGCCCGAGGGCAATCCTTGGCGACGACGTCGAGATCGGTCCGATGTGCGTCATCGAGCCCGACGTAACCATCGGCCGCGGCTGCAAGCTGGCCAGCCGCGCGGTCATCAAGAGCGGGACCATTCTGGGTCCGAACAACCAGGTGTTCGAGGGGGCTGTTCTTGGCGGCCTCCCCCAGCACCTGCACATGCCGGAGCACCCGGGCAGGGTCGTGATCGGCTCGGGCAACACGATCCGCGAGAACGTCACCATCCATCGGGCCCTGGAGGCCGACGAGGCGACGATCGTCGGCGACGACAACCTCCTGATGGTCAACGTCCACGTGGCCCACGATTGCCGCGTGGGCAACAACACGATCTTCGCGAACAACGTGATGTTGGCCGGACACGTCGCCGTCGAGGATCGCGCCTACGTCTCGGGCGGCGTGGGGGTGCACCAGTTCTGCCGCGTCGGCACCTTGGCGATGGTCGGGGCCCACTCGCACGTCGTCAAGGACGTGCCGCCCTTCGTGACGGTCGACGGGCTGAGCAGCTACGTGGTCGGGCTGAACCAGATCGGGCTCCGCCGCGCCGGCCACACCGCGGAGGAAATCGACCGGCTCAAGCAGGCGTATCGCGTCATCTACCGCAGCCGGCTGACCTGGAACGAGATCCTCCATCGCCTTCGCGAGGAATTCTGCGACGGGCTGGCGGCCCGCTTCCACCAATTCCTCTCGACCACCACGCGAGGGATCCTCTGCGAGCGGCGTGCCCCGCCCGGGGCGACCCTCAAACTCTACTGCGAGTTCCCGGAAGACGACTCGCTCGGGCAGGCCAGGGCCGGATAGCCCGCGGTGCCGGCCCGCATTTCTCGCCACCGTAGGACGGATTGTGAATCCGTCCTGATGCGGGACGGGCGGGTGGCTGGGGCAAAGCGAGCTCCAGCGAGCGGTGCCCCAGCCACCCCGTTCCTGGTATACTGTGCTGGCGCCCATCGGCTCTTGTTCGAGGAGACCCTACCATGCGGCGGACTCAAGCGTTGGCGGCGGCGATTCTGGTGGGTGTTGTCCCGTGGGCCGTCTCGGCGGCCGGCCCGCCGGCGGGCCCCGCACCCAAGACGAGCGGAGCGAAGGCCAAGGTGGAGGGCTATGCCGTCCGGCCGGTCCGCGAGAAGCTCGATCGCGGCCTGGTCGCGGTGCGGGCGGGGGAAAGCAAGGTCCACGTGGGCTGGCGCCTGCTGGAATCGGACCCGGCCGGCATCGCCTTCGATCTGTTCCGCCGGGAGGGCGACCGCCCGGCCGTGAAGCTCAATGCCGAGCCGATCCTCAAAACCACCGATTTCGTCGACGCCGCGGCCCCCGCCGGCTCGGGCGTGCGCTACTTCGTGCGGCCCGTGGTCGCCGGGCGCCAGGGCGAGCCTTCCCCCGCCACGTCGCCGGGCTCGAACGATCCGGACCGGCCCTATCTCACGATCAAGCTCCAGGGCGATCACACCTTCCAGAAGGTCGGCATTGCCGACCTCGACGGCGACGGCCGGCTGGACTTCGTCATCAAGCAGCCCAACCAGAACATCGATCCCTACGAGAACTACTGGACCCCCAGCCCGGACACCTACAAGCTGGAGGCCTACCGCCACGACGGCCGCTTTCTCTGGCGCTTCGACCTTGGCCGGGCCATCGAGCGGGGTATCTGGTATTCGCCCTACGTGGTCTACGACCTCGACGGCGACGGCAAGGCCGAGGTGGCCGTCAAGACCGGCGAAGGCGACCCCCGCGACCCGGACGGCCGCGTCCAGACCGGGCCGGAACACCTCACGATCCTCGACGGCCAGACCGGCAAGCCCCTGTGCCGGGTCGACTGGCCTAACCGGGCCCCCTTCGGGCCCAAGGGCTACAACTACGCCTCGCGCAACCAGTTGGCCGTGGCGTATCTCGACGGCAAGACCCCCTGCCTGCTGGTCGGGCGCGGCACCTACACCTACATGACCCTGGTGGCCTACGAGTTCCACGACAACAAGCTTCGCGAGCTGTGGCGGTGGGACAACGAGAAGCTCGGCCGCAGCTTCCGCGGCCAGGGGGCCCATTGGATGCACGCCGCCGACGTCGACGGCGACGGGCGCGACGAGGTCCTCCTGGGCTCGTGCGTGATCGACGACGACGGCACGCCGCTCTGGACGACCGGCCTGGGCCATCCGGACCACTTCTACGTGGGCGACCTCGACCCGGACCGCCCGGGCCTGGAAATCTACTACGGCATCGAGCCCGGCGGCCCGCGCAGCACGATGTGCCTGGTCGAGGCCCGCACCGGCCGGATCCTCTGGGGCCACGAGGGCCGGACGCAGCACATCCACCACTCCGGCATGTGCTCCGACGTCGACCCCGCCCATCCCGGCGCGGAGTGCTACAGCGGCGAGCGGGACTTCAAGGACAAGCGGTGGCTGCGGGACGCGAAGGGCAGCGTGCTCTCGACCGAAGACCTCGGCGGGCTGGGCCCCCGGCCCGTCTACTGGGACGCCGACCCGCAGCGCGAGCTGATCCTCGGCCGCCGCATTGCCAAGTACCGCGGCCCCACCCTCCTCTCCCGCATCGAAGGCGAGGTGATCGCCGTGGTCGACCTGCTGGGCGACTGGCGCGAGGAGATCATCACCAGCCTGCCCGGCGAGCTGCGTATCTACACCACCCCGATCCGGGCGACGGACCGCCGCACGTGCCTGCTTCAGGACCGCCTCTACCGCATGGACGTCGTCTGCGCGGCGATGGGCTACTACCAGGTGCCCATGCTGAGCTACGACATGGCGAGCCAGAAGCGGTGACGCTCAGCCTCCGGCCCTGCAACCTGCCGGACGGCCGGCGGCACGCGCGGCACGGCGGGTCAGCAGAGGGGCAAAAGCGGCTTCTCGGGCGAGCGCGGGTTGGGCACCAGCCGCTTCTCCTGGGAAGCGATGTGCCAGTCCATCTCTTCCAGGGGCACGGCGCCCAAGAGCGGCTCCGCCCCGTGAGGGAGCTCGATGGCCCGAACCTGGCACGAGCGACCCTGCACCTCGAGCTCGACGATGCCAAAAACCCGGTAGTCGTGCTCGCCGCCGTCGGCCGTGTACGCCCGCACTTCTCCGGTCTTCTCGAGCTTGAGCCGCTCGACCAGCTCGGTCGGCAACGCGAGTTCCGCGGCGCCGGAGTCGACGAGGGCCTCGCACTGCACGTCTTCCCCACGCTGCTGCGGAGGGAGAAACCTGTTCTGCCAGTTTCTTAGCTTGACCGGAACGCGAAACCCTCCCACGGGGAACCTCCCGAGAGACGGGGAATCGATCGGCGACCGAGTTCTCGATTCGATACCCGGTGGTCAGGGGATTGTAGCGTCCCGCAACACCGCCGTCAATCCGACGGCGCGCAGGCTTGCACCGGCCCCCGCCGGAGCCGACAATGAGGGCGGCCGGGCCAAGATTCGGCCGGGGCGGGCGAATAGCCTATCGAACAGGCGTTCCCAGGCCCTAGTCTCGCGGAGTACCTTAGCGGAGGAATCATCATGGTGCGCAAAGCAATGCCGGTCTTCGGACTGGTGGTCCTGGGCCTGTTGGCCCAGGCGGCGATTGGGGCTGAGAACCTGCCCCCGGCGACCCGCTGGGTCCCGCGCGACGCCGTCCTGGTCGTCGAGGTGGCCAGGCCCAAGGCGGTGCTCGACGCGGCGCTCGATCCCAAGCTGGTCGAACGGGTTACGAAGACGCCGGCCTACAAGAAGGCGGTGGCGCAGCCGGGGTTCCTGCAGTTCGTGGCGGTGGTCCGGATGCTGGAGGGGCAGTTGGGCACGGACTGGAAGTCGGCCCTGCACGGGTTGCTCGACGGCGGAATCACCTGGGCGGTCGAGCCCGACGGGGGGACCGTCCTGTTGGTCGACGCCCAGGACGAGAAGCTCCTGGCCAAGCTCCACGACACCCTGATGACGATCACCAAGGGCGACGCCGCCGGCAAGGGCGACCCGGACCGGGTGAAGTCCCAGGAGTACGGCGGCGTGACCTGCTGGAGCATCGGCGGCGAGGAGGCCCATGCGATCCTCGGCAATCGGCTGATCTTGACCAACAAGTCGTCGACGCTCAAGAAGGTGCTGGACCTTCGGGCCGCGGGGGACGACAAGGGGGTGGCCGGGCTGGCGGCGTACCAGGCGGCCCGGCAGGCGGCCGGGCCCGAGGCCGCGGCCTCGGTCTTCGTCAACCTGGCGGCCGTCAAGCAGGCCCCGGGCGTGGACAAGGCCCTCGCCGAGCAGCAGGGCAACCCCATGAGCGCGCTGCTGTTCGCCGGGGTGCTGGAGGCGGTGCGGCAGTCGAGCTGGCTGGCCCTGGGGCTGAAGATCGACGGCACCACGCTGTCGCTGGAGATAGCCTCCGACGGGAAGGTCTCATCCGCCAGCGGAGCGGCGGCCTTCACCACTCCCAGCCGGACAGGGGACGGGGCCCTGCCCAGCCTGTCCGTCCCGAGGACGATTGCCTCGCTGAGCCTCTACCGCGATTTGCACGGGTTCTACGCGGCCAAGGACAAGTTGTTTCCGGAGCGGACCTCGGGCCTGATCTTCTTCGAGAACATGATGGCGATCTTCTTCAGCGGCCGAGACCTCACCGAAGAGATCCTGGCCCAGGCCAAGCCCCAGATCCGCTTCGTCGTCGCCGAGCAGAAGTACGACCCGGCCATCGGCACGCCCCAGCTCCAGGTCCCCGCCTTTGCGGCGATCTTCCGCGTGCGCAACCCCCAGCAATTCGGCGAGGTGATGGAGGAGGCGTGGCAGAAGGCGGTCGGGCTGGTGAGCGTGACCAGCGGGCAGAAGGCGCAGGGCGGGCTGATCATCAAGCACCCCACGCACAACGGCGTCCCGTTCACCATGGCCAGCTTCTCCAGCGCGGGCCTCAACAAGACCAATCTTGCCATGCAGTTCAACTTCCGGCCTGCCCTGGTCAGCCTCGGCGATTACATGGTGCTCAGCTCGACCGACGGGCTGGCCAAGGACCTGATCGACACCCTGAAGAAGGAGATCGACGAGCAGGTCAAGGCGATCGCCGGGGCCCACAGCCTGCTGCGGGTCGATCTCGCCCAGGTGGCCTCGGTGCTGGGGGCCAACCGGACGGCGATGGTCCAGCAGAACATGCTGGAGAAGGGGACCAGGCAGGAAGAGGCCGAGGGCCAGATCGACGTTCTCCTCACGGTCCTGAAATACATAGGCCGGGCGGACCTGAGCGTGGCCGATCGCGACGGCCAGGCCCGGGCACGGCTCCAGGTGAAACTCAACCCGGATTGACGGTAGACCTTCGTGTGCTCTTCGCCAGAGGAATGCCCCATGTCTGTCGGGACTCTTGTGTCCAAGAAGGCCCCAGCGGCGGCGCCGGCCAGTCAAGAACCGCTCGATCCCGGCTGGGCCTGGGCCCCCTACCAGCCCGACGCCGCCCGGCCCTGGAACCTCCGCTGGGCGGGCCACCTGCTGCGCCGGGCGGGGTTCGGGGCCGATTGGGCCCGGCTCCAACAGGCGCTGGCCGACGGGCCCCAGCGGACCGTCGATAAGCTGCTGCGCCCGGAGGCCGACGTGGCCGCCTTCAATCGGGCCTACGACGAGCACGAAACGGCGGCCATCGATCCCGGCTCCGGCTCCAGCGAGGGCCTTTGCCAGTGGTGGCTGCGGCGGATGATCCTCTCGCCCCAGCCGCTCCTGGAGAAGATGACCCTGTTCTGGCACCATCACTTCGGCACGAGCAACTTCCGCGTGGCCGACGGGCCGCTCATGCAGCGGCACGTGCAGCTCCTGCGCCGGCACGCCCTGGGCCGCTACTCGAAGCTGCTGGGGGAAATCGCCCGCGACCCGGCCACGCTCCTCTCCCTCGAAGCCGACGCCAACCGCAGGGCCATGCCCAGCGACCGCCTCGCCCGGGCGCTCTTGGAGCATTTTTCCGTGGGCCCGGGCGAGTTCACCGAAGAAGACGTGCGCCAGGCGGCGCGGGCCTTCACCGGATGGCTCGTGCTGCGCCGCCAGCTCCGCTACGTCGAGCGGGAATTCGATCCCGGCACCAAGAAGATCCTCGGCCGGGAGGGGCCGTGGAAGGGGGAAGACGTGGTCCGGATCGTGCTCGAGCGGCCGGCCGCGGCGCGGCTGGTCGTGCGAAAGCTCTATCGCTGGCTCATCGCCGAGACGGAAGACCCGCCGCCGGCCTGGATCGACCCTTTGGCCCGGCCGTTCTCCAAGGACTACGACGTGGCCCGGCTGGTTGAGACCATGCTCCGCTCGAACGCGATGTTCTCGCCGGCGGCGTATCGCCGTCGGATCAAGAGCCCGGTGGAGTACGCCCTGGGAATCATCGTGGCCCTGGAGGGGCTCAGTCCCACGGCGCCCCTGGCTCACGATCTGGCGGAGCTGGGCCAGCGCCTGGGGCATCCGCCCACGGTGCACGGCTGGCCGGGCGGCCGGGCGTGGATCAACCCCTTCACGATGGCGCGGCGGGCCAGCCTGGCCTCGGCCCTGCTGGCCGAGTCGGGTCCCTACGCCGGCAAGCTCGACCCGGCCGCCGTCGCCCGAAAGCACGGGGCCTCGCCACCCCAGGACGCCGCCCGCCTCCTGGTCGATCTGTTGCTCCAGGGCGACCTGGACCCGGCGGTCCTCCAGGCCGCGCTTAAGGACGCGGCCGGGCCCGGCGCGGCACAAGCCGCCCCTGGCCGGCTTCGAGCCCTGGTCCACCACGTCGTCACCCTCCCGGAGTTCCACTTGGGCTGAATGAGCATGCGTGATCGTTGCACCGCCTTTCGTGAGGAGTAGCCCGTAGGGTGGGACGAAGTCCCACCTGGGCTATTGCAGGTTCATGGTGGGACTGCGCTGCGCTTCGTCCCATCCTACAGCCTACAGCCTTCGTCCCACCCTATAGCACGTGATTCCAGGAGCACACTCCGATGTCCTTCAATCGCCGTCAGTTGTTGAGGGCTTCCCTGGGCACGTCGGCGCTCGTCTCCCTGGGCCCGACGATGCCGGCGTTTCTGGGCCGCACGGCCCTGGCGGCCCAGGGGCAGCGCGCCCCCGGCCAGCCGGTCCTCGTGGTCGTGCAGATGGCCGGCGGCAACGACGGGCTGAACACGGTGGTGCCGTACGAGGACGACCAGTACGCCAAGGCCCGGCCTACCTTGCGCCTGCGCGGGCCGGAGCTGCACAAGATCGACGGCTCGATGGGTCTCCATCCCGAGCTGGCGGGCTTCCTGCGCCTGTACCGGGAGGGGTTGTTGAGCGTGGTGCAGGGGGTGGGATACCCGAATCCGCACGGCGGGCACGCCGAGTCGATGCACTGTTGGCAGTCGGGCCGGCTGCCGGGCACACCCGCCCCGACGGGCTGGATCGGCCGCACGGTGGACCACGTCGTCCGGCCCGACGAGCCCGGCACGCCCGCCGTGTACGTCGGCCAGATCGAGCGGCCGTTCACGCTGAACGCCGAGCGCGCCGTGATTCCGTGGGTCCGGTCGCTGGAGGACTGGTCGATCCGGCTGCCGGCGGGTGCGGCCGGCCCGGCCCGGCGCCGCCCGGCGGACGCGCCCGAGCCCCAAAGCAACACGCGCGACAATCCGCTCCTCGACTTCATGCACCGCAGCGTGCTGGCCGCGCATGCCAGCCAGCGGAAGATCGAGGAGTCGGTCAAGGCGGAATCCAAGCCGGCCGAGTATCCCCGCTTCCCGCTGGCCCAGCAGTTGCGGCTCATTGCCCAACTGATCCGTTGCGAGCTGGGCATCCGCATCTTCTCTACGGAGCTGGGTGGGCAGGAGCCGGGCGGTTTCGATACCCACGCCGGACAGGCGGCCAATCACGGGGCCCTGTTGCGACACCTCGCCGAGTCGGTGGCCGCCTTCTGCGACGATCTGCGCCGCGACCGGCTGATCGACCGGGTGCTCCTGATGACCTTCTCCGAGTTCGGCCGGACCGTCAAGGAGAATGGCCGCCGCGGGACGGACCACGGCTCGGCTCAGCCAATCTTCCTGGCCGGCGGCCGGGTCCGCGGCGGGCTTGTCGGCGCCCATCCCCCCCTGGAACCCCTGGAAGGCGGCGGCCAGCGCCACCACACCGACTTCCGCCGCCTCTACGCCACGCTGCTCCAGCGCTGGCTGGGCATTCCGAGCGAGCCCATCCTCGGCCCCAACTTCCCCCCGCTCGACCTGCTCCGAACGTAGGGTGGGACGAAGTCCCACCGCCTGTGCTACTCCACCGCCGTGGTCGGGTAGATCGGAATCGAATCGGGCGCTGTGGCCGGCTCCGTGGCGGGAGGAGCGAAACTGCCCGTGGGATCCGGCGGCGGCAGCCGTTGGACCTTCTGCGGCCACGACGCCCCACGCCCGGGGCCCTGCACGCCGGGGCTCGGCGAGGGCCGGGGGGCCTGGCCTTCCGACCGCCCCGGTGCCGTGGCCACGCGCACGATGGGAACGAGAGTCGCTTCGGCCGGCGGCGACTCCGACTTCTTCGGCCCGGCCAGACCCTCGGGCGCTGGGGGCATTTCCACCGGCGGCGTGGACTGCCGGCCGAAAGCCGGCGCGCCGCCCGACTGCACCGCGTCCGGGCCTCTGGGTGTGGCCGGACCCTCTGCCTCCGCTGCCGAGCTGGCCGCCTTGTTGCGGTCGGCCTTTGGCTTCGGCTTGGCAGGGGGTTTGGACGACACGGGCTGGCCATCGGGCCCGTAGCACGTGCCGTCCAGCGTGCAGTAGGCGGCCGCCGGCTTGTTGGAGACAGGGGTTGGGGAATGCGGGTCGGGAGAGGCGGGTTGTCTGGCTTCGGCGGGTCGTTTGGATCCGGAAAACTTGAGCGCCGAGCCCGACGCCGCCGCCATCTCCCGCACCTCCGGATAACGGCTGACGTTGAACCCGATGCACGCCGCAAAGGCGGCCACGACGGCCAGTGCTGACGGAATCCTCGGCATCCCCTGCACTCCGCACCTGCGGGCGGCTGCCACGCCCGTACCCAACCATACACCCTGCCAGGTCGAGGGCAACCGGCGGCGGACATTTCCGCGGAAAAGGCGCGTTAAACGGAAGGGCGTATTTCGGCTGGGGAAACCCTGCGGAGGCCCGCCCGTCAGACCGGGACTTTGGTGGCCGGGGTTCCCCGCCGCGCCAGGGCCTCGTCGATGCCGGCAAGCTCGCCGGCGGTGAGTGTCCAGCCTGCCGCGCCGGCCGTCTCGCCAAGCTGCTCCGGCCGCTTCGCCCCGCACAACGCCCCCGTGATCCCCGGCCGGTGGATCGTCCAGTTGATCGCCAACTGCGCGACCGTGTGCCCCGACGCCGCGGCGATCCGGCCCAGCTCGTCCACCAGGTCGAGGTTCTTCCGGTACTCCTCGCCCTGGAACATCGGGTACTTGCGCCGGCTGTCGTCGGCAAACGTCTCGTCGCGGCGGAGCTTCCCGGCCAACAGCCCTTTCAACAGCGGCCAGTACACCAGCACCGCAACACCGTGCCGCCGGCACCAGGGGAGCGTGTCGGCCTCGATCTGCCGCTGGAGCATGTTGTAGGGGGGCTGATAGGCGGCGATCGGGCAGATGCTCGAAAACTCCTCGAGCTGCTCGACCGTGACGTTCGACACGCCCACGCTCCGGGTCTTCCCCTCGTCCAGCAGTGCCCTCAAGGCCGCCGCCGACTCGGCGATGGGCAGCTTGGGGTCCGGGGCGTGCAGGTACAGCAGCTCGACGCGGTCGGTCTTCAGACGCCGCAGGCTCTCGTCGCACTGCCGGCGGAGCGTGGCCGCCGAGGCGTCCTTGACCTGGCTCCCGTCCGGGCCCCAGCAGATCCCGCCCTTCGTGGCGATGACCATCTCCTGCCGGCGCCGGCCCAGGGCCCGGGCAATCAGCCGCTCGCTCTCGCCGTCGCCGCCGTAGCAGTACGCCGTGTCGAGGTGGTTGATCCCCAGCTCGAAGCACGCCCGGATCGTGGCGAGGCTGTCCCGGTCGTTGGTGCCCGGGCTGGTCAGGCCGGCGATCGGCCAGCAGCCCAGCGCGACCGGGGAGACCATGAGCCCGCTTGTACCCAAAGGACGCAGTTCCATGCCGGTCAGTCTATCGACCGGCCGGCCCGCCCGGCAAGGGTTCTCAAAGCCCACGGTTCTCAAAGCCCACGGGTTGCCACCCGTGGGCTTTACTCGCCCCGCGCTACCGCGTAAGCCTCCGGTTCCACGCCTCGGCCCGGGCCTGGAACCTGCCGGCCTCCTCCGTGCCGCCGAGCAGGCGATACGCCCGGGCCAGCAGCTCCAGGGCGTCGCGCTCGGCCCAGGCGTAGGCGGAGAACTCGGCCAACTGGAGTGCGGCCTCGGCGTCGTCGCGGGCCCGGGCGGGGTCGGGCTCGGGCCGCTCCAGCCACGCCCGGGCACGCACGCTCAAGGCATCGGCCTGCACCAGCCGGTACTTCCTCGGCGCCGCGAGCTGCCAGGCCCTCTCGCACGCCGCCAACGCCGCCTCCCCATCCCCCTGGCCCAGGTCGCACATCGCCTGGGTCACCAGCGTTCGGGCCAGGTAGTAGATCATGTGCCCGGCGGCAAACGTCACCCTGGCCTGCGCCAGGTGCCCCCGGGCCTCGTCCCACTGCCTGTCGAGCACGTCCAGCCAGCCGAGGATCCACTCGCAGCGGGCAACGTCATCTTGCCAGCGGTTGCGCTCACAGATGTTCCGGTTGGCTTCGGTGAGCTGCCGGGCGCGCCCTGGATCGCCGGTCCGCAGCAGGTGCTCGGCCCACTGAATGCCACGCCCACTGTAGAGGACGTCCCCGTCGGCGTGGATGCGATTCTCAATGGCGTTGGCCAAAGCGAAATCGGCGTCGGCCCGGGCGACGTCGCCCGAGAGCGATGCGACGAACGCTGCCCACACAAGGCAATCCCGCTGTTCGCTTTCGTCGTTGATCTTCTTGGCCAGGTCGAGCGCCTCGGCGAAGTGCCCGGCCGCCTGGGTCAGCAGCCCGAGCGAGACCTCGCTCTCGCCACGGTTCTGGAGGCCAATGGAGAGGTTCTTCGGGTCGTTCGCCTTCCGATCGATCGCCTCGCCCTTCGGGTAGAATTCCAGGGCCGTCTCCGGCTCCCCGGCGTAGTTGGCGAAGAGGGCAACCGCGTTGAAGAAGAACCCGAGTCGCCGCCGGCCCAGTTCTTGCTCGACGGTGCTTTGCCGGGCCTCGTCCCGCACGAAGCCCCGGGCGACCTCCATGCCCCAGTGCGGCGCCGGAAGCCACAGAAAGACCCATCCATCCTCCAACCGCGAGCGGTAGAGGTCGTCCGCCGCCTTGATGTCCCCCGCCTCCAGGAGCATCTCGATCGCGGTGGCGAGGATGGCGATGCCCTCGACGGACCGCTCCTTCTTCGCGTCGGGCTCGTCGGCCAGGAGCTTGCCCGCGTCGCGGGTGAAGCCGGGCTCCCGGCGAAACTGGCTGCGAAAATGGTCGCGGAGGATCGGGTGGCAGGCGTAGCGGGGCGTCTTGTCCGGGCCCGGGTCGGCGGTGATGAGGTGGTCGCGGTGCAGGGCGTCGAGGGCGCGGCAAAGCGAGCCGTCGCCCGCAGGTCGCCCGAGCAGTCTCTCCCAGAGCGGCACAAGCGTTGACTCGGGCACCGGGGCGCGGAACAGGGCCAAGAGTCCCAGCACTTGGCGCTGGTCCTCCGGGACCCGGGCGTCGTAGAAGGCCAACAGGCGGCGGACCTTGCCCTCCAGCGGCTGGTCGGCCGCCAGGTGGGCCGGGTCAAAGACCTGCTGCCACAGGCGGGTGGGATCGCCCGCCAGGTCCGGCGGCATGGCCCGGGCGAACACCCGCAGGGCCAAGGGATGCCCGCCGAGTTTCTCGGACACCTCCTCGCGGTCGGCCGGCTGGCCGCGGACGCCGAGGTTTTCGAGCAGCTTAGCCCCTTGGGCCGGGTCCAGGGCGCCCAAGGCAAGCGGGTGCACGGGCCCGCCCAGGTAGGGCGTCAGGTCCGGGAAGGGGAACCGGCTGGTCAGCACCACCAAGCTCTGGCCCGGGCCGCGGCAATGGCTGTGGAGGAAATCGGCCAGCTCCGTCTCCAGGAGCTTGCCGTAGGCCACGGTGCCGGGCGACTCCTGGACGACCTCCAGGCCGTCGAGCACGACGATCAGCCGGCGGGTGGAGAGGAGGTGGAGGGATTGCTGGAGGGGCTGCCCCCTCACCCCGGCCCTCTCCCGCGAGGGGAGAGGGAGATTCTGGGGCTGCCCCCTCACCCCCGGCCCCTCTCCCGGAGGGAGAGGGGGGAGGTGGGCGGCGAAATCGAGGAGGGATTCGAGAAAGGCTTGGGTGTCGCGGTCGCCGTAGAAGCTCCAGAAGAAGATGCCCTCCGCGTCCCGGGCCTGGAAGCCGCCTGCGTGCTTGAGCCAGTGGCCGACCAGGGCGGTCTTGCCCAGCCCGCCGATGGCCGTGATGGCGATCAGCCGGACGGCCTGGTCGGCGGCCCAGCGGTCGAGCCGGGCAAGGTCGGCTTTGCGCCCGGTGAATTGGGCGTCTTCGGTGGACTCGTGGATGAAGCCAAGCAGGGGGGGACCTTGGGTGGCACTGGCAGGTTGTCTGCCAGTGCTGGGCTGGGGGGGAGCAGGGGGTAGCGCGATTTGCTGGGGCACCGCTTCGCTTTGCCCCAGCCACCCGGGGCCGGCCAGCGAGTCCAGCAGCGTTTGCAGGGCGGAGTGGTCGGGGTGCCCTGCCGGGGTCTGGGTGATCGGGTAGAACAGGGCCTCGGCGTGGTACTGCTCGCGGTACTCGACCCGCATCTGGTCGGTGTAGAGGTGTTCCGACGGCAGGCCGAGGATGGCCACGTGGCGGGGCTCGCCCCCGGCTTGCCGGGCCGTCTGCCAGAGCACTTCGTCAGCGATCTGCCCGAGCATCACGTCGCTGAAGCTGAAGCCGACGAAGACCAGGTGCTGTTGGATCCAGAGGTTCTCGAACAGCCGCCGGTACGGTGTGGCGTGGTACGCCCGGCGGTAGGTCCCGGCGTCCAGGACGATGTTCTCGGGATCGGCAAAGTGGCCGTGGGCAAAGAGGATCGGGCACGGGGTGTTCTGGCGGAACAGGTCGCCGCTGGCCCACTGGTTCACGGGGACCGATTGGTTCCAGACGGTGAAGCCGGTCTGCGGCACGTCGGGCCGAAGCTCGCGCCGGGCCTCCAGCAGGCCGGGGTCGTAGTTGGTCGTGAGATAGGCCCTGAAGCTGGCCCGCACCAGGGCGGCCTGGGCCGGGGTGTACGCCCGGCCGTCCGGGCCGTTCTTGAGCTTGAAGGTCTCGTAGAGGAACGTGAAATAGAGCGGGTCGCCCAGCTTGGCGCGGATCTGGGCCGCCACCTGGAGCGGCTTGGTGCCGGCGCTGCGGAGCCAGTAGTCGCGGTCGGCCGCGTCGGCCTTGGCGTGGCGGAGCGGCTCGTCGGCCAATTGGCCGATCAGCTCGCCCCAGAGCGGATAGAGCGGGAACGAGGCCCCCGCCCCGATAATGGCCACGGCCGAGCCTTCGGCCAGGATCGCTTTGAGCCGCTCGTACACGGCCCGGTTGCCGGGGATCGCCAGGATTTCGTCGAGCGTCGGGCCGCTGATCGGTGGCAAACCCTGAGGCTGCTCACAGACATCCGATACCTCGGCGTTGAGGACCCCAGCCTCTCGGAGGTTGCCAACATCCAAGGCTTCCATCAGACGTATGGCGTCTTCGGGCTGGACCTTGGTCGTGAGAAGCACGCAGCCGTGAGTTCGCAACACGACCTCAATACCACGACGGCAGAAAGTGTTGAGAATGGCCAGCAATTCCCTCTCGTCTTCCTCTGTGAAGCCCTCGAAGTCCCGTCCAAGTTTGGCCTCGAGGAGCACGGACGAGATCGGCGATCCATTGAGGTGTCTTGACAATTCAGCGCGGGCGTTGCGAACCTCTTCGTCCATTATCTTCTTTGACTGCCTGTACTCCGCATCGTACTGGTTATGGTGCGGGAGGCACAGATACACTAGGTTGTCCTCCGAGGCGTTGCTCGGATCGCGGTCGATGTGGGCAATCTGGCCGTCCTTGCGCGAGTCGTCGCCATCCCAGAACCAGCATAAACAGCATCTCCTGCGGGAGGATATGAGGATTCTTGCCCTTATCGGTCCCGGAAGTTCTTTCCTCGGGCGCGCCATATGTCGCCTCCGCAGGCGTGTGAGGTGCCATATGCGAACATCGGCCTTACCTCAGCCAAGCCCGATGGCTCGTTGGCCAAGGACAGACCCGCACGAACGATTCGGCCGGGTTCCCCATCACTCCGACAATCCCCAAGAACCACCATGCCGAATCGCACGTGCGCGTGGCAGTTGCCACGGACGGCACACCGTCCATTGTCGGAATCCGCATGGGTTTTGTCAACCGCGGCGGAGGAAGGGAACCGCAGATGGACGCAGAGGAACGCAGATAAGGGAGAGGGGGCGAAAGCAATCGCGTGCGTGCAGAGCACGCACCCTACGGCTGGATACCCGTGGGGAAATCGGGTATAAGGGCGTGGGGGGTCCTCTGGCCTGGAAAGGAGCTGCCCGTGAAAGGTGCGCATTGGCTGGCGGTCGTGGTGGTGCTGCTCGGGGTTGGCGGCGTTGGGGCGGCCGAAGGTCAGAAGGCGGCGCCGCAGGCGCTGCCGGGGACGGCGCCGCTGGAATTCGACGGCGAGCTGTGGGCCCGGATCGTCGATGGGGCCCATCGGTTCCTGGACCGGAAGACGGCCGAGTCCATGGCCGGCCGGGCGAGGTTCTGGAAGCGGGATTTCTCCTCGCCCGAGGCGTACCAGAAATCAATCGAGCCGAATCGGCAGCGGCTCAAGCGGATCTTGGGCGTGGTCGATGCCCGGGTGCCGGCGGTGATGGAGCGGTTCGGCGACGAGGACAATCCGGCGCTGGTCGCCGAGACGGATCGCTACCGGGTGTACCAGGTCCGCTGGACGGTGCTCGAAGGGGTTCACGGGGAGGGGCTCTTGTTGGAGCCGAAGGCGAAGCCGCTGGCCCACATCGTGGCGATTCCCGACGCCGACCAGACGCCCGAGCAGCTCGCCGGCCTGGCCCCCGGGCTCCCGCCCGAATCGCAGTTCGCCCGGCGGCTGGCGGAGAACGGATTTCGCGTGGTCGTGCCGACCCTCATCAGCCGCGATTGCGATTTCTCGGGGAATCCGCAGGTCCGGTTCACCAACCAGCCGCACCGCGAGTGGGTCTACCGCCAGGCGTTCGAGATGGGCCGGCACGTGATCGGCTTCGAGGTCGAGAAGGTGCTGGCGGCGGTGGACTGCCTGGAGCGGACGGCGGGCCAGGAGGCGAAGATCGCCGTGGCCGGGTACGCCGAGGGGGGTTTGATTGCGATGTACGCGGCGGCCCTCGACCCCCGGATCCGGGCCTGCCTGGTGAGCGGCCACTTCGACTCGCGGCAGCGGCTTTGGGAGGAGCCGATCTATCGGAACGTCTGGGGGCTGTTGCGGGAGTTCGGCGACGCCGAGATCGCCTCGCTGATCGCGCCGCGGGCCCTGGTCGTTGAGCATAGCCTGGTGCCGAAAGTCGAGGGTCCGCCGGCTCCAACGGCCGGGCGCAGCGGGGGGGCCGCGCCCGGCAGACTCTCGATTCCCACGGCCAATGCCGTTCTCGCGGAGCTCCGACGAGCGCAGGAGCTGGCTCGCGGCAACCTGAACGCCTCGATCTTCCTCAATCATCCCGAACAGCCCTCCGGCCCGGGACGGGAGCCCGCCACGGGCTGCCTTGCCGAGCGATTGTGCGAGCAGGCGGAGAAGCCGTGGAGGCAATCGCCTCCGGTCCCCCAATCCAAAATAAAGCCGGTGCCGACGCCGGTCCTGCCGCTGTCAAGCGTGCTGCCGGTCGATTCCCGCAAGCGATTCGATCCGCAGGCCCGGCAGAAGCGGCAGATCGCCGAGCTGGTCGATCACGTGCAGAAGCTCCAGCGCAACTCGGACCGCGTGCGGGACGAGTTCTTCTTGAACAAGGTCTACGGCAAGGGCCCGGAGGCGTTCGTCGAGGGGACGAAGAAGTACCGCAAGCTCTTCTACGAGGAGGCGATCGGGTCGTTTGACGATCCGCTGGTGCCGCCGAACCCCAGGACCCGGAAGGTCTACGACGAGCCCACGTGGGCCGGCTACGAGGTGCTGCTCGACGTGTGGCCGGAGGTGGAGGCGTGGGGCGTGTTGTGCGTGCCAAAAGACCTCAAGCCGGGCGAGCGCCGGCCGGCGGTCGTGTGCCAGCACGGGCTGGAAGGGGTGCCGCGCGACACGATCGAGCGGAAGATCGCGGGCTTCCAGTACTACAAGGCGTTCACCGCGGAGCTGGCCGAGCGGGGGTTCGTCACGTTCGCGCCGTTCAATCTCTACCGCGGGCAGGACCGCTTCCGGTCGCTCCAGCGCAAGGCGAATCCGCTAGGGGCATCGCTCTATTCGATCATCATCCCGCAGCACCAGCAGATCGTCCACTGGCTGGGCACGCTGCCGATGGTCGACAAGCAGCGGATCGGCTTCTACGGCCTGAGCTACGGCGGGAAGACGGCGATGCGCGTGCCCACCGTGGTGACCGGCTACTGCCTGTCGATCTGCTCGGGCGACTTCAACGACTGGGTCCGCAAGAACGCGAGCGTCGAGTTCCCGGGCAGTTACATGTTCACCGGCGAGTACGAGATCTTCGAGTGGGACCTGGGCGGGACGTTCAACTACGCCGAGATGAGCTATTTGATGTTCCCGCGGCCGTTCATGGTCGAGCGGGGGCACCACGACGGGGTGGGGATCGACCCCTGGGTCGCCTACGAGTTCGCCAAGACCCGGTGGCTCTACGTCAACCTTGGGCAGGGCGACAAGACCGAGATCGAGTACTTCAACGGCCCGCACGCCATTAACGGCGTGGGGACGTACGAGTTTCTCCACAAGCATTTGGGCTGGCCGAAGCGGTGAGGAGGGAAGGGATTGGGGATTGGGGATTGGGGATTGGGGATTAGGGACTAGGGACTAGGCCATGATCATCGGCGTGCCGAAAGAGATCAAGCGCGACGAGTACCGGGTGGGGCTGTTGCCGGTGGGGGTGGAGGAGCTCAGCCGGGCAGGACATCAGGTCCTGGTCGAGGCCGGGGCCGGACTCGGCTCCGGCCTGGCCGACCACGATTACCTCCGCCACGGTGCGGAGATGGTCGCCGGCCCGGCGGACGTCTACGGCCGGGCCGACATGGTCATCAAGGTCAAGGAGCCGCAGCCGGCGGAGATCGCCCTGTTGCGGCCGGGGCAGATCCTGTTCTGCTACTTCCATTTCGCCGCCGATCAGGGGCTGACCGAGGGGATGCTCCGGTCCGGGTCGGCCGCCGTGGCCTACGAGACGTTGCGCGACGACCGCGGCCGGCTCCCGCTTCTAACCCCCATGAGCGAGGTCGCCGGCCGGATGAGCATCCAGGAGGGGGCGAAGTACCTCGAGCGTCCGCAGATGGGCCGGGGGATCCTCCTGGGCGGGGTCCCGGGTGTGGAGCCGGCCACCATCCTGATCCTCGGCGGCGGCGTGGTCGGCTCGAACGCGGCCAAGGTCGCCGCCGGCTTCGGGGCCCACGTCATGATCCTCGACGTCGACGCCGACCGGCTCCGCTACCTCGACGACGTCATGCCCCGCAACGTCACCACCCTGTACAGCGACCGGCACATGATCCGCGAGCAGCTTCGCCGGGCCGACCTGGTGATCGGCGCGGTGCTGGTGCCTGGGGCGAGGGCCCCGCGCCTCGTCGAGCGCGAGGACCTGCGCCTGATGAAGCCGGGGAGCGTGATCATCGACGTGGCCATCGACCAGGGGGGCTGCGTGGCCACCAGCCGCCCGACCACCCACAGCGATCCGACCTTCATCGTCGACGACGTGGTCCACTACTGCGTGACCAACATGCCGGGCGCGGTCGGCCGGACCAGCACGTTTGCCTTGTGCAACGTGACCCTGCCCTGGGCCCTGCGGATCGCCAACCTGGGCCTGCTTCGGGCGGCCGAGGAGTCGCCCCCGGTCGCCCGTGCGATCAACGTTTTTGAAGGGGAGGTAACCAACCGGGCCGTTGCCGGGACGTTCGATCTGCCGTACAATTCGCGGTTCGAGGGAAGAGCAGGGACTGGGGACTAGGGATTAGGGGAAACTGAGTCATGCCAAGTCCAACCGCGCCCCTTGTGGGCATCGTCATGGGAAGCGATAGCGACTGGCCGAAGATCAAGGAGGTGGCGGCGGCGCTGGGTGAGTTCGGCGTGCCGCACGAGGCCCGGGTGATGAGTGCCCATCGCACGCCGGAGGTGGTCCGGGAGTACGCCGCGACGGCCGCAGGGCGGGGCATTCGGGTATTGATCGCCGCGGCCGGGGGCGCGGCCCATCTGGCCGGGGTGGTCGCCTCGCACACCACGCTGCCGGTGATCGGCGTGCCGGTGCCGACGGAGCTGATGGGCGGGCTGGATTCGCTCTTGTCGATCGTGCAGATGCCCGGCGACGTGCCCGTGGCCACGGTCGGGGTGGGCATGGGCGGGCCGAGAAACGCCGGCCTGTTGGCCGTCCAGATCCTCGCGCTGTCCGATCCGGACCTCGCCGCGAAGCTTGCGGCCTTCAAGCAGAAACTCGTCGAGAAGGTCGCCCTCCGCGACGCCGCCCTCCAAAGCGCCTTGCGCGGGGACAAGGCATGAGCGAGCCGCCGGAGCCGCAGCGCCCTCCCGCGACGGGCGATCCCCTGCCCGACGTCCCGACCCTCCGCTGGATGGGCGGCGTGGAGGGGCACCTCCGTCTGATCGACCAGACGCTCCTGCCCACCCAATACGTGGAGATCGACTGCCGCACCGTCGAGGCGGTCCGGGAGGCGATTTGTGCCCTTCGTGTGCGCGGGGCCCCGGCCATCGGGGTGGCCGCCGCGTACGGGGTGTGCGTCGGACTGCAGACCGCGGCCGGCGCCCCCCAGGCCGACTTCCTCGCCAGGCTCGATGAAGTCGTCGCTTCGCTGGCCGGCAGCCGCCCCACGGCGGTCAACCTGTTCTGGGCCCTGGACCGCATGCGGCGCAAGGCCCAGGCCCTGTGCGGCAAGGCATCGCCTGCCCAGATTGCCGCGGCGCTGCTCGAGGAGGCCCGGGCCATCCACGAGGAAGACCGGCAGACGTGCCGGGCGATCGGGCGTCACGGGGCGGCGCTGTTGGCCGACGGCCAGGGCGTATTGACGCACTGCAACGCCGGCGGCCTGGCCACGGCCGACTACGGCACGGCGCTGGCGGTGATCTTCGCGGCGGTCGCGTCGGGCAAGCGATTGCACGTCTTTGCCGACGAGACCCGCCCGTTGCTGCAAGGGGCGCGCCTGACCGCCTGGGAGCTCAAGCGGCGAGGCATCGACGTCACGTTGATCTGCGACTCGATGGCCGCCCAGGTGATGCGTGAAGGCAAGGTCCAGGCCGTCATCACGGGCGCGGACCGGATCGCCTCGAACGGCGACGTGGCCAACAAGATCGGCACGTACGGGGTTGCCTTGTTGGCCGCGGCCCACGGCATCCCGTTCTACGTGGCTGCGCCCACGAGCACCTTCGACCTCTCGATCGCCAGCGGGGAGGAGATCCCGATCGAGCAGCGCGACCCGCGGGAGATTACCCACGGCTTCGGCCGCCAGACAGCGCCTGACGGCATCCGCGTTTACAACCCCGCCTTTGACGTAACCCCGGCCCGGCTGATCGGGGCGATCATCTGCGAGCGGGGGGTCATCGATCCCGTCACCAGGGAGCACATCGCCCGGGTGGTTTCTGCGAAAACGCAAAGTTGAGCCGAAACCAACGGGCGGTTGCGGTGTCATATAGGTATGGGCTGGTGGCAAGCCCGAGCCGTTTTCCCGCCTAAGATTCCGCCACCGCGTGCGAACGGATAAGAGAGGGGCGCAGTGGCCCCGGGTGACGGAGTTCTCCACCTTACGCAGATTGCCTATTTGGGTTGGACTCCGAGTTTCCGCTTGTTGGAAGGTTCACTTGGGTGCCCTTTCCCTGGGGGTATGTTGCCATGATCAACACCGTCAGTCTCGACCTGAGCAGCAGTTGGGTCACCGACGACAGCCTGGCCTATCTCGGGACGATTGCGCACCTCCAGGAGGTGAACCTCAGCGACACGGAGATCAGCGATGCGGGGATGGCGCATCTGTCGCAGTGTCAGCGCCTGGCCATCGTGCACCTGGCCCGCACCAAGGTCACCGACGAGGGGCTGAAGCTGCTGAGCGGCCACAACCTGCTGTCGTATCTCGATCTCACGGGGACGGCGGTCACGGAGTCGGCCATCCGGGCGCTTCGCCGAGCGAATCCCTACCTCCAGGTCGAGCGCTAGCCCCGCGTTTCTCACCGTCGTAGGACGGGTTGGTAACCCGTCCTTATACGGCCCGGATTGTCAACCCGTCCTTCTACGGGACGGGTTACCAACCTGTCCTACAGAAACACCCTGCGGCATGGGGGAGTCTGCGCCAATCGCTTTTCCAACCCGCGGCAAACGGGTAGGATGGGGGCTGGGTCCATTCCGTCCCCCCGATCTTGCGGCGAGGTGTTGCCATGCCCTGGTTTTCCGAGCGGTCGGAGCGGATCGAGCCCGAGCGGCTCCAGGAGCTGATGGAGCGGACGATTGAGGAGGCCCGCAGGAGGATCTGCCCTAATCCGAAGCGGGTGCTGCTGCTGCCCCCGGACATCACCCGGGCCCACTCCGGTGCCGGCCGGCTCACCGAAATCCTCTACAACCTGCTGGCCTTCGACTCCGCCGTCCACGTCATCCCGACCCTCGGCCAGCACGTCCCGCACACCCACGAGCAGAACGTGCGCATGTTCGGCTCGATCCCGCAGCAGCGCATTCACGCGCACGACTGGCGGGGCGGCTGCGTCAAGCTGGGGGAGATCCCGGCCGATTTCGTCCAGCAGAGCACCGGCGGGGCCGCGAACTGGCCCATCCCCGTCGTGGTCAATCGCATGCTGATGACCGGGCGCTGGGACCTGGTCATCCACGTCGGCCACGTCGTGCCGCACGAGGTCCTGGGGTTTGCCAACCACAACAAGAACTACTTCATCGGCCTGGGCGGCAAGGAGACGATCTGCGCCAGCCACATGGCCGCCGCCTGCTACGGCATCGAGAACAACCTGGGCACCCTGGTCACCCCGCTGAGGGCCTGCTTCAACAAGGCCGAAGAGGACTACCTGGCCCGGCTCCCCGACGTCTACGTCCAGATCGTCATGGCCCGAAACGAGCAGGACGAGCTGGTCCACACCGGCCTGCACGTGGGCGACGACGTGGAGACCTATCTGGCCGCCGCACGGCAGTCGCGCGAGCAGAACATCACCGTGCTGGAGGAGCCCATTGAGAAGATCGTGTGCCTGATGCAGGCCGACGAGTTCGCCAGCACCTGGGTGGCCAACAAGGCGATCTACCGCACCCGGATGGCCATCGCCGACGGCGGGGAGCTGGTCGTCATCGCCCCGGGCCTGGACCGCTTTGGTGAGCAGCCCGAGGTCGACGCGCTGATCCGGAAACACGGTTACGCGGGGACTCCCCAGATTATGGAGGCGTGGTGGGACGACCCCCAGTTGCAGGACCTCGCGCATGCGGCCGCCCACCTGATCCACGGCTCCTCGGAAGGGCGGTTCAAGGTGACGTACGCCCCGGGCCACCTGTCGCGGTCCGACGTCGAATCGGTCCACTTCCAGTACGCGGACCTCGGCGAGACCCTGGCCCACTACCCCCCCGACCGGCTACGCGAGGGGTGGAACGAGCTTCCAGGCGGGGAGAGGGTCTTCTTCATCGGCACCCCTGCGGCGGGGCTATGGTCCACCCGAGAGAGACTGTTCAATCGGCCGTCGGCAGATCAAGCCGTATAGCTGATCTGTCATGCTGAAGGATGACCTACGGGCTCGTGGGACCGGTTGCCAACCGGTCCCACCTGGGGCGGCAGCACGCGGTACACGCACACCTCCTGAAGGTTCGGGTGCTCCAGGTCGGGAACGCTGCGGGCGCGATAGCGGGCCAGCTCTTCGACGCCTTGCGACGGCGAATAGTGCCGCCCGGGATCGGCCGTCAGGACCAGGACCCCTTCGGCGGCGAGCGTCTGGAGCCAAAGGAGGCCGTGCCGCGCCAGCCGGGTCTCGTACCAGACGTCGCCGGCCAGGACCACGTCCCAACCGCGATTCGGGCTGTAGATGAGGTCCTCGCACGCCATGGCCACTTCGACCCCGTTCAGACGCGCGTTCAAGGCAATCGCGGCAAGGGCCACAGGATCGATTTCCGTCGCCGTGACCTGGGAGGCGCCGGCCTGCGCGGCCGCGATCGCCGCAATCCCGCCGCCCGCGGCGAAATCCAATACCCGCCGCGCGGCCACCAGCTCGCGATGATCGAGCACGTAGCGGGCCAGGGCCTGCCCGCCGCTCCAGGCAAAGGCCCAATAGGGCCGGCGTGTGCCCGCGGCCTCCGAGTCCTCGGCGAACGCCCGCCACAACGAAGAATCGGCCCGAAGCAAGTGAAGCCGGATCTCCGGCACCAGCGGCGCGGCCGCCACTTCCGTTTGCTCGACGACGCTCGCGGACGGATCACCGCTCATCGTTCGGGCCTTTGGCCGCTCCTCCATCACGCCATCGTTGGACGAGGTCGCCGTAGGCGTCGATCCGCCGGTCGCGCAGGAAAGGCCAGTGCGTGCGGACCGCGTCGATCTGGTCGAGGTCGCACTCGACCAGGAGGGTCTCCTCGCGGTCGTGGCCGGCCCGGGCCAGCACGTTGCCGTTGGGATCGGCGGCGAACGAGGCCCCCCAGAAGTCCAGCCCCGCTTCGACGCCGGTCCGGTTCACGGCGGCCACGAACACGCCGTTGGCGATCGCGTGGCTCCGCATCATCGTCTCCCAGGCCGAATGCTGGCTGGGGCCGTAGGCGTCTTTCTCGTGCGGCAGCCACCCGATGGCCGTGGGATAGAAGATCACCTCAGCCCCGGCCAAGGCCACCAGCCGTGCCGCCTCGGGGAACCACTGGTCCCAGCAGACCAGCACTCCAACGCGGCCGAACCGGGTGGGAAAGGCCCGAAAGCCCAGGTCGCCCGGCGTGAAGTAAAACTTCTCGTAGTACCCCGGGTCGTCGGGGACGTGCATCTTGCGGTAGACGCCTGCCAGGCCGCCGTCGGCCTCCAGCACGATTGCCGTGTTGTGGTAGACCCCGGCCGCGCGACGCTCGAACAGCGAGCCGACCACGACCACCCCGTGCTCGCGGGCCGTCTCGGCCAGGGCCTGGCTCGTCGGGCCGGGAATCGGCTCCGCCAGATCGAAATGCCGGTGGTCCTCTCTCTGGCAGAAGTACGGCCCGGCAAACAGCTCGGGCAGGCAGACGATCTGCGCCCCGGCCGCGGCCGCCTCGCCGATCCGTGCCCGCGCCTTCTCGACGTTCGCCTCCCTGGCCGCCGCACACCGCGTCTGGACCAGCGCCACCGTCACGCGGCTCGGCCGACTCTCGCCGTGCGCCATCGGTCGCTCCCCAACCGTTCGCCTGGTCTGCACCTGGACATCCCCAATCGCCATGCTACCATGATCGAGATGCCGACAAAACCCGTCCCCGGCCTGTTCTTTACCGGCACCGACACCGGCGTGGGCAAGACCTACGTCGCCGGGCTGGTGGCCCGCGCGCTTCGGGCCGCGGGCCAGCGGGTCGGCGTCTACAAGCCGGCGGCCAGCGGGTGCCGGCGCGAGGGGGGCGAGCTGGTGTCCGACGATGCGCTCGTGCTCTGGGAAGCGGCCGGCCAGCCCGGCACGCTTGAGTGCGTCTGCCCCCAGCGCTTCGCCGCCCCGCTGGCCCCGCACCTGGCTGCCCGGGCCGAGGGCCGCCAGCTCGATCCCGACCTCTTGCGCCGCGGCCTGGACTACTGGCAGGCCGCCAGCGACGTGATCCTCGTCGAAGGGGCTGGCGGACTGCTCTCGCCGCTGGGCGACGACCAGTACGTGGCCGACCTGGCCCACGACTTCGGCTTCCCGCTGGTCATCGTCTCGCGCAACGCCCTGGGCACGATCAACCACACGCTGCAAACCCTGTGCGCCGCCGCCTTCTACGTCCCTGCCGAAGGCAGGCAGGCTTGTAGGGTGGGACGAAGTCCCACCGAATCCGCGCTGCCTGCCCCAGACTATCGAGAAGGTGGGGCTGCGCCCTGCGGGCTTGACCCACCCTACGGGCGCACCCCACCCTACGGGCTTCCCGTGGCCGGCATTGTGTTGAACAACGTTTCGCCACCGTCCGACGACCCGAGCATCGCCACCAACCGCCGCGAGCTCGAGGCACGCTGCCGTGTGCCGACCCTGGCCGAAGTGGCCTTCCAGGCCGACCGCTTCGACGCCGAGGTGGATTGGCTTGGCCTGGCCGGCCGCAGGTAGGGTGGGACGAAGTCCCACCGAATCCGCGCTGCCTGCCCGAGGCCATCGAGAAGGTGGGGCTGCGCCCTGCGGGCTTGACCCACTACGGGCTTGACCCACCCTACGCGCCTTTTTCCCGCCCAGCCCGAAGCCGCTTGCGGATCGCTTCCAGCCGGGCGCCCAGCTCGCGCTCGAAGCCGCGATCGGTGGGGCGATAGTACTCCCGCTCGACGCCGAGGTAGTCCTGGGGCGCCACCCCGCCTTCCGCGTCGTGGGCGTACTGATATCCCGTCCCGTGGCCCAACCGCTCGGCTCCCGCGTAGCCGGAGCCTCGCAGGTGGACCGGCACCGGCAGGAGGCGCCCTTCACGCACGTCGCGCCGGGCCTCGCCGATCCCCACCGTGGCCGCGTTCGACTTCGGCGCGCAGGCCAGGTACGTGACCGCCTGGGCGAGGTTCAACTGGCACTCGGGCAGGCCGACCACCTCGCACGCCTGGGCCGCGGCCACGGCCAGGACCAGGGCCTGAGGATCGGCATTGCCCACGTCCTCGCTCGCCAGGATGACCAGGCGCCGGGCGAGGAAGCGGACGTCCTCGCCCCCTTCGAGCATCCGGGCGAGCCAGTAAAGCGACGCATCGGGGTCGCTCCCCCGGATGCTCTTGATCAGGGCGCTGATCGCGTCGTAATGGGCGTCGCCCAGCCGATCGTACGCCACCGCCTTGCGCTGGACCGACTCTTCGGCCAACTGCCGGGTGAAGTGTACCGGAGGCTGGCAGGAAAGCACGCCGATCTCCAGGGCGGAAAGGGCCCGGCGGGCGTCGCCGTCGCTGGTCTCGGCCAGGAAGTCCAGGGCCTCCTCGTCGATTTGGACCTCGAAGCCGCCCAGGCCGCGCTGGCCGTCGGCCAGGGCCCGGCGCACGACGGCCTTGATCTCGTCGTTGGAGAGCGGCTGGAACTGGAAGATGCGGCTGCGGCTGACCAGGGGGCTGTTGATGGCGAAGAAGGGGTTTTCGGTCGTGGCCCCCACGAGGATCACGATCCCCTCCTCGACCTCCGGCAAGAGCACGTCCTGCTGGGCCTTGTTGAAGCGGTGCATCTCGTCGATGAACAGAATCGTCTTGCGCCCGTCGGTGGCCAGCCGGTCTCGGGCCTCGCCGAGCAGCTCCCGGACCTCCTTCACGCTGCTGGTGACCGCGGAGACCTGGCGGAAGGTGCTCTGGGTTTCGTTGGCGAGGATGCGGGCCAGCGTGGTCTTGCCGGTGCCCGGCGGGCCGCAGAAGATCAGCGACCCCAGCCGGTCCGCCCGGATCAGCCGCCGAAGCAGCTTCCCCTCACCCAGGAAGTGCTCCTGCCCGACGAACTGGTCGAGCGACGCCGGGCGCATCCGGGCCGCCAGGGGCTGGGCCTGCCGGAGCTGGGCTTGCTCGCCGGCGTCGAACAGGGACATGCTGGGCGGCCCTCCTCGAAGGCGACTCACGATTCCGGCTCCAGCGGGCCGCCGGGGGGGAGCAGCTCGGCCAAAGGACAGCCCCGGCACACCGGCCGCTTGCGGCACTGCTCCTTCCCCACCCGCACCAACAGCGCGTGAAACTCGTTCATCAGGCGAGCGTCCTGGGGCAGCCCGCCTTCAAAATGGTCTTTCAGCTCGTAGTAATCGGCGTCGAACCCGATCCAGCCGTGCCGGGCCAGGACCCGGTGGGTGTACGTGTCGACGACGAACGTGGGCATCCCGCCGGCGTAAAGGAGGATCGAGTCGGCCGTCTCCGGGCCGACTCCGTTGACTTCCAGCAGTTGTTGGCGGAGTTCGGGCAGGCTGGTCTGGAACATGGCCTCCAGGGAGCCGTGGTAGCGATCCACCACCAGGCCCAGCAGGTTGCGCAGACGCCGGGCCTTGACGCGGAAGTAGCCGGCCGGGCGGATCAGCTCCTCCAGCTCCTCCTGGGGCACGGCGTACAGGGCGTGCGGCTCCATCAGGTCCAAGCGCCGGAGGTTGTCGATCGCCTTGCGCACGTTCTGCCAGGAGGTGTTCTGCACCAGCACGGCCCCGACCATCACCTCGAAGGGCGTCTCACCCGGCCACCAGTGCTGTGGGCCGTAGGCCCCCAACAGACGGTCGTACAGTTGCTCCAGGGTGGCGTTCATCGGTGCATCTTACCGCTCCCGAGACGGGCCGTGCAACCCGGCCGGGCGGATGGCGGCTCAAGCGGCACCGCCGCGCCGGTCGAAACTGAGATAAGGGCCTGACCGTTCACGGGGACTGTCCCCCTGCCTCGTGCGGCCCGGACGATGGAAACCGCGAACCGATCGAGCCCATGCCGCCGACGACCTCCCGCCCCGCCAGCACGCCCCCGATCGGCTTGGACTACTGGGCCGAGTCGCGCCAGCCTTTGGCCAGCCTCGTGTTCATCACCCCGATTCTCCTGTTCTATGAAGCGGGGGTGCTTTGGCTCGGCCCGCGCGCGGTCCGCAACGGCGCCGACGTCTGGCTGCGCGGACTGCTCGACCTGTTGGACCTCAGCCAGTATTTCCTCCTGCCGATCCTCACGGTCGGCATCCTCCTGGCGTGGCACCATACGACGGGCCGGGCGTGGCGGGTGCGGCGGGAGGTGGTTTCGGGGATGGCCGTCGAGTCGGCCCTGCTGGCGGTCGCGCTGCGGCTGATCGTCCCGGTGGTGAAGAAGATCGTCTTCTGGCCGGAACTTGCCGGCCCGCCGGGCGCCGGCCCCCCCGCCTCCGCCGCCTCGGAGGCCTCCACGCTGCTGGCCGGAGTGGTCGCGTACCTCGGGGCTGGCGTCTACGAGGAGCTGCTGTTCCGGCTGATCCTCTTGTCCCTGGCGATCTGGGCCGCGCGGCGCCTGGGGGCTGGCGATCGGCTGGGCACCGCCGCCGCCGTGCTGGCGACCAGCCTGATCTTCGCCGCCGCGCACTACGTCGGCCCCCACGGCGAGCCGCTCCAATGGCTCGACAGGACCTTCTGGTTCGTCGCCGTGTTTCGCCTCGTGGCCGGGGTCTTCTTCAGCCTCTTGTTCGTCTTCCGCGGCTTCGGCATCGCCGTGGGGGCCCACGCCGGCTACGACGTCCTGGTGAGGCTGTTCAATTAGCCTGGTTGGTGGGACTTCGTCCCACGCTACGGCCCTTCGTCCCACCCTACGGCGCTTCGGGCGCGAACGGCGAGGCGCCCTGCTCGGCGCCGGCCGGCCTCCTGCGGGGACGCAGCAGCACGTACCCGCCGGCGCGGAGCAGGCACAGGCCGCCCGCAAACACCGCGACGTAGACCGCGACGAAGACGACCATCACGCCGATCACTTCCGCGATCTCTTCCGTGGGCATGGATCCCCCGGTCAACAGGGAGATCAGGGCAATGTAGCCGAAGGTGAGCAGGAAGTAATAGACCATCAGGATCGCAGCGGCCCGCAGCTTGTGGCGGGCGGCGAACACGGCCCAGAAGCACGGCAGTGCGAGCAGTCCGTTGACCGCGGCCAGGATCGCAAAGTAGATGGCCGACATGAGCCAGATTTGCGCCATGTCTTCCAGGTCGGGCTCGCCGAGAGAGACTGCCCCCCGCGTCAGTCCCAGGGTCACGGCGACGATGAGCGTGACCGTGAGCAGGTCCACAATGCGGAACTGCCTTGCCCCGCCGGAAACGTCTTCCCGGCCCTCCACGGCGATCCGCCAGCCGGTGACGGCGCGGAACAGCCCGAAGGGGGCCTGGAGGACGAGAAACACCAGCGGCAGCACCAGCGGGGGAATCACAAAATCCTCCCACGACAGCCGCCCCTCCCGGCCGAGGAGGGACCCGGCCAGGAAAGTGACGAGCAGCAACTCCGCGGCTCCCAGGGTGATGATCCAGCGGAGCGCCAGCGGTTGGGGACCGAAGACCGCCCAGAGGGTCAATAATCCGGCCTGGGCGCAGATCAGCCCCGCCATCAGGCCAACCATGAACTCGCCCCCCCTCCAGCGACCAACTCGTTCCATCGCCGGCAGCAGCGGGTCGACCACGACGAAGACCAGCAGCAGCACGCCCAGGGGCCACAGGGGACCGGTTCGGGCCCGACCGTGCGGACTCGGCATGGATGCTTCCTCGGTGCGGAAAGATCGACGAGGTTTCTTCAGCGGAATCGAGACGTCTTGATTCTCGTCCGGTCACCTCGGCCATGCAAGCCCCGGAAGGCACATCTCCCTGCATGCCCACCCGACGCTTCGCGTCGTGAGGGCATGCCACCGATCCGGGGCTTGCACGCCGCTTGTCCCCGGCGATATGCTGGAAATCAGCTCGCTGCAAGAACGAGGAGCCGGCCATGACTTCGCGGAAATCGCTGGTAGGGCGCGCGATGACCTTCGCCTGTCCGGAACGGGTGCCGATCTGGTTCGTCAACTGCGACCAGGCCGAAGGGGACGTCATGGTCTACCATCTCTCCCTGGACAGGCCCGACCAGCCCGGGACCAACGAGTGGGGCTACCGGCTGGAGAAGCTGGGCGACGGGACCATGGGCCACCCGGTCCGGGCCCACCTGCCCGATTGGGAGTCGGCCCGAGGGTTCGGCCCGCCGCCTCTGCGGGAAGACGAGCGCATGGGGCGCAAGGAAGCCTTCTTCGCCGAGTGCGACGACCGGTACCGGCTGGCCAGCCTGGACCTGTCGGGCTTCACCGTGTACATGCTGCTAAGGGGCTTCGAGAACAGCATGACCGATTTTCTCACGGAGCCGGATCGGGCTGCGTGGCTTCTGGACATGATCGTCGATTGGGAGTGCGAGCTGGCCCGGCTCGCCGCCCGGCACGGCTTCCACGCCATGCACTTCGCCGACGACTGGGGCACGCAGAGCGGGCTGATGATCTCGGCCGGGCTGTGGCGTACGCTCTTCAAGCCCCGCTACCGCCGCCAGTTCGCCCTGATCCACGAGCTGGGGCTCGACGTCTGGTTCCACTGCTGCGGCAACCTCACCGAGCTCGCCGAGGATTTCCACGAGATCGGCGTCGACGTGCTCAACGTGGCCCAGCCGAACGTGGTCGACGTCGAGGCGGTCGCCGGCCGGCTGCGGGGCAAACAGTGCTTCCTCATCCCCATCAGCTACCAGACCGTGGGCATCTCCGGCACGGTCGAGGAGATCTACGCCGAGGCCCGGCGGCTGTACGAAATCCTGGGAACCGACGCCGGCGGGTTCATCGGCTACGTCGAGGAGTACGGCTGCATGGGCATGCCCGAGCGGAACTACCGGGCGTGCGCCGAGTCGTTCCGCCGGCTGAAGCCCGGGAAGACTTGACATCAAAGGAAGAAGGTCTCTCGCAAAGGCGCCAAGGCGCCAAGAAGAGATAGGAGAAGAGAGAAACCGCAAGCCTATCCTTTCTTCTTTGCGCCTTGGCGCCTTTGCGAGAGACCCCCTGTTTTGGTTTTCTTGAAACAAGCGATGAAGACCAACGCCGCCAGGGCCCTGGACAACCTGGGCATTGCCTACGAGATTCGCCGGTACGAGGTCGATCCGGACGACCTGAGCGCGGAAAAAGTGGCCGCCGGGATCGGCATGCCGCTCGATCAGGTCTACAAGACGCTCGTGGCCCGGGGCGACCGCGGCGGCGTGCTCCTGGCGGTCCTGGCCGGCAACGACGAGCTCGATCTGAAGGCGGTGGCCCGGCTCTCCGGCCACCGCCGCGTCGAGCTGGTCCCGCTCAAGGAGGTCCAGCCGCTGACCGGCTACCTCCGCGGCGGCGTGACCGCGTTGGCCTGCAAGAAGAGCTACCCGGTGTTCGCCGACCAGCGAATTGCCTCCCGCGAGCGGATCGCCGTGTCCGCGGGCATTCGCGGGGCGCAGCTCGTCCTGACCCCCCAGGACTACCTCCGCGCCACCCAGGCCACCGTCGGCCCGATTGCCCGAGCACAAACCGGCGACGATGAGTAGAATGGAAGGCGGGGAATTCACCACGGAGACACGGAGAACACGGAGAAAGGGGGACAAAAGGATCAAGGTTGGCAATTCCGCCTTCGCCCTTGAACCTCGATCCTTTCTTCTGCCTTTCTCCGTGTTCTCCGTGCCTCCGTGGTGAATCCCTCCCGACGAATGTTGTCCAACAGTCTGATCTCTTACTTCCCCTGAGGTGCAGCGATGAAAGCCTTGCTCCTGCTGGTGGTTCTCTTGGTAGGTTCCCTGGTCCTGGGTACCGTGCCGGTGCGGGCATCGGCGGCGGAGCTGGAGGCCGGCGTGGCCGTGGTCGACATCACCCCGCCGGTCGGCTACCGGATGTGCGGCTACTTCAACGAGCGGCTGAGCACCGGCACCCGCGATCCGCTCTTGGCCAAGGCCCTGGTGCTGCGCCAGGGCGATTGCCGGGCGGCGATGGTCTTCTGCGACCTGGTCGGGCTGACCCGGGACGTCACCGACCGCACGCGCAAGGCCGTGCACGACAAGCTCGGCATCCCGGCGGAAAACGTGCTGATCGCCGCCACGCACAGCCACACCGGGCCGCTCTACGCCGGGGCCCTGCGCGAGTTCCTCCACGAGCGGGCGGTGAAGAAGCACGGCTCCGACCCCTGCGAGAAGGTCGACTACCCGGCCAGGCTCGTCGAGGGGCTCGCCGCGGCGATCGCCAGGGCCCACGCCGCGCTTAAGCCGGTGCAGCTCCAGGCCGGGCTCGGGCAGGAGACGGGCCTGTCGTTCAACCGCCGCTTCCACATGAAGGACGGCTCCGTGGTCTTCAACCCCGGCAGGCTCAACCCGAACATCGTGCGCGTGGCCGGGCCGATCGATCCCGACCTCGGGCTCCTCTTGTTCCGCCATCCGGCCGACGGCCAGGCCATCGCCTCGCTCGCGGTCTTCGCCCTGCACCTCGACACCCTCGGGGGAACGCTCTACAGCGCCGACTACCCGTTCCATCTGTCCGAGTCGCTCCGCGAGAGCCTTGGCAGCAGCCTTGTTTCGATGTTCGGCAACGGCACCTGCGGGGACATCAACCACATCGACGTTTCGACCGACCGGCCGCAGCTCGGCGGCGGGCCCGAGACCCGGCGGATCGGTGAGGCCCTGGGCGCCAAGGTCAAGGCGGTGGTGCCCAAGCTCAAGGACCAGGGCGCTCCCCGCCTGGCCGTGCAAAGCGAGACGGTGATGGCCCCGCTCCAGCAGTTCGGGCCCGACCAGATCGCCTGGGCCAAGGCGGCCATGGAGAAAGTCGGCACCAGCGAGCTTTCGTTCCTCGACCAGGTCAGGGCCTACAAGATCCTGGACCTTCAGTTGCGCAAGGGGGACCTCTTGCCGATCGAGGTCCAGGTCTTCCGCTTCAGCGACGAGGTGGCCCTGGTCGCCCTGCCCGGCGAGGTGTTCGTCGAGATTGGCCTGGCCATCAAGAAGGCCTCGCCGTTTCCGGTGACCATGGTCATCGAGCTGGCCAACGACACGCCCGACTATATCCCCACGAAGAAGGCCTTTGCCGAGGGGAGCTACGAGACGGTCAACAGCCGCGTCCAGCCCGGCGGCGGCGAGATGGCCGTCGACGCGGCCGTGCGACTGCTCAAGAAGCTCAAGGAGTGACCCCATGCACCACGTCCTGGTGACCGGCGCCAACGGGCACGTCGGCTTCAACCTGGTGCAGCTCTTGGTCGAGCGGGGCTACCGGGTCCGGGCCGGGGTCCGCAGCGTCGACGATCCGGCCAAGACCGAGCCGCTGCGCGTCCTGGGCGTCGAGCTGGTCGAGGCCGACCTGGACCGCCCGGCCACGCTCGACGCTGCCGCGGCCGGCACCGACGGCGTGTTCCACGTGGCGGCCGTCTTCCGCATGTGGGCAAAAGACCCTCAGCGCGAGATCGTCGACGCTTCCGTCCAGGGCGGCCTGGCCATGCTCCGCGCCGCCCAGGCGGCCGGCGTGAAGAAGGTGATCTTCACCTCGAGCATCGCGGCCGTGGGCCTGGAAAGCCCCCGGGACCGCTGCCTCACCGAGGACGACTGGAACACCACCGCCCGGCACCCCTACGTCGTGGCCAAGACCGAGGCCGAAAAGGCCGCCTGGCAGTTTGCCCGGGAGTCGGGCCTCAACCTGGTGGCGATCCATCCCGGCACGATCCTCGGCCCGGGGTTCCACCGCCACACGCCGAGCACGGAGATTGTGGGCCGGATCCTCACGTGGCGCCTGCCGGTCGCGCTGCCGTTCGGCTCGAGCTACGTCGACGTGCGCGACGTGGCGCTGGCCCACCTGCTGGCCTACGAGAACCCCGCCGCCGCCGGCCGGTACGTGGTCGCCAACGGCCCGTTCGTCCCCATGGCCGAGCTGATGCGCCTGATCCACCAGACCGAGCCCTCGGTAAGCGCCAACCCCTGGAACCTGCCGGGCTGGCTTCTCTACGGGGCGGTGCTGGGCGACTGGCTGGGCCACGTGGCGTTGCGCCGTCCCCGCCAGCTCACCCGCGACATGCTCCGCGAGTTCGCCCGCAAACACGTCGCGTTCTCCCACGCGAAGGCCGCGCGGGAGCTCGGCTGGCAGCCGAGGGATTTCGCCGGGTGCGTGGCCGACACGGTCGCGTGGATCCGCGAGAAGCGTCCCGCCGCGCGGTGAGGAAGTCCGTTCCGAAGCTGGAGCTTCGGAACGAGGTGACAGGTGGGCTGGCGGACGTCTTTGGGCATGGGTTGTACGCGCGGTGCGGGCCGGCGATAATCGAGTGTATGCTCCCTTCCCCCAGGCACTCCCGACGGACTCTCCCCTGGCCGCTGGGCCTGCTGGCCGGGCTGTTCGTGTTCCTCGACTTCCTGATCCCGGGAATGGTCTCGCGCCTTGCGCAGGGTTATGGGGTTTGGCTCGAAGTGTTCCTCGTCTGCGTCATGGTGGGGTTCGTCGTTGGCCAGGTGGGACTGGCGGTGCTCTGGGGCGCGTTCGGATCGCAGGCGCTGGCCGCGCGGTGGCTCATCCTCCTGGCAGCCGTCGAGCTGGGCGCGGGGGCCTTGGCCGTCGGAGCGGCCATGGCCGCCGGGCGGGGACCACGTTGGGATGAATTCGTGCGTGAGGCCGGTGCGATCCTCCTGGCGCTGCCGCTGGTGTTCCTGGTCCTCCAAGTCCCCTTGGGGTTTCTCCGCGCGATCACCGGCTGGCAGATCGCTCCCTGCCGCGTGGAGGGCATCTCGGCAGGGGCAAGGCAGTTCCGCCTCGCCGACCTCTTCACGGTGACGGGGTTCGCCGCCGTCAGCCTGGGATTGGCGCAAGTCGGGATGTCGCTTGGCGGACCTTCGTCGGCCCCTCCCCCGGCAATCGTGCTGCTGTCCGTCATGGGCATGTCCGGTCTCCTGGCGGCGCTCAACGCAGCACTGGGTCTGCCCTGCTTGTGGGCCGTGTTCGCCGCGCGCAGCAAAGGAGAGGCCATCGCGATCCTTCTAAGCAGCTACTTCGTTGTGACGCTCGTCCTGGTCATGATCACGGCGATCGCGGGAGGAGAATCGCCCCCGGAGATGCTGGGCTTCCTGGCGGCTTTCCAACTGGTCTACGCAGCCGTGGTGTGGGGAGGGCTCCGCCTGCTGCGGGAAGCCCAGTACGAGCTGGTGCGTCCGCGCACGAAGCGGACGGGTACGGCTCAGATCGGGCCTACGGCCAACGCAGGCGATTCGCCTTTTGCCCCGCGCTGGCCCGCCCCGTGACCGGAACGAGGTGCTAAACGGCACGGCCCGCCCGCGGTCGCACGGGCTCACGGTCTGACGCGCCGTAGGGTGCGGAGCAGCCAGATCACCAGGATCATCGCGGGCACGAACACGACCAGCCAGGGGGCCAGAGCGGCCATCGCGATCGAGAACCCCCGGGCCGTCGAGACCAGTGAGGTCAGCGAGCCCTCGAAGGCGCGTCGCACCCGCGTGCCGTAGGTGGGAGCCTCCTGGGGAACGTAACCCTTCACCTCGTTGATCCGCAGCTCCACGGTGGTCAGGGCCGTCAGATCGCTGAGCACCCGCAGGCGGCCCTTGAGCTGCTCGACCTCCCCGCGGACCCGCGACACCTCGCGCTCCACCTCGAGCACGTCTTTGAGCTTGCCGGTGGCCTCGGCCAGCAGCTTCAGCAGGCGCTGCTCTTCCTGCTCCTTGTTGCGGATCCGGGCCTCGACGTCGTAGAACTCCTCGCTGACGTCCTTGGAGTCGGACTTGACGCTTTGGACCTCGCCCAGCTCGCGGGCCGCGGCGAGAAAGCCGTCGTAGCGATCGACCGGGACGCGGATCGTCCACTGCCCGCTGCGGGGGCGGCCGGGCATGCCGCTGACGGCCGAGTGGGCCACGTACCCCTGGGAACGCTTGACGAGCGCCTCCACCTGGGATTGGACGGGCTCGAAATCCTCGACCACCAGCTCGAGCGTCGCGGTGTAGATGATCTTGCGGCGCAGGGCATCCACACCGGGCATCGCCCCTTGCGGCTTCTCCTCCCCCCCGGCCACGGACGCCTCCGATGGCGACGCCGATGTCACGTCCCTCTTCATCGCGGCCGACTTCGGCATCGTCTGCCCGCCATACTCCGCCGTGCCGCAGCCCAACGTCGTGGCCAACATCAACGACAGCAGGCAACACACTCGCATCGGACGCCTCCCGCTTTCATGAGCCGGCGGATTGTGACTCTCCATTGTCATGATGCCCCTGGCCTCCGGTTTATTCCCCGGCATCTCTCGTTCCCAAGCTCCAGCTTGGGAACGCCCTTCGACCGCGACCGTTCCGAAGCCGGAGCTTCGGAACGAGCTGGCGCTTTCCTCGAAGTCATCTCGCGGCACCGGCCCGGAGCGTCACCGGGCCGAGGAGGCCGGATTCCAACAGCGGCGCGTCCTTGGCAAACGGATTCCAGGTGGTCCGGGTCACGCGCTTCTCCGGCGCCAGCGACTGGTCGCCGATCAGCCGGTTCGGCCAGAGATTGGCCACGGTCACCTCCAGCACGTTGGCGCCGCCCTTGAGGGCGCCGGTCACTTCCACCGCAAACGGAGGCTTCCAGAGGATGCCCAGGTCCTTGCCGTTGAGCTTCACCCGGGCCATCACGGCCACCTTGCCGAGGTCCAGCTCGAGCCGCTGGTCCGCGCCCGTCCACTCCGGCGGCACGGTGAACGAGGTGCTGTACTCGGCCGTGCCGCTGAAGTACCTGACCCCCGAATCGGCGTGCTTCGACCAGTCGAGAAGCTCGGCCAGGGTGACCTTCTCCGGCGCGCCGCGCTGGGGCTGGAAGCGGACCTCCCACGGGCCGCGGATCTCCACGGGCTTGGGCACCGGGCCAGGTGAAGGGGGTCGGGACTCGTTCTCGTGACCGAAAACGACTCCCGTCCCCTTTTTCGTCCGGAACACCACGAACACCGAGCCGGTGGGCTCGAGGCGAAGCGGCAGGAAGGTGCGGCCGTCCTTCTCCTCGTAGGCCGTTGGCCTGGTGACACGGCCGGTCTTGGGATCCCAGACCTCCGGGACCTTGCCCGAGACGCGGAAAACGCACTTCGCCTCGACCCAGCCCTCGTCGCGGCTGGCGACGAAGTAGAGGTCGGTCTGGCCGTCGCGGCGGTGGGTGTAACGGAGGCCCGCGTCGGACTCGAAGTCGGGCGGCACGCCCATCTTCTCCAACAGCCCGGAAACCACGGCGAAGTCCGGGTACAGCTCGGGCTGCGTCACGGGCCTTCCGACCGCTCCCCACGGGGGCATGCCCAGCGGGCCGAGGTCCATGGCCGCTTGCCACCCGGCGCCCGACGCCGCGTCGGCCGTCCAGTTGCCGCCCACGGTGAGGGCCGTTTGCCAAGTCCGGTCGGTGGGGACTTCGATCGCTTGGCCGTCGCGGAACCGGATGGCCAGCGACCCGATCAGTCCGGCCGGGTTCGGCTGGTCGGCGCCGTTGGAGGCCGTCACGGCCAGGACGTTCACGCCGGGCTTCAGCAGCGAGGCGACGTCGATGGCAAAGGCTCGCGTGAAGTTGTCGCCCGAGCCGGCCCGGCGCCCGTTGACCCACAGCTCGAAGGCGTTGTCGGCGGTCATCGCGACCCGGGCCGACTCGATGCGGCGGCCGGCCTCGAGGGTCACCAGCCGGCGGAAGTACCGATCGCCGACCGGGGCCGACGCGGCGGGATTGCCCTCGGCGTGCCAGATCCACCTGGCCCGTTGGAGCGGATGCTCGACGTCCCCAACGATTTCCTGCGTGGCCCGGACGGCTCCGCCCCACACCGCCCGGCCTTTCCCGCAGGTCCGCTCGGTGAGGTCCGCGGGAGGGAGCCCCGCGCCCCACAACGCCTCGGCCAGGGTCTTCACGTCCCGATCGCACTCGGGGTAGCCGCTCAAACTGGGCGACTTCAGCGGGCGCGGGCCGACGACCGTCGCCCCAGCCTCGGCCAGCTCCTTGATCTTCCGCAGAAGTCGCGGCGTCATCGTCTCCTGCTGCGACAAGACGAGCACGCGGTAGCTCGTGCCGTCGGGGAGCACGAGCCGGCCGTCCTGGACCGACGTCCGCTCGAGGAGGGCCTCCGGCGTGCAGCCGTCGAAGTTGTAGCCCAACCGGTCGGGCGGATGGCCGCGCGTGGCGGAAGCCGGCACGCGGAGCACGTGCGGCGAGCCCTCCGGGGCAAGAAAACAGACGTCGGCCACGAACCGCCCCTGCTGGAGCATGAACTGGCATCGCGACAGGTACGCGTGCCAGGCCGTCGAGAGCTCCCACCACGTCTGGGTCCGCTCGTAGTGGACGCCGTACGGGCCCATGGTCATGCCCGGCCACCGGTCGAGCCACGGCTGATGGGCGTAGCGGTGGAACACCAGCCGGTTGATCCCCTGGCAGAACGCCCAGTCGCCCAGGGCCTTCATCGAGGCCGGGTGCAAGAGCCACCGCTCCTTGTCGTCGGCGGTAAAGGCCTCGGCGGCCACGATCCGCCGGCCATAGGTGTGGGCAATCGAGCTGGCCTCGGTGCAACTGAAGAAGGTGTCGAAGCAGTTGGCCCAGAACTCGCACATCGGCACGTCGGCGCACGCGCCCAGGGTGAGGTCGTCGCACGGCGTGCCGTCGTAGGGCTCGATCGAGAGTCGCATGCCGTGCCGCCGGGCCAGGGTGCGCAGGTGCCGGGCGTGGTTCTCGAGGATCAGCTCGGCGACGGTTTGCCGGAGGTCCCAAAGAAACCGTTCCGAGACCTCGAGGCTCTCGACCACCCGGCCCGTCATCGCCGGGAGATACGGCACCGGATCGTAGCCACGCAGGCGGCGGAATTCCTCGCGGAAGCGGCCGGTCCAGTTCTGCGGGCCCATCTCCCAGCTATCGACGTGGAGCGAGGTCCAGGAGCGGCCGGCCAGCGGGCCGACGTCCGCGATGAGCTTGCCGAGGTACGCGCGAAAATGGGCCTCCAGGGCCGCCTTGTCGAGCTTGTCGCACTCCAGGCCCAGGCCCGGCTCGGGGGCGGGCCGGGTGTTCGCCCCCGTGCTCGTTCGGCCGAAGCGAAGCACGGTCCACCGGCCCGGGGGCACGTCCCACGCCAGACGCCCGCCGGCCTCCAGCCGCGCGCTGAGATCGACCAGCCGGTCCCGCGCGATGACCTGCTCCGGCGGCACGGCCGGGTGCCGCGCCGGCGCGGCAATCGACGAGCGAACGCCCGCCTCGGAGGAATAGTGCCCCCGGGCGTAGAGGGCCTTTTCCTGGACGTCGGCAATGCGGTACTTTCCGGCGGGTGTGGGGAAGGCCAGCACGGCCACGTCCCGGTAGAAGCCCTCCTGCGTGGGCGGCTGCGGAAGCACGCCCTCGAAGCGCCGCGGGCCGGCAAGCTCCGTCTCGCTGAACACGACCTTCTGCATCGACTGCTCCGGCCTGACCCACGGCCCGCCGCTGCCGGTCCAGCCGGGGCTGGCGTTCAGGTCGATCTCGATTCCCAGCCGATCGGCCTCTGCCGTCACGTGTTTGAACAGCTCGCGCCACGGCGGGCTCATGAACTGCACCGGCCCCTTGGGGATGCCGACGTCGACCTCCATGATGATCACCCCGCCGATGCCGACCCGGTGCATGGCCTCCAGGTCGGCCGTGATCCCCTCGCGGCTGAGGTTGCCGTCCATCCACATCCAGTAGACCCAGGGCCGGGCCTCGGGCGGCGGGTGGCGGAAGCCCCGCCCCAGCTCGCTCTCCGCGCCCGCCACCGCACCCACGCCCCAGCTTGCGGCCAACAGGAAAGCCGCCATCACCGCCACGCGCCCGGCTTGCATCGCAGTTCTCCCAGGGGACTCAGAGCGTCGCCAGCACGCCGCGGACGTAGCCGACCGACTCGGCCAGCCCGGCCAACGGGTCGGACTCGTCCTTCTCGTGCTCGAAGGCCACCACGCCGCTGTACTTGATCTTCACCAGCGTCCTGAGCAGCCGCGGGACGTCGATCACCCCCCGGCCCACCTCGACGGTCGTCCCCTCGGGCGCTGCCGCGGAAACGTCCTTCATGTGCACGTCCAGCAGGCGGTCGGCGAATCGCTCGCAGTCGGCGATCGGGTCGGCCCCGATCCGCAGCGTGTGGCCCACGTCGATGCACAGCCCGATCCGCGGGTCCAGGCTGCGGACCTTCTCATAGACGCTCTGGGGCGTGGGATAGGTCTTGTCGCCCGGGCCGTGGTTGTGGATGGCCACCTGGATGCCGGTCTCTTGGACCTTGCGGTTGACCAGGGGGAGGACATCGGGCTGGGGCGCGGCGACGATGACTCGCATGCCGGCGGCCTTGGCGTAGTCGAAGGCCCGGTCGACGTCGGAGGGGCTTCCCATGGAGATCACCCCGCCGCCGTAGAGCACCAGCCCGGCCTTCTTAACCGCGGCGGCCGCCTCGGTGATCTGGTCGGCCGTGGCCTCCAGCGGGAGGTGGAACGACTTGAGGCAAAGGTACCTGAGCCCCACCCGGTTGGTCATCGCGAGGGTCTTGTCCAGGGGGAACTTGCGCAGGGTATAGGACGCCAGTCCGAGCTCCAGCGGCAGCTTCCTGGCCGGGGGGGCCGGGGGACGCGCCTTCTCCTTTCGCGTTTTCTTGCCCGGCGCGGCTCCGCCTGCCGCAAAGAGCGCGATCCCGGCGCCGGCCACTTCGAGGAAACGCCGCCTGGGGTGTTGGGTTTCCGGTTGAGTCAAGGGGGTGCTCATAAGGTCGATTCCTGTGCAAAAGTCTTGCCCGTTCTCGATGCGGGCACCGGCGTCCCGGCCACGAAGCAAGGGCCTTGGGATTCCAGAAACGCCACGGCATGGACAAAGTAGTCCATGGGGACAAAGTATACGCCCTGGACGACTCGTCTGGCAATGGGTAGGATATTGGATGATTGGTTGCCTCGGCGGGGCGAGGTTGAGTCACCTGGAGCTAGCGATGCGCAACGAGTTCACGGCCGTAGTGGAGCGCGATGGCGACTGGTTCATCGCGTATTGTCCTGAGATCCCCGGCGCCAATGGCCAGGGCCGCACCAAGGAGGACTGTCTGCGCAGCCTCTCCGAGGCCATCGCCTTGGTGCTCGAGGATCGTCGCAAGGACGGGCTTCGGGGCGTTCCTCCCGGCGCGATCCGCGAGATTGTGACGGTCGAATGAAACGCCAGGCGCTGTTGCGGCATCTCCGCAAGCACGGCTGCTATCTGAAGCGCGAAGGCCGGGCCCATTCGCTGTGGGCGAATCCCAGGAGCGGAAGCGTGGAGGCTGTCCCGCGTCACACCGAGATACCGAACAAGCTCGCAGCCAAGATCTGCCGCGGCTTGTCCGTCCCCGAGATTGGCGAGTGAGGGAGCAGCGAGTGGGATCGCCTCGCGAAGCGCAAGCGTCGGGTGAGCATAGCATCCGAACCGCCGCCACGGACGTGCGCCCGCGTCCGCCGTCTCGTGCGGACATGCCTACCCGCGGCTGCGCCGCGTCAACGAGCCACCGTCCGGCGAGCGTTTACGCACCCGCAGACACATCTTCTCTCACTCGCAGGTGCTTCATCATATCGGCCGTGTTGTCGGTCCAGACTCCGTCCCAGGCGACCTCAAACACCTGGTATGCGTCGGACGCAAAATTGTCAGCCACCACTTCCAGGTAGTACTTTACCGACTCATTCCGGCCGACGTATCCGTTGAAGTTATTGGGTCGAACATACAAGTTCGGCGTGAACCCTTGGCTTAGTGTGGGCTCTGGGAGTTGGTCTAGTCCCGGCTCTGGGAGTCGGTCGAATCCCGGCTCTGGGAGGTAGCCCAAATCGGCCACCTCCTCATGGATTACATTTCGTTGCATCGGTGAAACCTCGGAGGGCGCCCAGGTCAACTGGACTGGTACGGGGAGTACGTGATCTTTCCAGGGGCCCTCGGAGGCACGCCTGTCAACTCGCCGCAACATCACCCGGCAATTCCTTGCGATTGACCATCGGCGGCGGTTCTCGACTCGAAGATGCCAGTAGATTCGATGTTCCCCATCTGTCGTCTGTAACAGGCTGCCTTCAGGACTTTGGAGGTGCAGTCTGACGCGTGGCCCTGCCCACCTTGCCCGAGCCCAATCGCCGAAAAGGGCGAGAAGAGCCGCGGCAATTGTTCCCACTGCCACGAACAGGTTGACGACGACTTGGGTCCAGGTAGCTGCGTCCGCAACGAGGGGCATGTCCAAGACCTCACTGTGCTAAGGCGGTGAAAAAATCCATCAATGCCTGCCACGAACACGGCGAAACGGGTGCGGCTAACGCCCCGCAACCGGGTGCGTCATGATTGAGTACCACACCTACTCACTCCATTTGACCCGACTGTGCCCTCCGCTGGCGACCCAATTGCCGCAGAACCTGTCGGCTCTCTTACGCCGGTATCTCCACCCACTGGTGCTTCTTGGCGCTATCGAGCACCGCGTCGCAGACGATTTGGGTGCGCAGGGCGGAGCGGACGTCGGGCTGGAACTTGGGGCCGCCTTCCAGGCCGGCCAGGAAATCGGCCAGGCCGTTGATGAACGTGTGCTCGTAGCCGATCGTGCAGCCCGGCACCCACCAGTTCTTCATGTAGGGGTGCTCGAAGTTGGTCACGTGGATCGTCTGCCAGCCGGTCAGGTGGTCCTCGATCTTCTGGCCCGTCTTGGGATCGGCATAGCGGAAGAACTCCAGCAGGTGCGGGTTCTCGAGGTTGAAGTGCACCGCGCCCAGCTCGCCGTTGAGCTCGAGGGTGTTGTAGTTCTTGCGGCCCCGGGCGTAGCGGGTGCTGACGAACGTGCCGATCGAGCCGTTGGCGAAAACGGCCAGGAACAGGCAGGCGTCGTCGATGCCCACCTTCTCCACCTTGCCGGTCTCGGCGTGCTTGCGCTCCTTGACGAAGGTCTCGGTGTGGGCGGTGACCCGGGCGATCGGGCCGTTGAGCCACTCGGCCGTGTCGATCGAATGGGCCAGGAGGTCGCCGGTCACGCCGGAGCCGGCCACCTTGACGTCCAGGCGCCACAGGGCCATGCCGCCCTGGGGCACGTCGGCCGAGATGGTGTAGTCCTGGTTGTACGTGGCCCAGTAGTGGAAGGGGCGGCCGATGCGGCCCTCGTCGACGACCTGCTTGGCCAGGGCGATGGCCGGGACGCGGCGGTAGTTGAAGGAGACCATGTTCGGCACGCCCGCCTTTTCGACGGCGGCCAGCATGGCCCGGCCCTCCGAGGCGTTCATCGCCAGGGGTTTCTCGCAGACGATCATCTTGCCGGCCTCGGCCGCGGCAATGACCACGTCGTGGTGCATGATGTTGGGCACGCAGACGTCGACCAGGTCGACGTCCGCTCGGGTGACGGCCTTGCGCCAGTCGAACTCCATCGACTCGTAGCCCCAGCTCTGCGCGAATTTCTCCAGCTTGTCCTTCTCCTCCGGCCGCGCCACGCAGACCTTCAGCACCGGCCGGTGCTCGCGGGGAAAGAAGTGGTTGACCTGCGAGTAGGCATTGGAATGGGCGCGGCCCATGAAGCCGCAGCCGATCATCGCGACGCGAAGGGGTTTGGACATGGGGTCTTGCTCCGTCGAGAAAACGTGGTCTCTGTAAGCGTCCAATAGCGTGTAAGAAGGGAAAATGGGAAAGGGGAAAAAGGGGAAGGGAAAGAGCGGCTAGCCATCGAGTTCCACCCGTCTGACGTCGAGCTGGTACTCGGAGAAGTTGACCAACAGTCCCACCGGACAACTCAGAGCTTTGAGATACGATCTTACCTGCGCGTAGTGCTTCTTGTGCAGCACGTCGACCGTTTTCAACTCAACGACCAGCCGGCCATCGACGACCAGGTCAAACCGGTGATTGCCGACGGGCTTGCCGCGGTATTCGAGGGCAATCTCCTTCTCGCTCTCAAACGAAATCCCGAAATGCGCCAACTCGATCTCGACCGCCCGGTGATAAACGCTCTCCAGGAATCCCGGACCGAGCCTGCGGTGTACCTCGATCAAACATCCGATAACCCGGTGAATCAAACTCTCCAGTTCTTCCTTTTCCCTTTTTCCCCTTTCCCCTTTTCCCTCATTACACATGGTGCATTCTCTGCCGCTTGCGATCGTGTCATTCCTTCCACCCGTGCGCGTCGCGCACGGCGATCATCGCCCGGAGGATGTCGTTCCACGTCTGAGGGTTCATCAGCACGGCGTTGGGGAACATGCAGCCGTCCCAGCAGACGTGGCGGAAGCGCTTGGTCGGCTGCCCGCCCTTGTCGCGGAGCCAGTAGCCGGCCGAGCGGACGATGTCAAGCTTGCCGTTGGGGTCGGTGGCCAGGCAGTGCCGGCCCGTCTTGTCGTGCGAGCCGGAGCCGTGCACGGTGCCGTCGTTCTGCGCGATGTGCAGGTCGACCGTCCACGGGCGCAGGGCGTCGGTCAACTGCGTGTAGGCCGCGTAGAACCTCGCCTCGTCTTTCCAATCGAACCCGGGCGGCAGGATCGCGTCTTCCGGGGCATTGTAGCCCAACAGGTACAAGAGCGTGTGGGCCATGTCGGCCTGAAAGCCGAGCGTGTCGGGCCGGTCGACCATCTCCAGGAGCTGGATCATGCGGCGCCAACTGTGCATGCCGCCCCAGCAGATCTCCCCTTCGGCGGCGAGCTTCTCGCCGTGGTCCTCGGCGACGCGGCACGCCTCGCGGAAGGTCTGGGCGATCCGCTTCTGGTTCCCCTCGGGGTCCTTGGACCAGGAGGCCGGGTCGCAGGCCGAGTCGATCCGCACGATGCCGTGGGGCCGGACCCCCAGCTCCCGCAGCCGCGCGGCAATGCGGCACCCTTTGCGGACCTGCTCGAGGAACCTGCTGCGATCGGCCTCGCTTCCCATGGCGGGCCCGCCGCCCGTGGGAGGCCAGATCGGCGCCGTCACCGTGCCGATCTCGAGGTTCCTCGACCGGGCTTTGTCGGCCAACTCCCTGATCGCATCGTCGCTCCGGATGGTCGAGTCGATGTCGATGTGCGGAAGATACAGAAACAGGTCGAAGCCGTCGAACTTCACGCCGTCGACCTCGGCCGCGGCGGTCAGATCGAGCATGGTGTCCAGGTCGATCGGCGGCTCGCCGCCGTCCCCTTTGCCCACCACGCCCGGCCAGGCCGCGTTGTGGAGCTTGGGGTAGTTGTTCGTGTGGCTGGGACTCATCGATGGTCCTTTCCGGATGGTGATGCAAAGCCCGAGCTCGGCGTGCTTTGCCTTAGTCTCCTAGGGCGTCTGCGACTCTCTGTGCTTATGCCCGGCCCATTCGACGAACTCCCGCACCACCGAGTTCTCGTCGGTGTCGAGACGCCGGTCCAAGAACCGGGTTACGTCGGCGGGGGCGAGAAAGGGAAAGGCCGCGCTGTGCGCCATCGACTGGTACTGGCCGTCTTCGGCCAAACCGTAGAACGACACCTCTCCCTCCGCGTGACGCCAGATCTCCGGCACGCCGATGCGGCCGTAAACCGGCAGGCGAGGAATGACGGTGTTCGTCACGTCGACCTCGACCACCAGGTCGGGCGGGGGCGACTCGCCGGGCCGGTACGTCTGCCGTCCGACAAAGGGCCCGTGCTTGCCAAGATAGTACGATTTGTCCGGCTGGAGCCCCCGCTCTCCCTGCGCGGCACTCAACGTGGTCGACCCGATACTCTGGATCGGGACGTCGAGAGCCAGGGCCATGGCCTCCACCATGCGGCCGATCAGCTCCGCGACCCACTCGTGCTCGATCCGCGGCGTCATCATTTCCAACGTCCACCCGTCATACGTGTGTCGGAGATGGTGTTCCCCCAGCGCGTCCATCAGCTTCTGGTAATCGCTCGAGGTGACTGCGTACAACACCCTGCGCATTTCCAGCATGCCGCGGTCGTACGTGTGGCGCAGGTGATACTCGCCGATGGCGTCCAGGACCCGCTCGTACGCCTCCCACGAGATGCCGCAGAGAACGACGAACTCCGGAGTCGCCGAGGCGTCGGTGTTCAGCGCGGCAGTCATGGGACTCGGCCCTCGGGCTGCTCTAGCGGCCGTTCTTCTTGTGGTCGCCGACGTTGGGCACCTTGGGGTGGACGTCCGGGCCGAAGTAGCGCAGGCCGACCAGCGGCTCATGGCCCGTGTTCTCGACCTCGACCCCCTCGCTCGCCGCCTCCGCCGTGATGAACGCCTCGTCCTTGGTCTCCTCGCCGAAGCGGATCATCGCCGGGGTCTGGAGCACGACCTGGCCGATCCGGCCGCTCCCTTGCACGGTGATCCACCCGCTGGCGCCCGGGTCCTTCAGCACGCACTTGGCCCCGGGCAGCACCGTCAGCTCCTTGGCCGAAAACAACTGCTGGCCGTCCACCCGGCCGTAGCAGATCCACTTGTCGGTGAACCCCGGCCCCGACTTCGACTCGTCGACGATGGGCTCCAGGTAATTGTGCTCCTTGAAGTACGGGTCGACGTTCTTCTCCCAATCGAGCTGCTCGATGATGAAGTCCAAGTCGCGGTGCTTGTCGGCCGGCACGTCCTTGACCAACAGCGACCAGGGCACCTCGCGCCCTTCGACCAGCGACTGGTACATGCCGAACACGTCGGAGCCCCACTGCGGCTCGTAGGTGCACAGCGAGCCGGGCGCGTGGAGCACGCCGGGCGGGATCAGCCAGCCGCTCCCCCGCTTGAGCCTGTAGGCCCGGGCGAGGTCGAGAATGCCGTTATCGCCCTTGTCCCAGTCCTCCAGGCACTTGCGCATCTGGGCCTTGGTGGTCCCAGGCTCCAGGCCCATGAAGGTGTAGGCGAAGTTGTTGTCGACGTTGTTCATCTGGGGCGAGAAGTAGTAGGCCTCCGGCTTCCCCTCCTGCCCGGTCAGCTTGGCGTGCTGGAACTGCTGGTGCATGTGATGGGGAATGGGCCCCATGTTGTCGAAGAACTTGGAGTAGACCGGCCAGCGGCGGTACTTGTCGAACATCGCCTTGCCGATCAGCCGCGTCCCGCCCTCGGCCACCGCGTCGCGCAGGAGGAGCTTCTGGCCCTCGAAGGCGACGTAGCTGAGCCCTTCGTCGGGGTTCCGCCCCTCGTTGGCGGCCTCGGTCGTGCTGGCGAACCAGCGCTCGTCGATCCCCCCGCGGTGCGCGCCCAGGGCATAGTAATCGCCCGGGTGCAGCTTGATCCGCTTGCCCGGGTGGAGAAAACTCCGCGGCACCCAGGTGGGCGTCAGCCGCAACACCCCGTCCCCGGCGTCCATGGCCCGGTCCAGGACCGCGCCCACATTGTCCTTGCTCACTGTTTTCGATGCATTCATGGCGGTGACCACTCCGGGATTCTTCTGGGATTCTTCTGGGTCCGCTGGATAGAGTCCGTACTGTCCCTCTTTTTACCTCCTACCCCCACCGCCTGTAAAGTGACCGGCTCCCGCACGTATTGGGAATCTGGGGAGTCTGGCGAGCCAAGGAGGGCCTGCCGCCCGGACACCCCGCCCCTGTTCCCCAGGCTTCCACCCTGCAACGAGCCGCAGGATGTCACCGTTCGTCTTTCCATCCGCCATCCCCTCGTTTGGTAAACAGAACCCCCACTCTGGGCCCCCGCGAACCGCTTGCATCGGGCGGGATTGCCATTACAATGCTGAGGTAAGGGCGCCTTCGTTACTACTACTACCCGCAGGTCCGATTTTGTCCGCAGCCGAAGACCAATTCGCCCCACCGCTACCGACCTTCTCCTCGGGCACCTAGCCCCCGGGGTCCGGCCACCGACAGGGGCCGGCCCTCCGGGCCGGCGGCGTTTTCCAGGCATGGCAGGGCAAATGAATGGTGACCGCCAGAGCCATCCTGGCAGAGCTTCGGTTGCTTGAACATCCATTCACTTGCCCTGGCATGCCTGACAAAACGCCGGGGTTTGGGGTGGAGCCCCAGATTGAGCCACCAAGAACCGAGAAGAGCGGGAGAAGACAGCGACGATCAACGGCGGGGATGCCCCGAGAGGAAAAGGAGACATCGCCAACTGTCGGCGCAGGTGTCACTGCTGCCCCGCTTGCCCTCTGTCACCCCACCTGGTCATCCTCGTCAGATTCAGTGGCTGTCACCTCTTGTCTATTCACCTCTTGTCTCTCGTTTTTGTCCTTCTTGTTCACGCGTACCGACGAAGCCATGCCTTGAGATCATCGTAATCCTTGAGTTCGAGATGTTGTTCGATTCTCCGTGCTTCCTCAACGGCGTCTTTGGTGAAGAAGCTCGTTGTCACGATGAGACTCTTGGCCGGTTGATGCAGATAGTGGACTCCTGCAACCGCGCGCACAATCCCCACGCCAACCTTGTTGGGTGGGGTAAGTCTCTTGCACTCTATGTATGTCAAGTAGGTAACCGTTCACGGCCTGGAGTCATTTTTTCGTCAAAACTGATCTGGACACGGAGGGCGGTGTTGGGCGACAACATGAGGCATGTCGCTTGGAATGACGGAAGAAATCATTGCCCGCCAGCCGC
>Ga0315290_10000057_pt1 | contig 60462 bp, 51 predicted proteins | sample YL17G12_0_MG_FD_203627 | JGI IMG/M metagenome (GOLD analysis project Ga0315290, IMG submission 203627) | Sediment microbial communities from Yellowstone Lake, YNP, Wyoming, USA - YL17G12_0 | ecosystem: Environmental > Aquatic > Freshwater > Lake > Sediment | place: USA: Wyoming | collected... | reverse complement strand
CGGGACTTGCCGAAGTCATCAAGTACGCGCCGATTGCCGATGCCGGCCTTCTGGACTGGTTGGAAGCTCATCTCGGCGCCCTGCTGGCGCTCGACGCCACGGCACTGCAGACAGCGATTCAGCGCTCCTGCGAAATCAAAGCGTCTGTCGTCGGCGGCGACGAGCGCGAGCAGGGCCCGCGCGCCATTCTCAATTTCGGCCATACCTTTGGCCATGCCATCGAAACCGGGCTCGGCCATGGCCATTGGCTGCACGGCGAGGCTGTGGGCTGCGGCATGGTCATGGCGGCCGACCTGTCGGTGCGCCTGGGCCTCATCGAGTCGGCCGATTCGTTGCGCTTGAAGCGCATCATTGCCGGGGCCGGACTGCCGGTGCGAGGACCTTCATTGGGGGCCGATCGCTATCTCGAATTGATGCGCATGGACAAGAAGGCCGAAGGCGGCGCGATGCGCTTCGTCGTTCTCGAAGGTCTGGGGCGTGCCGGCGTGCGCGCGGTGCCGGACCAGATCGTTGCCGAAGTGATCGAGGCGAATTCGGCGGCCTGACGCACACACTCTCAATGGCCCGTCTGTCACGCCTTTGCATCGCCGGTGAACCGCACCTGGTGATCCAGAAGTCTCTGGCCGATGCGCCGGTCCTGGGCGCCGAAGCCGATCGCGATGCTTACCTCGCCTGTCTGCGCCAGGCTTGGCTTGATTGCGGCATCGCTGTCCACGCATTTGCTTTGACGCCGACGCAGGTTCGGCTGCTCGCCACGCCCCCGAGCGACTCGGCGCTGGGAACGATGCTGCAGGCCGCGGGCAGGCGTTTCGTTCCCGCGTACAACCGACGCCATGCGCGACGCGGCCCGTTGTGGGACGGGCGCTTCCATGCCACCGTGATCGACGCCGATCAACACTTCATCGAGAGCCTGCTGTTCGTCGAAACCGCGGCGCTGCACATGGGTATGGCGGACCAGGTTGGACAGTGGCTCTGGTCGAGCGCGGTCCACCACGCCGGCCACGGAAGTGCGGCGGGCCTGACCGAGCACCGTGGCTATTGGAACTTGGGCAACACGCCGTTCGAGCGTGAAGCTCATTACCGGCGGCTCCTTGAGGTGCCATTGGCGCAGGAACGAAGGCAGGCGATCGAACGTGCCGCGCTGCAAGGCTGGGCGCTCGGGCAGGCTGGCTTTATCGAGGCCATGAGTCGTCGCGCGAAGCGCCGCCTTCAGCCGCTGCCACCCGGCAGACCGGCGGCAAGGAGTGAGTGAGGAGCGAACCCCCCCCCGCTTTGATATGTCCCTGAATGTTTTGGGTGCCTGCCGGCGCAGCGGAAATCGGGGACATACCAGGCTATATTCCACTTGAACGAATTGCTGCGGCGCAGTATTCTGCCGACGCAACATTCCCTGTTCAACGGAGATCCCCATGTCGCAGGCCAAAGTCGAGGTCGCCGCCACGCCCGAGGAAGTAATGGCCGCCAGTGAGGCGGGGCTCTATCACCCGGCGCATGAACACGACGCTTGCGGAGTCGGATTCGTGGCGCACATCAAGGGTCAGCGGGCACACGCGATCGTCGTGCAGGGCCTGAAGATCCTGGAGAACCTCGACCACCGTGGCGCGGTCGGGGCCGACAAGCTGATGGGCGACGGCGCCGGCATCCTGATCCAGATCCCCGACGAATATTTCCGCGCCGAGATGTCGGCTCAGGGCGTGCACCTTCCTGCCCCCGGCGAGTACGGCGTCGGCATGATCTTCCTGCCCAAGGAGCACGCGTCGCGCCTGGCCTGCGTCCAGGAACTCGAACGCGCCGTGAAGGCAGAGGGGCAGGTGCTGCTCGGCTGGCGCGACGTTCCCGTGGATTCCGATCTGCCGATGTCGCCAACGGTGCGCACCAAAGAACCGGTGATGCGCCAGATCTTCATCGGCCGCGGGCCGGATGTCATCGTTCCCGACGCGCTGGAGCGCAAGCTCTACGTCATCCGCAAGACCGCGTCGAGTTCGATTCAGGCCCTGAAGCTGACCCACAGCCGTGAGTACTACGTGCCCAGCATGAGCTGCCGCACGATCATCTACAAGGGCCTGCTGCTCGCGGACCAGGTCGGCAAGTACTTCAAAGACCTGGCCGATCCACGTGTCGTCTCGGCGCTGGCCATGGTGCACCAGCGCTTCTCGACGAATACCTTTCCGGAGTGGCCGCTGGCCCACCCCTACCGCATGGTCGCGCACAACGGCGAAATCAATACCGTGAAGGGAAACTTCAACTGGATGCGCGCGCGCGAGGGCGTGATGAAGTCGCCCGTGCTCGGCGAAGACCTGAAGAAGCTCTACCCCATCAGCTTCGAAGGCCAGAGCGATACCGCCACCTTCGACAACGCGCTGGAGTTGCTGACGATGAGCGGCTACCCGATGGCCCAGGCGATGATGATGATGATTCCCGAGGCATGGGAACAACACACGATGATGGACGAACGCCGCCGCGCGTTCTACGAGTACCACGCGGCGATGCTCGAGCCCTGGGACGGGCCGGCCTCGATGGTGTTCACCGACGGCCGCCAGATCGGCGCCACGCTCGACCGCAACGGCCTGCGCCCGGCGCGCTACATCGTGACCGACGACGACCTGGTGGTCATGGCCTCCGAATGCGGTGTGCTGCCCATCCCCGAAAGCAAGATCGTCAAGAAGTGGCGCCTGCAACCGGGCAAGATGTTCCTGATCGACCTGGACCAGGGCCGCATCGTCGACGACGAGGAACTGAAACACCAGTTCGCCTCTGCCAAGCCCTACCGGCAATGGACAGACGCCGTGCGCATCAAGCTCCGAGACGTTGCGCCGCTGGCCGAGGCGGCAAACTTCAGCGAGTCGCTGCTCGATCGGCAGCAGGCGTTCGGCTACACCCAGGAAGACATCAAGTTTCTGCTCAGCCCGATGGCAGTGGGCGGCGAGGAGGCTGTGGGTTCGATGGGCAACGACACGCCGCTGGCGGTGCTGTCGGACAAGAACAAGCCGCTCTACAACTACTTCAAGCAACTCTTCGCGCAAGTGACGAACCCGCCGATCGACCCGATCCGGGAGGCCATCGTCATGTCGCTCGTGTCGTTCATCGGCCCGAAGCCAAACCTGCTCGACATCAATGCCGTCAATCCGCCGATGCGCCTGGAGGTGCCGCAGCCGATTCTCGATTTCGAAGACATGGCTCGCCTGCGCGGCATCGAACGCCACACCGCCGCGAAATTCAAGAGTTATGAGCTCGACATCACCTACCCCCTGCTCTGGGGCGACGAAGGCGTCGAGGCCAAGCTCGCGTCGCTGTGCGCGGAAGCCGTCGACGCGATCCGCAGCGGCCACAACATCCTGATCGTCAGCGACCGCCGCATGACGCGCGACCATGTCGCCATTCCCGCGGTGCTTGCCCTGTCTGCCGTTCACCAGCACCTGATCCGCGAAGGCCTGCGCACCACCGCAGGCCTGGTGGTCGAAACCGGCTCGGCGCGCGAAGTGCATCACTTTGCGGTGCTCGCGGGCTACGGTGCCGAAGCGGTCCACCCCTACCTCGCGATGCAGACCCTTGCCGACCTGCAGCGCGAACTTGCGGGCGCGCTGAGCGCCGACAAGGCGATCGCCAACTACGTCAAGGCCATCGGCAAGGGCCTGTCGAAGGTCATGTCGAAGATGGGCGTCTCGACCTACATGTCTTACTGCGGCTCGCAGCTGTTCGAGGCGATCGGTCTCGAATCCGGGTTCGTGCAGAAGTTCTTTCGCGGCACGGCAAGCCAGATCGGCGGCATCGGCGTCTTCGAAGTTGCCGAAGAAGCGATCCGCATGCACGACGCCGCATTCGGCGACGACCCGGTGCTCGGCACCATGCTGGAAGCCGGTGGTGAATATGCATGGCGCGTGCGCGGCGAAGAGCACATGTGGACCCCCGACGCGATTGCCAAGCTGCAGCACAGCGCACGCGCGAACCGCTACGACACCTACAAGGAATACGCGCAGATCGTGAACGACCAGTCGCAGCGCCACATGACGCTGCGCGGCCTGTTCGAGTTCCGAAACGACCCCGCCAAAGCCATTCCAATCGACGAAGTCGAACCGGCGGCAGAGATCGTGAAACGATTTGCGACCGGCGCGATGTCGCTCGGCTCGATCTCCACCGAGGCGCACAGCACCCTGGCCGTGGCCATGAATCGCATTGGCGGCAAGAGCAACACGGGCGAAGGCGGCGAAGACCCGGCGCGCTACCGCAACGAACTCAAAGGCATTGCGATCACTGCCGGCACCCGGCTCAGCGATGTGCTGGGCAGTGGCGTCGTCGCTTCTGACTACGCGCTGCAGCAAGGCGACTCGTTGCGCAGCAAGATCAAGCAGGTGGCCTCGGGGCGCTTCGGCGTTACCACCGAGTACCTGGTCAGCGCCGATCAGATCCAGATCAAGATGGCGCAAGGCGCGAAGCCCGGCGAGGGCGGTCAGCTGCCGGGGAGCAAGGTCAGTGACTACATCGGCATGCTGCGCTATTCGGTGCCGGGCGTGGGCCTGATCTCACCGCCACCGCACCACGACATCTACTCGATCGAAGACCTGGCGCAACTCATCCACGACCTGAAGAACGCGAATTCGCGCGCCAGCATCAGCGTCAAACTCGTGAGTGAAGTCGGCGTGGGCACGGTTGCCGCGGGCGTGGCCAAGGCCAAGGCCGACCATGTCGTGATCGCCGGCCACGACGGTGGCACCGGCGCCTCACCCTGGAGTTCGATCAAGCACGCCGGAACGCCCTGGGAACTGGGCCTGGCCGAAACCCAGCAGACACTGGTGCTGAACCGCTTGCGCGGCCGCATTCGGGTCCAGGCCGACGGCCAGATGAAGACGGGTCGCGACGTTGTGATCGGCGCGCTGCTCGGCGCCGATGAGTTCGGCTTCGCCACCGCGCCTTTGGTCGCACAGGGCTGCATCATGATGCGCAAGTGCCATCTCAACACCTGTCCGGTCGGCGTCGCAACGCAAGACCCGGTGCTGCGTGCCAAGTTCCAGGGCCGGCCGGAGCATGTCGTCAACTTCTTCTTCTTCGTCGCCGAAGAAGCGCGCAGCATCATGGCGCAGCTCGGGATTCGAAAGTTCGACGAGTTGATCGGCCGCGTCGACCTGCTCGACACACGCAAGGGAATCGCCCACTGGAAGGCGAAGGGGCTGGACTTCAGCCGGATCTTCCACCAGCCCACCGCTCCCGCCGATGTGGCGCGGCGCCAGGTTTCAGAGCAGGACCATGGCCTGAGCAAGGCGCTGGACGTGAAGCTGATCGAAAAATGCCGCCCGGCGCTGGAGCGCGGCGAGAAGGCGCAGTTCATCGAGGCCGCGCGCAACGTGAACCGCACCGTGGGCGCGATGCTCTCCGGTGAACTGATCCGCCTGCACCCCCAAGGCCTGCCCGACGACACCATCTTCATCCAGATGGAAGGCTCGGGCGGGCAGAGCTTCGGCGCGTTCCTCGCCAAGGGCATCACGCTGTACATGATTGGCGACGCCAATGACTACACCGGCAAGGGCCTGAGCGGCGGGCGCATCGCGATCCGGCCGAGCATCGACTTCCGCGGCGACTCCACCGCCAACATCATCGTCGGCAACACCGTCTTGTACGGCGCCACCAGCGGCGAAGCGTTTTTCCGTGGCGTTGCCGGCGAGCGTTTCGCGGTGCGCCTGTCCGGCGCAACCGCAGTCGTGGAGGGCACCGGCGACCACGGCTGCGAATACATGACAGGCGGCACCGTCGTCGTGCTCGGCAAGACCGGCCGCAACTTCGCCGCCGGCATGAGCGGCGGCATCGCCTACGTCTACGACGAAGACGGCCAGTTCGCGCGGCGTTGCAATCCAAGCATGGTTGTCCTCGGGCCGGTGGCGAGCAGTGCCGAGCAAGAGCTTTCGCTGGATCGGGCTCTGTGGCACAAAGCGAGCACCGACGAAGCATTGCTGCGCGGGCTGATCGAAGGCCACTACAAATGGACCGGCAGCTTGCGAGCCCGGCACATCCTCGACCATTGGGTCGAGTCGCGCGCCAGGTTCGTCAAGGTGTTCCCCATTGAATACCGGCGCGCACTTGCCGAACTCGCGGCCAGGTCTGTCGGCACGCCCGACCAGGAACAATTGAAGCCGCAACCAGCCGCCAGCTCTGCGAGGCTGCGCAGCGTTGACCAGAACAAAGCAACCGTGCCTGCCAAGTGAGCCGCGACCGCTGACGAACCGACGAGAACAGCATGGGAAAAGTCACCGGGTTCATGGAATATGGCCGCCTCGAAGAAAGCTACGAGCCGATCGCAAAGCGCATCAAGAGCTACGACGAGTTCGTCATCACGCTGAAGGAAGATCAGGCCAGGATCCAGAGCGCGCGCTGCATGGATTGCGGGACGCCGTTTTGCAGCAGCGGCTGCCCGGTCAACAACATCATTCCCGACTTCAACGACCTCGTGTATCGAGGCGACTGGCGCAACGCGATCGAAGTCTTGCACTCCACCAACAATTTCCCGGAGTTCACCGGCCGAATCTGCCCGGCACCGTGCGAAGCCGCGTGCACCTTGAACGTGAATGACGACGCGGTGGGAATCAAGAGCATTGAACACGCGATCATTGACCGCGCCTGGGACGAAGGTTGGGTCCAACCCCGGCCATCGAAACACGCCACCGGCAAACGCATTGCCATCGTCGGTTCGGGACCGGCCGGCCTGGCCGCGGCACAACAACTCGCGCGCGCCGGCCACGCCGTGACGGTGTACGAAAAGAACAGCGCCATCGGCGGACTGCTGCGCTACGGCATCCCCGATTTCAAGCTGGCCAAATCGCACATCGATCGGCGCGTCGAGCAGATGCAGGCCGAGGGCGTGCAGTTCCGCACCGGTGTCCTGGTCGGCGAGTTGCCGGCCGCCAGCAAAGTCACGAACATGGCCACGCAAAGCATCACTCCGGCCGATTTGAAGGAGCAGTTCGACGCCGTGCTGCTGTGCGGCGGCGCTGAACAGTCGCGTGACTTGCCGGTTCCGGGGCGGCATCTGGGCGGGGTTCACTTCGCGATGGAGTTCCTGCCGCAACAGAACCTCGTCAATTCCGGCGCCAAGCTTGCGAGTCAACTGCGCGCCGATGGCAAACACGTGATCGTGATCGGCGGCGGCGACACCGGCAGCGATTGCGTGGGAACGAGCAACCGCCAGGGCGCGACGAGCGTGACCCAGTTCGAGCTGCTGCCCATGCCGCCCGAGCACGAGGACAAGCCTCTCGTCTGGCCCTATTGGCCGATCAAGCTGCGCACTTCGTCAAGCCACGAAGAAGGGTGCGCGCGCGAATTTGCGATCGCGACCAAGGAGTTCATCGGCGACGAGGGCGAAGGCAGGGGCGGCAACGTCAAGGCGCTGAAGACCGTGCACGTGCAATGGCAGGGCTCGAAAATGCTTGAAGTGCCCGGCACCGAAAAAATCATTGCTGCTGATCTGGTGCTGTTGGCGATGGGTTTCACGGCTCCGGTGGCCGCTGTGCTCGATGTATTCGGTGTCGACAAAGACGCCCGCGGCAACGCACGCGCGCACACCGATCCAAGCGGCGGCTACGCCACCAACATGCCCCGGGTGTTCACCGCCGGCGACATGCGCCGCGGCCAGTCGCTCGTGGTCTGGGCAATTCGCGAGGGGCGGCAGGCCGCGCGCGCCGTGGATCAGGCATTGCTGGGGCGCAGCGACCTGCCGCGCTGAGCCAGAGCGCGCGGCGGCAGGCCGCCCGTCGAGTACCTCGCGCCGGCTGTGTTTCGCTCGCTCGCGCAACAGCAGGCGCTACCAGCTCTTGCTGCCCCAGGTGCGTGTGCCCCGCGAGTCGATGCTCAGGTTGCCGTCGCCGGCCTGGGATGTCCCGGCGACCGGCGTTGCAGTGAGTGTGAACGACGCGCCCAACACGGTTGCGGTGAAGGTGTAGCGCGTGTCGCGCGACTTGCCGGTGCTCCAGCCCAGCCCGCCTGTCGACGAGCCGGTATAGGCGCCGGTCACGCTTGCGGTGTAGGCGTTCGAGTTGAGAAAGATCTTGTCCTGCACGCCGGCCAGTTCAACCAGCTCCGCCTGAGCGGACTCGCGGCTGCTGCGAACCAGGTACTGCATGTAACTCGGCATCGCAATCCCCGCCAGCACCGCGACGATGGCGATCACGATCATCAACTCGATGAGCGTGAAGCCGCGCTGCCGGCCCCCGGCACGCATCGCGCGGCTCATCGCACCAGCTCCCGCCAGCTGAGCCGGCCGAGCCGGGCGCGCTGCGCGCTTTGCTTGTCGCTTGCCGTCAGCGTACCCCAGGGCAAGAGCGTGATGTCGACCACCGCGCCGGTGGCCTTGTTCTTGAGGGTCTGGGTCACCCCGTTGGCGTCGAAGGTGCGTATCACCAGCACCTCGACCCCGTTGAAGCTCTGGTAGGTCGTCGTCGAGCCGAGCTGGCCACCGATCAACTCACCGTTTGTACCCACCATGAACAGGCCGGTCGGGTCGGCCGAACCGGCGGCCGGCGCCTTCGATGTCGCGTTGCTCACCGTGTCCGCCGGCGGCGCCTTGGTCCAACCCGAATCGTCGATGCACTTGCCGTTCGGGTGGTGCCAGAACGTCGTGTATTGCGCTAATTGCTTGCCCTGGGAGGTGCTATCTTTCTTCAGCCGGTAGCCACCCGCGGCGCTAGGCAAGGTCGCCTCAATCGCCGAGTTGGCGGTATTTGCGGCGACCACCTGGATCGTCAGCGCACCGTTCATCCAGCCTGAGTTCGAAGAGCCCGATCCGCCGGTGTTTGCGTGAACGCAGTTGGTCTGGGTCGGCATCAGGCCGGCGCGAACTTCGCCGGTTCCCCAATCCTTGTTGGTGAAGGCGGTGACAGGCAAGTAGTAGACGAATACTGGCAGGTTGCCCCGGGTGAAAGTGAGTGCATCGCCACCGCTCGTGTTGGCCAGGAAGCCTTCGGGCGAGAGCGGAAGGTTCCAAACCGTGGTATCGATGTTGACCGCAGGTTCGTTGGTAGCATTGGCACCCTGCGGACGGGAGACTTTCAAACTGGCTGCAGGGGACCACTTCGTATTGGACACCAGCACCTTGAAAGACGTGGTCGTCGAAGCAATCGCGTTCAGCAGGTTGAATTTGGGTTCGCTGGCTTTGAGCATGTTGACGCCCACCACGTCGTAGATGTCGTCATATTCGTGCACGTGCGTGTTAGTGCAACTCTTACTGTATTTTGAGGACTGGGCGTCGCAGGCGTTGTAGTAGATGTCGAAGTCAAAGTGCCCGCCGTACACGCCACGCTCGCCGGCCGGTGGCGTGACCACCACGGTGGTCGTCGGCGGCAGCCTGGTGTTGTCGTTCTCGTTGAAGAACGGCAGGTCGAGCGAAGCACTATATTTCGCCAGCACCGGCTGGCTCCACACGCCGCTGCCGAGAAACTTGCCCACAGGCGCGACCGGCGAGCCGCTCACCGTGACCTTGTCGGTGTTGTCGGTTGTGCTCACCTTGCCGTCGCTGTTCACGTCGAAGAACGGCGTGCTCGGCGTACCGCCGGTCAGCGCGTCGAATTGCAACAACCAGGCGCCTTGCGTGCTGCCGTCGTTCGGGATCGTGGTCGTCACCATATAGCGGCCGCTGTCGGTCAGCGTGTCGCCGCCGAGCAGCCGCTCGCCGCCGGTCAGGCTGACGCGCCAGCCCTTGTCTCCGGCGACGTAGTTGACGCTGCTGGCACTGGCGGCGCGGTACTTGTTGGTGAGGCTATTGACCGTGACCGACACTTCCGACAGCGTCGGAGATGCGAGCACGCTGGTGGTGGCGCCGGCGCCGTCCCAGATGCCATAGATATATTCGGTGGTGGTCGACACCAGGTCGGAGCTTGCATACACCTTGCCGGTGCCGAAGTTGACCAGCACGCCGCCGCGTGGGTGGGCAACCACGCTCGGCGCGGCCGTGATCGGGCGCTCGGTTCCGCTGGCCGGGGTGAACAGCGCGGTGGCGGCACTCGGCAGCGAGCCGCCGGCCAAGTTGAACTTCCAGAGCGTGCCTTTCAGGTCGCCGGCATAGACTGCGTCCACGGTGCCGTTGTGATCCAGGTCGACTGCCGCAATTCCGCCCAGGCCGTTGTCGGGCCCGGTGCCGGCGGGGATCTCGCCGATCTTTGCGCCGGTGCTGACATTGATGACGAACAACGACGACACGCCGCTGCTGCTGTTCAGGCCGTTCGGCACCAGCGCCACCGAGGCGCCGCTGTTGAGCTTGACGATCTGCGGCGCCGCATAGACGTTGCCCAGGTTCGCGTAGCCGGTGCTGGCATCCGTCAACTCCCATTTCGCCATCGCGGCGACGGCGGACTCGCCGGACGGCGAAGGGTCTGAGACGTCGAGCGCGAACAGCCCCTTGCCACCGCCGCCCAAACCGCTCACCAGCAGCGTCTTGGTGACGCCGCTCACGATCACGTCACGAATCGACATCATCCCGTCGACGTAGTACTTGAACGTGGTCGCCGACGGAGTAGTCAGGTCCTTGAGCTTTCCGAACAGCATCGACGGCACGTAGGCGAAGACTTCGTCGCCGGTGACCGCGTTGAACGAGTGCAGCATGCCGTCGTTCGCGCCAACGTAGACACGCGCCACCCCCGCATCGGCATAGTTGACGTAGTACGGGCGGGAGTGGATCACGGCCCCGAGCAGGCTGTAGCGATCCCGGTAGCTGCCGCTCGGGTTGGCGGCGGTGCGTTCATTGCTCGCATCGCCGTGCAGGTAGTCCAGGATCAGCGGGCCTTCCGTCGCGTCACCGAGTGCGGTCTGTTGCGTCGTGGTCAGCATGTTCCACCGGAACGGCACGCCGTTGCTGCCGTCGTGGGTGGCGATTCGGCGCGTGCTCCAACTCTGCGCCGCGAGGCGCGTTTGCGCCTTCCACTTCACCGTTGTGGCGCCCGTGGTCGCCATGTTGTACGCGACCAGGTCACCGTCCCAGGTGGCGCGGATGTAGTCGCCCCGGAAGGCGACCGCGGCGCCGCCGGACAGGTCGAAGGTGCTGAATTCCAACGCACCTGCGGCAGCGATCGGCTGCTCGTCAGCAATGAATGCCGCGTAGCTCAACGCGCCGGCCACTCCCGCCGCCGTGGCGGCGACACCCCAGCGCAGCGACTTGAGTTTCAGAACCTGTTGAATTTTCATGGTGGACTCCCTTTGCGCTTTCAGCAGCCGGCCGTGCCGTACGTGGTCTCGATGGTCCGGCTTGCGCCGTGCACCGGGTTCGACCGGCCCGTGACCTGAAACAAATTGACTGAATTGCAGGTGCTGAGGGCTTGCCCTATCACCAACGTAGAGCCGTTCAGCGGCATGTCCCTGGCGATCTGGGCCACAAGGTAGCGGCCGTCGCCCGACGCGATCGAATTGCTGTTCGACCAGATCATGGTCTTGAGGTTGAGCCCGAGCGTTGCGATCTGTCCCATCGGATACACGCCTTGGGCATCCGCGTTGTAGGTGATGAAAAGGACCGACGTCGCGTTGGCGTCGGTGTTGAGCCAGTTTTCACCCTGGGCCACCACCGCCTCGGTCTGGTTGAAGGCTTGTTCCTGGTACTGGATGTTGCCCACCAGGCGGTACTGATTGCGGGACATGTAGAACGCGGTGAGCGTCATCAGCCCCATCGTCGCCAGCATCACGATCACGACGTAGAGCGAGGCGCCGCGCTGGCGGCGTGCGGCGCCACAGGCCGCGATGGGGTGTTGGAGCTTCATCGGTTGCGCAGGTTGATGGTGCTGCTCAGCACGGTACGGCGGAAGTTGTCAGCCGGTGTGTAGTTCACGTCGCCCAGCGTGTAGGTGCCGCTGGCGAAACCGTTCTCGGGCGAGGAAGCGCGCAGCAACAACCAGATGCGCGCCGAGACGACCTGCGTCCAGTCGATCGCGGGGTCCGGGTTGCGGTACTGCAGCGATCCGGTCGTGTCCAGCACGCCGAACTGGACTGCGAAGTGTTCGACGTTCGACGCCACGAGTTCGGGCACCAGGAACGGGTTCGCACCGGCGCTCAGCGTCAGGCGGTAGAGCGCGGGTACCATGGGATCTTCGGTGCTGCTGGTCGTGAAGGCGTTGATGAAGTACAGGTCGCTGAGCAGCCGATAGTCGAAGAAGGGCGCCAGCATGGCGATCGCCGCTTCGCCGCCAAGGTAGACGTTGCCCGCCGAATAGCCGACACGCAGATAGGGCGCGCTGGCGTCAATAGCGGTTGCCGCGTCCAACGCCACGCGGCGCAACAGCAGCACGTCGCCGCGCGCGTATTGGCGGCTGCTGCTCGTCGCCAGGCAGTTGGCCGAGTAGGGATTGGCGTCATTCCAGGCGGTGATGCCCTTCATCACGTCGGTGCTGGCGCCTGCGCCGCAGCCGAAGTTCTTGGCGCTCACCGTCGCATTCACGCTCACCTGAGCCGAATCCCACACCATCGGGTGCAGCGCCGCGTGCTGCACCTCGCGCTTGAGGAAATCGAGCGCGTAGCGTCCGTTGGTCTGGTACTCGGACACGAGCGAATTGACCCGGGTCGTCGATGAACTCGCCGCAAAACCCTGCAGCATCACGGCGATGACGACCAGGCCGATGGCAATGCCGACCATCAATTCGATGAGCGAAAAGCCGGCCTGGCGCGGTGCACGGGCCAGGCACGCGGGGCGCTGAATCATTGCATCACCCATTGCGGATCACCTTGGTCGTCGTGAAGCTCATGCGCTCGGTCTTGCTGGTCGTGTCGGTGTAGGTCTGCCTGCCGCGCGGTTCGTCCCACGCGATCGTGATCGTGTAGGTGGTGACGCTGGCGCTGTCCACCGTGGCCACCGTCGCCTCCTTCAGGATCAACGACTGGGTCAGGCGCGTGGTCCACTGCGCAAGGTCGTAGCTGGCAAGCGCGGTCGACGAGCAGGCTACGCTCTCGCAGTTGTTCTGGGTCGTGGTGGCGGTGTCGGTGATCGAGACCTCATAGGCGCCGAGACGCGCGCCTGCAGCGTTTGCCTCCATCCGCTCGGACAGCTCGACGGCAAGCGCAATCGCCGTCAGGCGCGACTGCGCACCCTTCTGGAACTTCAGCGAACTGGCCTGCAGCCCGGCGCTGGACAGCAGCCAGAGCGCGATCAGCAGCATGCCGATCAGGGCTTCGATCATCGCCACACCCTGGGCTGCGGCGCGGCTGGAGCGAATGCGCTTGCAAGAACGGTTCATGGTGTCAGCCCCTCCTGACCGAAATGGCGCCCGACGCGGCGATTCGCACAGTCCAGTTCGAGGTCGTGGCGCTGGTGCTTGCCACTGTGAACTGGGTGAAGTTCGTCGATGTGATGGTGCCGTTGGGGTTGAAGCTCAGGCGGCTCGTCGGCCCGGTGACCGTGATCGTGTTCGTCACGGCGCTGATCGTGCGCATCGGGTTCGGATCTTTGGCGTCGGTGGCCTCGCAGGCGCCGTCGGCGTTGGGGTCGTAGCAGACGCGCCAACCCGTCGCCCAGTCGGTGGTGGCGGGCGCGTCTTCGCAGGCGCCGCTCGCGCCGGCGCACATCAGCACCGGTGAGTTGCGTTTCACTGCCTCGTTGCGTGCAAACGCGAGGTCTTCACCGATGCGTCGCGCCGCATCTTCGACCCGCCGCGCGGCGAGGAATTGCGCCATGCCCGGCAAGGCGATCGAAGCCAGGATGGCCAGGATGGCGACGGCGGTCATGGCTTCGATGAGCGTGAAGCCGCGCTGTTTGAAACCATGAGAGCTTGTCGGTGACATGGGCATGTTCCCTTGCTTGCTGGTGCCGCGATTGTTCGCAGCCAGGCGGCTTGATGCCATGCCTTTGGGCGCGCCAAACTCGCCGCTCGTCACCGCGGTGCAGGGCAAGCGTGAACTCCTGCCCAACTCAATTCAACCCATTCCGTCGGGGCTTCGCCTGGGCTCGCATGCATGCCCGGGCACTTGTTCACGACACACACGTTTGCACACCTCCAGCTGCATCGCGCGAGAGAGGTCCAGACAGAGCCACCGGGTGCCGCGCGATGGCACCGCCCAGTGCTCTGGATGCGCACGCAATAAGGGCCCTGTTTGAGTTCCATTTCGGTGAAAGGCCCGCCGGCGCATGGGCCAGACTTGACGAATGACACTCCTGCTGAGGCGCCATGCGACAATGATTTCGATCGGGCTGCGGGATCCTCCGCCGCCTTTGCACGTCATGCCACCGAACTGCTGCCGGCTTGCCCGGCTCCACGGCGAGTGAGTACAGACACCCTCATCGAAATCGACCGCGTCACTTTCGGCTACGACAAGGGCCGGACGATCCTCAACGACGTTTCACTGCGCTTCGAGCGCGGCAAGGTCACTTCGATCCTGGGCGGTTCGGGTTGTGGCAAGACGACGCTGTTGCGGCTCATCGGTGGCGTGTATCCGGCGACTCAGGGCACGGTGCGCTTTGATGGCGAAGTGGTCGACGCGCGCGATATCGAGCAACTGTTTCGGCTGCGGCGTCGCCTGGGCATGCTGTTCCAGTTCGGCGCGTTGTTCACCGACTTGACAGTGTTTGAAAACGTTGCGTTCCCGTTGCGCGAACACACCGATCTGGACGAGACGATGATTCGCGACATCGTGCTCATGAAACTCAATGCCGTGGGCCTGCGCGGTGCGGCGGCGCTGCGCATCTCCGAGATCTCCGGCGGCATGGCGCGCCGCGTCGCGCTTGCGCGGGCGATTGCGCTCGACCCGGAAGTGATCATGTACGACGAGCCGTTCGCGGGGCTCGACCCGATCTCGATGGCGGTGGCCGCGAACCTGATCCGCACCTTGAACGACACGACGGGCGCCACCTCGCTGATCGTCTCGCACGACGTGCAGGAATGTTTCAGCATCTGCGACCACGCGTACTTGCTGTCATCGCAAGGGCGGGTCGTGGCGCATGGCAAACCGGCGCAGCTGAATGCGTCGGAGGATCCCGAAGTGCGGCAATTCATTCGCGGGGAGCCCGATGGACCGGTGCGCTTTCACTACCCGGCCCGGCCCCTGGCCGAAGAACTGGGACTGGGCGCATGACAGCCCTGGTCGCCTCGCTCGGCCGCGTGGTCTTGGATGTGATGTACGCGTTGGGCCACCACGCGTACTTCTTTGCCGACCTGCTGCGCAATCTGCCGGCGGCGATGCGCCGCCCCTTTCTGGTGGTGGCGCAGGTGCATGCGATCGGCAACCGTTCGCTCGTCATCATCCTGGCTTCGGGAATGGCGGTGGGCTTTGTGCTTGCGCTGCAGATGTACTACGCCTTGGCCAAGTACGGAGCTGCCGAGTCGTTGGGTCTGGTCGTCAACCTTTCGCTGGTGCGCGAGCTGGGCCCGGTGGTGACGGCGCTGCTGTTTGCGGGCCGCGCCGGCACGTCATTGACCGCCGAGATCGGCTTGATGAAGGCCGGTGAACAGATTGCAGCGATGGAGATGATGGCGATCAACCCGAAGAGCCGCGTGCTGGCGCCGCGTTTCTTGGGCGGAATCGTCTCGATGCCGATCCTGGCGATCCTGTTCTCCGCGGTCGGCATCCTGGGTGCCTACGTCGTCGCCGTGTTGCTGATCGGCGTCGACGCGGGGAACTTCTGGTCCATCATGCAAAGTGGTGTCGATGTACAACGCGACGTGGGCAACGGCATCATCAAGAGCATGGTATTCGGCGTGATCTGCACCTTTGTTGCGCTGTACCAGGGCTATGAAACCGAGGCCACTCCCGAGGGCGTTGCACACGCCACCACGCGCACCGTCGTGATTGCTTCGCTGGCCGTGCTGTGCATGGACTTCATACTCACGGCGTTGATGTTCACGACACACTAGGCCATAGAGGAATCACAAGCATGGGCAAGAAGGGTATTGAAACGATGGTCGGCGTGTTCGTGCTGCTCGGCCTGGTGGGGCTCGTGTTCCTCGCGCTGAAGGCCGCCAATCTGGGCACCTTCAACGCGGGCAGCACCTATTCGCTGGTCGCGCGCTTCGACAACATCGGTGGCCTGAAAAGACAAGCGCCCGTGCGCACTGCGGGCGTCACGGTGGGCCGTGTGGTCAAGATTGAGCTCGACAAGAAGTCGTATCAGGGCCTGGTGCACATGGAGGTCGACTCAAGAGTCGAATTTCCGAAAGACTCTTCCGCGCGCATTCTCACCGCCGGCTTGCTGGGCGACCAGTACATCGGCGTCGAGCCGGGCGCGGACGACAAGAACCTCGCCGCCGGCGATGTGATCACGCAGACACAGTCGGCTGTCGTGCTGGAAAGCCTGATCAGTCAGTTTCTCTTCAACAAGGCTGCCGATGCCGGCGCTGGTGAGGCGGGCGGGGCGAAGAAGTGAACGTCGCGACCCGGCGCTACGGCCGGTTCTTGTTGCTGGCGATGTTGTTGCCGTTCAGTTCAGGCTGTGCGACGGTGAGTACCGCGCAAGGCGAGCCGGGCAACCCGCGCGATCCATGGGAAAACTGGAATCGAAACGTCTTCGCGTTCAACGACACACTCGACACCCACCTGCTGGTGCCGGTTGCAACCGCCTACGACAACATCACGCCACACTTTGTTCGCCTGGGTGTTCAAAATTTCTTCAACAATTTCGCCGACGCCTGGTCCGCTGTGAACAACGCCTTGCAAGGAAAGCTTGAGCGTACGTTTACCGACGTGGTGCGCGTCGGTACCAACACCGTTCTCGGCTTCGGTGGGCTTTTCGATATCGCGAGCGAGGCCGGAATCGAACAATCGTTCGAGGACTTTGGCCAGACGCTGGGGCATTGGGGATTCGCGCCAGGGCCGTATGTGGTGTGGCCGCTGTTCGGGCCGTCAAGTGTGCGGGAATCGATTGCCTTGCCGCTGGACTTTGCAGCCGGGCCGTCTTGGTCCATCCACGACGCGAACGTGAGGTGGGGTTTGGCGGCGTTGAGGCTTGTCGATGTTCGCGCTGGCCTTCTTGAGGCAAGCAAGTTTCTCGATGGGACTGGCCTGGACAAGTACAGTTTTGTGCGCGACGCTTACCTGCAGCGGCGTCGCAATCTTGTGTTCGACGGCGACCCGCCCGATGAGCCGTCGCCCGCCGAACCCGCCGAGCCCGAGACGCCGCAACCCGATTCGAAGACAAGGTGACAGGAGTGACAATGAAGGCAATGATTCGCCGCCTGTTTCTTGCGGCTCTGGCCATGGGGCCCTGGTTGCCTTGGGTGGCAGCGCAAGCGCAGACGATGAAGGCCCCGGACGCGCTCATCAGGGAAGTTTCGATCGATGTCATCGAGGCAGTCAAAGCCGACAAGAGCATCCAGTCGGGCGATGTGCAGAAGCTGATTGCTCTGGTCGATGAAAAGGTGATGCCGCATGTGAATTTTCAGCGCATGACAGCGTCTTCCGTTGGCCGCCACTGGCGCCAGGCCACGCCCGAGCAGCGAAAGAGCCTGCAAGACGAATTCAAGGTCTTGCTGGTTCGCACCTATGCGGGCGCACTGGCGCAGGTCAAGGATCAGACGGTGCAACTCAGGCCGATGCGCGCTGGCGCCGACGATACTGAAGTGGTGGTACGCACCGAAGTGCGCGGCAAGGGGGATCCGATCCAGCTCGACTATCGGCTCGAGAAATCGTCCGAGGGTTGGAGGATCTATGACGTGAACGTGCTCGGCGTGTGGCTGGTGGAAAACTATCGCAACAGCTTCGCCCAGGACATCAGCGCGGTCGGGGTCGACGGCCTGATCACCAAGCTCGCCGAACGCAACAAGGCGGCCAAGGGCGGAAAGAGCTGATCGATGTTGCTCTTGCCCGCAACGCTGACGGCGCGTGAAGCGCGCGATACGCTGCGCATGCTGGCGTTGGCCATCGAGGGCCAGGCCGATGCTGTGGTGGTGGACGCGTCGAGCCTGCTGCAGTTCGATTCCGCCGCGCTATCGGTGCTGCTCGAGTGTCAACGCCAGGCACTGGCTCTGGGCAAGGCGTTCACACTGCTGGAGCCGCCACCCAAACTGACCGCGTTGGCCAAGCTTTACGGTGTCGACGTCTTGCTGATGCGCTCCGCAAGCGCACCGGCCTGATCTGCTGGAACGCCGCGCTAGCGCCTCAACCTGGCGTGCTGCGCTGCGCTTGCTTTGCCCATCGAGCGCGCAGGCGCCAGCCCAACAGAACTGCGACGATCGCGGCGTAGGCGAACACTTCCGCGAAGTTGTTCTTGGCCGCTCGCATCCAGAAGAAGTGCAGCACGCCGAGCAGTGCGATCGGGTAAACGAGGCGATGCAGCAACTGCCATCGCGTCGCGCCGAGAGCCTTGATTGCACGGTTGAATGAGGTTGCCGCGAGCGGTGTCAGCAAGACCAGAGCGAGCGTCCCGACCAAGATGAATGGCCGTTTCGGAATGTCGCGAGCGATGGCGATCGGCTCGAACCCCATGTCGAGCCAGGCGTAGCAGAGAAAGTGCACACACGCATAGAAGAAGGCAAACAGTCCCGTCATGCGGCGAAAACGCGCCAGCGCAGGCAGCCCGGCCCACTGCCGAAATGGTGTGATCGCGAGCGTGATGCACATGAAGCGCAGCGTCCAGTCGCCGGTGGCCCGCAGCAGTTTCTCAGCTGGGTTCGTGCCCAGCGTTTCGGCAAATGCGGCATACAAGAGCCATGCAAACGGCAGCAACGCAACTGCAAACAGGAGGGGCTTTGCCGCGGGGTGCAACAACATCAATGAGCCTGGCGCCGCGCGAGGCGGGGCTGCGCCTTCGATCCGCCCGAGGCGCATGGCGTCAAAAGAACTTTCGAAGGTCCATCCCGGCATAAAGCTGGCTCACCTGAGTCTGGTAGCCGTTGAACAGCAGCGTCGGGCGCTTCTTCTGGAACACGCCGTCTTCGCCGATGCGCCGCTCGGTGGCCTGGCTCCAACGCGGGTGGTCGATCTGCGGGTTCACGTTGGAATAGAAGCCATATTCGTCGGAATTGGCCTTGCCCCAAGTCGTCTGCGGCTGGGTTTCAGTGAGTCTGATCTTGACCAGCGACTTGCCGCTCTTGAAGCCGTATTTCCACGGCACCACAAGGCGAACCGGTGCGCCGTTCTGGTTGGGCAAGACCTCACCGTACAAACCCATGCACAAGAGCGTCAGCGGATGCATTGCCTCGTCCAGGCGCAGCCCTTCGACGTAAGGCCAATCGAGCACTGACGATCGAATGCCAGGCATCTGGGTCCGATCGGCAAGCGTCACGAATTCAACGAACTTCGCGTTCCCCGTGGGCTCGACACGCTTGATCAATTCCGACAGCGAGTAGCCGATCCACGGTATCACCATCGACCAGCCTTCGACACAGCGCATGCGGTAGATGCGCTCCTCCATCGGAGCCAGCTTGAGCAGGTCTTCGATGTCGAAGGTTCGGGCGCGCCGGACTTCGCCTTCGACACTCACCCTCCAGGGGCGCACTTTGAGCGAACCGGCGTGCTGCGCCGGGTCGGACTTGTCGGTGCCGAACTCGTAGAAGTTGTTGTAGGTCGTGACGTCGGTGTAGGCTGTCGCGCGCTCCATTGTCAGCGCACCCGGCACAGCGCTTCTTGCTGCCGCCAGCGCGGCAAGCTTGCCTGGGCGTGCCGCCTGACCCAGTGCGTCGCGGGCGGCACAAGCCGCCAACGCTGTCCCGGCGGTCGCGGCGGCGATGCGCCGAAGACATTCACGGCGCGATCGATAAACATCGCGCGGCGTGACTTCAGAGCCAATCTCGTGGGCATAGCCACGGTCGCGCAGGAATTGCATATGGTTCGACCCCTTGGGTACGGGACTGGGTCGGATCTGCGTGAGCGCTCCTTACAGCCGCGCTCCGCGGCCGGCTTCGCCGAACACGCGACTAGCGCAGGCCGGCGATGTAATCGGCGACTGCCTTGATTTCCCTGTCGTTCATTTTGGCCGCGACATCCGTCATTGGCGCGCTGTTCTTGCGCGTCTCGCCGCGAAATGCCACGAGTTGCGCTTCGGTGTATTCGGCGTGCTGCCCAGCCAGGCGCGGGTACTGCGCCGGCAGTCCAGCGCCGTTCGGGCTGTGGCACGCCGCGCAGGCCGCGATGCTGCGCTCGGCAATCCCGCCGCGGTAGATTTTTTCGCCCAGGGCAATCAGATCCTTGTTCTTCGCAAACCCGGCTTTCGCCTGCTTGCCGGAGTAGAACGCAGCGACGTTCTTCGCGTCGTCTTCGCTCAGCGTCGCGGCGAAGCCCTTCATGATCGCGTTGTCGCGCTTGCCGCTCTTGAACTCGGTCAATTGTTTGACGAGGTACTCCGGGTGCTGGCCCTGGAGGATCGGGTTTGCCGGGCTGCCGCGTGAGCCGTCGGCGGTGTGGCAGGCGGAGCAGATGGCTGTCGACGTGGCCTGGCCTTTGGCCAAGTCAGGCTTGGGCGCAACGGTCACGGGTTGCGCAGCGAAGGCGATGGCACTGACGCAAGCCAGCGACAGGCAAGAAAGGGTGCGTGCGATCGACATAGAGGGCTTCATGACAGAGGGCAATCCTTGGCGCGTTGGCCGCAGATTTTACAATGCGCACTTTGGGTGACCCGATGGCCGAGCAAATCGATCCTGAACTTGCCCCGGGCGCGGCCAAAGTCGGTGAGGCAACCATCGCGAAGCGTGCATTGGCTTGGACCCACACGGCGCGCTTTCTCAACACCGCCTCGCAGCTCGATCAGTTGCCGGTCAGTGACTTGCCGGAGATTGCGTTTGTGGGCCGCTCCAACGCCGGAAAGTCCTCCGCCATCAACGTGCTGACGCAGCAGCGCCAACTGGCCTATGCGTCCAAGACGCCGGGTCGCACCCAGCACATCAATCTGTTCGCGCTCGGGTCGAAAGCCGAGCCGAACGCGCTGTTCGTCGACCTGCCTGGTTACGGCTACGCCGCAGTGGCGCGTGGCGCCAAGCAGCGCTGGCAACAGGTCATGGCCGATTACCTGGAAATCCGCCGCAGTTTGTCGGGTCTGGTTCTGCTCGTCGATTCGCGTCAGGGTGTGACCGAACTCGACCGTCAATTGCTCGAATTCGTGACGCCGCGGGTGCGCAGCGGCGCGGTCAAGCTGCTCGTGTTGCTGACGAAGATCGACAAGCTCAATCGCACCGAGGCCAATGTTGCGTTGAAAGACGTGCAACTCGCATTGGCGGAGTTCGCGACCGATGAATCCGACATTTGTGTTGCGGCGTTTTCAGTTCCGAAGGGAGTCGGCGTGGGCGATGCCGCGCAGGTCTTGTGGCGTTGGGTCTCGCGCTGACGGTCAAGCGCAAGCGGCGATAAAAAAAGGGCTGCCGAAGCAGCCCTTTCGATGTTGCGGCAGGTTGCTTGCCCGCGGCCTTGGAGCTTACATGTCCATGCCGCCCATGCCGCCCATACCACCCATGCCGCCGCCCATGCCACCGGCAGGAGCTTCGTCTTTCGGCGCTTCCGCGACCATCGCTTCCGTGGTGAGCATCAGCGACGCGACCGACGCCGCGTTTTGCAGCGCAATTCGGGTCACCTTGGTTGGGTCCAGGATGCCCATCTCGATCATGTCGCCATACTGGCCGTTCTGGGCGTTGTAGCCATAGTTGCCTTTGCCGGCCAGCACCGCGTTGACGACCACGCTCGACTCGTCGCCGGCATTGGCGACGATGATGCGGATCGGCTCTTCGATTGCACGCAAGATCAACTTGACTCCGGCGTCCTGGTCAGGGTTGTCGCCCTTGATCGTTCCCGCAGACTGCTTGGCACGCAGCAGTGCAACGCCGCCACCGGCGACGATGCCCTCTTCGACCGCAGCGCGCGTGGCGTGCAATGCGTCTTCGACACGCGCCTTCTTCTCCTTCATCTCGACTTCGGTGGCAGCGCCGACCTTGATCAGCGCCACGCCGCCAGCCAGCTTGGCCACGCGCTCTTGGAGCTTTTCTTTGTCGTAGTCGCTCGTCGCTTCTTCGATTTGCACGCGCACTTGCTTGACGCGGGCTTCGATATCGGCGGCGGCGCCGTTGCCGTCAATGATGGTGGTGTTTTCCTTGGCCACTTCGACGCGCTTGGCCTGGCCCAGATCGGCCAGCGTGACCTTCTCCAATGTCAGGCCAACCTCTTCGGCAATCACCTTGCCACCGGTGAGGATGGCAATGTCTTCGAGCATGGCCTTGCGGCGGTCACCGAAGCCCGGCGCCTTGACGGCGCAGACCTTGAGGATGCCACGGATCGTGTTCACGACCAACGTCGCCAATGCTTCGCCTTCCACTTCTTCGGCAACGATCAGCAGCGGGCGTCCCGCTTTCGCCACGGCTTCGAGCGTGGGCAGCAACTCGCGGATGTTGCTGATCTTCTTGTCGAACAGCAGCACGAACGGGTTGTCGAGAATCGACGCCTGCTTCTCCGGGTTGTTGATGAAATAAGGCGAAAGGTAGCCGCGGTCGAACTGCATGCCTTCAACGACTTCGAGCTCGCTGTTCAGGCTCTTGCCGTCTTCGACCGTGATCACGCCTTCCTTGCCGACCTTGTCCATCGCGTCGGCGATGATCTTGCCGACTTCTTCATCGCTGTTCGCCGAGATTGTGCCGACCTGGGCGATTTCCTTCGATGTCGTTGTCGGCTTGGACTGCTTCTTGAGCTGCTCGACGAGAACCGTCACGGCCTTGTCGATGCCGCGCTTCAGGTCCATCGGGTTCATGCCGGCTGCCACGTACTTCATGCCTTCGCGGATGATGGCCTGGGCCAGCACGGTCGCGGTGGTGGTGCCGTCACCGGCGATGTCGCTGGTCTTGGAAGCGACTTCCTTGACCATCTGAGCACCCATGTTCTGGAGCCTGTCTTTGAGCTCGATTTCTTTGGCCACGGAAACCCCGTCCTTCGTCACGGTCGGGGCGCCAAAGCTGCGCTCGAGCACCACGTTGCGGCCTTTCGGGCCCAACGTCACTTTCACTGCGTTGGCCAGGATGTTCACACCCTCGACCATGCGGGCACGGGCGTCACCGCCAAAGATTACTTCTTTTGCTGCCATTTGATTTCTCTCCTAGTGAATTTGAAGCGTCACCCCGGCAACGGCCGAAGTCTGCTTGTGGGTTGAACAGGAAGGCTGCGCGCGCCTTACTTCTTTTCGACGACGGCGAAGAGGTCTTCTTCGCGCATGACCAGCAACTCGTCGCCGTCGACCTTGACGGTCTGGCCGCTGTACTTGCCGAACAAGACGCGATCACCGGTCTTGACGTTCGGGACGATGAAGTCGCCCTTTTCGCTGCGCTTGCCCGGGCCCACCGCCAGCACTTCGCCTTGGTCGGGCTTCTCGGCGGCGTTGTCGGGAATCACGATTCCCGAAGCGGTCTTGGTTTCTTGTTCGAGGCGCTTGACGATCACGCGATCGTGCAACGGACGAAGTTTCATAGCATCTCCTTGAGAATTGAAAATCACAACCTATTGGGGCTTTGAGGCAGAGTGTGCACTCAATCACTTACTTGGCGACCGTCCTGCGATATGAGGAGGACTGCCGTTAGCACTCAACACGGCTGAGTGCTAGCAGCAGAATTATATAGGTCCAAACCCTGCACTTTCAAGCGCTACACAATCCGGCATGCCTTTTGGTCTCTCGCGCAGCCGACTTGCCCTGTACCTGGACTTGATCCGATGGGACCGCCCGGCGGGAACCTATCTGCTGCTGTGGCCGACGCTGTCAGCGCTGTGGCTCGCGGCGCGCGGCTTCCCAGGCTGGCACCTGCTCATCGTTTTCACGCTGGGCACCCTTCTCATGCGCAGTGCGGGCTGTGCATTCAACGACGTGGTCGATCGCGACCTCGACAAGCATGTCAAACGCACCGCACAACGCCCTGTGACGAGCCGTGCTGTCAGCGTCGGTGAGGCGTTGCTGCTCGCCGCAGCGCTCGCGCTCTTGGCTCTTTGCCTGGTCTTGACGACCAAGGTTGCAGCCCTGGCCTGGAGCCTCGTGGCGCTGGCCGTGACCACCCTCTACCCGTTCGCGAAGAGGTTCTTCGGCATGCCCCAGGCCGTGCTCGGGGTTGCGTTCAGCTTCGGCATTCCGCTGGCGTTCGCCGCGGTGCTCGGCACGGATTCATGGGTTTGGCAGGAGATTGTCGGCGCCGTTCCGCCGCTGGCGTGGTGGCTTCTGCTCGGAAACCTGTTCTGGGTGCTCGCCTACGACACTGAATACGCAATGGTCGACCGCGACGACGACTTGAAGATCGGCATCAAGACCTCGGCCATCACGCTCGGACGCTTCGACGTCGCCGCAGTCATGGCGTGCTATGCGGCATACCTCGCGCTGTGGGGGTGGCTCGGCGCGCGACTCAATCTGGGCTGGATTTTCGCAGTGGCGATCTGTGGCGCTGCAATCATCGCCGCCTGGCATTTCACCTTGATCCGCAGCCGCACCCGCGAAGGCTGCTTTCGAGCGTTTCGCATCAACCACTGGTTGGGCTTCACGGTGTTTTGCGGCATCGCGCTGGACTACGCACTGGGCCGCCTGGCTCAGGGATAAAGGCCGCGCTCCCGGCGCGCAATCCGGATGCGCTCGTTGGCCACGGCGAACTTCGCGGTGCGCCAGCTGGTCTGGTGTCGATGCGCGGTACCCCGGATCCTGCGCAGCGGCCCCGACCACGACTTTGTATTCGGTTCAAGGCACGGCCGGACCGCCGCCGAATTCATCGCCCAACTCTCTGGCTCGCTGCTGCGCCGCTTTGAGCGCGGCGACAATCGCGGCCTTGACACCACTTGCTTCCAGGACGAGCAGGGCGGCGTGGGTGGTTCCGCCCTTGGAGGTGACTCGATCGCGCAGCGTCGCCGGAGATTCCGGCGAGCCTTGGGCCAGGGCAGCGGCGCCGGAAAACGTGGCCAGAGCAAGGCTGCGGCCGACTTCGGCGCTCAAGCCCATTTCCTGCGCAGCCTGCATCATCGCCTCGATGAAATAGAACACATAAGCCGGGCCGGAGCCAGACAACGCGGTCACCGCGTCGAGATCGGACTCCTGTTCCACCCACAGCGTCGCGCCGGTGGCGTCGAGCACGCGCTGCGCCTGTAGCCTCTGCTGCGGCAAGACAGCAGCCGGCGCGTACAGCGCGGCGATGCCCTGGCCGATCAGGGCCGGCATGTTGGGCATGGCGCGCACCACACACGACGTCTGTACTGCCTGTATCAGCGCCGCGGTCCGAATCCCGGCCATCACACTAAGATGCAGCGCCCCGCGCAAATGCTCGCCACAGTCGCGTGCGGCGGCGAAGAACATCTGTGGCTTGACGGCCCAAACCACGAGCTCCGTTGCATCAAGCTTGTGGTCGGCGCCGGCCTGGCTCGAAACGCCGAAATCGTGCCGCAGCCTCTCGCGTTGCGCCTCGACGGGTTCAACAACATGCAGCGCCTGCAACGGGTAGCGCTGTTTCACCAGGCCGCTGATGATGGCGCTGGCCATATTGCCCCCGCCTATGAAGAGAATGCGATTCATCGCGCCAGTGTAAGCACGCAAAGCAGAGTCGAGCGATCAGCCGCGCCCAAGCTGCAATCCAGGCAGCGGGCGCGCGCCGAAGATTGCCGTGCCCACGCGCACCAGTGTCGCGCCTTCCAGGATGGCGGCTTCAAGATCAGCAGTCATGCCCATCGACAAGGTGTCAAGGGCCATGCCTTGTTGATTCAAGTCCTCCAGCAATTCGCGCAAGGCACGGTGTGGGGCACGCTGCGCCGCGAGGAGCGCCGTCGGTTGTGGCACCGACATCAGTCCGCGCAGGCGCAGGCCGGGAAGGCCCAGCACCGCGTGCGCAAGCTCGGCCACGGCGCCAGGCGCGACGCCCGCTTTGCTGGCCTCGCCGCTGATGTTGACCTGCAAACAGACCTGCAAAGGCCCGCAGCGAACCGGGCGCTGCTGACTCAGGCGCTGCGCAACCTTGAGCCGCTCAATGGTGTGGACCCAGTCGAAGTTCTCGGCAACAAGCCGCGTCTTGTTCGCCTGCAGCGGGCCGATCATGTGCCACGTTACGCGGCTTCGCAGATCGGCCAGTGCATCGATCTTCGACAGGCCTTCATGCGCATAGTTTTCGCCGAAGTGGCACTCGCCGGCCTCATGCGCCTTGCGCACCGCAGCGGCGTCGGCGCTCTTGCTGACGCACAGCAACGTGACACTTTGCACAGGTCGACCCATGGCCAGGCAGGCCCGGGTCATGCGTTGACGAACCGTGCCGATGTTGTCTGCGATCATCGCCATAATTCGCCGAGAGTATCGCGCCCGCGCGGCACGCGACACCCGGCGCGCAACCCGCCGTCGATCTTCTTCCAAGACACCATGGACATCACCCAACTCCTTGCGTTTTCGGTCAAGAACAAAGCGTCCGACCTGCACCTCTCGTCGGGTCTTCCGCCGATGATCCGGGTCCACGGCGACGTGCGCCGCATCAATGTCGACGCGCTGGACCACAAGAAGGTCCACGAAATGGTGTACGACATCATGAACGACTCGCAGCGCAAGGCGTACGAGGAGGCGCTGGAATGCGACTTTTCGTTCGAGATCCAGGGCCTGGCGCGCTTTCGCGTGAACGCGTTCAACCAGAACCGCGGTTCTGCAGCGGTGTTCCGCACCATTCCGTCGAAGATCCTGACCCTGGAGCAACTCAACACGCCCAAGATTTTTGCCGACCTCGCGATGAAGCCGCGCGGCATGGTGTTGTGCACCGGGCCCACAGGTTCAGGCAAATCGACCACGCTGGCGGCGATGGTGAACCATCTCAACGAAAACGAATTCGGCCATGTGCTGACGGTCGAAGACCCGATTGAATTTGTGCACGAGTCGAAAAAGTGCCTGATCAACCAGCGTGAGGTCGGCCCGCACACCTTGAGCTTCGCGAATGCGCTGCGTTCGGCATTGCGCGAGGACCCGGATGCTATCCTTGTCGGCGAAATGCGCGACCTGGAAACGATTCGGCTGGCTTTGACGGCTGCAGAAACGGGGCACCTCGTGTTCGGTACCCTGCATACATCGAGCGCCGCAAAAACGGTGGACCGCATCGTCGACGTCTTTCCCGCCGCCGAAAAAGACATGGTGCGCGCCATGCTGTCCGAATCGCTGGTGGGCGTGATCTCCCAAACCCTGTGCAAGCTCAAGGACGGGTCAGGCCGCGTGGCCGCGCATGAAATCATGCTCGGTACGGCGGCAATCCGCAATCTGATCCGGGAAAACAAGGTCGCCCAGATGTATTCGTCGATCCAGACCGGCAACAGCATGGGCATGCAGACACTCGACCAGAACCTGGCCGACCTGGTGCGCCGCAGCCTCGTCTCGCCAGCCGAGGCGCGCTCCAAGGCCAAGTTCCCCGAAAATTTCCCAGGCTGATCTCAACCCAAGGCCAATGGCTCTTCGCTGCGGTAGTCACAGGACCTAAGAATGGAAAGAGACCAAGCCTCCAAATTCGTCAATGACCTGCTGCGCCTGATGGTCTCGCGCGCCGGCTCAGACCTGTTTCTGACGGCCGACTTCCCTCCGGCGATCAAGGTTGACGGCAAGGTAACCAAGGTCTCGCCGCAGCCGCTCACCGGCCAGCACACGATCGCGCTGGCGCGCGCTGTGATGAACGACAAACAGGCGGCGGAGTTTGAAAGGACGAAAGAGTGCAATTTTGCGATCGCACCGCAGGGTATCGGGCGTTTTCGCGTGAATGGGTTCATCCAGCAAAGTCATGTCGGGCTGGTGATCAGAACCATTCCGACGTTGCTGCCGACGATCGACGCCATGCACCTGCCGAAGGTCCTCAAAGAAGTGGCGATGGCCAAACGCGGCCTGGTGATCTTCGTCGGTGCCACCGGTTCGGGCAAGAGCACGTCGCTGGCGGCAATCGTCGACCATCGCAATGAGAACTCTCACGGCCACATCATCACGATCGAGGACCCGGTGGAGTTCGTGCACATGCACAAGAACTGCATCATCACGCAGCGCGAGGTCGGCGTCGATACCGACGGCTGGGAGCTGGCGTTGAAGAACACGCTGCGCCAGGCACCCGATGTGATCATGATCGGCGAAATTCGCGACAGGGAAACGATGGACCACGCTGTCGTTTTCGCCGAGACCGGCCACCTCTGTCTGGCCACCCTGCACGCGAACAACTCGAACCAGGCGCTGGACCGCATCATCAACTTCTTTCCCACGGAACGCCGGGCCCAGGTGCTGATGGACCTGGCGCTGAATCTCAAGGGCCTGATTTCCCAGCGGCTGTTGCCCCGCCAAGCGGGCAAAGGGCGTATCGCGGCGGTGGAAATCTTGCTGAACACGCCGCTGATCTCGGACCTGATCTGGAAGGGTGAAGTAAGCGAAATCAAGGAACTGATGAAGCGATCGCGTGAACTCGGCATGCAGACGTTCGACCAGGCCCTGTTCGACCTCTACGAGAACCAGTTCGTGACGTACAAGGACGCCGTGCGCAATGCCGATTCCATCAACGACCTGCGGCTGCAGATCAAACTTCACAGCAAGCGCGGGCGCCAGGCCGACTTGGCGGCCGGCACCGAACACCTGACCATCGCCTGACGGCGCGCACCCTCATGCAGAGCAAGACGTACGACGCCGTCGCGTCGCGCCGCGTCGCATTCATCGGCCTGGGTGTGATGGGCCATCCGATGGCGGCGCACCTTGCGCGCGCCGGCCACCGCGTCACGGTCTACAACCGCAACATCGCGAAAGCGAATGCCTGGGCCGGTGAATTTGGCGGTGCCGTCGCGCCGACACCGGGCGCCGCGGCCGACGGCGCGGCAATCGTTTTTTCATGTGTCGGCAACGACACCGATCTGCGCAGCGTGATGCTCGGCGAGAACGGGGTTCTGAGCGCAATCCAGGCAGGGGCGGTGATCGTCGATCACACGACGGCTTCGGCGGCGGTGGCGCGCGAACTGAGCGCGCTCGCTGCGTCGCGCAGTGTCAGCTTCATCGACGCTCCGGTGTCGGGAGGCAGCATCGGCGCCGTCAACGGCACACTGACCGTCATGTGCGGCGGCGACGCGGCGGCTTTCGATCTGATGCGCCCAGTGGCGGCGGCCTACGCCAAAGCCGTGACGCGGATCGGCCCCAGCGGCGCGGGCCAACTCGCCAAGATGGTGAATCAGACCGCGATCGCCGGGCTGTTGCAGGGGCTGTCCGAGGCCATTGCGTTCGGTGAAAAAGCCGGCCTGGACATGCGACTGGTGCTTGAGGTCATCGGCAAAGGTGCCGCGCAGAGCTGGCAACTCGAAAACCGTGGCACGACGATGATCGAGGGTCGATTCGATTTCGGTTTCGCCGTCGACCTGATGCGCAAGGACCTGGGCCTGGTGTTCGAGGAAGCCAGGCGCAACGGTGCGCGCCTGCCCGTCACCGCACTCGTCGATCAGTTCTATGCCGACGTGCAGGCGCAGGGTGGAAACCGGCTCGACACATCGAGCCTGATCCAGCGCTTGCGATAGCGCAGCCGCCGCGCCCTTGATCGGGGTTACCGCGGCGCGGCACCGGGCTCAATTGCGGCGAGTTCGGCCTCGGTCAAGATCTCGAACACGCGCACCACCTTGTTCACGCCGGTGACGCCGCGCGCCAGGTTCGAGGCCCGCGTCGCCTCTTGCTCCGTGACGCGCCCCATCAGGTAAACGATGCCACGCTCGGTGACCACCTTGATCGTGCTGGGGTAGAGCCCTTTCGCGCCAACCATGCTCGCCTTGACCTGGGTCGTCAGAAAAGTGTCGTTGGAACTCGTACTCAGCGACGGTGAACCCGTGACCGCCAACTCGTTGACGACGGTGCGTACGGTGTCGACCCGCGCCACCGCCTGCTCAACGGCGGTCTTGTCGGAACTGGTCGCAACATCACCGGTGAGCAGGACCAACCGGTTGTAGCTGGTGACGGTGACCCTGCCGCGCTCGCCGAGCAGTTCGCGAACTCGCGACCCGGCCTTGCTCTCGATCAGCTGGTCTTCGAGCTGGGTTGCCGCGCTTCTGCGGTCGGTGGCAACCATGGTTCCGCCGACCACCGCGCCGCCAATCAGCAGCGGCGTGCAACCGACGAGTTGGGCGCAAGCAAACAAAGCGAGCAACGCACCCCGGGCGTGCCGAAGCGAGCGGGTCGTCACAAGCTCTCCTGTTCGCCCAGAAGCTGGTTGTCCACTGCATCGCAAAGGCAGTGCAGCGTCAGGATGTGCACTTCCTGGATTCGCGCCGTGCGTTCATGCGGCACGCAGATGTGTACGTCGGTATCGAGCAGCAGTTCGCGCGTCTTGCCGCCGCCTCGCCCGGTCAGCGCCACCACGCTCATTTCCTTGGCGTGCGCGGCGTGCACGGCAGCCACGACATTGGCCGAATTGCCGCTGGTGCTGATGGCGATCAGCACGTCGCCCGGTGCGCCCAGTGCCTCGATTTGCTTGGAAAAGATGGCGTCGAAGGCATAGTCGTTGCCGATGGCCGTGATGATCGACGAGTCGGTGGTCAACGCAATCGCCGCCAAGCCGGGTCGTTCGCGTTCGAAGCGCCCGATAAACTCTGCGGCGAAATGCTGCGCGTCACTGGCCGAGCCACCGTTGCCGCAGGCCAGCACCTTGCCTCCACCGGTGATGCAGCTCACGAGCGCAGCCACCGCCTGCGCAATCGGCCGGGCCAGCAATTCGGCAGCCGCATACTTCAGATCGGCACTGTCGAAAAACTGCTGTTGGATTCGCTGTTCGAGCATGGTGCAATGATATGGCAGGCCTGAACCGGCCGCCTCGACCGCGCACATGGCGCTCATGACACGTCGAACGCAGCGCGCAGCCACTGGACTTTGCCGGAGTCAATCGCCACGACATCGAAGCGGCATGGCGGCAAGGTGCCCAGCGCGCCCAGGAAATGTTGCGCGGCGAATACGACGCTGGCGCGCTTCACGGCGCTGATGCTCGCGGCCGCGCCGCCTTCGGCCGAGCGCGATCGCTGCCGCACTTCCACGAACACCAGCGTGCCGTCGGGTTCGCGCATGATGAGGTCGATCTCGCCGCCGCGCGCCTTCGGCCCGCGTGCGACCCGATAATTGCGCCGCACGAGTTGCAAGCCCTGTTGCAGCAGATGTGCCAGCGCTTGCGCCTCGGCGGCGTCACCCTGCGCTTTCGATGTCAGTTTCGACGTCCACTTTGTGATGATGGCCACACCGAATGCTTCGCTGATGCTTCAGGCGGCGGCTGCCGCCGCGGGTGGGCAAGACTACCCGCTTGGCGCACTGTACGTCGTCGCCACGCCGATCGGCAACTTGGCCGACCTGAGTTTTCGCGCCGTCCACGTGCTGTCGCTGGTTGACGTCGTCGCCTGCGAAGACACGCGCCACACGTCGCGCTTGCTGCAGAGCTTGGGTCTGTCCAAGCCGCTGCTGGCCCTGCATCAGCACAACGAACGCGAAGCGGCGGCAGGGGTTGTCGCGCGTTTGGCCCGCGGCGAGCGCGTTGCCTACGTCAGTGACGCCGGCACGCCTGCGGTGAGCGACCCGGGCGCAGTGCTCGTCGCTGCCGCGACACAGGCTGGATATCGCTGTGTGCCGGTACCGGGCGCGAGCAGCGTTGCGGCTGCGCTCAGTGTTGCGGGCGACAGCGGCGGCAATGGTTTTATCTTCCTCGGGTTTGCGCCGGCGCGGGGTCAGGCTCGAGCCCGCTGGCTCGACACAGTGGCCGCTTGTGAAGCGACCCAGGTGCTGCTCGAAGCACCGCATCGAATCGAAGACCTGGCGGGCATTCTTCGTTCCGCCTGCGCCGCGCGGCGCGTGACGATAGGCCGCGAACTGACCAAACAATTCGAGACTGTGGCGACGATGGCCGCAGCCGATCTGCCCGGCTGGCTGCGCGCCGACCCGAACCGCTTGCGCGGCGAATTCGTGCTCGTCATGCACGCGCTCGCCACAGCGCCGGGGACGACTGAAATCGCAGCCGACGACGCCCTGCTCCAAACTTTGCTCGCCGAGTTGCCGCTGAAGCAGGCCGTGGCGTTGGCGGCGAAGTTGAGTTCGAGCTCGCGCAACGCCCTGTATGAACGCGCCCTGGTCTTGAAAGCGCAACCGCCTACCAAGGATCGATGAAGCGTCGGCTGCCCGGCGTTCGCGGCGCCGATGCGAGGCCCAAGGCCAGCCATGCGCGCGTTGACGCCGGGTCGATGACGGCGTCGATCTCCAGTGTCGCTGCCATGTTGATCGCCTTGCCGGCGGCGTATTGGCGGGCAAGGAGTTCCTGGAACAGCGCGTCGCGCTGCGGCCCCGGCGGCATCGCTTCGAGCTCCTTGCGGTAGCCCAGGCGCACGGCGCCTTCCAGGCCCATCGCGCCGAATTCGCCGCTGGGCCACGCGGCGGTCGCCGCCGGTGCGTGAAAACCGCCGCCCGTCATCGCCATCGCCCCCAGGCCGTAGCCCTTGCGCAGGATCACCGCGAACAGCGGCACGCGCAACTGCGCGCCGACGACGAACATGCGGCTGACATGGCGCACCTGGGCCCGTGTTTCGATCTCCGGGCCGACCATGAAGCCGGGTGTATCGACGAGCGATACGAGCGGCAGGCCGAACGCGTCGCAGAGTTGCATGAAACGTGCGGCCTTGTCGGCGGCGTCGGCGTCGATCGCACCGCCCAGATGCGCCGGGTTGCTTGCCATCAGTCCGACGGCGCGGCCCTCGATGCGCGCCAGTGCAGTGAAGATGCCCCGGCCAAAGCCGTCGCGCAACAGGAGCAGTGAATCGCTGTCGACGAGCAGGTGCAGGATGCGGCGCATGTCGTAAACGCGCACCCTGTTCTCGGGCAAGGCGTCGCGCAGCGACGACTGCTCGGCCACGGTCCACGGCGCGCCCGGTGCATCCGACTTGCCCTGGAAATAGGCCAGGTAGCGGCGTGCCACGGCCACCGCCTGTGCTTCATCAGCGACCAAGACATCGATCACGCCATTGCGGTCTTGAACCTCGCTCGGTCCGATCTGCTCGGGTGTGAACACACCCAGGCCACCGCCTTCGACCATCGCCGGCCCGCCCATGCCGATGTTGCTGTCGGAGGTGGCGATGATCACGTCGCAGCAGCCCAGCAACGCCGCATTGCCGGCGAAACAGCGGCCGGCGACGATCCCCAGCAACGGCACCTGACCGCTCAAACCCGCAAACGACGCAAAGGTGCTCACGTGCAAGCCGGCGACGACCGCCATGTCGGTGTCCCCCGGACGCCCGCCACCGCCCTCGGCGAACAGCACGACCGGCAACGACTGCCTTGCCGCGATGCCCAGCAGCCGATCCATCTTCTGGTGGTTGCGCAACCCCTGCGTTCCGGCGAGCACGGTTGCGTCATACGCGAACAGGGCGCAGCGCGAGGCCTGCGCGCCGAACTGCGCTGCGTTCACACTGCCGATACCAGTCACCAGACCGTCGGCCGGCGTATTGCGCACCAGATCGTCGTGGCTGCGACGCTGGCTTTGCGCGGCCAACGCGAGCGCGCCGTATTCGACAAAGCTGCCGGCGTCGCACAGGTCGGCGATGTTTTCGCGCGCGCTGCGCTGGCCGCGCGCATGACGCTTCGCGATCGCCTCGGCGCGTTGTGCATCGAGCGTGAAAGCGTGGCGCGTCAGCACTTCGCGCAGGTCGTCGCGCAAAGCGGCGCTCGCTGCCGTGGCACCGGCAGGCACCTCGATCGGCGCCGCAATGCCGGCCGGCTCTGCCGAGCCCGGCTTTGAGCGCAACAACAAATCGCCTTGCGCGACCAGGTCTCCCGGGCGCACCGTGACTTCGAGCACCAACGAGTCGCCCGTGGCGCGCAACTCGTGTTCCATCTTCATCGCTTCGAGCAGCATCAGAAGTTCGCCGGCCCGTACTTCGCTGCCGGCGCCGACATGCACGTCGAGAACGGTGCACGCCATTGGCGCGCGAACGTCAAGGTGGGGCATGGGGCATCCGCGATGATTCAAGCAGTGCGCCGATAGCGGGCAAGCGTCAGACCCTTCATGTCGATCTGGGGCGCGCGTCCGCTGATCACGTCGGCCATCACGCGGCCGGTGCCTGCGGCCATCGTCCAGCCGAGCGTGCCGTGGCCGGTTGCAAGGTACAGCCCGCGCGGCCCGGCGCTCCCCAGCAGCGGAGTTCCGTCGGGCGTCATTGGCCGCAGGCCGCACCAGAATTGCGCACGCGAGATGTCGCCAGCGCCCGGGAACAGGTCGTTGACAACATGCTCGAGGGTGCGCCGGCGCGCCTCATGAAGCCGCAAGTCGTAACCGCTGAGTTCGGCGGTTCCGCCGACGCGGATGCGCTGACCCAGGCGCGTCACGGCGACTTTGTAGGTTTCATCCATCAGCGTCGACTCGGGCGCCGCGCTCAGGTCCTGGATCGGCAGCGTGATCGAGTAGCCCTTGACCGGATAGACCGGAATCGAAATGCCCAAGGGCGCGAGCAATAGCGGCGAATAGCTGCCGAGCGCGACCAGGACGGCGTCGGCCTTCACCGTGCCGGATTCGCTGGCCACGCCATGCACATGCCCACCGACATGCAGCAGACGCTCGATGCGCACGCCAAAGCGAAAACGCACGCCGCGCTGCGCAGCCAGGGTGGCAAGCGCCTGCGTGAACTTGAAGCAGTCGCCGGTTTCATCGCCGGGAAGGTGCAGGCCGCCGACGAACTTTTCGCGCACCGACGCCAGGCCCGGCTCATGCTTCAGGCAAGCCGCGGCATCGAGCAAGGCATGCGCAACGCCGTAGTCGCGCAGAATCGCCATGTCGGCGGCGCTCGCGTCGAACTGCCTTCGGCTGCGAAACAGTTGCAGCGTGCCCTGGGTGCGTTGTTCGTAATCGATACCGGTCTGCGCTCGCAACTCGATCAGGCAATTGCGGCTGTACTCGGCCAGGCGCACCATTCGGCCCTTGTTGAGTCTGTAGCGAGCCGCGGTGCAGTTGCGCAGAAGCGCCAAGCCCCAGCGCAGCAGCGCCCAGTCGAAGTGCGGGCGGACCACGAGCGGGCGATGGCGCATCAAGAGCCACTTGAGCGCCTTCAGCGGCACGCCTGGCCCGGCCCAGGGCGCCGAATAACCGGGCGATATTTCGCCCGCGTTGGCGTAGCTTGTCTCCATTCCTGCCGCGCTTTGCCGATCCAAGACAGTCACCGAATGACCGTCCAGCGCCAGGTGATAGGCGCAGCTCACGCCGATCACGCCACTGCCCAAAACGACGACATGCATATTCAGTCTCCTCGCCGCGCAAGGATAGCCGCAGTCGGGGCGAAACTGCGGCAGGCGCCAGCGACGTGGTGGCTTGTATCGCGGGACTCAGACCGGCGATCGGCTCGTCGCGCCACGGCGCCCCGGATGCCGCCACAATGCGCATGCGCCGCCCATGCGCCAGACTCTGCGACCCTCCGACATGACGCTGCAACCCGCCTTTGTCCCGCCCACCCGATTCGACGACCCTGCCGCGGCCCTGACCCAGGTGCGCGCAATTTACGACGCCAACGTGGCCCACCTGCGCTCCTGTTTGCAGCGGTTTGTGGCGGGCGAGACCGACGCACCGGCTGAACACGAGACCGCCGCGCATGATGGGCGGCCCGGGCAGCGCCCGCGCCACGCCAAGGCCGACCCGCATGCCCGGGTGCGCGCCTGCTACCCGTTCGTGCGCGTGCGCACGGCTACCGTGGCACGCGCCGACTCGCGCCTGAGTTATGGCTTCGTCGCCGGCCCCGGAACCTATGAGACGACGCTGACCCGCCCCGACCTGTTCGAAAAATACTACCTTGAGCAGTTCAGGCTGCTGCTGAAGAACCACCATGTATGGCTCGAAGTCGGCACCAGCAATCAGCCGATTCCGGTGCACTTTTCGCTCGCCGAGAACGATCATCTGGAAGGCTCGCTCGACGCCGCGCGGCGCCTGCTGATGCGCGACCGCTTCGATTTGCCCGACCTGACCGCGATGGACGATGGCATAGCCAACGGTACCTTCGAGCCCGGCCCCGGGCAGGCGAGCCCGCTCGCATTGTTCACCGCGCCGCGGGTCGACTACTCGCTGCACCGCTTGCGTCACTACAGCGGCACGGCGCCGGAGTATTTCCAGAACTTCGTGCTGTTCACCAACTACCAGTTCTACATCGACGAATTCGTGCGTCTGGGCCATGCCGCAATGACCAGCCCCAGCGCCGCGCAGGACTACGTCGCCTTCGTCGAGCCGGGCAATGTGATCACGCGCCGCGCCGGCCTGGCGCCGCAGCCCGGCGACGACCTCGGCGTCGCACCGCCGCGCCTGCCTCAAATGCCCGGTTATCACCTGATGCGCGCCGACGGCAGCGGCATCACGATGGTCAACATCGGCATCGGCCCCGCGAACGCGAAGACGATCACCGACCACATTGCGGTGCTGCGTCCGCATGCGTGGATCATGCTCGGCCATTGCGCCGGGTTGCGCAATACGCAGCAACTCGGCGACTACGTGCTGGCACACGGCTACGTGCGCGAAGACCATGTGCTCGACGAAGAGTTGCCATTGTGGGTGCCGATTCCGCCGCTGGCCGAAGTGCAGGTTGCGCTCGAGGCGGCAGTGGCCGAAGTAACGCAGCTCAAGGGCTATGAGCTGAAACGCATCATGCGCACCGGCACCGTGGCCAGCACCGACAACCGCAACTGGGAACTGCTGCCCTCGGCGAATGTGAGCAGCACGCCGCAGCTTCGGTTCAGCCAAAGCCGTGCGGTTGCGCTCGACATGGAAAGCGCCACCATTGCCGCGAACGGATTTCGCTTTCGCGTGCCGTATGGAACTTTGCTCTGCGTCAGCGACAAGCCGCTGCACGGCGAGATCAAGTTGCCGGGCATGGCAAACCATTTCTATCGTGAACGCGTGGATCAGCACTTGCGCATCGGAGTCCGCGCCATCGAGTTGTTGCGCGCACAAGGCATCGACCAACTGCACAGCCGCAAGCTGCGCAGTTTTGCCGAGGTTGCATTCCAGTAGTTGGCGCCGGAGGCTCACATAGTTGGGTTGGAAAGTTGCAGCTTCGGTGCGGGTTCGTGCCGTTGTGGTGCGCGCCGCCCGCGTCGGTTTCGGAACTCCATGTCCGGCCCAGACCCAAGCTGTCGAGACCGCCCGTGCCGGGCCGTTTCGCACCTCGACCGATGGCGGCGATCGAACCTGATGCTCGAAGGTCACGACCCGGTCGCCCATTTCACCCAGAATCATGCCGTGAAGCGCGATCCGGCGATCCGAACCGAGCGCAATCTGGAACTTGCCCAAGAAGAAGTACTGGAACGACGAGGTCGCGGGCGCCTGGGCGATCTTCAGGCGCTACAAACGGCTGGTTTTCCGGGTTCCGCATTGCAAGACGGGCATGGAACTGCAGGATGAGTGGCAGACCAGGCTGGCGGCGAAGGCCCTGCCGGTGATGCCGGGTGCAGCAAAGGTCGTGCCCCAGAATAGCCGGGCGAGCCGGACCAGCGGCGCTTCAGGCAACCGATATCAATAGCAACCCGATTGCCCGCGCGCGCGCAATCCCTTAGGCTTGACTCACAACACCCTGCAACCGGGCGCGGCAGCGGCGCTCAACGAGGAGAACGCCATGCCATCGAGCCTTAGCAACACCGATACCCAGGCGATCCGGACCCTGGCGCTGGTCGGCCAGACAGCGTCGGGCAAAACCAGTCTGGCCGAAGCCCTGCTGCACCGCAGCGGCGCGATTGGCGCACCTGGCAGCCTGGAGCGCGGCACAACGGTGAGCGACTTCGACCCGATGGAGCGCCGCGCCCAGCACTCCTTGAACGCGGCGGTTCTGCACCTGAAGCATCGCGATACGCGCGTGCATCTGATCGACACGCCGGGTTATGCCGATTTCGTCGGCCAATCGATCTCGGCTCTCGAAGCCGTGGACACGGCGGCGGTGGTGATCAACGCCGCCAGCGGCATTGAGATGATGAGCACGCGCATGATGCACTGGGCGTTGCAGCGCCAGTTGTGCCGCATGATCGTCGTCAACAAGATCGATGCCCAGGGCGTGAATCTGCCGCTCCTGCTGGAGCAGCTGCGCGCCGCATTCGGCAAGGAATGTCTGCCGCTGAATCTGCCCGCGGCGGGCGGCACGAAGGTGATCGATTGCTTCTTCAATACTGAAGGCGAGAGCGACTTCGGCTCAGTCGCCGATACGCACCGCGCGCTAGTCGAACAGGTGGTCGAGGTTGATCCGGCGTTCGTCGACCGCTACTTGAACGACGGTGACGTCGATCCACGCGAACTGCACGCTCCGCTGGAACAGGCGTTGCGCGAAGGGCATCTGATTCCGGTGTGCTTCGTCTCGGCGCGCAACGGCGCCGGCGTGAAGGAGCTTCTCGACGCGATCGACCTCCTGCTGCCCAACCCCACCGAAGGCAACCCGCCGCAGTTCTACAGGGGCGAGGGCGCCGCGGCGAAAGAGTTGCACGCCGACCCGGACCCGGCAAAGCACGTGATCGCACATGTCTTCAAGGTCACCGTCGATCCATATGTGGGCAAGATGGGCGTATTCCGCATCCATCAGGGCACGGTGACGAAGGACAGCCAACTCTTCATCGGTGACGGCCGCAAGCCGTTCAAGGTGGGGCACTTGTTCATGCTGCAAGGAAAGGAGCATGTCGAAGTGCCGCGCGGCGTGCCGGGCGACATTTGTGCCGTGGCGAAGATCGACGAGATGCATTTCGACGCGGTCCTGCACGACGCCGCCGAAGACGACCACCTGCACCTCAAACCCCTGGAATTTCCGGTGCCGGTGCACGGCCTGGCAATCGAACCGAAGCGCCGCGGCGACGAACAGCGCATGTGGGAAATTCTGCAAAAACTCGTCGACGAAGACCCCTGCCTGAAGGTCGAACACGTGGCGGTGACGAACGAAACCGTTGTCTACGGCCTCGGCGAGTTGCACCTGCGCACGCTGCTCGAGCGCATGGCGGAAGTCTACAAATGCGAGGTCACGACGCGGCCGCCGCGCATCGCTTACCGCGAGACGATTACCGCCAACGCCGAGGGCCACCACCGCCACAAGAAACAAAGCGGTGGCGCCGGCCAGTTCGGTGAAGTGTTCCTGAGGATCGAGCCGCTGCCGCGTGGTGCAGGCTTCGAATTCGTCGACCAGGTCAAGGGCGGCACGATTCCCACCCAGTTCATCCCGGCGGTGGAAAAAGGAATTCGCTCCGGCCTGGACAGCGGCGTCGTCGCCGGTTACCCGGTGAAAGACGTGCGTGTGATCGTTTACGACGGCAAGTCGCACAGTGTGGACTCGAAAGACATCGCGTTCGCGACCGCGGGGCGCAAGGCTTTCATCGACGCCGTGCTAAAAGCCAAGCCGATCGTGCTCGAGCCCATCGTCAAGGTTGAAATCACCGCGCCCGAGAGCAGCATGGGCGACATCACGGGCGATCTGTCGGCAAAACGCGGCCAGGTCAGCGGCACGCACGCCCAGATTGGCGGGAATGTCACGGTGCACGGCAATGTCCCGCTGTCGGAGCTGAGCAACTACCAGGCGCGGCTGAACGGCATGACAGGCGGCCAGGGGAGCTACACGATTGCGCTCAGCCACTACGAGGCCGTGCCACCGACCATCCAGCAGCAGTTGATGGGCCAGTACAAGGCCAAGGACGAGGACTAGCGCCTTCCGCCAACCAGGCTCCTGGCTCAAACGCTGACCTGACGCTGAAATACCAGCCCCGCGTGCTCACGCATCGCGTGGAACCTGATTTTCGGCCAGTTGGCTTCGATCGCGCGCAGCTCGGGCGCGTATTCCACCAGCACGGTCGGCGCGTCGACCGCGTCGTAGGCGACGCGGTGCGCATTGCCGTCGATGAAGCGCTGCAACTCTTTCGCACCGCCATCGGCCTCATCGCAACTCACCCAGCGCGCCACCTGGTAGCGGCTGGGCTGGACGCGCGCCTTGCAGCCATATTCATGTTCGAGCCGATGCGCGACAACTTCGAACTGCAGCTGCCCGACAGCGCCGAGCAACAACGCGGAGCCCGCTGCCGGACGAAACACCTGGATCGCGCCTTCTTCGCCGAGTTGGGTGAGGCCGGCCTTGAGCTGTTTCGTGCGCAGCGGGTCCGCCACTTCGACCGCACGAAACATCTCCGGTGCAAAGAATGGCAAGCCGGTGAACTGCAGGCACTCGCCCTCGGTCAGCGTGTCGCCGAGTTGCAGCACACCGTGGTTGGGGATGCCGATGATGTCTCCGGCGAACGCTTCGTCGAGCAGTTCGCGGCGCTGGCTCAGAAAGCTCACCACCGTGTTCGGCCGCAACTCCTTGCCCGAGCGCACGACCTTGAGCTTCATGCCGCGCTCGAAGTGACCGCTCGCGACTCGCACGAAGGCGATCCGGTCGCGGTGCGCCGGATCCATGTTGGCCTGAATCTTGAAGACGACCCCGCTGAACTTCGCTTCGTCGGGCGCGACTTCGCGCTGCAGCGCCATCCGTGATCCCGGTGCCGGGGCCAGGTCGACGAGCGCGTCGAGCGCCTCGCGCACACCGAAGTTGTTGATCGCCGAGCCGAAGAACATCGGCGTCTGATGGCCCAACAGGAACTGCTTTTCATCGAACAGCGGTGCGGCATCGCGCAGCAGCTCGATGTCGTGTCGCGCGTGTTCGTACTCGACGCCGAAGCGCTGCGCGTAAAGCGAATTGTCGATGCCTTCGATGATTTCGTCATTGTCGCGATTCCGGTCTTCGCCGGGCTGAAAGACACGCATGCGCTGTTCTCGCAAGTCCATCACGCCATGGAATCGCTTGCCCATGCCGACGGGCCAGGTGAAGGGCACGACTTCCATGCCGAGCTCGCGCTCGATCTCGCCCATCAGCGCGAGCGGCTCCTGCACTTCGCGGTCCATCTTGTTGACGAAGGTCAGGATCGGTGTGCTGCGCGCGCGGCAGACCTGAAGCAATCGCCGCGTCTGCGGCTCGACGCCGTTGCCGGCGTCGATCACCATCAGCGCCGCGTCCACCGCGGTGAGCACGCGATACGTGTCTTCCGAAAAGTCCTGGTGCCCAGGCGTGTCGAGCAGGTTGATCACGCAGCCGCGATATTCCATTTGCATCACCGAGCTGGCAACCGATATGCCGCGCTGCTTTTCGATTTCCATCCAGTCGCTGGTGGCATGGCGGCTCGCCTTGCGTGCCTTCACGCTGCCGGCAATCTGAATCGCGCCGGAAAACAGCAGCAGTTTTTCGGTCAGCGTCGTCTTGCCGGCGTCGGGGTGGGAAATGATGGCAAACGTGCGGCGGCGGCGCACGTTGGTTGCGATCTCGGTCGGGCTCAGCTTGGACATGGGGCGCGGCCAGAGCATTGGCTCAGCCGCTCAGGCAAAGCGTCGATTATCGGTGGCCGCTGGCATACCGGCCGATCATGCTGCACCGGGAGCGCCCATGCCTGAGCCGCCCGACATCGCCATCTACGTTGGAAAGCCTCGCGCAGCGCCTGCGCTTGGCAAAGTGGCGCAGCGTGCGGCTCAACCCTTTCCTGGTTGCGCACGACACCACCGCCAATTTGCAGCGCAATGGGATAAGGACGGCACTCGGGGGGCCGTGAAGCGCCTCGGCGCTCGGCTGCGGCCCGAAAAATGATCGCGGCCATAATCTTCCGCATGAATGCCGCGCCGCCAAACGACACCTTCCTGCGTGCCTGTTTTTGCCAACCCACGCCCTACACACCGGTGTGGCTGATGCGCCAGGCGGGGCGCTACTTGCCCGAATATCGGGCTACGCGCGCCAAGGCCGGCAGCTTCATGGGGCTGGCGACAAACGTCGACTTCGCCACCCAGGTGACGCTGCAACCGCTGGAGCGTTACGCCCTCGACGCCGCGATCCTGTTCAGCGACATCCTGACCGTTCCCGACGCAATGGGCCTGGGCCTGAGTTTTGCCGATGGTGAGGGCCCGCGATTTGCGCGCCCGGTTCGCGACGAAGGCGCCGTTGCCGCGCTCGCCGTGCCCGATATGGCGAAACTGCGCTATGTGTTTGACGCGGTCACGTCGATCCGGCGCGCGCTGAACGGCCGCGTGCCTCTGATCGGTTTTGCCGGTAGCCCATGGACGCTGGCCTGCTACATGGTCGAAGGCGCGGGTTCGGACGACTATCGCCTGGTCAAGACATTGTTGTACAGCCGCCCGGATTTGATGCACCAGATCCTGGCCGTGAACGCCGATGCTGTGGCGCTGTACCTGAACACGCAAATCGAGGCCGGCGCGCAGGCCGTGATGCTGTTCGACAGTTGGGGTGGCGTGCTCGCCGACGGTGCGTTCCAGGCCTTCAGCCTGGCTTACTTGCAGCGCGTCTTGGCGCAACTCAAAACACAGCACAACGGGCAGCGCATTGCGCGTATCGTGTTCACGAAGGGCGGCGGGCTCTGGCTTGAGGAAATCGCCGCGATCAAGCCGGACGTGATCGGCGTAGACTGGAGCGTCGATCTCTCTCGCGCGCGCCGGCAGATTGGTCAGCAGATTGCGTTGCAGGGCAATCTCGATCCGAACGTGCTGTTCGCCCCGGCGCCGAAAATCGAAGCCGAGGTCGACCGGGTTCTGCGAAGTTTCGGGGCGCCCGGCGGCCATGTTTTCAATCTGGGGCACGGGATCAGCCAGCACACCCCGCCCGAAAGCGTCGCGGTCCTGGTCGATAGCGTGCACCGGATCTCACGAGGTATGCGCGAAGCGGCTTGACCGCTCCAAAGCCTTGGCCAGGTGAGGCTTGCCAGACAAAGGTCGCGCTGTAAGTGAGCACTCAGGCCTTGACTTATCCCCACTTTCAGCGCCGCGGCGCGAGGCGCTTTGGCTCCTGCATTGCACCGTGGACGGTTCAACATGTACGCCGTAAGTCATTGATTTATATTGATTTTATGAAATGCCAGAAAAGCCTGCGCGGACCATTGAAACCCAATCGAATCAATGATTTAGGGTCGACCGGCGAGTCTTCCCCACAAAGTTATCCACACATTCTGTTGAAAATCCGAAAAGCTCCCCTGAATCATTCACTTACAGTGAATTCCTAGTCTCAAGTCGAGGTTCCCGCCGGTTTCGCGCGGCACGAACGCATGCCCGAATCGCCTTTCGTTCACCGTGTCGCGGTCGAAACCCCGCAGCACAGCGGCCTGGGCCAGCCGCTTGACTATCTCAGTGAGCGACGGCTTGCCCCGGGGTCATTGGTGCGGGTGCCACTGGGCAAGCGCGAGGTGGCAGGCGTGGTGTGGCCCGGGGCGCCCGCGCAGGCGCCGATGGCAAGCCTGCGCCCCATTGCACAACTGCTGGCATGCCTGCCACCCCTGAGCGCCAAGTGGTGTGAGTTGGTCGACTTCACCGCTGCCTACTATCAGCGCGGATGTGGCGAGGTGGCGCTGGCGGTGTTGCCGCCCGAGTTGCGAAAGCTGAGCGATCGCCAAGTCGAGTCGCGAATCGCGAAGATCCATCGGGCACAGACGGAGCACGCGCGGGACGACGCGCCGACGTTCAAGGTCTGCTCTGCACCGGTGCTCAACGCTGTGCAGGCTACGATGGTGGGGCAGATCAATGCGATGGCCGGCGAGTCGGCGCCCCGGCCGGTGCTGCTGAACGGCGTGACCGGCAGCGGCAAGACCGAGATCTATCTGCAAGCCGCCGCGCATGCATTGGCGCGGAATCGCCAGGCACTCGTGCTGGTTCCTGAAATCAACCTCACGCCGCAACTCGAAGCGCGTTTCGCCGAACGCTTTGGCGGCAGTCGCATCGTCTCGCTGCACAGCGGCTTGACACCCGCGCAGCGGCTGCGCCACTGGCTTGCTGCGCACCTGGGTCTGGCCGATCTGGTGCTGGGCACACGCCTGGCGGTGTTCGCGTCGCTGCCGCGGCTGGGCCTGATCGTCGTCGATGAAGAGCATGACCCGTCGTACAAGAGCCAGGATGGAGCACGCTATTCGGCGCGCGACTTGGCGGTGTACCGCGGTCATCTGGAATCGGTCCTGGTCGTGCTCGGGTCGGCAACGCCTTCGCTCGAAAGCTGGCGCCAGGCACAAACGGGCCGCTACCGGCGCCTGGACCTTCCCACGCGCATCGCCGGCGCTGAACTGCCGCAGGTGCGTCTGGTCGACATGAATCGCCTGCCCAAAGCGGCCGGCGATGGCTCGAACCGGGTTCTCTCGCCGCAACTCGTGGCGGCGCTGCAAGAGCGCCTCGCGCGTGGCGAACAAAGCCTGGTGTTCCTGAACCGGCGCGGCTACGCCCCGGTACTGCACTGCACCGATTGCGGCTGGAAGAGCGGCTGCCCGCATTGCAGCGCGTGGCGCGTCTTTCACAAACTCGATCGCAGCTTGCGCTGCCACCACTGCGGTCTGGCGGAGCGCGTGCCGCGCGCGTGTCCGCAATGCGGCAACCTCGACATCTCACCCATCGGGCGCGGCACCGAGCGGCTCGAGGAGCAACTCGCGGCACTCCTGCCGCAGGCCCGAATCGCCCGCATCGACGCCGACAGCACGCGCGCGAAGGGGGCCTTGGAGGCGCGCCTGAACGCGGTGCACGCGGGCGAAGTGGACATCCTGGTGGGCACGCAAATGATCGCCAAAGGGCACGACTTTCGGCGCATCACGCTGGTGGCGGCAGTGAACCCCGACTCGGCCCTGTTCTCGGTCGACTTTCGTTCGCCGGAGCGCTTGTTTGCACTGCTGATGCAGGCAGCGGGCCGCGCCGGGCGCGACGCCGGCCACGCGGCGCGCAGCGAGATGTGGGTCCAGACCTGGCACCCGCGCCACGCGCTCTACGAAGCGCTTCGACGCCACGATTTCGAGGCCTTTGCGCAGGCGCTGTTGCAGGAACGCGAAGGCGCCGGCCTGCCGCCTTATTCGCACCTGGCAATGTTGCGCGCCGAGGCGCGCCACGCGATCGCCGCCGAAAACTTCTTGCACGCCGCAGGCAGAATTGGCGCCACGCTGCCTGGCGCCGACGCGGTGACGATCTATCCTCCGGTGCCACTCAACGTGGCGCGCGTGGCGAATGTCGAGCGGGTGCAGATGCTGGTCGAAGCCGGCTCGCGCAAGGCGCTGCAGCAACTGCTTGCGTTGTGGCTGCCGGCGCTGCACGGCTTGCGTCGGGAGCGGACCGGGGCGCAACGCATCTTGCGTTGGGCGGTGGACGTTGATCCGATGACGATCTGAGGCGCGAACAGCAGGCTCGGCGCCGCGCATCAGCGCCTCGGCGCGGCACGCCGGCGCGGCGCGGCAGCGCGCTGCGGCGGGCGCGGCACCTGGGAGGCGGGCAAGGGGCGCCCCACATCGGCGAGCAACAATGTCGCGCGAACCAGGTCTTCGACGGCCTGCGTCAGGCCCGACAACGGGGCCAGTTCGTCGATCGTTTCGAGCAACTCAGCGGCGTCCTCCAGGTCGTCGGCGTCGAGGTGCCGATACAGCATCGCGAGCGGCTCGTTCAGCGCCTGCGCCGGGCCTGTCATCAGCGCCGGATGTGCGTGCATTGCCGCAGCGAAGCCCGCGACCCACGGGAACACGGCTTGCACATCGCTGCCACCCGGCTCGGTGGCTGCGACAGTCTCGGGGTCAGTGAGTTCAAACACCCACGGATCAAACCATTCGCGGCGCGCGATCGCGCGCTCGAGTTGGGCATGGCGGCGCAACACCAACTCGTGCAAGCGCGTGGCATTGAAAGCGCGCGGCAGCGCCCGGCCGTCGATGTCGGTGACCAGCGGCAGCCACTGGCCCGGCGCCACGGCGCCGGGCTGCACCAGAACGCCGCACAAGAAGCCGTCGAGCATGCTCACGTCCAGCGGCTCCAGCGGCGCCAGCACGCTGTCGAGCAGCCGCTGCAATTCGTCGAGCTCCGCGTCGTTCAATCCGGCATGCGTCATCGGCCGATTGTGACCCGGGCCCCTTGCATCAGGCTCAGTGCTCAACGAACGCACTGGCTCGGTCCGCGGGCCTGTCGGCTGTCGGCTGGCGGGTGGCGGGTGGCTTGAGCCTGATTCACAATGCCGATTTCGCCAAGCATCGACATCCGCACCGCCGCGACGCGGTTGCAGGCGAGCAAGGAGACCAACATGGGCGCACCCGAAGCTTTCACCACCACGAGCGACGTAAACCATTGGATCGCCGGCCGGCCTTTCAAAGGTGCGTCCGGCACAGCGGCTCGCAGCCAGGCCGTGTACAACCCGGCCACAGGCCATGTGGCGCGCCACGTCTGCCTGGGCGGCGAGCGCGAAGTGGCTGCGGCCGTCGCTGCTGCCGACGAAGCATTTCCAGCGTGGGCCGACACGCCGCCGATGCGTCGCGCGCGCGTCCTCAACAAGTTTCTCGAGTTGATGAATCGGCACCGCGATACGCTTGCCGCCATCATCACGGCCGAGCACGGCAAGGTGTTCAGCGACGCCCAGGGCGAGGTCACGCGCGGCATCGACATCGTCGAGTTTGCCTGCGGCATCCCGCAGTTGCTGAAGGGCGATTTCACCGACCAGGTCAGCACCGGCATCGACAACTGGACGCTGCGCCAGCCGCTCGGCGTGGTGGCAGGCGTGACGCCGTTCAATTTCCCGTGCATGGTGCCGTGCTGGATGTTCCCGGTGGCCCTGGCTTGCGGCAACAGCTTCGTGCTGAAGCCGAGCCCGTTGGACCCGAGCGCTTCGCTCTTCATGGCCGAGCTGCTTCGCGAGGCCGGCTTGCCCGACGGCGTGTTCAATGTCGTGCAAGGCGACAAGGTCGCGGTCGACGCGCTGCTGGCGCATCCGTTGCTGAAGGCGCTGAGTTTCGTCGGCTCGACGCCGATCGCCCATGCGCTGTACCAGACCGGGGCCATGCACGGCAAGCGTGTGCAGGCGTTGGGGGGTGCGAAGAACCACATGGTTGTGATGCCCGACGCCGACCTCGAGCAAAGCGTCGACGCACTGATCGGCAGCGCCTATGGCTCGGCGGGCGAGCGTTGCATGGCGATCAGTGTCGCGGTCCTGGTGGGCGACATTGGCGACAAGATCGTGCCGCTGCTCGCCGAGCGTGCCCGCCGCCTCAAGGTCGGGAACGGCATGGCGAGCGAGGTTGAAATGGGCCCGGTGATCAGCCATGCGGCGAAGGACCGCATCGAGAGCTACATCGCCCTGGGCGCGGAAGAAGGGGCGGATCTGATCGTCGACGGCCGCGGCTTCACGATCCAGGGCTTTGAGAAGGGTTTTTTCACTGGCGGCACGCTGTTCGATCGCGTTCTGCCTTCGATGCGCATCTACAAGGAAGAGATCTTCGGCCCAGTCTTGTGCTGTGTGCGTGTGCCCGACATGGCCAAAGCGTTGCAACTGGTCAACGACCACGAATTCGGCAACGGCGTGTCGTGTTTCACCAGCGACGGCAACACCGCTCGCGAATTTTCGCGGCGGGTCCAGGTCGGAATGGTGGGCATCAATGTGCCGATTCCCGTACCTATGGCCTGGCATGGTTTCGGCGGCTGGAAGCGCAGCCTGTTCGGCGACATGCACGCCTACGGTGAAGAGGGCGTGCGCTTCTACACCAAGCAAAAAAGCGTGATGCAGCGCTGGCCTGCGAGCACGCCCAAGGGCGCCGAGTTCGCGCTGCCGGTATCGAAGTGAAGCCATGTGTCTTGTGCGCCCACAACGGCGGCGCATGCGCCGCTGGCGTGGCGCATGGTCTGGCCGCTGATCTGCCCGCTGTGCTGGTCGCTCACTTCGCGGCCGGATTGGCCGCCGCCACTTCGGCTGCCAACTCGGCACCCGTCTTGTAGTGCGGGACGCGAAAAACGAGCCGCTTGCTGCGTTGCCAAAAACTGTTGCTGCCCGCGACTTCTGCGCGCCAGTAGCGGTCGGCAAGCTCGACGTTGCGCTTCAGGTCGAGCTCGAACGCAGCCTTGCTGCCCGGGCCGCCGTTGATGAACAGGCGCCCGTCGATCATGCGCCAGGTGTCGGCGTCCCCGCCCCAAGGAATGCCATAAGCGATGCCGTTTGCGCAGAAGCCGCCATACTCGGGCTGGTACTTTTTCGGGTTCGCATCGAACAGCGCTTTGTGCTCGGCGCTTGCAAAGCGGAACGTCACGCCCTCATAGACGCTCTTGAACTGTTTTGAACCCAGGGCATGGCGGCCCTGGGTGAAATAGGCAACGACATCATGGCCTTTGAGCATGACGCGCTCGTCGTCGCCGTCGGCCACCGCGTTCACGGGCTGCAGCGCCGACGAAGGGTTTTGCGCGTGCATCGCGCTGCAGCCCGCCAGGGCTGTGATTGCGCCGATCACGATCGCGATCAGAAGGTGGCGGCCGATGGGGCGATGGATCACGGCAGGCTCCGAAAGAACGAGGGGGTGCGATGCTGGAGTTTCCCACGCTGGTCCCCTGCGCCTGAATGGGCACAATGCAGCAAGGCCAATACGCCACGAATCAGGAGGATTGAGCGATGCATTCCCACAGCGCACGACGCTGCTTGGCTGCGGCCGGTTCAGCCGTGCTGCTCGCGCTCGGCGCGGCAACAGGCGCCCAAGCTCAATCGGCCTGGCCCGACAGACCGATCACGATGGTCGTTCCGTTCCCGCCCGGGGGTGTGGCCGACACCGTGGCACGGCCCGTGGCCGAAGCTCTGGCGCGGGAGCTGAAGCAGACCGTGATCGTTGAAAACAAGGCCGGCGCCGGCGGCGCATTGGGCATCGCCCATGCCTCGCGCGCGGCGGCCGATGGCTACACGCTGCTGCTGTCGCTGTCGTCGATTTCGATCCTGCCCGAAGCCGACAAGCTGTTCGAGCGCAAGCCCGCGTTCACGACCAGCCAGTTCCTGCCGATAGCGCGTTTCACCGCCGACCCGACCGTGTTCGTCGTGCGTGTCGAAGCCCCATGGCACACGCTGGCCGAGTTCATCGCCGATGCGAAGGCCAAGCCCAGCGCCTTCAACTACGGCAGTTCGGGCAACTACGGCACGATGCATGTGCCGATGGAAATGCTGAAGGCGAGTGCGGGATTTCGCATGACGCACATTCCCTACACCGGCGCGGGCCCGGCTCTGGCCGCATTGCTGGGCGGCCAGGTCGACGCAGTGGCGAGCGGCCCGTCGACCGTGGCGCAACACATCAGGGCCGGCAAGCTGCGCGCGCTCGCGCATTGGGGTGCGGCACCTCTGACCAGCCTGCCGGACGTGCCGAGCCTCACCCAACTCGGCCACAACACGCGTTTTGCTCAATGGTCGGGGCTGTTTGTTCCGGCGGGCACGCCGCAGGACGTTGTGCAGCGTCTGCGGGCTGCGGCGCGCAAGGTCGCGGCCGACCCGCTTGTGGTGCAGACCATCGGGCGCGCCGGCAGCCCGGTCGAGTATCTCGACGCGCCCGAGTTCCAGGCCTACTGGGACGCCGACGCGCAAGCCATGACGGCGGCAGTGCGTGGCATCGGCAGGGTCGAGTAGGGGTAGGAGCAAGCAGCATCGTGCCGAACCCGGCTTTCCCGGCGCCACCTCAGCTCGTGCCGATGACGCAGGTGCGCTGCGATGTGGGCACGCTGGTCAGTCTCGGCCCAGCCAAGTATGGTGAACGGCGCTACGTGCCACTGCTCGGCGGCACGGTGCGCGGGCCCGAACTGAACGGCAACATCGTCGAAGGTGGCGTCGATTGGCAGGTGAACCGCGCCGACGGCGCGCTCGACATCGCCGCGCACTACGTGATTCGCGCGCACGACAGCAGCCTGATCGAGGTGCAAAGCGATGGTCTGCGCCACGGGCCGCCGGAAGTGCTGGCGCGCCTGGCGCGCGGCGAGACGGTGGCGCGCCACGAGTACTTCTTCCGCACCGTGCTGCGCTTCACCACGGGAGCGCCGGCCTGGCTGCACCTGAACAAGGTGCTGGCGCTGGCCGTGGGCCAGCGCGAAGCGAGCGTGGTGTTGCTCGACGTCTACCGCATCACCTGAGCGTCGCCCGAGCGGGTGCGCCGCCGCCCTCAGGTGCCGATCAAGCCGCCGTCGGTGCGGCGAATGACCACCGTGCTCGAACGTGGCCGACCCCCCGCGCGGTAGTCGGGCCAGTTCGAGAACTTGGCGGGCGCGGCCGGATCGCTGCGGTCGGTGGGTGTCTCACCCGGGTGCTGAATGTTGATGAACATGTTGCGGCCGTCGGGCGTGAGCGTGACGCCGGTGATTTCGCAGTTCACGGGCCCCGTCAGGAAACGCCGAATCTCGCCGCTCGCGCGGTCACATGCCAGCATCTGATTGTTGCCGATGCGCACGAGTTCGCCTTTATACATCTGCGTCGCGTGCATGTCGGTTTCAATCCAGAGCACGCCGCGTGCGTCGATCAACAGGCCGTCGGGGCAGGCAAAGATGTCACCCTTGATATTGCCCTTCGCCTCGGCGCGCGCATTCGCCGGATCGCCGGCCAGCACCAAGTGGTTCCACTGCATCGTCAGGCCGTCGAAGTCGTCGCGCTCCTTCCAGCGGATGATGTTGCCCATCACGTTGTTGGCGCGCGGGTTCGCAGCGTCCACGCCGGGCATGCCCGGGGCGCCGCGCGAACTGTTGTTCGTCAGGTTGCAATAGACCTCGCCGCGCTGCTGATCGATGGCAAACCACTCGGGCCGGTCCATCTTCGTCGCGCCCAGAAGGTCGCTTGCCTGGCGCGTCTTGATCAGCACTTCACCCTGGTCGGCAAAGCCGTTCGCCGCTGTCAACGGGCCGTTGCCGTGCACGAGCGGCATCCATTGCCCGCCACCGTCGGCGCTGAAGCGCGCAACAAAGAGCGTGCCGTGATCGAGCAGGTCGCGGTTCGCCTGCGCTGCGCTGATGCCGGCGCCGGCCAGACGCACCGGGTCGCGGCTGATGAACTTGTAGATGTACTCGAAGCGCGCGTCTTCGCCGGAATAGACGACGGCACGCCGGTCGCGCGTGAGTGCGACCCAGGCCCCTTCGTGCGCGGCGCGGCCGAGCGCGGTGCGCTTGACGGGCGTGGACTGCGGGTCCATCGGGTCGATCTCGACGACCCAGCCGAAACGGTTGAACTCGTTCGGGTGTTTGCGTGCGTCGAATCGTTCGTCGTGTTCCGGCCAGCGATAGAAACCGGCTTTGCGCATCCCCCAGCGCAGCTGGTGCGCGTCGAGCTTGTCGCCGCCGTCAAAATAGAACGCGAAGTTCTCTTCGCCCGACAGGTAGGTGCCCCAAGGCGTCTGGCTGCTTGCACAGTTGTTGAGCGTGCCGAGCACGGTGCGCCCCTGCGGGTCGGCCGCGGTGCGCATCAGCGCGTGGCCGGCGGCGGGGCCCGCCACGCTGAACGGCGAGTAGGCGGTGAAGCGGCGCGCATAACGCGATGGACGCACCATCTGCCAGCCCGCTTTGCCGCCTTCGCCGCGCGACTCGATCTCGATCACCGCCACGCCATGTGCTGCCTGCGCCTTGCGCACCTTCGCGGCGCTCCAGGTGTTCATGCCGTCGGGGTGCAGCAGGCCGTCGTCGGTGTACTCATGGTTCATCACGAGCAGGCCATGCCGCGAGCCGTCGAGTGGAAAAAATTCGATGCCGTCGTGGTGCATGCCCATCTGCACCTCCTGATCGGCGGCGCTGTTGCCGGCGTCCGCAAGCCACGCCGGCATGTTGCCGGCGACGCCTATGGGCTCACCCCATGCTGCGAGCGCCGTTGCGTTGTAGCCCTCGGGAACGACCAGAGTGTCGGTGCTGGCGCTGGGAACGGCCTTGAAGCCGAGCAAAGGGCCGGCAGGCAGGGCAGCGCAGCCTGGCAGTATGGACCCGAACACGCCGCTGGCGAGTCCCGCCAGGCCGCCTTGCACCCACAGGCGGCGCGCTGGGTCGCAGACCTCGTGGATGCTCGGGTTGGCCGAGAAATTGCTGAACTCCATCGTCTCGAAATCCTTGGCCATGGCGGCTCCATTGAGAGGTTCGATTTTGCGCTGCAAGTCGGATCCGACCGCGCCCGTCGGCAGGGGCTCACTTAAGCGCGTGGCGTGGGCAATGCACCTTGATGCGCAGCGCAGACGGCAAGACAAATTCAACGTTGAGCTCGCCAGCCGCGAACGAGGTCTGCATGACGCTGGTGGCTGCATCACTCACCCTCGCCCCCCAGCACCCGCAAGATTTCTTCGCCGTAGGCCTCGAGTTTCTTCACGCCCACACCGCTGATCTGTGCCAGTTCATCAAGCGTTGCCGGCCGCAGGCGCGCCATTTCCGTCAAGGTCGCGTCGTGGAAGACGACAAACGCCGGCAGGTTGTGCGCGCGCGCGACTTCGGCGCGCCAGGCCTTGAGTGCGGCGAAGCGCTGCTGGGCGTTCACGTCGAGCCCTGCCGGCACAGCGCGCAATGTCGGACGCTCCGGCTTGGCGACCTTCGCGCCACGGGTTCGGCGCGTGCCGTCCCCGCGTTTGGGCGATGCGTCGCTTTCGCGCAGCAGCAGCGTGAGGTCGCCGCGCAGCACTTTGCGTGAACTCGGCGTCAATTCGAAGGTATTGAACTCGCCCTCGGTGCGCAAATGGCCCATTGCAATCAATTGGCGGAGCACGCCACGCCAACGCGTTTCGCTCACGGCTGCGCCCACGCCGAAGGTGCTCAACCGCTGATGCCCGAATTGCGCCACCTTGTCGGTGGCCTTGCCGCGCAACACGTCGATCAGATGGCCAGCACCAAAACGCCGGCCGCGATCCTGATGGAAGCGGTAGACGCAACTCAGCGCCATGCGCGCCGCTTCCGTGGCGTCCCAGGTGGCGGGGGCTTGCAGGCAGTTGTCGCAGTTGCCGCAGGGCTCGCTGGCCTCATCGAAATAGCTCAGCAGCCGCACCCGCCGGCAGTCGTGCGATTCAGCCAGCGCGAGCAGCGCATCGAGCTTGCCGCGCTGGCGTCGCTTGAAATCCTCCGCCGCCGGGCTCTCGTCGATCATGCGGCGCTGGTTCACGACGTCGGCCAGGCCATACACCATCCAGGCGTCCGCCGCCAACCCATCGCGCCCGGCGCGGCCGGTTTCCTGATAATAGCCCTCGATGTTCTTCGGCAGGTCCAGGTGCGCGACGAAGCGCACGTCGGGTTTGTCGATTCCCATGCCGAAGGCAATCGTCGCCACCATCACGACGCCATCTTCGCGCAGGAAACGGTCCTGGTGGCGCCGGCGCACATCGGAGTCCAGGCCGGCGTGATACGGCAGCGCCGTCACGCCTTCCTGAAGCAGCCAGGCCGCCGTCTCGTCAACTTTCTTTCGACTTTGGCAGTAGACGATGCCGGCGTCGCCGTGATGTTCTTCTTGCACAAAGCGCCGCAGCTGGCGCCGCGGTTCGTCTTTCTCGACGATGCGGTAGCGAATGTTCGGCCGGTCGAAACTGCTGACGAAGATGCGCGCATCGCCCAGGGCCAGGCGCTGCACGATGTCGGCGCGCGTGATGGCGTCGGCAGTCGCGGTCAGGGCGATGCGCGGCACCTCGGGGTAGCGTTCGTGCAGCACGCTCAGGCCCAGATAATCCTCGCGAAAGTCATGACCCCACTGACTCACGCAATGCGCCTCGTCGATCGCAAACAGGCTCAGCAACTCGCGCTCCTGCAGCGAATCGAGCTGCGCCAGGAAGCGCGGCGTGGTCACGCGTTCGGGCGCGGCGTACAGCAGCACCAGGCGCCCGCTCATCATTTCGCGCTCGATGCGCTGCGCCTCTTCCATCGACAAAGTCGAGTTCAGGAACGCCGCATGCACACCAAGTTCTTCGAGCGCACCCACCTGGTCGTGCATCAACGCGATCAGCGGGCTGACGACGACGCTCACGCCGCGTTCGCGGCGGTGCCGCAGCACGGCGGGCACCTGGTAGCACAGGCTCTTGCCGCCGCCGGTGGGCATGAGCACGAGGGCGTCGCCGCCGCTGCTCACATGCTCGATGATTCGCTCCTGCTCGCCGCGGAACTTGGAGTAGCCAAAGACCTGCTGAAGAATGCCAGCGGCGGTATCGGCGGGCTGGAGGTCGGGCGCAAGCATGTCGGGTGGGCGGGTGCGCAGCATGTTACGCGACGTGCCGAGTTCACGATTCGAGCGTCCCCGGGAACCGGCTTCCGGGGAGAGAATGTGGGGCCCCGGAGTCGGACACGCCGGGCCTTGCCCAGGAGTTTCGCCGCATGACCTGCATGGCACGTCTTTTCCGCCCGGTGGCTCTGATCACTGTGAGCGTCTGCGCCGGTGCCAGCCTGGGCCAGGGCGTCATGCCGCCGCTGGCGAAACCACGCGTGGTGAACGACAACTATTTCGGCGTGAGCGTCGACGACCCCTATCGTTACTTCGAAAACAAGGCCGATCCGGAGGTGGTGAAGTGGATGAAGGCGCACAACGACCATGCGCGCAGCAGCCTCGCCAGGATTCCCGGACGCCAGGGGTTGCTCGAGAACCTCATGCGCTACGACGCGTCCGTGTCGGACCGCGTGACGCAGGTCAGGCGTTTGCCCGCTGAGATCTACTTCATGGAGCGCCGCGGTGCCGCTGACAACCAGTTCAAGCTCGTGATGCGCCAGGGTTTGACGGGCAAGGAGAAGCTGCTGATCGACCCCCAGGCGCTGGAAAACCGCACCGGCAAGCCGCACGCGATCAACTGGTTCAGCCCCTCTCCCGACGGCAGTCTGGTCGCCTTCGGCATGTCGAAGCAGGGTTCGGAAGCGGCAGTGATGAGCATTTTGAACACGCGTGGCGGGGGCACGCTCGGGGCGCCGATCGCGCGCACCGACTTCGGTGGCGTCGACTGGTCGCCCGACGGCAAGGCGATGGTGTTCAACCAGTTGCAGGCACTGCGCAAGGGCATGCCGCAGACGCAGAAATACCAGCACAGCCAGACCTATCTGCTGCGCATCGGTTCACCACCGGCGTCGGCGCGGCCGGTGTTCGGCACGGCGATCAAGGGGCTGGCGATCGGGCCTGCGGAATTGCCCTTCGTCAACCTGACCCACGATGGCCGTTGGGCAATTGGCACGGTGTCCAACGGCACGCAGCGCGAGCTGGGCCTGTTCCTCGCCCCGCAGAGCAGCGTGCTCGCCGGCAAGCCGCAGTGGAAGCGCATCGTCAGCGCGGCGGACGCGGTGACGAGCGTGGCGTATTTCGGCGATACGCTTTACATGGTGAGCCACAAGGGCGCCCCGCGTTCACACGTGATCGCGATGAATCTGGAAACACCGAACATCCAGGCTGCGAAGGAAGTGATTGCCGAGTCGCAACAGGTGGTCGTCAATGTCGCTGCCGCGGCCGATGCGCTCTATATCGAAAGCCGCGACGGCAACGTCAAGCGGCTCTACAAGCGCGCCTATGTGCCGACGGCGAACGCTGTCGAAGTGACGCTGCCGGTGCAAGGATCGTTCGAACTCGCAGGCGACGGCGTGAATGCGGCCGATCCGCGCCTGCCCGGCGTCACGATCGACCTGCAGAGCTGGACCCGGGCGCGCCAGGTGTTCAACGTTGCTGCCGACGGCAGCGCCCGCAACACGGGGCTGCAGCCGGCCGGGCCGTTTGACGCGCCGGCCGACATCGTGGCAACGGAAGTGAAGGTGAAGAGCCACGACGGCGCGCTGGTTCCGCTGTCGATCATCCACCGCAAAGGCGTTGTCCTCGACGCCAACAACCCGACCCTGCTCTACGGCTATGCGAGCTATGGGATCACGGAAGAACCGTTCTTCAGCGTCGGCAGGCTGGCGTGGCTCGACGCCGGGGGTGTGTTCGCGGTGGCGAACCCGCGAGGCAGCGGTGTCTACGGCGAAGACTGGTACAAGGCCGGCTTCCAGTCGACCAAGCCCAATACCTGGAAAGACTTCATCGCCTGCGCCGAGTACCTGATCGCGGAGAAGTTCACACAGCCGAGCAAGCTCGGCATCCTGGGCGGAAGCGCCGGCGGCATCCTGGTGGGCCGGGCGATGACGGAGAGGCCTGATTTGTTCGCCGCCGTGATCCCGGCGGTTGGCGCATTGGACAGCCTGCGATTCGAGACCACGCCCAACGGCATTCCCAATATTCCCGAGTTCGGCAGCGCCACGACGGAAGCAGGCTTCACAGCGCTGCTGGCGATGAGCACCTATGCCAACGTCAAAGATGCCACGTCGTATCCAGCGGTTCTGCTCACCCATGGCGTGAATGACCCACGCGTCGAAGTCTGGCAAAGCACGAAGACGGCGGCGCGGCTGATGGCCGCCACGACGAGCAGCAAGCCGGTGCTGCTGCGACTCGATTTCGACGCCGGCCACGGCATTGGCAACACGAAGAAGCAGCAGTTCGAAGAACGTGCCGACATGTATTCGTTCTTGCTGTGGCAGATGGGGGTGGCGGGGTTCCAGCCCTGATCGGGCTCTGACGGAGGGCGGCAAATCGATACCTCGCCCCCCTTCGGTGGGGGAGCCCGAATCACCCGATCCCCACTTCAGTGGGGATGGCGCGCGCAGGGGCCGGGACGATAATCGTTCCGACTCAACCCACACGCAGGAGCGCGGACCATGGCCTCAGTCAACAAAGTCATCATTATCGGCAACCTCGGCAAAGACCCCGAAGTGCGCTACACGCCCAACGGCAACGCCGTCTGCAACCTGCGCATTGCCACCACGCGCACCTGGAAGAACAAGGATTCGGGTGAGAAGATGGAAGAAACGGAATGGCATTCCGTGGTGTTGTATGACCGCCAGGCAGAGGTCGCCGGCGAATACCTGAAGAAGGGCCGTCCGGTCTACATCGAAGGGCGCCTCAAGACGCGCAAATGGCAAGACAAGGAAGGCGCGGACCGCTACACGACTGAAATCATCTCCGACAGCATGCAGTTGCTGGGCAGCCGCGAAGGCACTGGCGGCGGCACGACCGATGAAGCCACGCCGTCCGGCTTCGGCGATCGGCCCGCCCCCGCTTCGCGGCCGGCCACTGCCACACCGGCGGCCAAGCCCGCGCCGAAATCGGCGAGCGGCTTCGACAGCATGGACGACGATATTCCGTTCTGAATCGGTTCTGAGAGCGGGCGGCCCCCCACGCGCCACGGGCGCGTCCAGCCCCGCGAGGCGCCCTCAGGCGGTGCTGCCGCCCGCCACCAATCTGGCCATTGCCGCGGTTTGCGAGTTGGCGCTGGCTTGTGCCTGCTGCGCCAATCCGTGGGCGACGCCCTGGCGGTCGGCCGCACTGCGGTTCTGGCTGACTTTCCACTTGCCCTGCAACGCGCTGAGTTCGATCTCGATGCCGACGATTGCGCGCAGCATGCTGTTGACGTAGTCTGTCGGCGCGTCGCTCACTGCCCAAGGTACAGCGCGCGGTGCCTCATGCGTTTGCGTCAGGCGCTCGACAATGCCGCGCACCCATGCCGGGTCGTCCACCGCGCGCAGCTTGCCGCGCGCCTGTACCGTCACATAGTTCCAGGTCGGCACGACCTTGCCGGTGGCGGCCTTGCTCGGGTAGAGCGACGGCGAGATATAGGCCTGCGGCCCCTGAAACACAACCAACGCGTCGACGTCGGCGCGCGCTTCGTGCCACAGCGGATTGGCGCGCGCCAGATGGCCGCGCAGCGTGCCCAAGGGCGTGGGCCCGGCGTCGATCAGAAACGGGAACGGATTCGCTTGCAGGCCGTTTGCCGACAGCGTGATGAGCAGGCCCAGCGGCTGCGCCCGGATCAGCTCGTGCAGCACGTCGATCCGGGTTTCCTCGAAATGGCTGGGCAGGTACATTTCAACCTAGGAACCGCAGTTGGACGCGCCCGAGTGGGCCGTGATGCGGTGCGCTGGGAAGGCGCGACGACGCGGCGGGCTCATGCCCGCGAGGAGGAGCAACGCCGCCAGCGTGCCGCAGCGCGGCGCAATCGGGCGTGTAGCGCTCTCACCCAAACGGTGAGGGTGGTCGTGGGCAGAGATCTCAGTGTTCATGCGGTGTAGCCAGCGTAGGGAAGCGGTCAACTGCGGTTTCTAGGTTCAAACATTATGGTTCAGGCTGTTGCGCCCGCGGGGCTGCGCCCCAACGTCATCTTCATCGTTGCTGACGATCTGGGTTATGCCGACCTCGGCTGCTACGGCGGCCGCGCCCCGGTCTCGCCGGTGCTGGATTCGTTGGCCGCGAATGGCCTGCGCTTCACCCAGGGCTACGCCAATTCACCGGTATGTTCGCCGACGCGCTTCGCCCTGATGACGGGGCGCTACCAGTACCGGCTGCGCGGCGCCGCCGAAGAGCCGATCAGCCACCGCACACGCGGCAGCGCGATCCTCGGCCTGCCGCCGGCGCACCCGACGCTGCCCTCGCTGCTCAAGCGCGGCGGCTACCGCACCGCGCTCATCGGCAAGTGGCACCTCGGTTTCCCGCCGATGTTCGGGCCGCTGCGCTCGGGTTACGACGAGTTTTTCGGGCCGATGTCGGGCGGCGTCGACTATTTCAGCCACTGCGCCTCGAACGGTGGCCACGACCTATGGGACGGCGAAGACGAGCGGCATCAGGAAGGCTACCTCACCGACCTGATTTCGCGGCGTGCTGTCGACTACATCGAACGCAGTGTCGGCGCTGCGCCGTTCTTCATGAGCCTGCACTACACCGCGCCGCACTGGCCGTGGGAAACGCGTGACGATGCGATGCTCGCGCCGCAGTTGCGCGAGGGGTTGTTCCACCTGCACGGCGGCAACATCCACAGCTACCGCCGCATGATCCATCACATGGACGAAGGCATCGGCTGGGTCATGGCCAGCTTGCGTGCCAAGGGTCTGGCCGAGAACACGCTCGTGATCTTTACCAGCGACAACGGCGGCGAGCGTTTCTCCGACAACTGGCCGCTCGTGGGGGGCAAGATGGACCTCACCGAAGGTGGGATTCGCGTGCCGTGGATCGCGCATTGGCCCAAGGTCATCGCACCCGGGGCGAGCAGCGAACAACATTGTCTGACGATGGACTGGTCGGCCACGGTGCTCGCCGCGGCGGGCGTTGCGCCCGACCCGGACTGTGCGCTGGACGGCATGTCGCTGTTGCCGGTGCTGCAAGACGCCAGGCACCGCTTCGCGCGCCCCATGTTCTGGCGTATGAAACACCGCCAGCAGCGCGCCTTGCGCGTGGACGCGTGGAAGTACTTGCAAGTCGATTCCCATGAGTACCTGTTCAATCTCGACGCCGACGAGCGCGAACGCGCCAACCAGGGGAGGCGCGACCCGCACCGCCTGGCCTCGATGCGCGACACCTGGCTCGCCTGGAACGCCACCATGCCGGCAATTCCGGATGAGGCAGTGGTCAGCCTGGGCTTCTCGGTGCAAGACATGCCGCAGCGCTGACAGGTGCCGGCGCCAGCCTGAGCACGAGGCCAACCGGCACTTCGGCACTTCAGCCGTAACTCGCGCTTCGAAGAAATCGAGGCCGAGATGAGTTTATTGCTGGGCTTGTTCGGCGCGAATGGCCAGGCCTGGAAGCGCGCGCGTCGCATGCTGCTGGCCAGTTACATCCCGGCTCGCGAGGCGCGCACACCTCAGGGATGATTCGCATTGCCCAAGGCCACGCTTGCAGGCACAGTGCTAGGCTCCACCCCCTGCAAACCCTGAAGTCCTGCCCAGGAGACCCGCATGAAAATCAACCCATCCCGATTCGCCGCCGCCGCGGCCGCGCTGTTGCTGGGCTTTGGCTTCGGCCAGGTTTCGGCGCAAACCACGCTCACCATGTCGAGCTGGGTCGGGCCGACGCATCTGCTGACGCGCGACGTGCTCGGCGGCTGGGCAGCCGCGGTGGAAAAGGCAACGCAGGGGCGCGTCAAGTTGCAGATGCTGCCGAAACACCCCTCGGCGGCCCCGGGAACCTTCGACTCGGTGCGTGATGGTCTGGTCGACGTGTCTTACGTGACGGCCAGCTACACGCCGGCGCGCCATCCGTTGCCCTTGCTCGCCGAACTTCCTGGCGCGGGCGCCACGGCCGAAATCAATTCGGTGGCGTTTTCGCGCATCCACTGGAAATACCTGCACGCCGCGAACGAATACAAAGGCGTGAAGCTGCTCGGTGTGTTCACGCACGGCCCGGGCCAGATGTTCACGGTGAAGAAGCCGATCAACACCGTGGCCGACCTCGCGGGAATGAAGATCCGCAGCGGCGGTGGCATCTCGGAAGCATCGGCCAAGGCGCTGGGCGCTTCGCCGCTCGTCAAGCCGGCGCCGGAGTCGTATGAGTTGTTGTCTTCGGGTGTGGCCGACGGCACCTTCTTCCCCTCCGAGTCGATCAGGAGCTTCAACCTCGAAAAGGTGGTCAAGTACGCCACGTACTTCCCGGGCGGCTTCTACTCGTCGTCATTCGGCTTCTTCATGAACGAGGAGAAGTGGAACAAACTGTCGAAGCAGGATCAGGACGCGATTGTCTCGGTCTCGGGTGAAGCGCTGGCGCGCATGGCCGGCAAGGCCTGGGACGCCGCCGACAAGATTGGCCTGGAAGCTCTGAAGGCGGCAGGGGCCACCGTGTCCGAGGCCAGCCCCGCATTCGTCGCCGACGTGCGTGCGCGCACCGCGCCGCTGGTGCAGGAGTGGATCAACTCGGCCAATGCCAAGGGCATCGATGGCGCAAAGGTGGTCGCCGAATTCCATGACGAATTGAAGAAGGTCGCGGCCGGAAACTGAAACACGAGGCAGCGACGCAGGCTGGGCCGGTGAACGCGCTCGCAACGATGATCACGGCGAAGAACCTCACCGACAGGCTGGAAACCGCGCTCGGCGTGGCCTCGGC
>Ga0315290_10000056_pt1 | contig 60586 bp, 65 predicted proteins | sample YL17G12_0_MG_FD_203627 | JGI IMG/M metagenome (GOLD analysis project Ga0315290, IMG submission 203627) | Sediment microbial communities from Yellowstone Lake, YNP, Wyoming, USA - YL17G12_0 | ecosystem: Environmental > Aquatic > Freshwater > Lake > Sediment | place: USA: Wyoming | collected... | reverse complement strand
CAGCGCATCGAGGTTGCGCGCCGACACCACGACCACGGCGCCGCGCGCATGCAGCTCATGTGCAGTCGCGCGGCCGATGCCCGAGGAGGCGCCGACGATCCACACGACGCGGTCGCGCCAGTCGTCAATTGCGGGATTCAACGGCATCGCATCACAACTTGCTGAACGACAGCACGACCTCGCCGACGCGCACGCCGAACTTGCTCATGACCGCCTTGTTGAGCACCGTGCGCTCGTCGATCTGGTGCAGCCAGTCGTCGAACTCCACCTCGTAGACATCGCCGCCCACCGGCAGCTTGAGGGTGTAGCGCCAATTGAAGGCCGAGCCGCTTGAGGCGCCGACGGCCTGACCCACCACATCGTCCGCGGTGCCGATGAATTGACCGTCGGCTTGCGCACGCACGCGCCAGACGCGGTGCTGAAGCTCGCCGTCGTTGTAGACGAACTGCTCGTCCAGCGTGCCCGAATCGCCGACCCAATCGCAGCGCATCGTGACGACGAAGCGGCGCAAGACCTTGCCTCCCCGGTCGCTGACCATGCCGTGGGCGATGAGCTTGCCGTTGAAGTACTGTTTGAAGTTGAACACCGGCCGCTCTTGGGCATGGTCTGCGAGTTGAGGGCCGGCGCAGCCTGCCAGCACGAATGCGGCGAGGCAAGCGGTAGCGGCTGCGGCGATGCGTCGCGCAAGGCGCGGTGCCGGGTTGGTCTGATTTTTCATTCGTCGGCCTTGGTCCAGATCCATTCGTACCACAGCAGTGCCGCTGCCATGAGCTTCAATCCGCACGGCACTGCGACGTAGGCGAGGCTCAGCATCTGCAAGGCTTGGGCGTCGCGCTGGCCCGGGGCATAGCCCACGGCCGCAAGCAGCGGCAGCGCCGCGCCCGCGGCCAAACCGAGATTGAGTTTGGTGGCCGAGTTCCACCATCCGACGTAGACCCCTTCGGCCTGCCCGGCGTGGCCCGAGCGTTGCACCACCCCGGTCAGCAGCGCGCCGGGGATGGTCAGATCAGCGCCGAGCGCGATGCCGCTGGCGATGCACACCGCCAGGAAGCCGGCAAGATCGCCCGCGCCGAGCGCAAGAACGAATGCGAACGCCGTCATCGCCAGGCCCATGCCCGCGAGCCATGCGCGCGCCAGACCGAGCCAGTGCACGGTGCGAACCCAGAGCGGAATCGACAGTGCCGCAGCGGCGAAGTACGCGCCGAGAAACAGCGGCTCGGCATGCGCTGCTTGAAGCCGGTCGCGCACGAAGAACAACACCAGTGTTGCCGGAATCGCGCTCGCGATGCCGTTCAGCATGAAAACCGCGAGCAGGCGGCGAAACGGCGCGCTGCGCCAAGGCAATGCCCAATGCGTGCGCGCCGCGCGGCTCTGCAGCGTCGCGCGCGGCGCCCGGGCCAACAAGACGATGCCGATGGCCAGCGTGCCGGCCAGCATCAGGCTCGCCGACCCCATGCCCAGCAGCGACGGCAACACGCTCGCGACGAGCACGCCGACCAGGCCGCTGCCTTCACGCCAGGCGACGATGCGCGAGCGCTGCGCCGGGCCGCCGCCGAGCCGCGTCCCCCAGGCCTGGTGGATGACGCTCAAGACGCTGAAGGCGACGTAGGTCAGGATCAATCCTGAGGCGAGCCAGACGAGCAGGGCATTGCCTCGGACCGGCGGGAAGAACAAAGCGGCAAAGCCCGTAGCCAGCACGCCCGCGGCAATTGCGGCAACGCTCCAGGCGCGGCGCGTCGAAGCCGCGAACAGGCCGTCCACTGCCTGGCCGATGAAGGGGTCGAGCGCGGCGTCGAGCGCGCGCGTGGCGAGCAGCACGAAGCCGAGCGTGGCCAGCGCCATGCCGTATTGCGTGGCGTAGTAGCTTGGCAGCATGACGTACAGCGGCAACGACAGGAACGCGAGCGGAAAGCCCAGGGCGCCGTAGCGCAAACCCGGCCCTGCGCTCAAGGGCGGCGCCGTGTCGGTCGCGATGGGCGGTGCCAGCGCCGTCGCGGCCGCGATCACTGGGTAACCTCCGTGCTTCGCACTGCGGTGCGAGCCGCCTTCGGAACGGCCGGGCGGGGGCTCATTGGGTAACCTCCGTGCTTCGCACTGCGGTGCGAGCCCCTTTCGGAACGGCCGGGCAGGGGCTCATTGGGTAACCTCCGTGCTTCGCACTGCGGTGCGAGCCCCCTTCGGAGCGGCCGGGCGGGGGCTCATTGGGTAACCTCCGTGCTTCGCACTGCGGTGCGAGCCCCCTTCGGAGCGGCCGGGCGGGGGCTCATGACCCTTGCCCGATCAACTGTTGGCGCAATCCGGGTTCGGAGGTGCCGGCCGCAAGCCAGATGCCGAAGAACGAGCGGGCGAATTGTGAATCTGCCACTGCCGTGGTCAGCTTGCCATTGAAGAAGAAGCGCGTTGCTGCGCCGGGGGTGTGCACGCCTGTCAGGCGATCGCCGGGCTTGATGTCGGGGAAAGCGCGCGCCATCTCTTCCAGCCAGGCCTGGGCCTGGCTGTCGGTGACGCTGCCACTGCGGCGCATCTCGACGATGGAGCGCTGCGCAATGGCTGCGCCTTCGAGCTTGCGGGCGTAGATGAGTTCGAGCGCGAAGGCGTGTGCGTCAAAGCGGCCCGCAACAAAATCGGCGGCGGCCCACAGGCGCGCTTCGTAGACCATCAGGCCGAAGAACCGCAGCGTGCCACGGCCGAGCAAGCGCAGCGGCGACTCGGCATCTGCAACTTCGGAGGGCAGCGCAATCGCTGGCGCTGCCGGCACGGCGATTTCGGCGGCCGCCGCGTTGGCGCTGAAGGCCAACGCGGCGCTCGCCATCAGGCCCGCGGCGCAGGCGCGGCGCCACAAGCACCCGGTGTTTCGCGCCAGGCTGCGCATTCAGTTGCGCTGCAGCGTGAACTGCACAACGTCGGTGTTGCCGCGCATGAAGGCGGCTTCGCAATAGGCGAGGTAGAAGCGCCAGATGCGAATGAAGCGCTCGTCGAAGCCCAGACTCCTGACCTTCGCCTCGTTCTTGTCGAAGGCGTCGCGCCAGCGGCGCAGGGTCTCGGCGTAGTCAAGTCCGAACGCCATTCTGCGCACCAGCGTAAAGCCGAATCGGCGCGCCAGTGCCTCGAACTGCGAGACGCTGGGCAGCAGACCGCCGGGAAAGATGTACTGCTGAATGAAGTCGGTGGATTTCACGTAGCGTTCGAACAGGTCGTCGCGGATCGTGATGCTCTGGATGCAGGCGTACCCGCCCGGTTTCAGGCAGCGGCGCAATGTGTCGAAGTAGCCGTCCCAGTATTCGCGGCCGACGGCCTCGAACATCTCGATCGAGACGATCGCGTCGAAAGGCCGGCCCTGGTGCTGCGCGGCGAGACTGCGGTAGTCCTGCAGACGAAGGTCGCAGTCCGAGTCCAGGCGCGCGCTCGTCATGCGCTCATGGGCCCAGCCCAGCTGTTCGCGCGACAAGGTCACGCCCGTGACATGCGCGCCGAAATCGCGCGCCGCAATTTCCGCCAGGCCGCCCCAACCGCAGCCGATTTCGAGCACGCGTGAACCACTCGTGACCCCGGCTTGCTCGAGCGCGCGTCGCACCTTCGCATGCTGTGCCTGCGCCAGCGGGCGCGCGGCATCGCCTTCGAACCAGGCGCTGGAATAGCTCATCGTCGGGTCCAGCCACATCTTGTAGAAATCATTGCCGAGGTCGTAGTGGGCGTGGATGTTCTTGGCGCTGCCGCGGCGCGTGTTGCGGTTCATGACATGCTTGAGGCGGTACAGCAAAGAGCCCCACCATGTGCCGTAGACGACGCGTTCGAGTTCGTCGCGGTTCGCGATCAGCAGCTCCAGCAACGCGCTGAGTTCGCTTGAATCCCACTCGCCGGCGATGAAGCCCTCGGCAAAGCCGATGTCCCCCGACTGCAGCGCACGTGCGAAGACGTTCCAGTCGTGAACCTGCACCGAAGCCTTGGGCCCGCCTTGGCCGAAACGCGCAATCGACGCGTCGGGCAAGCGCAGCTCGAGCGTTCCATGCTTCAGGCGCGACAGCAAGTTCAACACCGCGCGCGCGGCCGCCGGGCTGGAAGGCGCGGACGATTGGGTCAAGTTCAGGCTGGTGGAATTCATCGCGTGACGAAGCGCTCGGGCGCGGTGGGTTGACGATGGAACGGCACGCGCTTCAACGCCAGGCGCAGCGCATGCCAGTGAATTCGGGCAATCACGAAGAACGTCATCAGCGGCATGCTGAAGAAGGCGCGGCGCGCGCTGGCGCGGGTCAGCGGCTCGAGCTTGCCGCTGATGCAGGTCTGCAGCAGCGGGCCGCTGGCGTCTTCGTGGTCGACCCGGGCCATGGTGTAGGTGCGGGCCGGGCCAGCGCCGCCGTTCAACTGGAATCGAAAGCGATACTGGCCCTCGATGGCGCAAAACGGCGAAACGTGGAACACCTTGCTCGCCGTCACCGGCCGGTCCCAGCCCAGGGTCGGCCCGCTCAACAGATAGCAATGGCGCTCGCCGAAGGTGTTGTTGACCTCGGCCACCACGGCTGCCAGCGTGCCGTCGGTGCGGTGCGCGTACCAGAAGCTGACCGGGTTGAAGACATGTCCGAGCACGCGTGGAAAGGTGTGCAACCAGACCTCGCCTTGCGCGTCGTCGATCTGCTCGCCGGCGAGCAACTCGTCGAGCCAGGCCAGCGCATCGGAGCGGCCGTCGCCGTGATCGCAGTCGAAGAACGAGAGCGCGCCGAAGCGATTGCGCCGCAGGCCGGCGTCGGCTTGGTCTCGAAGCGCCCGCATCGGAAGCAGCAGGAAGTAGCTTGCATAGCCGAATGCATGCTCGACCGGGCGCAGCCTTCGATGCCAGATGCGGCCGAAGCCGATCAGGGGGCGTGCGGCAGCCATCGGCGCACCCTGGGTGGCGCGCGCCGCCGCTGCGGGAGCGATCCTGTGCGCTTCTCGCTGCGTGCTCATGCCGCCCCTCGCTGCGCGGCAAAGCGCGCCTGGCCGATTGCCGCGGCAACGGCCTGACCCGCTTTCAGCCCGTCTTCGTGAAAGCCGAATCCGACCCACGCGCCGCAGAACCAGGTACGGTGCCTTCCCTGGATCTCGGGCAGGCGCCGCTGCGCAGCAATCGCCCCGCGATCGAAGATCGGGTGATCGACCTCGAACGACTCGATCACCGTCTCGGCGCGGGGCGCACGCACCGGATTGAGCGACACCATCAGCGGCCGTTGCCATGGCAATGGCTGCAGGCGGTTCAAGAGATAGTGCAGGCACACGCCGGCCTCGCCGCCGGCGGTGGACGATTCGTAGTTCCATGCGGCCCACGCCGAACGCTCAGTGGGCAGCAACGACGTGTCGGTGTGCAGCACGGCCCGGTTCGGCTGATAGCCGATCGCGCCCAGAACCTGGGCTTCGGCGGGCGTGGCGTCCGCACCGAGCAGGCGCAGCGCCTGGTCGCTGTGGCAGGCGAATACAACCTGGTCGAAGTGCTCCCGGCCGCTTGCGGTGCGGACCAGCGCGCCGGCTTCGCCGCGCTTCACGCCCAGCACCGGAGTGTTCAGGCGCGCGTCACCGAGCTGCTGCACGATGCGGCGAACGTATTGCCGCGAGCCGCCGCGCACCGTCATCCACTGCGGCCGATCGGTGACCTGCAGCAGGCCATGGTTGTGGCAGAAGCGGATCATTGTGCTGACCGGAAACTCCAGCATCTGCGCACTCGGGCATGACCAGATGCAGGCGAGCATCGGCAGCAGATACCACTCGCGAAACTCACGCCCGAAGCGGTGCTTGTCAAGGAATGCGCCGAGCGGCTCTTCGAGTGCGGCGTCCTCGGCGCGCCGCGATATGCCCGAGGTCAGGCGATTGAAGCGGGCGATCTCGACCAGCATGCGCCAGAAGCTGGGCCGCAGCAGGTTTGCGCGCTGCGAAAAGACGCTCGCCAGGCTGCTGCCGCTCCATTCGATGCCGTGGCTGCGCGCCTGCACCGAGAACGACATTTCCGACGCTGCGGCCTCGACACCGAGTTCGGCGAACAAGCGCACGAGCCGCGGGTAGGTGCGTTCGTTGTAGACGAGGAAACCGGTGTCGACGCCATACGTCCGGCCGTCGAACGTGACGTCGACGGTGTGCGCATGCCCACCGAAATGCGCAGCGGCTTCGAACAGGGTCACGCGGCGGCCAGCAGGGTCGCGTGTCAGTTCATGGGCAGCAGCCAAGCCGCCGATGCCCGAGCCGATAATGGCGATTCGTTCCACGTTCGATCCTGGTCAATGAGGCCCGCCTCCGGCTTCAATGCCGGTCCGGGGCCGATGTGTATGAACTATACAGTACGCAAGAGATAGTCACAAGTATAAAGCCAGACCGGCAAGTATCCATAAAACACCAGACAGTCTGCGGGGCGGGCAAAGCACGGTCGTTGCCGTCGTCCCACGGGGAAACCCGTGATCGGCCCGCCCGAGGTTCACAGCACGCTGAGCCAGACTTCGTTGCGGCGCAGGAAGGGCGGCACGAACGGCGCGTTGTAGCGCGACAAGACAGGTTCACCCTGAGTCGCAATTCCCTCCCGCGCGAGGGCGTTGCGCAGTCGTTCCAGGTGTTTCTCATCGTTGTCCTGGCTCCAGCTTCCCGAGTAGCGAATGACGGCATAGGTTCGCTGCGTCACCTCGCGCAAGACGATCTGCGCGTTCAGCGGCTCGGGAAGCGTGGCCAGCGCAAAGCCGCTGGGCATCATGAACTGCACCAGGAACCCGCCTGCCGTTGCCGTCTGCGTGACCGGCGCTGTCATGTCGAGCCGCAAAGGCGTCGGGGTCTGGGTGACAGGCGCGGTCATCGGCATCGTCACCGCCCCCTTGTTCGCGCCGAAGATGTAGTCGGCAAGGATGCGAAAGCCCTGGTCGCCCGCCTTCTCGGCGGGCCCCGGGACGACCACCTCGGCGACAAGGTAGGGTTCGTAGCGGCGAACCTCGAAGACGTCGCCGCCTCGCACGACGCTGTATCTCGGCTCTTCCGTCGCCGGCGCGACCGCCGGCGTGAGCGCCGCGAGGGTGGCCACCACTGCCGTCGACAGATTTCTCGAAAGTTTCATTGGGCCATTCCTTCGCGGCGCCGCAATTCGGCGAATGCGCTGAGTTACCTGGGCAGTACGACGCTGTCGATGACGTGGATCACGCCGTTGTCAGCGATGATGTCGGTCGCGGTGACCCTGGCGCCGTCCACCATCACGCCACCGGCAGTGGCGACGGTCAGGTCCGAACCCTGAACGGTCTTGACCTTGCCGGCCTTCACGTCCTTGGCCATGACCTTGCCCGACACCACATGGTAGGTCAGCACGGCGCTGAGCTTGGCCTTGTCGGCAAGCAGCGCGTCGAGCTGTGCCTTCGGGATCTTGGCAAAGGCTTCGTCGGTCGGTGCGAACACGGTGAACGGGCCAGGGCCTTTCAGCGTATCGACCAGGCCGGCGGCGGTGAGAGCCTTGGCCAGTGTGTTGAAGGTGCCCGCGCCGACGGCGGTGTCAACGATGTCTTTCGATTGGGCCGCCATCGCGGCGAAGGACAGGACGGAGACGGCAAGGATCTTTTTCATGGTGGATGCTCCAGTAGATGAGAGAGTGTGGAAACGAGAGAGTACGAAATATAGACTAGCCAGTTCACCAGAACAACTGTAGGGTTATGCGGCGGCCGGGCAGTCGAGCCATGACTTTGTGGTGCAAAGAACTCCTGATGTGTTTAGAATGCGCAACATGGCAAAGGGTTCGTTCAAGGTGCAGGTGCTGCAGGCACGCGAAGGCGCGATCGTGGCTTCGGTGAATCGGCTGTTGGCCGAAAAGGGCTATGACGCGATGACGGTGGACGAAGTCGCCGCCGATGTCGGCATTGCCAAGGCCAGCCTGTACAAGCATTTCACGTCGAAGGAAGAACTGGCTGCCGCCGCGATGATCCGCTTGCTCGACCATGCGCTGGCCTTCCTGGCCACGCTGGAGGCGCAACCCAAAGCGACGGCTCTCGAGCGCTTGAAGGCCGTCGCTCGATGGACCCTGCAGGTTCAACTCGCCGGTGAAATGCCGGCGCTGCCGGCGCAGAATTCGACGTTGCGCGCGGCGTTGGCGGCGAACAAGACCTATCTGGACCGACTGATGCTCGTCAGCGACAAGCTCGGCGAGTGGATCACTGCCGGGCAGAAAGCGAGCCAGCTCAATCGCAAGTTGCCGCCCGAGCTCATTTTGTACACGCTGTTTGCACGCGCCTGCGATCCGGTTCTGAGTTTGCTCAAGGCCGGGGGCAAGTACAGCGACGAGCAGATCGTCGACCTGCTGTTGACGACCTGTTTCGACGGCCTTTGCGGCCGGGCCAAGCTGCGCCTGGCCTGAGCCTGGAAACCGCAGTTGACCGTGAGCGGTCAGACCCGGTGCGATCCGCGCGCTGCAGCGACGTGCTCGGTTCACGGGGCGAAACGGCCAGCGCCCCGGTTCCCGAAATCTATGCTCTGACGAGCTGCGCCAGATCGCGCCGCGGGGTTGGCGGCGCGGCCGTGGCGCCATAGCCGACCCGGGCCAGCATCTGGATCGTGGTCTGCGCCGCATCGAAGCCAAGCAGACGCAGCAGCGCGTCGTACTGCGGCCGGACTTCGGCGAACTCCTGCAAGGCCTGCGACAGCGGGTGCATGTCCGCCCCGGCCGCGCACGCCAACAGATGCGCGCGCACATAGGCACGCCCGCTGTCGAGCTGGCTGCGCCGGCTGTTGCCGCGTGAGGCGATCCAGTGGTAGCCGCTGCCGGTTTCGTGCGGCAACCAGCGCTCCATGACGCGCGCGAAGTTCGAGTTGCCGCGAACCGGCACTTCAAAGCGGTCGAACACACCGATGCTGCTCATGAAACGCGGCAAGGCCGCCATGATCGAGATGCCGTCGCGGTGCTGTTCGATCTCGGTCGGCCCGATGCGCAGCAGATGCGCCGATTCGAGCCAGGTGCGCGCCGTGGTCACTTCCGCCTCGAACGATTCGCGCGTGATGCGGCGCACTTGATCGACCCGCGGCGCATCGAAGATCTCGCCGGCGAGCAGCCCGCGCTCGCGTGAAATCGCGCCGAGCTGTTGCCACAGTTCGGCCGGGACTTGACGGCTGTTGTCGTAGGCGCCTTTGTGGGTGTGGCGGCGCCGGATCTGCTCGAACAGCGGGTCACGCGGCGTCGCCGGGTCGGGCGTCAGCAGCAAGCGAGCCACGACGTGCCCGCCGGGCAACTCGTTCGCGCCCGGCTCGCCTTCGGGAAAGGGCTCCACCCGCACCCGGTGGCCGCGCTGCGCGGCCGCGATCACCGCCAGTTCGATGAACGCGCCGCAGCCGATCAGGATCTGGCGCCCGAACGGGTCGGTCTGCGGCAGCAGCCGGTCCTTGTCGCACACCAGCGTGATCTCGCCGTCGCGGCGCAGGTCGGCGAGCCACGGCTGGCGGTTGTGCGGGTTCGGCGCCAGCAGGCCGTGCGCCAGCATGAAGCGGCGCAAGTCGCCGTCCAAGGGCGGCGCCTGCCAGGCCTGAAGCGTGGCGGCCGGATAGTCGGAGGTGCAGCCCGGCAGAGCGAAGCCGGCGAGTACGACCCCGCCTCCGACAAGTGCAATCGCACGGCGGCGGTCTGGGCGATGGACAGGGCGGCTCGTCATGATCTTCTATCGGGGCAACGGTGGGCATTAATGTCGCGCCGAATCGGCCACCTGCCAACGCCCAAGGCTACATGCCTGCCATGCGAATCCGCATGCCGGAGTGAAACGCCTGCCGCCGCGGTCTCGCGTCGTAGGCTACGAGGAGGCAGGCACCCGAAGGTAGGCACCCGAAGGTAAGCACCCTACAGAACGATTGCGGCGCGTTGCGCGGCTTGAGACCGTCCGTGTTCAGACAACCGGAGCCACCTCTGATGTAGAGCTTCACCAGCCATACGTGGGTGGGAAGCTGCTCCACTGCAACAAGCCCGGCGACGTCGCCTTCGAACACGATGATCTTGTGCGTCTCGGGCGTGAAGTTGGCGCGATGTTTCTGCCGCTGTTCGTCAGGATCCCAGCTGCCCCAGGTTTCTTCGACGTAGCCGCGCATTGCGTCCTCCGTGATCGCGTAGGTGACGTGGAGGTCGTCTTCCGTCGCGTCTCGCAAGTGCAGTGGTGGCTTTCGTCAGGCCTGGCGTTTGCAGTCACCGGCCACCGCAGGCGGTGCGCTGGAATGAAGGGTTCGGCCCGATCTCATGCTTGACGCGAGCGCCGCGACACATGACGCAGCACACCATCCATGCGCGACTGCCAGCCTTCGCCAGTTGCCTTGAAGAATGCGAGAACCTCGGGGCTGTATCGCACAGAGACCAACTGCTTCGAGTTTGCCGACTTCGGGCGACCGCGCAGTGCGCGCACTGGAACCATCGCCTTCAGCTGTTTGGGCGTAAGCGGCTGCGCATGCATGCCTGTAGCTACCGTAAAAGACCCAGTCAAATTGGGCGGCAGCACGGAAGACCGTGCAAAACGCGATTCCCTGGGCCTGTAACAAGGTCGTTGGTATTTAGCCGCAGGTTGCTCTCTCTGCCTTGACCCTGTCGTCACGACTTGTATCCCAAGTTCCCATGGTCGCGATCACGTTGACACGCTGAACGCAACCCGTTCGAGCGATTTGCACTGGTGGCGCGCTGCTGCGCGAAGCGATGTCACCGAACTCGCGCCGACAACAATTGGTTGCCGAGGCTGCGCTTGTTGGGAGCCTACTGGTGGCACGAACTCTTTTGCAGGCTGCCATGGATTCAGCTCCTCTTTCGCAACGCGGCGCGTGCGGCGATTCAATGTCGCACCGCGTCCTGCGCTTGCTTCTCGTCGTCATTGTTGCCGCCTGCGGCGCGGGCACTGAAGGGCCTGCGACTATTGGTGACAAAACTGATCCTTTTTCCTGTCTAGGTGATGATCCTAATACTCTTTCAAGTATTGATGATGAACTTAAGACTTTTTCAAGTATTGGCGATGAACCCAATACTTTTCTAAGAAGCAATGGCATCCAAAACAGCAATCCTCTAAAGGTATTCATCCTTGCTGGACAATCAAACATGGAAGGACAAGGCATAGTTGAGCCAGAACAGAAACATCTTCTTAAGAACGGCGGCAAGGGAACACTGAGATACATGGTTAGGGATGCAGCTGACAAATCAAAGTATCTCCATCTTGTTGATTCATCAGGGAACTGGTCAAGTAGAAGCGATGTATGGCTTGTAGAACTGACCGAATCCGGTCCGCTGACAGTCAAAGGCAGAGCGCTCATTGGACCGGAAACTCAATTCGGCCACATTGTTGGTAATTATTATGAAGGCAGTAATGTTCTCTTAATCAAAACTGCCTGGGGCGGGAAAAGCCTGTACAGTGATTTCAGACCGCCCAGTTCAAGTGGAGGAACTGGAGCCTATTATACACAGATGATTAAAAGGGTTCATGAAGTGCTTGATAATATAAAAAACTTCTATCCCGAGTATAATGGACAGGGATATGATATCGTCGGTTTCGGCTGGCACCAGGGATGGAACGACAGAATAAATGATGCTGCAGTTGCAGAATATCAGGAAAACTCTGTCAACCTGATAAATGATCTTCGGGATGAATTTAATGTACCGGAAATGCCATTTGTCCTGGCAACAACAGGAATGGGCGGCTGGTCAGAGGTCGGAGAGAGGGCCCTGGCTTTAATGAATGCTCAACTCGCAGTGCCCAATGACAGCAGACTGAAGGTGAATAAAAATGTCATAGCGGTTGACACACGGGATTTCTGGATAGATGAAGCTGATTCTCCGTCGGGCTTGGGTTATCACTGGAACAATAACGCAAAAACGTACTTCCTCATTGGCAACGGAATGGGCACGGCAATGACGGGAATGCTGCAGAGTGAACTCTATAAAGCGCTCAGTGCAATAAGCTCTCACATTAAAGGTTCAATCAAACTGAACGATAGCACTTTAAAACAACATAAAGATACAATCGATTCAGAAATAAAGTTGCTGGGTTCCAAAAGAGAATTAATTTCTGCAGCTTTCGATGCGGTAGAAAACTATGAAAATGTTCACGGCCCTCTCTTTATGAACAGTGATACGAAAGATGGGGTGCCGCACGATGCCGGAGCAAATATCCATACAGTTATAATTTCAATTATGCAGGGCATTGTTGATCATGTTTATACATCAAGAAACTTGTCAGAATACAAGAAATTATTGAATGATTTCTACTTTAAAAGCTCAAAATATTTCCCTGGAGAGGTCACCTCAATACCTGATCCGAATGTAATTCATACAGTGAAAATTAATGGCAGTTATCCCAAGACATTTGGACACTTGACAATCAGTGCTGATGTACCAGCCAGAAAACCAACCGGTACCTATCTTGTACCCGGAGATGTTGCAACAGTGACAGTTCCACAGTCAATGGTGGGAAAGGGCTATCAAATTAGAGTTGGCGCGCACGTTTATGATTTGTCAAATAAACCCAGCTTCAAACGGCTTGACAGGACGACCATCCTCTATGCCATCACGAGCGAAAAAACGGAAATAGCGAGTCCACTTGGCGGTGGAATTTATATTGAAGTTCCATATCTACAGGATGCAGGTATTGTTACTGTGACAATTCAAAATGCTGTCAGATCTCCATATTTCTCAATGAAAAGTTTTCACAAAACCTCTTCTGATGAATGGAAAAATACAGAGCGCACATTTGGAGCACCTTGGGCAGATTTTCAGACGGAAAAATTCATGATGCAGGTCCCCACGAGCTGGATCTACAATTATGGTGATCCGACAACAGTATTAAAACAATGGGATGAAGCTCTGGATGTGGTTTCAGATTTCATGGGTTTTCCTCATACAAGGGGAAGAGAAGTTCTATACCTACAGGCAGATGTTTATATCAGAGCAAAGGCCTATTCACCAGGTTATCCTCAGGTAAATGTTACCTATAATCCAAACAAAGCATATGATGGGAACAGTGATAATCCATTGCTCACTGGCCCTTTCATTGACTGGAGGTGGATGTCAACTGAATTCCATGAATTGGGACATGGGCACCTCTTCCAAAAATTTCCAGGCGAAACAGAATCAGCTGTAAACCTGCTGTATCCGGCAGTCTTAAATAGAAAACTTGGATTGGACATACAGGAAGCATTTTATAAATCACGTAGAAACGGTGCTGCTTTTAACACATTGGAAAATGCAGCTGTCAGCTGGATGATCACTGAGAACTTTAAAAATGGAAATCCAATGACAACTGAAGAGATGAAATATCAATATAGAGGCCATGCTAAATATGTTGAGGTCGCAAGACTTTTTGGATGGACTGTGCTTGATCGTTACTGGAGGTCATTTAACGAGTCCTATGAAAAGACAGTGTCTCCTCAAAATACCGATACACGCGTGAAAGGCGACTATGATAGATCAAATAATGGATTGATTTTAAGCATGTCTCGTGAAGCTGGAGTGGACCTGACGCCTTTGATCGACTTCTGGGGTGTGCATCCAAATAACAGGCAGGCCCTGAAGGGTGCTATTGCTGCAGCAAATTTGAAGCCTTCTGCAAAAATTTACCAGTTGCTTCTTGACTATAAAGCGAAGATTCCTGCAGATAAGCAGGAGTACAGGACCTTCGTTATGAACTGGTTTGAAGAACAGCCTGAAGCTGGAACATATGCAGCAGTATTGTTGGACACATGGAGCACAGCTTATTCTGGAACAATCAACAATAATGTTCAGAATATCATTGATCTCTATTTTCCAAACGGACGTCCATGATTTTAACCATGAAGGAAACTGCGTTAAACACCGGGGTGTTATAGAGGAACACCCTGGGGTTCAAGAGACAGATTGAATCTTATCGGAAGACCAGTTCTGTATCTTCCTTGACAAAACAACGCGATACCCACCAGCGGCGTGCGAAACCAGGAGCGCTGTGCGAGCGCCAGCTAGCTCAGGCTGCCGGCAACCGCCAACCACAACAGGGCGGGCGATTTGCTCAGCATCTGCATGTGGCCCAGGGCCAGCACCAAGTAGATTGCCCCGAACAGCATCGCCCCCAGGCTGTGGCTTGCGTTGAAGCCTGCCCGGGTGGTCAGCGAATCGATGGCGAAACGATCCACGTCGACGAGTTGTTCGTAGTGGACTGTCATGGCGCAAAGCCTTGGGCGAAAAAGTCGCGCATGTGTTGCACTTCGAACTTGAGCCGGCCGCGCGGTCCAGCGCTTGAGTTCAGCGGCTGACGAAGGCAGCCTGCTGGCCCGAAGCGTGTGCGCCCGGCACGGGCGCAGCGGCCGATCACGCGGCGTGTTCGTCCCGCACCGGGCCCGACGCGAACGCAGTGCGGCCGGCGTCGGCGCCGTGCGGTTCACACCGCACCAAACCCACCACAAGCGCGGCAAGCTCGGCTTCGTCGGGCGTCTCCTTCGCGAGCAGCGCCTGCGCGGTGCGATCCAGCAGATCCCGGTTCGTCGCAAGAATGTCGCTCGCGCATACAAAGCCGGCCTGCACGATGCGCTGCACCGCGCGATCAATGCGCTCCGCCGTCTGCGGGCTGGTCGATACGCTCATTGCGCCGGCGCCGGGAACGTCGAGCAGGCGCGGCGCGCCTTCGCTGCAGCTGACGTGACCCAGGCCTTCGTCCATGCCGTACCGCGTGACCATGTCGTGCGCAATGGCGGTGGCGCGCGCGATGTCGTCGGCGGCGTCGGTGGAGATTTCCCCGAACACCAGTTGTTCCGCGGCGCGCCCGCCGAGCAGCACCGCAATCTTGTTCTCGAGTTCGCCGCGCTGCACGATGTAGCGGTCTTCACTCGGCCGCGACAGCGTGTAGCCGAGTGCGCCGATGCCGTGCGGAATGATCGACACCTTGTGCACTGCGTCGCGGCCCGGCAACGCCATCGCCGTCTGCGCATGGCCCATTTCATGGAACGCCACCACCGCGCGGTCGCGCGCACTCAAGACCCGCGTCTTCTTCTCGACCCCGGCGAGCACGCGTTCGATCGCCTGCGTGAAGTCGGCGAGCGTGACGGCGTCGGCCCTGCGCCTTGTTGCAGTGAGGGCCGCTTCGTTGACGACGTTGGCCAGGTCCGCGCCGGCCAGGCCGATGGTGAGGCCGGCGCTGCCGCCCGAGCTCATCTTGTACACGCTGTTTGCACGCGCCTGCGATCCGGTTCTGAGTTTGCTCAAGGCCGGGGGCAAGTACAGCGACGAGCAGATCGTCGACCTGCTGTTGACGACCTGTTTCGACGGCCTTTGCGGCCGGGCCAAGCTGCGCCTGGCCTGAGCCTGGAAACCGCAGTTGACCGTGAGCGGTCAGACCCGGTGCGATCCGCGCGCTGCAGCGACGTGCTCGGTTCACGGGGCGAAACGGCCAGCGCCCCGGTTCCCGAAATCTATGCTCTGACGAGCTGCGCCAGATCGCGCCGCGGGGTTGGCGGCGCGGCCGTGGCGCCATAGCCGACCCGGGCCAGCATCTGGATCGTGGTCTGCGCCGCATCGAAGCCAAGCAGACGCAGCAGCGCGTCGTACTGCGGCCGGACTTCGGCGAACTCCTGCAAGGCCTGCGACAGCGGGTGCATGTCCGCCCCGGCCGCGCACGCCAACAGATGCGCGCGCACATAGGCACGCCCGCTGTCGAGCTGGCTGCGCCGGCTGTTGCCGCGTGAGGCGATCCAGTGGTAGCCGCTGCCGGTTTCGTGCGGCAACCAGCGCTCCATGACGCGCGCGAAGTTCGAGTTGCCGCGAACCGGCACTTCAAAGCGGTCGAACACACCGATGCTGCTCATGAAACGCGGCAAGGCCGCCATGATCGAGATGCCGTCGCGGTGCTGTTCGATCTCGGTCGGCCCGATGCGCAGCAGATGCGCCGATTCGAGCCAGGTGCGCGCCGTGGTCACTTCCGCCTCGAACGATTCGCGCGTGATGCGGCGCACTTGATCGACCCGCGGCGCATCGAAGATCTCGCCGGCGAGCAGCCCGCGCTCGCGTGAAATCGCGCCGAGCTGTTGCCACAGTTCGGCCGGGACTTGACGGCTGTTGTCGTAGGCGCCTTTGTGGGTGTGGCGGCGCCGGATCTGCTCGAACAGCGGGTCACGCGGCGTCGCCGGGTCGGGCGTCAGCAGCAAGCGAGCCACGACGTGCCCGCCGGGCAACTCGTTCGCGCCCGGCTCGCCTTCGGGAAAGGGCTCCACCCGCACCCGGTGGCCGCGCTGCGCGGCCGCGATCACCGCCAGTTCGATGAACGCGCCGCAGCCGATCAGGATCTGGCGCCCGAACGGGTCGGTCTGCGGCAGCAGCCGGTCCTTGTCGCACACCAGCGTGATCTCGCCGTCGCGGCGCAGGTCGGCGAGCCACGGCTGGCGGTTGTGCGGGTTCGGCGCCAGCAGGCCGTGCGCCAGCATGAAGCGGCGCAAGTCGCCGTCCAAGGGCGGCGCCTGCCAGGCCTGAAGCGTGGCGGCCGGATAGTCGGAGGTGCAGCCCGGCAGAGCGAAGCCGGCGAGTACGACCCCGCCTCCGACAAGTGCAATCGCACGGCGGCGGTCTGGGCGATGGACAGGGCGGCTCGTCATGATCTTCTATCGGGGCAACGGTGGGCATTAATGTCGCGCCGAATCGGCCACCTGCCAACGCCCAGGGCTACATGCCTGCCATGCGAATCCGCATGCCGGAGTGAAACGCCTGCCGCCCGAGCCCGAGGCCAGCGCTGCGGCGCGCCGATCTGGACGCCGTTGCGCAGCTGCATTCAGCGCACGCCACGGCGCTCGCATTCGGCGCCGGTTCACGCGGTACAGAGATTGGGTACCGCCAGCTTCTCGAACAGGTGCGGCGACGCCACCGCGCTCGACGGATACGCGCCGAGCGTCTTCATGAATTCCGGGTGGGTAAACGCTTGCCGGAAGTGCGCGACCGATTCCCACAGCGCGTAGTTCAGGAACACACAACTGCCGGCGATGCCGCGGTGCAACTGGGTCGAGATGTAGCCGGGCTGGCGCTTCATCCAGTTGGCGTCGTTCTCCCAGGCTTTGAGCAGGGCGTCGATGTCTTTGGCGTCGACGCTGAAGACGTTGATCAGCACCACCGGCGCCTGCGCCTGGCCGAGTTGCTGCTGGATCGGAACGATGGGGTCGAGGGGTTTGAGCTGGAGCATGAGCTGCCTCACTGTGTTGGGAGCGGGTGGACGGGTGGCGCTTCAGGCTTGCGTGGCGCCGGCGTGAAGGATCATCTTGCCACGTGCTCGCCCGCTTTCGCCGAGGCGATGCGCCCGCACGGCATCGGCGAGCGCGAACCCCAGGCCGAGGAGCACGCGCAGCCGGCCCGCGTCGCCCGCAGGCGCCGGCTGCGGCTGTTGAATGTGTCGCATGCTCGGTTGGTTCTCTGGCACTTGGAGGCCGCAGGGCCGAGATGCACGGTTCCATGGGTCGAATAGACTGGCTCGATGAGTGACCTCTCGGCCCCCCACTCCACGACACTCTTTGTCGCGGTGGCGCGCACGCAGAGCTTGAGCCAGGCCAGCCGCAACCTTGGTCTTCCGGGTGCAACTCTGTCGCGCCGAGCCCCGGCGCTGCCGCCGCGCCTGCGTGGATGGCAGGTCTTGCGCCGCCGCACAATGCGCGCATGAACCGCATCGGCATCATCGGCGGCAGCGGCCTGTACGACCTGCCGGGCCTGGCCGACACGCAATGGATGAACGTCGACACGCCCTGGGGCGCGCCATCGGATGACATATTCGTCGGCATGCTGCACGGCGTGGCGCTGGCGTTCCTGCCGCGCCATGGGCGTGGGCATCGAATCCCGCCGTCGGAAGTGAATCACCGCGCCAACATCGCGGCGCTGAAGAGTCTCGGCGTGACCGATGTGGTGTCGGTCGGCGCAGTCGGCAGCCTGCGCGAAGACCTGCCGCCGGGAACGTTTGTCGTGGTCGACCAGTACATCGACCGCACGACGCGGCGCGAAGGTTCGTTCTTCGGCCACGGCCTTGTCGCCCATGTGTCGATGGCGCACCCGGTGTGTGCGCGCATCGGCGGCCATGTCGGGCGCACGCTCGCGCTGGCGGGCGTGCCGCATGCGATCGGCGGCACCTACGTCGCGATCGAAGGGCCACAGTTCTCGACGCTCGCCGAGTCGCGCCTGTACCGCGCGTGGAATGCCGACGTCATCGGCATGACGAATCTGCCCGAGGCCAGGCTCGCGCGCGAAGCCGAGCTGTGCTACGCGAGCATCGCGATGGTGACCGACTTCGACTGCTGGCACCCCGAGCACGATTCGGTCACGGTGAGCGCGGTCATCCGCGTCCTGCTCGACAACGCGAGCAAGGCACAGACTGTGGTCGCCGACCTGGCCGGCGCGCTCGCCGGCGACCCGCAGGCTGCCGCGTGCGCGTGCCGGCGCGCGCTCGATCACGCGCTGATCACCGCGCCGCAGGCGCGCGACCCCGTGATGCTCGCCAAGCTGCGCGGCATCGCCGGGCGTGTGCTGTGATGACCCTGCTGACGTTGCCGCAGCCGGTGGCGCCACAGGCGTCACAGGCGTCACAGGCGCTGCCGCAGCCGCAGGCGCCGCTGGCGTCGCTGGCTTCGCAGGCGCCGGTGGCGTCGCAGGTGCCGAGCGCAGGAGCGCGCCGCACATGCTGCTAAACGGCCGCGCGACCCGAACCATCTGGCCCGAGCCATCCGGCGCTGCGGTGTGCGTGATCGACCAACGCTTGCTGCCGCACCGCGTGGCGACGTTGCGAATCGCCAGCGCTGCCGAGGCGGCCGATGCGATTCAGAACATGACGGTGCGCGGTGCGCCGCTGATCGGCGCCACCGCCGCGTATGGGCTGGCGCTGCAGGCGCGCGCCGATGCCAGCGAGGGCGCGCTCGACGCTGCGGCCTTGTTGCTCAAAGCCGCGCGCCCGACCGCCGTCAATCTGGCGTGGGCCGTCGATCGTATGCTGCGCCGCCTGCACGCCCAGCCGCTCGCGCAGCGCAAGGCCACGGCCTGGGACTTCGCGGCCAGGCTCGCCGACGCCGACGCGGCGATCAATCAATCGATCGGGCGCCACGGCCTGGGCTTGTTGCGCGCACTGGCGCAGCGCAAGCGCGCCGGGTCCACGCTGAATCTGCTGACGCATTGCAATGCGGGCTGGCTCGCCACCGTCGACTGGGGTACGGCGCTGGCACCGATCTACCTCGCGCAGCGCGAAGGCCTTGCGCTGCACGTCTGGGTCGACGAAACGCGGCCGCGCAACCAGGGCGCCAGCCTGACCGCGTTCGAGCTCGGCAATGAGGGCGTGGCGCACACCGTGATCGCCGACAGCGCCGCCGGCCACCTGATGCAGCGCGGCGAGATCGATGCCGTGATCGTCGGCTGCGACCGCGTCACAGCGCGCGGCGACGTTGCGAACAAGATCGGCACCTACTTGAAAGCGCTCGCGGCGCACGACAATCGCGTGCCGTTCTACGTCGCGATGCCTTGCTCCACGCTCGACCGTTCGCTGCACGACGGACTTGCCGAGATCCCGATCGAGCAGCGCAGCGCGCGCGAGGTGACGCATATCACCGGCCGCAGCGGCGCCGGCGAGACGGTCGAAGTGCAGTTGGTTGCGGACGGCACGCGTGCCGCGAACCCGGCGTTCGACGTGACGCCGGCGCGACTCGTGAGCGCGCTGATCACCGAACATGGCGTCGTGCCGGCGACGCTGCAGGGCATCGCCACGCTGAAACACGATGACGACGAGCCCTGAACCCGAGCCCGAATTGCGCGAACGCCTGGTCGCCGCCGTGCAGCGGCTCGACGCTCTCGGCCTGAACCGCGGCAGCAGCGGCAACGTGAGCGCGCGCGGCGCGCTCGATCGAAGCGGTTTCTGGATCACGCCCACCGGCATGGGTGCCGAAGGACTGAGCGCCGCCGACCTGGCATGGGTGGCGCTCGACGACGGCGCGGTGTTGGGTGAATGGCAGCCGTCGAGCGAGTGGCCGTTTCACCGCGCGATCTACCGCGCGCGCGCTGATCTGCAGGCGGTCGTGCACGTGCATTCGGTGCACGCGACGGCGCTCGCTTGCCAACGCCGCGAACTGCCGGCGTTTCATTACATGGTTGCGGTCGCAGGCGGCGACAACGTGCCGTGCACGCCGTATCACCTGTTCGGCAGCGAAGAACTTTCGAGCGCCGTCGCCGCCGCGTTCGCCGATCGCAATGCGTGTTTGATGGCGAACCACGGGCTGATCGCCGCTGGCACCGATCTCGACCACGCGCTGAAGGTCGCGATCGAAGTCGAGGCCTTGTGCCAGAGCTATCTCGCAACGCTGAGTTCCGGCGCGCCGGTATTGCTGACGAAGCACGAGATGGCGCAGGTGATCGAGAAATTCAGGAGCTACGGCAAGGCACGCCGCAGGCGTTGATGGGGCGACCGGCTGCAACGACGATGAAGACCCCGACCCCGACCCCACGCCTTCGCGCCAAGCCCGTTCGGGCGGTCGAGGCCGTCACGAGTGCAGGCCGGCGCAACCGCCGCCATCAGCACCATGTCTATGTGGTCGAGCTTTCCGACCGGGTCTGGAACGAGCCCTCGTTTCGCAAGGCGAACCCCGAGGTCAGGTTCGACAAACCTTTCGTCTACGTCGGCATGACCGGGCTCGACCCCGACCTGCGCTTCGACCGCCACAAGGCCGGCGTGCAGGCGAACCGCTTCGTCTTCGAGTACGGCCTGCGCCTGCTGCCCGCGCTCTACGAGGTCTACAACCCGATGCCCTACGAGGCGGCGCGCGAGATGGAGGTTGAACTCGCGATCGGCTTGCGCGAGGCCGGGCATGGGGTCTGGCAGGCGTGAGCGCGTCGCCGTCCTTGTCTCGCCTGGCGCGGGCCCTGACCTCTGCCGCGCGCGCCGGGCTGCTGGCCTGTGCCCTGGGCGGCGCTCTCGATGTGCGAGTGGCGGCGGCGCAAACCTTGCAGGGCGCGGGCGGCGATCTGTCGGTGGCCGGGCCGTATGCGGTCGATGTGCTCGAGTTCCGCACCCTGGTCGACGAGCCGCGGCACCGGCCCGTCCCGATCAAGCTTCATCTGCCGCGCGCTGTGGCCCGGCATCCGGTGCTCGTGTTGTCGCACGGCGGCGGTGGGCATTGGGACGCGAACTTCGCGCAGGTCCGGCATCTGGCGAGCCACGGCTACGTCGTGCTGGCGCTCGAACATGTGGGCAGCAACACCGAGGTCATGCAGCGCTCGCTGCGCTATATGGCCAATCTGCAGGCGATGACGCGCGACGCGGCCGAGGTGCTCGGCCGGCCGAAAGACGTGTCGTTCGCGATCGACCAGGCCATGCGCTGGAACGCGCAGCATGAATCGTTGCGCGAGCGTTTCGACCTGGAGCATGTGGGCGTATTGGGGCACTCGTTCGGCGCCTACACCGCGCTCGTGGTAGCAGGTGCGCGCCCGGCGCTGGACTGGTTGCAGCCTCCGGTGGCGCCCGGCAGGGGCCTGGGCCCCGACCTGCGCGACGTGCGCATTCAGTGCGGCGTGGCGCTCTCGCCGCAAGGACCGGGCGAGCCGTTCTTCATCGAAGCGAGTTATGCATCGCTCAAGGTGCCGATGCTCGGCATCAGCGGCAGCCGCGACCAGCAACAGCAGGCCGAGCCCCAGAACCGCCGCCGAGGGTTCGAGTTGTGGCCCGCAGGTGGCAAGACCCTCATCTGGTTGAACAACGCCGACCACACCGCGTTCTCCGACAGCAGCGGGTCGGGGCGGCGCATGCTGCCTTCCCGGACGCGGGACGACGTGCAGCCGCTGGTGCGCGCCGCGACGTTGGCTTTTTTCAATGGCTGCCTGAAGAACGACCCGCAGAGCAAGGCGCAGCTCAGCGAGGCTGCGTTGCGGGGCTACCTGCGGGGCCGGGTCGATGCAGTCGAAGTAAGCTCGAGGTAGCGGCGCGTAGCATTGCGCGACTCGCTGCATGCCGCATCTCCTGGTGTCTCATTTCGTGACCTCGTCTGCTGCGGAGGATGCCTTGCCAGATGCTCCTGACCCGTTGACCACCTGGGCAGCGTTCGACACGGCGATCGGCCGTTGCGCCGTCGCCTGGGGCGACGCCGGCATCGTCGGCGCGCAGTTGCCCGAAGTCGATGCGAGCGCGCTGCGCGCACGCATGCAGCGGCGCTTTCCAGGCTCCGCCCAGGGGCATCCCGACGCCGCGGTCGCCGCAGTGATTGCGGCGATCCAGGCCATGCTGCGCGGCGAGGCGGCAGACGTGAGCCACGCCACGCTCGACTGGCGCGGCGTCCCCGAGTTTCAGCGCCGTGTCTTTGAGGCGGCGCTTGCAATCGCGCCCGGTTGCACGCTGACCTACGGCGAGATCGCAAACCGCCTGGGCCAACCCGGCGCGGCGCGCGCCGTGGGCCAGGCCCTGGGCAGGAACCCGTTTGCACCGATCGTGCCCTGCCACCGGGTGTTGGCCGCGGGGGGCCGCATCGGCGGCTTCTCGGCGCCCGGAGGCGCGAGCACCAAGCGCAGGATGCTGGCAATCGAGGGTGCACGCATCGGCGCCGAGCCCTCGCTGTTTTGAGCCCGGCTTGCGACTCCAGGGGCTGCTGAACGCGGCTCGGCGACGGTGTCGCGGGCTCAACCTGGAATCTCGGGCTCGACGAGTGTGGCGAGCTGTGCGAGGGACTCCTGCCAGCCGAGATAGCACAGCTCAAGGGGAATGACTTCCGGCAGGCCCGCTTGCACGATGGTGATCTCGGTGCCGCACGAAACCTTGGTCAATGCCACCGTCACCTGAATCTCACCGGGCAGGTTCGGGTCGTCGAACTTGTCCGTGTAGCGAAGCCGCTCGTGAGGCACAAGTTCAAGGTACTCGCCGCCGAAAGAGTGCTCGCTGCCCGTACTGAAATTCGTGAACGACATCCTGAACGTGCCACCGACCCTGGCATCCAGGTGGTGAACCTTGCAGGTGAAACCGTATGGAGCGATCCACTTTGCCATTGCGTCGGCATTCAGGAACGCCCGATAGACACGCTCAGCAGGCGCACGCAGCACGCGATGCAAACGAACGGTACCTGTGGGCATTGCCGATTCTCCTTTCGATGTGCCGGTCTGTGAAATGCGGCTCCATGATATTGGCGAGCCACGTTCTGTGCATCGCAGGGTTGGCCCTGTTCATCGCGCACCTTTGAGCAGCGGCAAGTAGTCAGGACTGTCCGAGATGCTGTTGTGGCCCGTGCCGGACACCACCTTGAAAAACGCAACTCCCGCGCGAAAGCGCTTGTATAGCGCCTCTGTGCTGGCGCGGGGAATGACTTCGTCGTGCTCGGCCGCGACCACGAGCGTCGGCACGGCGATGTGTTGCGCGTACCTCCACGATTCGAATTTGTCCAGCAGGAGCCAGCGCACCGGAAAGTATGGAAACTGCGTCGCGGCGAGTTCGAGGAGGCTGTCGTAGGGTGTGACGAGCACGAGGCGTGCGACGGGGCGCAGGCTCGCCAGGTAAACCGCGACTCCACTGCCCAGGCTGCGGCCGACGACGACGATGTTCCGATGCTCGGCGCGGACCTTGTCGAACAGGGCCAGCGCGTCAGCGAAGAGCGCGGCTTCGGAAGGTTTGCCCGAACTTCCGCCGTAACCGCGGTAGTGCAGCAAGTAGATGGCGTGGTCGGGAAACGCAGTTGAAAGGTCGGGAAGGCTCCCGGAGACATCTTCTGCATTGCCCCCGAAGTAGAGCAGGGCATCGGGCCCCCTGCGCTGCCGTACCGTGACGAGCACTTGACCCCCATCGGCAGGCAACGTGAGCGTGGCCGCACCACCCGCGAGCGATCGCGGTTGCGGGAAGTAGATCAGGCTTCGCTGGAACAGGAAGAGAGCACCGCACAGTCCGAGATAGACCAGCGCGACGATGGCTACAAGCGTGACGATGGTGCGTGGCATGGGGCCAAAGTTTGACATGAGCGGCAGCCGACTGCTGGCGAAGCCAGATGTCGGACGCCCCATCGATGGCTGGGTTAGCCCGCGTTCATTGCGTCCGCCCGGGGTGGAACGCGCCTGAGTACCTCGCGCATGAACTCCAGCCGAACCATCGGCAACTCCGGGGCCAGCGCCAGGACCGATTCCGCAATCTCACGCAGTGCCGACTCCAGACGCCCACGCCTTCCCTGGGACGCTTCCGCAAGATTTGGCGCGCCCACTTCCAGGAAGTATTTCCATAGCCGCTCTGTGTCGAACTCGAACTGCAGCAGCAGCGCCGGAGTGATCGAGACTCTTGCGAGGATCGATGTCAGGTCCGTCACCGCCGCATCGCCGGACCCTGGGTTGACAAGACCGGCTCTCTCGGCCGCAACCATGCTCTGCGAAATCGCACGCGCCTTTTCCCGGAGCAATTGATCGAAGTTCTGCGAGGTGCCACGTGAGGCGAGCAGCCCGTCGACCGCGGCTCCCACGAGGGGGCCTGATTGAGCGCCACCCGGTAGAAGGAGGGCGACGACAGTCTGGACCAGCGCTTTTGCGAATGCAGCCTCGTCCTTGTTCATGGAGGGTTCCTCACCAAACGTCCGCCTGCAAGACCGAGGTGCGCACGCTTGCAGTACGACGCCCAACCTGTGACATCGGCGGCAGACGCCGGCTCACCGGTGGCAATGCGCTCGATGCACGGGTTGGGCGCCATCGTCGAACTACGGATTGCGTGGGTACCAAATAAGTGACACGCCGAGGACGACCACCCACAACGGCAGCAGCGCGTTGTTGACATCGGCAATTCCCTGCACCGCGGGTGTGACGTTCCGAAACGCTCCGATCACGAAAAGAGCAGCGAACGCCACGCCGCACCAGCCCAGCCACTTTGGAAACCGCGGTTCATTGACGATCGATATGCCGGCAAGAAGGAAAAAGAAAGCAAGGCAGACCTCGCCCAAAAACTCTCCAATGTAGTTGCCGAGGTAGAGATTCAGGCCCAGAAACACCGCCGAAAGGCTGCTCTTTGCGTCAGCGCCAGACTGCGCATAGGCCTCCGCCAACGCCCAGTGGATACTTGGCCAGCGCATCAGGCCGAGACACATCGCGAACGCGCCGAGCATCGCGGCCGCAAGCGCGAGCGTCATGCGCGCGCGGCTCGACGGGCAAGCGAAAAAGGCACCGACAGCACCCGGTACCAGGAGCAATGGCAGAAATGCGTAGACCGCCCAGGCAGCTCGCATCACCGAGCCGCCAGCTCGCAGGCTCGGAAGAACTTGGGCGGCACTGCCGTCAAGAATGCCGGGGTAGTTGAAGTTCGCGGCGAGATAGCTGAAGACAGACACGAATGCCAGCCCGGCCACGATGAAGCTCAGGCCTGCGGCGATCACTATCGGACGTTGCTGCATCGACGTTTCCTTTGGGTGGGTGCTTCTTGTGAGGCCCGACGTTCGCTTCCAGCGGCTGCCGAAGAAAGTACGCTGAAACGAAGAGTTATGCCTGAGTCGGCGCGCATGGTGTGGGGTTCATGGCATCGGCAATTCGTGCGAAGTCGGCCTCTGGCACCTTGATGTAGCCGAACCTGAACGCCGCTCCCCAGTGTGTCTTGCTCTTTATGAATGAGAGATGCTCGACCAGCGGCTTGATCGGCGCGTCGACGCAAGCTGAGAACTCGACGTCGATGCGGAATGGCTTGAAGTCAGGGGACATCTCGACCTGGTAGACCTCGCCTGACCTGATTGTCCCGATCGCGGTGAACGCCTGAAGAGCAGGTCCATCCGGATAGGACTCGCGCGGTGAGTACATGGCCAACATGTCCCCGGCTTTGAGGCGCTGCACAGGTGCCTTCTTGCCATGGTTGAGTTGAACGAAGCCGCCTTTCACGCCAATCTGCACGTGTGAGCGAGAGACGACGCCGATCCAGTAGCTGCGCATGATGTGGTGAGGAAGGTGGTTTCTATGCGACCTGACGAGGCTGTAGAAAAACCATCCCGAGAGTCTGCCCCCGTGGCACGCGGATTGCAAGGCGAACGCATCGCAACCACCGATGCACCGCGTTGGCCCGCTACAAGACGATCGACACCCGCCCGCGCTTTCTGGCCCTGGACCTCGCGGCGCAGTTGCTGCCCGGAACATTCGAGCACGCCTTGAACCACCTGCTCGATCACGAGATCGATCTCAGTGGCTTCGACGCGCGCTTCAACAACGACGACACCGGCGCGAGTGCGTATCCGCCGGGCATGTTGCTCAAGGGCGTGCTGCTGGCGTACTCGCGTGGCATCGTCGCCAGCCGGGCCATTGAACGCGCGTGCCGCGAGCACGTCACCTTCATTGCCCTGAGCGGCGACTCCTGCCCGCACTTCACCACCATCGCCGCCTTCGTCTCGGGCCTGGGCGAGTTGATTGGCAAAGTGTTCCAGCAAGTGCTCCTGATCTGCGACGCGCAGGGTCTGATCGGGCGCGAGATGTTTGCCATCGATGGCGTCAATCTGCCCTGCAACGCCTCCAAGGAGCGCAGCGGCACGCGCGCCGAGTTCCAGCACCAGGCGCAGAAGATGCACGCCGCTGTGCAGCGCATGCTCGAACGCCACCGGCAGGCCGATGTGGATGATGCGCAGCCTTGCCTGCGAGCCGGGCAAACCCGGCGCATCGAGCAGTTGCATCGCGAAGCCCGGCGCATCCGTGAGTGGCTGGCCGAGCATCCCGAGGATCGCCAGGGCTCACGCGGTGCGCTGCGCAAGAGCAACCGGACCGACAACGACTCGGCCAAGATGGCCGCGAGCAAGGGCGTGATTTCCAAGGCTACACCGGTGTGGCCGCGATGGACGCCAAGCACCAGGTGATCGTTCAGGTGCAAGCCCACGGCACGGAGGAGCGGACCCTGGCATCCCGTTGAACCCGAGCGGGTGGGGTATCGCCAGCGGCGAGCCCGCAACCAGCCATGGGTACTGCAGCGATGAGCCGCCCACCGCGGACACGCATGGTGGGTGGTGTGGGGAGCGACGGCTGGCAGCCGTCGCCTGCCCGATTGGGCGTCTGCATCGAGGGAAGAGCCTCAGTTTGCAGAAGTGCTGCGGCGTTTGGGTACGCGGCCGCGAGGCTGCTTGGCAGCACGCTCCGGTTGCTCGGCGAGGCGGCCGGTGACGTACTTGTGAAGGACGCTTGCAATGAGCGTTTGGTAAGGAACACCTTCTTCAAGGGCTTTGACCTGAATGTCGCTCAGATCGCCGGACGACAGCCGGATATTGACGCGCCGATCTTTGATGGCAGTAGCCCGCGCGGCGGCTTTGAACTTTGCCAGTTCGCCCTTGGTCGCCACGGACTTCAGCTTGCCTTTCTCGTAGGCGCTCAGGATCTCAAGTTCGTAGTCGTCAACGTTCGGCATCTTCTTCACCCAGATTCAAGTAGTCACGAGTTGCCTTGCGGCTCGGGATGATTGTCTTGAGGAAGAAGTAGTCTTCCTCTTCGACGAACGGAACCAAGTACGCATAACTGTCATAAGCCACGACGAGCACTCGTTGTCTCGGGTACTTCGCCTGGTTGGGATGGGCCAGGACGTCCAGCAAGCCTTCGGCCTCGATTGCGACAACGATGCTCTCGAAGGAAACACCTCGGTCGGCCCTCAGCGCGTCGTTCTTCTCCGCGCTCCATCGAAAGGGCTTCATGTGTGGATGCTACATCACTGTGTGCCGTTTGTCATCACACCGTGCACAAGACGCTCAACGTTCAAATGGACCCACCGTGCCGAATGCCGCCAGATCGCCCATTGCAGTTCGCTTCCACTGCTGTAGTCATCGGGTTGTCCCTCTCAACGGGCAGGCCTCTTCGGCCAATTGTCGCGCCGATATGCGCCGCCCAAATCCGCGAGAAATGGATCTTCGCGCTCAACCCCATCTTCCTCGGCGGCGACCATGGACCACCCAGCGAGGCCCGCAACGCCATCCTGCCGGCACCAGATGCCGGGCTCATCGCCAAGGTCGACCTGTTCGTGGTCCAGTCCGACGGGCTCGCCTGTCGGTGCACCGAACATGTCCCCACACCGAACGCGCCGCACATCGTTCTCAAGCAGCTCGCGTTCGAGAAGCCGGTGCCGGCCACCCATCGCGTTGAAGTGACAATTCCAGAACCTCGCAACCTGCTCCAAGGAGAGACCCGTGTTCAAGGCTTTCGATCTCACCGGCCGCGGCGCGGTGATCACCGGCGGCAACGGCGGCATCGGCTACGGCATGGCGAGCGCGCTGCTGTCGGCGGGCGCATCGGTCGCGATCTGGGGCTCGAACCCGGGCAAGACCGAGCGCGCCGAGGCGGCATTGGCAGCAGCCTGCGGTGACGCGTCGCGGGTTCACGCTTTCGTCTGCGACGTCGGCGAAGAGTCGCAGGTTGACAGTACTTTCGCGGCGTCGGTCACCGCGCTCGGGCGCGTCGACGCGTGCTTCGCGAATGCCGGGGTCTCGAGCAAGGCCACGCCGCTGCTCGAGATGGGGCTGGAGGAGTTCCGCAGGGTGCAGCGCATCAACGTCGAAGGCGTGTTCCTGACGTTTCGCGCCGCGGCACGCCACATGGCCGAACACGGCCGGGGCGGCTCGATGGTGGCCACGGCCAGCACCGCGGCGCTTGAAGGCGCGGCGCGCAACAGCCACTATGGCGCGTCGAAGGGGGCGGTCACGTCCTTCGTGCGTGCGCTGGCCGTGGAGCTGGCGCGGCATCGCATCCGTGTGAATGCGATCCTGCCGGGCTGGATCGTGACCGACATGACCGAGCGCGCGGTCAACAGCCCGAAGTTCGCGCAAGCCGTGCTGCCCCGAATTCCGGCGCGCCGCTGGGGCGAGATCGGCGACTTCGGCGGCATCGCGGTCTACCTCGCGAGCGATGCGTCGGCGTACACGAGCGGCGAGCAGTTCGTGATCGACGGCGGCTACACGAAGTTCTGATTCATTACCGCCCCTGCCCGCCGACCTCCACCTTGCTCAGGCTGTCGTCCGAATTGCGATCGATGCGCTTGTTGTACGGGTCGACGCCGGCGAACATCGGGCGTTCCTTGACGACCAGCGTCACGCTCTGCTTGCCGCTCCTGATCGGCGTGCGCACGAACGCCAGCACCGAGGCGGCGCTGGCCTTGGCGTCGAGCGCGCGCGTGCCGTTGGCATACGTGTGCGACTGGCCGGTGATGGTCAGCATGGAGCGACGTCTTGAGGTTTGGCGCCGGGCCTCGCGCCCAGCTGCCGGCACACTGTAGCCGGGCGCCGATGCGGGTAAGCCTGAACCCTGAAGCGCCGCACTCAAATAGAATCGCGCGCAGAATTTGCGTCGGGGTCGATGGCCGCGTCTTCAGTCAAGGCAAGATTCGCAGCCGCACGCCGGCTGGCTCTTATGATTTCACTCAGGAGACAAAATGAAGCTCAAGCACAAACTGATTTTCGCCGGCGTGTTGGCCGCTTTCGGCTCGCTCGCCACCGCGCAGACGCTGGTCGGCGTGAGCTGGTCGAACTTCCAGGAAGAGCGCTGGAAAACCGATGAAGCGGCGATCAAGGGCCAGCTCGCCAAGATCGGCGGCGCTTACGTGAGTGCCGACGCCGGCGGCTCGCCCGAGAAACAACTCGCCGACATCGACGGCCTGATCGCCAAGGGTGCCAAGGCGCTGATCGTCCTGGCGATGGACAAGGACGCGATCGTGCCGGCGCTGGCCAAGGCCAAGGCGAAGAAGATCCCGGTGGTTGCCTATGACCGCTTGATCGAGCAGCCCGGCGTGTTCTACATCACCTTCGACAACAAGGAAGTCGGCCGCATGCAGGCGCGCGCCGTGCTGGCCGCCAAGCCGAAAGGCAACTACGTGATGATCAAGGGCTCGCCCACCGACCCGAACGCCGACTTCCTGCGCTCAGGGCAGCAGGAAGTGCTGGCCGACGCGATCAAACGAGGCGACATCAAGATCGTCGGCGAGGAGTACACCGACGGCTGGAAGCCCGAAGTCGCGCAGAAGAACATGGAGCAGATCCTGACCAAGAACGCGAACAAGGTCGACGCGGTGGTGGCCTCCAACGACGGCATGGCCGGCGGTGTCGTGGCGGCACTTTCGGCGCGCGGCCTGAAGGGCGTGCCGGTGTCGGGCCAGGACGGCGACCACGCCGCGCTGAACCGCGTCGCGCTCGGGACCCAGACCGTGTCGGTGTGGAAAGACGCACGCGACCTCGGCCGCGAAGCCGCGACCGCTGCGATCGCGATGGCCGCGGGCAAGAAGGTCGAAGGCTCGGTGACCTGGGCCGAAGGCGAGAAGAAGGTGCCGATGAACGCGATGTTTCTGAAGGCGGTTCCGGTGACGCAGGCGAATCTCGACAGCGTCATCAAGGCCGGCCATATTTCGAAGGATGCCGCGTGCAAGGGCGTCGACAAGGCCACCGGGCCTGCCGCCTGCAAGTAGGCGCGCGAATTGCGCATGGCGGCGTTTGCGGCCGGCGCGCTGGAGTCGCTGTGAATCCCGGAGCCGCATCATGCTGAACGCGTTGCAAATCAGTGCCCTCGATCTGCGGCTGTCGATCATGGCCGGCGTGCTGATCGTCCTGGCGCTGTTCTTCCATTCGCTCACGGGCACCTTCCTGACGCCCGAGAACCTGTACAACATCGCGCAACAGACGGCGGTGGTAGGGATTGTTGCGGCGGCGATTGCACTCATCATCGTGGCACGCCAGATCGACCTTTCGGTCGGCTCGGTGATGGGCGTGGTCGGTGTGCTGATCGCCTTCCTCATGTACAGCAAGGGTTGGCACTGGGTGCCGGCAGTCCTCGCCGGGCTCGCGGTGTCGCTCGTGATCGCGCTCTATCAGGGCTGGCTCACGTCGTACCTGGGTGTGCCCTCGTTCGTCGTCACGCTCGGCGGCCTGATGTCGTTTCGCGGTGCGGCCTTCCTCGTCGCCGACGGCAAGACGCAGCCGGTGAACGACCCGCTGTTCCTGCTGTTCGGCGGCGGCCTCGACGGCTCGCTCGGCCCCGGCCTGAGCTGGGCGCTGGGCCTTGCGCTGTCGGCGCTGATGGCTTGGAACACACTGTCGCGCCGGCGCAATGCGCAGGCCCACGGTTTCCCGCAGCGCCCGCTCTGGTTCGACGCCGGGCTCGCGCTGTTCTTCATCGCCGCGCTGCTCGGCTTCGTCGCCACGATGAACGCCTACGTGCTTGCCGACAAAGGCGCCGGCCAGGGCATACCGGTCCCGGTGCTGATCTGGGGCGTGGTGGTGATGGGCATGGCTTTCATCGTGAACCGCACGCGCTTCGGGCGCTACGTCTACGCCATCGGCGGCAACCCGGAGGCGGCGCTGCTGGTGGGCATCCCGGTGAAGAGCGTGATGCTCAGGCTGTTCCTGCTGCTTGCGGTGCTCGTCACCGTGGCCTCGGTGGTCTCGGTCTCGCGCCTGAACGCCGGCACCAATTCGCTGGGCCAGAACATGGAGCTGTACGTCATCGCCGCGGCGGTGATCGGCGGCGTGGCGCTGTCGGGCGGCAGCGGCACCGTGCTCGGCTCGGTGCTGGGTGCGCTGATGATCCAGTTCCTCGAATCCGGCCTGCTGCTGCTCGACGTGAGCATCGGCTATCGCATGGTCATCATCGGCCAGGTGCTGATCGTGGCCGTCGTCTTCGACGTTCTGTACCGCCGTGCCACCGGGGAGCGCATGACATGAAGGACCAGCCTGCGCGTTCAGTTCGGGCCGCAGTTCCAGCGCAGCGTCGGTCGCGATGCGCGCCGATCGGGGAGGCGTCATGACCCCGCTCATCGAATTGCGCGGCATTCACAAGGCCTTCGGCGGTGTGCGTGCGGTCGAGGACGTGAGCCTCACGGTCTTTCCGGGTGAGGTGGTGGCGCTGCTCGGCCACAACGGCGCTGGCAAATCCACGCTCATGAAGATGCTGGCCGGCGCCTACCCGATCGACAGCGGCGAGGTGCGCGTGGCGGGCAAGGTGGCAGCGATCCAGAGCCCGGCCGACGCGCAGAACCTGGGCATCGAGACGATCTACCAGACGCTCGCGCTGGCCGACAACCTCGACAGCGTGGCGAACCTGTTTCTTGGGCGCGAGATCGTGACGCGCTGGGGCACGCTGGACGACTACGCAATGGAAAGGGCCGCGCGCGACGTGTTCCACCGTCTCAACCCGAACTTCACGAACATTCGCGTGCCGGTGCGTTCGCTGTCGGGTGGCCAGCGCCAGGTGGTTGCGATCTCGCGCGCGCTGTACTTCAACGCCAGCGCGCTGATCATGGATGAACCCTGCGCCGCGCTCGGTCCGGAAGAAACCCGCATGGTGCACGAACTGGTGCGCAAGCTGAAGGCCGGCGGCGTCGGCATCTTCCTGATCTCGCACGACATGCCCGACGTGTTCGGGCTGTCGGATCGGCTGTCGGTGATGAAGAACGGCAAGACGGTGGGCACCTACCGCACCTCGGAAGTCACCGAGGACGAAGTGCTGGGCATGATCATCGCCGGCAAGAAGGTCACGCGCGTGCCGGAATGTTTCGAGCCGCAAAGCAGCACGGCCTGAGGACCGGTGCATGTCGAGCGTGGCGCTGCGCGGCAATGGGCCTGATCAGCGGCAGCTTTGTCGCGCTTGCCGCGGCGCAGGCGACGCTGCCTGCCGCGCCCCCGGCTGCGGCCCCGGTGCTGCCGCCGCTGCCGCATTTCGTTGAGGAGACCGACGTCGCCGGGCTGCAAAGCCGTTTCGAAGGCGAGGGCGAGTTCATGGTCGGCGCAGGCGTGGCGACGTTCGACTGCGACGCCGACGGTCTGCCCGATGTCTACGTCACCGGCGGTGTCAACAAGGCCAAGTTCTACCGCAACCGCAGCCGCCGCGGCGGGCCGATCAAGCTGGTCGAGGAGCGCTCAGGCCTGGAAGTGACGAACGCCATCGGCGCCTATCCGCTCGACATCGATGGCGACGGCAACCCCGACCTGGTGGTGCTGCGCGTCGGCGAAGTGCAGTTGTTCCGGGGTTTGGGGGGCTGCAAGTTCGAGCGCGCCAACGAGCGTTGGAAGCTGCACACCGGCAACGCCTGGCACACCGCCTTCGCCGCCACCTGGGAGCGCGGCCAGGCCATGCCGACGCTGGCCCTGGGCACCTATGTCGATCGCGCCAGGCCCGAGTTCCCGTGGGGCACCTGCACGCCAGGCAGCCTGTGGCGCCCTGACGCGTCAGGGCGTGCTTATGCGCCTGCGCTGCCGCTGCTGCCGGGCCACTGCGCGTTGTCGATGTTGTTCTCGGACTGGAACCGCAGCGGCGAGCCGGCGCTGCGCGTCAGCAACGACCGCGAGTACTACAAGGGCGGCCAGGAGCAGCTGTGGCAGGTCTCTCCCGGGCAGCCACCGCTGCAGTACACCGCGGCGCAGGGCTGGAAGCCACTGCAGATCTGGGGCATGGGCATCGCCAGCCACGACCTCGACGGCGACGGCCGGCCCGAGGTCTTTCTCAGCAGCATGTCCGACAACAAGCTGCAAAAACTCGAGGCCGGTGCCACCGGGCCGAGTTATGTCGACACCGCGTTCAAGCGCGGCGTCACCGCGCACCGGCCCTACGTCGGCGGCGACGTGCACCCGTCCACCGCCTGGCATGCGCAGTTCGAGGACGTGAACAACGACGGCCTGATCGACCTGTTCATCGTCAAGGGCAACGTCTCGACGATGCCCGACTTCGCCACGCTCGACCCGAACAACCTGTTGTTGCAGCAGGTTGACGGGCGCTTCGTCGAAGTCGGCCAGCAGGCGGGCGTGGCGAGCGTCCGGCGCGGGCGCGGCGGGATGCTGGTCGACCTGAACGCTGACGGCCTGCTCGACATGATCGTCGTCAACCGTTGGGACAAGGCCCAGTTGTGGCGCAACGTCGGCGCCGGCACGCCCGCGCAGCCTCGGGCGCTGGGCCACTGGCTGCAGTTGCGCCTGCGCCAGCCCGGGGGCAACCGCGACGCCATCGGCGCCTGGGTCGAGGTCGACCTGGGCGCGCGCATCGTGCGCAAGGAGCTCACTGTCGGCGGCGGCCATGCCAGCGGCCACTTGGGCTGGATCCACTTCGGCCTGGGCGCGGCCCAAAACGTGAAGCTGCGGGTGTTGTGGCCGCAGGGCGAATGGAGCGCTTGGTATTCGGTGGCCGCCGATGCGTTCTACGGCGTCGACCGGGAACGCGGTCTGATCGATGCCAAGGCGCCATGAAGACCTTGACCTTGCGCCGCCTGGGCGTGCACGCCGCGCTGCTGCTGTGCGTTGCCGTGTCCGCCTTGCCGGCCCCGACCAGAGCCCAACCCGCCACCGAGACTACGGTGCGACACGCCGGCGCCTACAGCGCCGACGTGGCCACCGAGTGGTTTGCGCTCGCGCTCCTGCTCACCCAGCAGACGCCGGGCTTCAGCCCACCGGTGGCAGCGCGCGCCTTCGCCTACCTCGGTCTGGCGCTCTACGAATCGGTGCTTCCGGGAATGCCCGAGCGCATCAGCCTGGCCGGGCAGCTCAACGAGCTGAGCTCGCTGCCCTGGGCCCAGCCGGACGAGGTGCTGCACTGGCCGACGGCGGCGAACGCGGCGCTGGCGACGATGCTGCGTTTGATGTTCCCGACGGCGACCGCGGAGAACAAGGCGCGCATTGACCTGCTCGAGCGGAATCTGCCGCTCAAGCTTGCGCAGGACTTCGACGCAGGTGCCATCACACCGGAAATCACGAACCGCTCCGAAAGCTTCGGCAAGCTGATGGCGATGGCCCTCATGACATGGGCGCGCACCGACGGTGGCCACGAGGCCTGGGGTCCGCTGCGGCGCGGCCGCGAGAACTATGTTCCGCCCAGCGGTGCGGGGCAGTGGTCAGCGACGCCGCCGTCCTTTGCCGCACCGCTGCTGCCGTACTGGGGCGGCAACCGTACGTTCGTGCTGCACAGCGCCGATGCCTGCCCGGCACCGCCGCCGCCTGCCTATTCCGAAGAGCCCGGCACGGCTTTCTACGAAGAAGGCCTGGAGGTCTACCGCATCGCCAACGCGGCGACGCAGGAACAGCGCCAGTTCGCCCTGTACTGGGCTGACGACGCCGGCAAGACGCCCACACCTGCCGGCCACTGGCTCTACATCGCCACCGACCTGTTGCAGGCGCGCAAGGCCACGTTGGCGCAGGCCGCGCAAACCTATGTGCTGCTCAACCTGGCGCTGGCCGATGCCTTCACCGCGCTGTGGAACACCAAGTACCAGTTCAACCTGCTGCGGCCGGTGACCTATGTGCAACTGGTGATCGAGAGCAACTGGGTGCCCACGCTGATGCACACGCCGCCGTTCCCGGAATACCCCTCAGGCCATTCGGGCGTGTCGAGCGCTGCGGCAGCGGTGCTTGGTGCGCGCTTTGGCGCCAGCACCGGATTCATCGACAACACGCACAACGACCGTGGCTGGGGCCCGCGCAGCTTCAAGAGCTTCCGGGCCGCGGCCGACGAAGCGGCGCTGTCACGCCTCTACGCCGGAATCCACTTTCGCAGTGGCGTGGAAGGCGGCAAGGTGCAGGGCCTGTGCGTGGCGCAAAAGGTGCTGGCGCTGAAGCTCGGGCGCTGATCTGAACGACTGCAGGCTGCTCGTGCCGGAAAAGCAAGCCCACCACGCCGGCGCTCATTCGACTTCGTGCAACTGCTCGGCCGCTGCGTCGTGGCGCAACGTCGTGCGCAGAACGCCCAGCAGGCGCGACATTTCGATCGGCTTGGTCAGGTAGTCATTGAAGCCCGCGGCCAGGCCTTGCTCGATGTCTCCGCTCATCGCGTTGGCGCTGATGGCGATCACGGGAATTGCGCGCGTGGAGTCGGCGGCACGCAGCCGCCGCAACACTTCAAAGCCGTCCATGCCAGGCAACTGGATGTCGAGCAAGATCAAATCGGGCTGCGCCGCGTGGGCCAACTCCAGGCCCACTTCCGGCAGCGGCGCAGTGATCAGCCGCACCCCCGGCTCGCGCCCGACCATCGCCTCCATCAACAACGTGTTGACCGGGTCGTCTTCGATATAGAGCACGGTGCACGCGCCATCGACGAGCGGTGCGGCGGCCGCGACCCGGGATGCACTGACCGGGTGCGCATTAGAAATCGGCTGCGGCTGGGCGCGCGCCAGGCGCACCCAGAACGTGCTGCCCTGGTCGACCACGCTGTGCAGGCCGATGCTGCCATGCATCAACTCCACCAGCCGTTTGCACAACACCAGCCCGATGCCTGCACCCTCGATCGCGCCGCTCTCGGCGCCGAGCCGTTCGAAAGCCCTGAACAGGCGTTGGCACTGCTCAGGGCTCAGCCCATGGCCGGTATCGCCGACGCTGATTCGCAGCGCATCGGCGTCGGTCTCACAGGTGACCTGCACGCTGCCGCCGGCGCGGTTGTACTTGATCGCGTTCGACAGCAGGTTGAGCAATACCTGCTTCAGGCGGGTGCGGTCGGCGACCACGAAATGCTCGCCGGTAACTTGCGCCGCTTCGGGCAAGCCGATCCCGCGCACCCGGGCCACCGGCTGCATCAGGCCCAGGCAGTCGTCGACCAGCGTCGACACCTGCACCGGCTCCAGGCTGACTTCCTGTTTGCCCGCCTCGATGCGGGCCAGGTCAAGCACGTCATTGATCAATTCAAGCAGGTGCTCGCCGGCGCGCAGGATTTCGCGCACATAGCCTTTCTGTCCTTCGGGCAGGCCCAAGCCGGGGTCGGACTCGAGCAATTGACCGAAGCCGAGAATCGCGTTCATCGGCGTGCGCAGTTCGTGGCTCATCGCGGACAGGAATTCCGATTTGCTGCGGTTCGCACGTTCGGCCTCGTCGCGTGCGCTGCGAAGTGCCGCTTCGGTGCGCTTGCTCGCGCTGATGTCGCGCCCGATCAAGACGAGGCGCTCGATCTGGCCCGCGGCGTCCAGGATCGCGTGCGAATCGACCGCCGCCCAATACGGCTGGCCGTCCTTCCTGTAATGGGTGAGTTCTCCGGAAGCCCTGGTTTCGCGCAGCAGTTTGGCGTTGAGCCGCGCCACTTCGGCGAGATCGGTTTCGGGCCCACGCAGCACGTCGCCGGCGGTGCGACCCGTGACCTCGGGCAGGCCGTACCCGGTGAGTCGGGTGAAGCCCTCGTTCGTCCACTCGATCCGCCCCTTGGCGTCGGTGATGAGCACCGCGTTGTCGGTATGCGCCGCGACGAGGGCCAGCTTGCGCGCCTGGGCCTCGCTGGCTTTGAGCTTTTCCTGGGCTTCGAAATAGGCCGTGACATCGGTGAACGTCCGCACCATGCCGCCTGCCGGAAAATGGCGCGTCTTGACCTCCAGCATCCGGCCCGAAAGGGTCTTGCGGAAGTAGATCTCCGGAAAGGGCAGGTGCTCGCCACCGAGCCAGCGCGCGAGGTGGGCGCGGGCAGCCCCATCGACCAGGCTGAGGCCCTCGCCGTAATGGCCATGCTCGGACTGATAGTGGGCGATCTGATCCAGCGTCGGCCGCTGCGCCAGAAAGGACTCGGGCAGCTCGGTCAACTCCACCAGGCGGCGGTTGTGGACGCTGGTGCGGCCGTCGGCGGCGATGCTGAGAATGCCCTGCTCCATGCTGTCCAGCGTGAGTTCGAGGGCCTGCGTCTTGCGCGTCAGCTGTTCCGAAAGTTCCTGCAGCCGCTGCTGGCTGCGCAACAGGGTCTCGGTGCGCGCCGATTCGGCACTGCGCAGGGCCACGGTCTCGCGCAGGTTGCGATGGGCGCGCAGCCCGCTCAGCGCAATGAACGCCATGAACAGCAGCACCATGTCAGCCATCGCAATCTGGACGCTTTCACCAGACGCGAACAGGCGCACGCTCAGCGGCGCGAGTGTGAGCAAGGCAAAGGTCAGCGCTGCGGCCAGGTCAAACGCCGTGATCGTCAATGAACCGGCGGCAACGCCGGCAAGCACGAATGCCAGAAAGACCTGGTGCTGGAGGTCATGCGCCGCAAACAACACCACACCCGCGAGTCCCCAGACCAGGCCCGTGCCTGCCACGGCAAGCCGCAGCCACAACAGGCGCGCACTATCGTCACGCGCCTGATCTCGACGTCGCCGCTGCACGAACCAGACCAGCACCCGCGCGCCCAAAATCAAGCCGATGCAGGCAGACCAGCCCAGCAGCCGCTGCGTCGTCACCGCGCCCCACTGCACCGTCACCAGCAGCGCCGCGACAACAAGACTGCCGACCAAGGAAGGCAGCAGGTTCGCGTCGTACAAGCGAACTTGCTCGGCGCGCAGGGCCCCGGCGAACCGGGCACGGTCGTCTTGCAGCGTCGAGCTTGGGGTTGCGGTGTTCATGATTGGCTGACCAGCGCAGCGCATTCAGGTGCCGACGAAGCGGCAAGTGTGGGGTCGATTCTTGCGGGGAAAAGGCAAGGTGCAGAACGCCTCGCCCGGTGCATTTGCCAATTCCGGCCGACCCAGGCAGTCGCAAACGCTTGCGTCGCGGCGCAGGCACTCGTCACCGGCCTGGTGCCCGTAGCGCTCGTTGTTGCGCTTGACGTGGTCCACGTCGAGCATGACCGCGCCCGGGGCGCAGCGGTTGTGCGCCGCACGGCCCCACTCGGATTGCAGCCGCGCGTCGAAACGGCGCCGCTTGTGCAAGCCGGTCAGGCCGTCGATGGACAGCCACTGGCGCAGCAGGTCCGATCGCGCCTTCAGCGTCAGGTGCGTCTTGACGCGGGCGCGCACGAGGTTCGGATTGATGGGCCTGGAAAAAAAGTCCACCGCGCCGAGTTCGGAACTCAGCGCTTCTTCGGCAGCGTAGGTTTGGGCCGTGACAAAGATCCCCGGGATGTCCCGCGTGGCGGCGTCGGCCTTCATGCGCCGGCAAAAATCGTGGCCGTCGGTGCCGGGCATCACCGCGTCCGGCAGCACCCGGTGGGGTGACTCGCCGGCACATGCCGCAAGTGCCTGCTCGCCACCGGTGGCCATGAACACATCGTGGTCGGGCGCGAAGACGTGGTAGAGCGACCGCGGATTGGCGCGCTGGTCCGCGACCCGCGGCAGGCGCGGGCGGCGCGCCGGCGCGTCCGCAGCACCAGGGACCTGGCAGTTGTCGACGGGCGAGAAAGTGTTCATTCCGCTTGGCCCTGCAGCAGGGTACCGCCCAACGGAGTGCATTGTGCCCGAGCGCGCGCGAACTCGAGCGTGCCGATCGCTGCGTCCAGCATGCCATGCTGGCGCGCCGGCGCCGACAGCCTGCGTTGCAGGCCTACCAGAAGTACTTGCTGCGTTCCACCATGGCCCAGTCTCGAGTCAGGCCGATGTCCTTCAGCATGCGCTCGTCGAGGGCGTCCAGTTCACGGCGTTCGCCGCTGCGCCGTCGCCAAGACTTGACGCTGGCGAGCAGGCGCATGAACCACGTCGGTGGCGCGGAACCAAGACTGCGGCTGGCGGCGGCACGAAGCGGCCGGCACTGACTTGGCTTTCCAGCCTGCGCCCAGTGCACGGATGGCCGTGACGCTGGCCAGGCCGCATTCGCGCATGGTGGGGCCTGGGCACCGACAAGCAGGCGCTGGCGCGCTGCAAAGATGCTGCGATTCATGGCAATGCCTCGGCGCTCTCGGCGCACTGATGCGCTGGATCGCGCCGCGTGAGCCGAGCTGCGAGCCGACGCGCGGCGCGCTCGGCCTGTCCCATGGCCGACAGCCGCAGGTGGTTGGCGCCGCGCCAGAACTCCCCAATCGCTTCGCTGCGCAGCGCTTGTGCCTCGGCGTAGGCCCTGTCGCGCAGGCGGTTCATCTCGGTGATCGAGTGTGGAATGAGGGGGGTCATGGTGGATTCCTTCGTCAGCTGGGTTGACGTGAACTGTAGGAATTCGTGGCCATTTCGGAAACCGCGCTGCACGCTGCACGGTGTTGCACAATCTGCAAAGCCGGTGCACATTGCAGGCAATGAATCTTCAACTGAACGACGTTGCCGTGTTCGTGCGCATCGTCGAACTCGGCTCGCTGTCGAGCGTGGCGCGCGAACGCAACGTGCCGGTGAGTCAGATCACGCGAGCCTTGGCACGCCTGGAGAAGACCTGTCAGGCCAGGCTGCTCCACCGCAACACGCATGGACTGAGCCTCACCGACGAAGGCGACGACTTCGTGCTCCATGCGCGGCGCCTGCTCGACGCGACGGCGGATTTGCAGGGCACGCTCAGCGCTCGCGCGGGAGGCCCGAGCGGGTGGGTGCGGCTCAGCGTGAGCGCAGTCCTGGCCCAGGCCGTGATCGCGCCAAGCCTGCCGAGCCTGTATCAGCGCCACCCCGGGCTGCACGTCGACATCGCCGCCGATGACCGCATCGTCGACATGGCACGCGACGGGATCGACGTCGCGATTCGCAGCGGACCGCTCGCGAGCGAGAACCTGGTGGCCCGGCCGATCGGCGAGTTGACGCGCTCGCTGTACGCAGCACCTTCCTACGTGGAGCGCTTCGGCGTGCCCAAGAACAGGGAAGAACTGGCGCGCCATCGACTCCTGACGAATACGGCAAGCCCGTCGCTGAACCGGTGGGCCAGTCGCCGCGACGGTGCCGAGGTTCTGGCGCGGGGCCACACGCGCACCGACAACACGGCGGTGGTCGTCGCGCTCCTGCTCAACGGGGTCGGCATCGCGCGCATCGTCGATGTCGTGGCGTTGCCGCTGGTGAAGACCGGCGCACTGATCCCGATCCTCGCTGACGAGTTTGCCACCGCACCGGTGCCGATGTACGCCGTGATGTTGCAGGAGCGGCACCGACTGCCGAAAGTGCGTGCCTGTATCGAGCATTGGGCGGACTGGCTGTCGCGAACTCGCTGAGCGTGCGCGCTTGAAAAAACGCACCGGCAGGCGCGTCAGGCCGTTCCTGGAAACCGGCGCGCCGCCGCTGCCGACGCTCGGGCATCAGCCTTGCTGAGGCGCCTGATCCAGCAGCCGGCGTTCGAGCTGGCGCAGCGCCGACCTTCGATCATCGCCGCGAGCCGGGTTCTGGCTGGGCTGTGGGGATGTCACCATTGCCGGAAAGATAAATACTCAGCGGTGCGCCGCCCGGTGCGCGCGCAGCAGATCGATCACCGGGCTCTCGCGTCGAACCCGATCCAGGTGCTCGAAGGCCCGCCGGCAAGAAGCATCGGGTGTCGTCGCGAGGCAGGCCGCCGTGGTCGCCACCAGCACATACACGTTGAATCCGCGGTCGATCTCGCCGGTCGAAGTTTCGAGCAGGCGGGCGCCCTCGGTTCGAATGCGGTCGAGATCGCGCTTGCCCACCAGGAATAGAAATTCGACCTTGTCGCGAATTTCGGGCGGCGCGTTGCGCAGCGATTCGGCGACCCCGCCGGAGCGGACGAAGCGTTCAAGCACTGCGGCGCCGCCATTCGGGAGCATCGGCTTCGACAACGCGAACAGCGCCGAGAACCATTCGTTCCAGCTCTCGGCAGACGCATTGGAGCGCGCATCTCGAACGCGCTGCAAGCTCTGCTGATCCGCTGCGGACAAGGGCTCGTGCGCTGCGTCGGGGCTTCGCGTGGCAAGGGCGTCCGCGAATCGAAGTGCGCGCTGGATGTCACGAAACCTGTCGTAGTGATGGCCGCCTTGGACCGAGTATTGCGCCAGACCCGGTGGCGCGAAGCCGGAGAGCATCTCGAGCACCGGAACCGGGTCGCGCACGAGCTCGATCAACGTCCGGTCCCACCGGTCCAGAAACCGCGCCCGCGCGGCGCCGAATTCGAGCACCGGAAAGTAGTCGGAGTTGGCACGCCCGGTCTCCAGAAGCGGCGCGTATGCGGAGCGCGAAGCGACCCTGAACGCAAGCAGTTGCGCGCGCGTGCCGATGTCGAGATAGTCGAGCTCGGCGCGCATGTCGGGCCAGCCGAACAAGGCATCCGACGGCGCAGGCAGCTTGCCCGAGGCGGTTGCCACCAACACCACGTCCGTGTCGTTGGCCGCGTACAACACGTAATCGGAAAACACCGCGCCCACGCCGCTGATGATCGAGGCCGTCAGCGTCCGGTCGAACTCGTAGAGCTGAAACCACTGTACGAACAGCCCGCCAGGGGCGAGCGAACGTTGCGCGAGGCGATAGAACTCCGGCGTGAACAGCGACGCCACGCCGCTGACCCAGGGATTCGACGGCTCGGAGATCACGATGTCGTAGCGTTGCGGCGCACGGGCGAAAAATGCCCGCGCATCTTCGACGAAAGTGCGCGCACGCGGGTCGTTGTACGCGCGCGCGACGCGCGGCCCGAAGTTGCGTGCGGCCCGAATCATTTCGGCCTCGATCTCGATCACGTCGACTTGCTCGATCACCGGGGAGCCCAGCAGCACCTGGGTGGTGAGGCCCGAACCGTGGCCGATGATGGCGGCCCTGCGCGCGCCCGGCGCATAGGCAAGCGGGAGCGCGCCGAGGAAGGTCATCGTGATTTCGTCGCCTCCCACCGGGACAGCGCGGTCTCCCTGCGCGCGCGCCATGTTGATCCCGGCGTCGGGCTTGCCGTTCGTCGCAATCGTCATGGTTCCATCGCGAAAGGTGACCAGGTCGACGCTGGCCGTGCGCCCGTCAGCGTGGAATACGACCTTCGAGGTATCGGCGATGTGCGCGCTACCATTGCGGAACACGCCCGAGGCCATCCGGGTGACGTCGAGCCGGAACGCGAAGAGCGTGGCCAGCACCGCGACGCTCGCCACGCTCGCGAGCGCCAGTGTCAGGCGTGCGCCGGGCAGCTCCCGACGCCGCAACAGAACGGCCGCGAGCGCGATGCCGAGCGCGATGTCGACGCTGGCCCCGATGACCAGCATGTTCTTGAGCCCGACGAGCGGCATCAGCACCAGAGCGCCGAGCGCAATGCCGGCGATGCTGCCCAGCGTGTTCCAGCCGTACACGGCGCCGATTTCACTCTCGCCGCGGCCGCGCGAATACAGAACGAACGTGAGCAGCGGCAACGTCATGCCGGCAAAGAACGAGGCAGGCACCATGATCGAGGCGGAGATCAGATAGCCAACGACGTTGTAGCCGACATAACCCAGCTCGGTACGCGGCAGCCGCGCCATCGCCTCGTGCATCGCGTCGAACGCGAGGTGGTAGGCCGGCAGCGAGGCGAGAGCGGCAATGCCCATCAGGATCTGGACGCGGGCGAGCACCACGAGCGGAGACTTGAAGCGTTCGATGCGGCCGCGGATCCAGAGCCCGCCGAGGGCGATCCCCAGGATGAAGGCGGAGAGCATCGTCTCGAACGCGTGGGTCGATGCCCCCTGCACCAGCGCCAACATGCGCAGCCAGGCGATTTCGTAGAGGAACGACGCGACCGCCGTCAGGAACGCAAAGGCGAGCAGCGAGCGACCTATGCCGGCGCCGCGCGCCGGACGCACGATTGCCGGCACCGTCCCGGCGCGTTGTCGCGCGACCCACAGCGCCGCAATCGCCACGACCAGATTGCCGGCACCGGCCGCCATCAGCGTCAGCTGCAGGCCGAAGGCTTCGATCAGCCAGAAGCCGGCAAGCAGCACGCCGATCACGGCGCCCGCGCTGTTGGTGAAATACAGCATCGCGAACACGCGGCCGCCCGCGCCCGCGCCGGCGCCGAGCCGCAGGACCGCGGCACTCATCAGCGGAAAGGTCATGCCGAGCAGGATCGACTGCGGAATGATCAGCGTCGCGGCGAGCAGCCATTGCAGCACCGGCGCCAGGCTCGAGCCTTGCATGCCGGGCAGCAGCGAAGCGTAGGCATAACTCGTGACGCCATCGAAAAACGGATGAAAGATGAACGCCGCGACGCCCAGCAACGCTTCGATAACCGCATAAGCGGCGAGCGGCGCGGTGAGGCTGCGGCAGTAGCGGCTCACCAACAAGGCGCCCAGCGCCATGCCGCCCATGAACAGCGAAAGCACCAGCACCTGCGCGTAGGCGGCGTGACCGAGAAAGAGCTGCAGATAGCGGGTCCACGTGGCTTCGTAAATCAGGCCGGTCAGGCCCGACAGTGCGAAGACAAGATAGAGTGCCCGGCGCGATGCCCGGCCGCCATCCGCAATTTGAATCGGCTTCATCGCGAGAGTGCTAGCGTCCACCCTCCCGCCCCATTTGCGCACTCGCCGAGGACGTTCGCTATCGTGTGCTGTCATTGCGCTCGGTCCGCGATCTGCGGCCGGCGGCCGCACACGCTGACCGCCTGGCAGGGCGTGGGGTCCTCGTTTTGCAAGGCGATGAACTCCTTGATGGCGGTAACCGGTTCCGGCACGCTGCGAAACATAGCATTGCGCAGGCGTTCGGTAGTGATGTCAAGGAAGAGCTGCTCGAACATGTTCAGCCAGGACGCCGAGGCGGGGGTGCAAAGCAGATGGAGTCAGTCGCACCTGCGTCATGGCCGAGTGTGCCAGCTTCACCAGCTTGTCAAGCGCTGACGCTGTCATGCAATGTACCGATACTCGGCAGGCAGCGGGTCGGATGCAGGGTTCAGTGCCAGGGGCGATAACATGCTCTCGCAAGCAAACCCACGCTCGGTTCCCCAGCCGCACGCACATTGACAAGGAGGCCGCATGCACATCAGGTCGAAGAACGGCGGTTTGATTCTCATCGTTCTGGGAGTGTTGTTCCTCTTGGCAAATTTCGGCTGGATACCGCGGCTCGGTCCGCTGTTTGCCCAGTGGTGGCCACTCATCCTTGTGATCGTCGGCGCCTTCATACTGATGCGGCGGTAGGCTTGTACCCGGCGCCGGGTCGATGTCAATTGCCGGCCCGCGCCAGGTTGCCAGGGTCTTCTCGCCCGCGTGCGGCGGATCGATGAATGGGCTCAGGCGTGAGTCAATCCTTTCACGCGCAGGCGGCACTGGAGTTCGTGCGCACGCATGGCGTCGTGTTGGCCACGGCCAAGGGCAGCGCGCCGCGTCTGATCGAGGCGATCACCGGCGAATCCATTTCCGGAAACTGGTGGACACATCCCAGGGCAGATTTCATCTACAACACGCTTGCCGAAGTCACTGATTCGGAAGATGTTCTCGTCTGTCGCCTGCTGCGAGGCAAGATCACGCTCGTTCATCGCCGGCTGTGGCCGGCGCTGGTACGCGTTGCCGACCAGTTCGAACCAGCGCGGCTCGCGCAGGTCCGCCAGGAGCACACCGCGACAGGTCGCCACGTCAACCGCGAGGTGGCATTTCCGATCTGGGTCCCTTCGGCAATTCAGGAGCAGGCAGCATTGCTGAGCGAAGATCAAGCGCTTGCAGCTCTTGGCCACGGCGTTGCCAGCGCTCGACTCGCAGCGAAGCCGGAGCCGCCTGACCGATGACGCCACACTCTTCGGTGCAGTGGGCTGCCTTCTGCACGCGCCACGGCTGGCTCGGGACCGGGAAGGCCCGGGGCAGATCTGGCGCGCCAAGGACGCGAACCGCTCCGACGACCAGAGGCGGCACGAGCCGGCATGACTTCGCTGGCATTGCTGCTCGCTGAGGTTCGCGCCTGCGCGCTCTGCGCCGAGCACTTGCCGCTCGGCCCGCGTCCGGTGGTGCAGCTGCATGCGTCGGCCCGGATCCTGATTGCGGGTCAGGCGCCCGGCAGAAAGGTGCATCAAACCGGTGTGCCTTTCAACGACCCCAGCGGCGACAGGCTGCGCGCCTGGATGGGTGTCTCGCGTGAGGTCTTCTACGACGCCAAGCGCGTTGCCATCGCTCCCATGGGCTTTTGTTTTCCGGGCACCGGCAGTTGCGGTGACCTTGCACCCCGGCCCGAATGCGCAGCCACCTGGCGCGCGCCGCTTCTGGCGCGCTTGAAGAGCCTGCAACTGACGTTGGTGATTGGTCAGTATGCACAGGCGTATCACCTGCCGGACGCGGGAAATTCAGTCACCGAAGTGGTTCAAGCCTGGCGCAAGTTCTGGCCCGATGCTGTGCCGCTGCCGCACCCGAGTCCGCGCAACAATCTGTGGCTCAAGCGCAATCCGTGGTTCGAGGAAGAACTGCTGCCGATCCTTCGCAAGCGGGTGGCAGAAGTGTTGGAACACAACGGCTGAGCGATCCATTGCACAGCGCAAGCGCGCCGTCCGGTTCCAGCAGTTCGGGTGGTCGCAAAATGTCTGCTTGCAAACTGTGAGGTGATCAATGATCCTGGTACTCGCAAGCGTCGTCGCCCAACAAGGGCAGTTCGCGCAGGCACTCTCGATGAGCCGGGAGCATGTCGCCCGCTCGAGGGCAGAACCCGGGTGTCTTGCGCACGCGGTACACGAAGATCTCGACCACCCGTTGCGCCTTGTGTTCGTAGAGCAGTGGGACAGCCAGGCGGCGCTGTCGGAGCACTTCAGGCTTGCGGCATCACGAGCGTTCGCCAAGACGCTTGCAGGCCTGGCCAGCGAGCCGCCGCAGATCGCCTTGTACGAGGCGACGCCAATCCAGCTGCGGGCCAATGGGTCGGCTTGATCCGCAGTGGCCGTGCTGCATCGAATCCAAACCGCGTTTGCTTCATGAACGGGTCGTGCGTGCGCTCCTTGGGCAACCAAGGCGGACGGCCAAGCTGTGTCGGCCACGACTACACTTCGCGGCGCCGCCGCCCGACGCGGCGCCGCCCCCTGCATGGATTCGAATTTGCGCACCGCCGCCGTCTGCCTCATTTTCCTCGCCGCATCCGGCCTCCAAGCCTGCTCGTCGCAACAGGCCTATGGTGTGGGGCAGGCTTGGCAACGAAACGAGTGCTACAAGATCAGCGACCCCCAGGAACGCAGCCGCTGCCTGGCGAGTGCGAGTACCTCGTACGACGACTACAAACGCCAGGCCGAGGCCGGCAACAAGGTTCCGTAGCTCTCCAGGGCGCTGCACGTGGCAAGCGATCTGCACTTCGTTGAATACGTCTGCGAGCAGGCGGGCCGCGCGCCTGCGTTGTCGCACAGGAAGATGTTTGGTGAGTACGCGCTCTACATGCAGGGCAAGGTTGTGGGGCTGGTCTGCGACAACCTGCTCTTTGTGAAGCCCACGCTTCAAGGCAAGGCAGTACTCGGTGCCACGACCGAACGGCCGCCGTACCCAGGAGCCAAGCCCTACTTCCACGTTGCAGAGGAACTCGAAGACCAGGAACTGATGCAGCGTCTGTTCCGGGTGACCGCGCTGGCACTGCCGCCGCCCAGGCCCAAGAGCACAAAGGCACCGACAAAGCCAGTGCGATCTCGATGACGCTGTTGTCGCCGATGACCGAAGCGGAGTTCAGTGCCTACCTTGAGGCAGCCATTCCGGAGTTCGCGCGCGACAAAGTCGCATCCGGGCAGTGGGCCGAAGCTGCTGCAGTCGAGTTGTCGCGCCAAGGCTACGCGGAGTTGCTCCCACAGGGCCTTTCGACGCCCGACAACCACCTCTACACGATTCGCGATGACGGCGCCGCAGTCGGCATGGTCTGGTTCGCGGCGCAGGAGCGCGCAGCCGAATCAATTGCCTACGTCTACGACGTGCTCATCGACGCCCAGCATCAACGCAAGGGCCATGCGACTCGCGCTTTCGCCGCACTGGAAGACGAGGTCACAAGACTCGGTCTGTGCGGGATTGCGCTGCACGTCTTCGCCCACAATGCAGGAGCGCTGGCGCTGTATCGGAGACTTGGCTTTCAGGCCACGAACATCAACATGTTCAAGCGCGTTCGGCAAGCGGGCGCAGGCCTGGCAGCGGGCTCTAGGAGCCCGGGCGTCAATCGCGTGGTTTGAAGTCGATTTCAAGCACCGGGGGAACGCGTCCGTCCAGATCGCGCGGCAGGATTTCCGTCTTGTCGATCGCGCGCAGCACGGCTTCGTCCCAGGCCTTCACGCCGCTGCTCTTGAGCAGTTTGCGCGCCACGATCGTGCCGTCGGGAGCGAGCCGAACCTCCAACGTCGCGAGCGGGTCGCCGCTGATCGAATCCGTGAACAGGATGTTGGGTTTGATGCGAGCCTTGATGCGGCCGGCATAGCCTGCCGATGGCCCGGAGCTTTGCGCTGCGGTGCCAGGCTTGGCGGCGTCCCCCGTCGCGCCAGCCTGGCCGAGCATGCGTTTCAGGTTGGCTTGGCGCTGCGCCTCCAGCAGTTCGGTCTCCTTCTCGGCTTGTTGCTTCGCGGCAAGTTCCTTCTTCTTGCGCTCGGCCTGAACGCGCGCCAACTCGCGCTTCTCGGCTTCGCGCTTCTCGGCTTCCTCGCGCCGCGCCCTTTCGATCGCGATCTGGGCATCGGGCAGCGCCTGTTGAACAGGTTGCGGTTGCGGCGCCGGCGGTTTGGTCTGCACAACCTCAGGCGGTGGAGGGGGTGGCGGCGCCGCGATCTGTGGCACGGCAGCCCACAGTTCGGCTTCCACCGAGTCGGGCACGCTCGAACGCCACGCCACGCCGAACGCGAGCGCTGCCACCAGCAATGCATGCGCGATCAGCGCCAGCAGCATTCCCGCGGCCGTGCCCGGCGGCGCGTGCGGCATGAAAGCATCGCGCGGCAGCGCGGCGGAGGTCACGTCTAGGTTCCGCTTTGTTTGACGGACAGTCCGACGCGCTGGATGCCAGCGCGCTGCAGGATGTCCATCACATTGACCACCGCTTCGTACTTGACCGCACGGTCGGCCGAAATGACCACCGGTGTATTGGCGTTGCCGGCCTGGGCGTCACGCACGCGTGTTGCCAGCGCCTGCAGGCTCACTGCCGCGGGCTCCTTGCCATCGATGCGCAGGCGCAGAGTCTCGTCGCTACCGACAGTGAGCTCGACCACGTGCTCGGGGCGCTGCTTGCTCTTGCCGACGCTGGGCAGGTCGACGATGCCGGTCGTGATGAGCGGCGCCGTCACCATGAAGATGATGAGCAGCACCAGCATCACGTCGATGAAGGGCACCATGTTGATCTCGCTGATGGTGCGGCGTCGCGCACCGCCACGCTGGCTGACCGCGGGCATGGCTAGATCCTGTGCCTGAAGAAGTCAGCCCGGCGCCGGGGCGAAATCGGGCACAAGCCGGGAACCAAGATGCCCCGTGGTGCCCGCACCCCCGGCGCCTTGCGGTGCCCGTATCTGCCCGGTTCGGCTTCGGCTTGAGCGCCTGGCTTGTTCACGCGCAGGTTCTCCTTCATTTTTCCGACGCCGCCGCGGGCACGCCCGCGTTGCGCTGCAATATGTTGGAGAACTCTTCGATGAACGATTCGAGCTGGATCGCGATGCGGTCGATGTCGCGGGCGAATCGGTTGTAGGCGATCACGGCGGGAATCGCCGCGAACAGGCCGATTGCGGTGGCAACGAGCGCCTCGGCGATGCCCGGCGCGACGGTGGCCAGTGTCACCTGCTGCATGTTCGACAGGCCGACGAACGCATGCATGATGCCCCATACCGTGCCGAACAGGCCGACATAGGGCGAGACCGAACCCACCGAGGCGAGGAACGACAGGTTCGACTCGATCGTGTCGAGTTCGCGCTGGAAGCTGGCGCGCATCGCACGCCGTGAGCCGTCGAGCAGCGCGCCGGAATCGGCAACGCGGCGTTCGCGCAGTTTCAGGAACTCGCGCATTCCGGTGGCGAAGATGCGCTCCATCGGCGCGCCGTCTTTGCGCCTGGCGGCTTCGGCGAACAATTCATTCAGGTTCTTGCCGGCCCAGAATTCGCGCTCGAACTCCTCGTTTGCCGCACGCACTTTGCGCAGCCCGAACAGTTTGCTGAAGATCACGGTCCAGCTCGCCAGCGAGGCGAGCATCAAACCGGCCATGACGAGCTGCACGACCAGGCTGGCGTGCAAGACAAGAGTGAAGATCGACAGGTTCTGGTTCATGCGGGTGCGTTGCAGCAAAGTGGCGGGCAGGGGCCGTGGTCTGAGCGACTCGCCTGCGGCGGGCGTGAGGCCGTTCGCGGATTCGCTCGTTCACCCGCCGATTCTGCGCCGCGCACGATTGTCAACGAGCCGTGGCGATTCTCAATTGTGCCTGCGCTGCAACGCTCAGGGCTGGGTGCGCTTGTAGACCTCGCCCCACTTCGGATGGCCGGCTTCAGACTTGCTCAGTGTGAATGACGGGTCGGCGAGCAGGGCCGCGCGGAACTGTGCTTCGCATTCGGCCATGCGTTTGCTCGTGCAGTATATGAAGGCGAGGTGTTTGTGTGCGGCGGCGCGGTCCTTGGGGGAGGCCAGGTTCAGATTCAGCGCATCAAAGAAATAGCGCTGTGCTTCCGTGTAGAGCGCGTCGTCATAGGCGCGCAAGCCCGCCAACAGAGCCTTCTCGGCGGGCCTGGCCAGCATCTCGACCAGCGAGGGCGGGGCCGGCATCAGCTGGGTGAACTGGGTACAGGCGGCAAGCGTGACGGCGCCGGCGAGCGCCAGCACCGTTGCGGCGACGTTGAAGGTCCGGCGCCGGCTCATGAACCGAACCTGTGCTTGACCCGCACGTCCTGCCCGGGGGTGATGACGACGCTCGTGTGGAACGGCGGGAAATCGGAATTGCGAATCGTGATCTGGTGCTTGCCTGCGTTCAGTTTCAGCTCGGTCAAGGGGGGCGCGGTCCCGGCGGGGTCGCCATCGACCTCGATCTGGCCCCAGGGGCTGACCGCAAGGCGCACGACACCGACGCCTTTGAGCGCCGGTTTGGCCTTGCGCGAGTCGGCTCCAGCGCTGCTGGACTCACGCGCTGGAATCTTGTCGGCGCTGCCCGCTTTGCCTGTGTCCGCCTTGGGTTTGAGGTTGCCGGCCGCGGCGGCGGTTGGATTGCCGACCGCGGCAGTGCGCGCGTCCGGCGTGACGGCTGCGGGCAGCGTGGCTGCGTTGGGTTGCGCAGGCTGCCCGGAATCGGCCTCGGCCGCTGCAGGGGCGGCGGCAGCTACGGTTACCGCCATTGCAGCCGGTGGGTCGATCTGCCGCGCGCTGAGTGTCGAAGCCGATTCGTGTGACGAATTCGCGAACAACAGGGTGACGCCGCCGAGCACCATGGCCGCAGCGGCGCCGCCGGCCCAAAGCAGCCAATTCCTGGGCACGGCGCGCGGCGCTGGTTCCGCCTCAGCGCCGGTGTCATTCTCTTCGAGCCACTGGCGCAATTCGCGCCCGAATGTGAGTGCCGAGCGATAGCGAAGCTGCGGATCCTTGAACATCGCATGCGCCGCGATCTGCGCCAGCGCGTGGGGCACCCGTGCGTTCACTTCGTTGGCTGGCGGCGGCTCGTGTTCGATCACCGACTTCGAAATTTCGGCAAGTGTCGAGCCGCGAAACGGCTTTTGGTCGGTCAGCAGTTCGTAGAGCACGACGCCCAACGAAAACACGTCGGCGCGGCGATCGACGGGCTCCTGACGTGCCTGTTCCGGGGCCATGTAGTAGGGCGACCCGGCGGAGATATCACCCATGCCGTCGTTGCGGTGCGCGACGTGAGCGATGCCGAAATCGAGCACGCGCGGCTGGGTTCTGCCCACCATGAAGATATTGGCCGGTTTCACGTCGCGGTGCACCACGCCTTTGCTGTGGGCATAGGCCAGCGCATCGGCGACGCGACGCACGATCAGCGCCGCCTGTACCGGTGTCGGATGCCATCCATCCTCGCGCAACTGGCGCAGGTCCCGGCCCTTGAGCAACTCCATCGCGATGTAAGCGCTGTTGTCGGCGGTACCGGCGTCGAACACGGTCACGATGTGCGGGTGGCTCAAGCCCGCGGCGGCGCGCGCCTCGTTCAGGAACAGCGCGTTGAACGATTCACGTTCTTCGGCGGAGAGCTCCAGGTTCAGTGTCTTGATCGCGATCAGGCGCGACAGCAATGGGTCGTGTGCGGCATAGACGGTGCCCAGACCACCTGCACCAATGCGGTACTTGAGCGCGTAGCGGCCGATGTGCCCGATCGTGGGCAGTTGCTCTTCCGTCTGCTCGTCGGAGTTCGTGGCAAAGGCGGTCGCGGGACTGTTCGGCAAGCCGGTCCCCGAATCGGCCCACAACGAGATGTTGGAGACGACAGCGGGTCGCTGCGATTCCGCCTCGGGCGGGTACGCGGCTGGAACGGTGGGGGCACCGAATTCGATCACCGCGCAACTTTAGTCGACCTCGCCCGGTGCACCGTGCGCAAAACCGCACGCTATGTGCCATACGTAACGATGCCAAGCAAGTCTTGACCCTGGCGCGACCGGGCAGCGGCACTTGCAGTGCGGCAATGCCACGCCGGGCGTAGCGTGGCTTCAGGTGTCTTGCCGCAACGCACGCTCGAGTCTTGCCACCGCGCTGTGCAACTGCGCCATCGAACTCGCGAACGACAGGCGCACGAAGCGCTGGGCGGCATTGCGCCCAAAGTCGCGGCCGGGGGTCAGTGCCACATGGGCGCGGCGCATCACGTCGAACACGAAGTCCCAACTGTTCGACGCGTGTGCCGAGCAATCTGCCCAGGCGTAAAACGCGCCGTCGGGGATCACCGGCACGTGCAGGCCCAGGCGCTCCAGCGCCGGGACGAAGTAGTCGCGGCGCTCGCGAAACTGGGCGCGGCGCCGCTCGTATTCGGCGATGGCGTCATCGTCGAAGCACGCCAGGGCTGCATGCTGCGCGAGCGCCGAGGCGCAGATGTAGAGGTTCTGCGCGAGCCGCTCCAGATGCGGCACGAGACTTTCGGGGGCGACGATCCAGCCCAGGCGCCAGCCGGTCATGCTGAAGTACTTGGAAAAGCTGTTGATCGAGATCACGTCTTCGCCGATTTCGAGCGCGCTGGCGCCATAGCGCGCCTCGTAGCTCAGGCCGAGATAGATCTCGTCGACGATGCCGAAGCCGCCGCGCTCGCGCACGAATTCGAAGATGCGGCGCATCTCCAGCGGGTCGATCGAGGTCCCGGTGGGATTGCTCGGGCAGGCCAGCAGCACACCGCGGGTGCGTGCATTCCAGGCCTGCTCGATGGCCGCGCGGCTCAGCTGAAAACGCTGCTCGCTGGTGGTGGGCAGCAGCACCGCGACGCCGTCAGCGGCAGCGACAAAGTGCCGGTTGCAGGGGTAGCTCGGGTCGGGCATCAGAACTTCGTCACCGCGCTCGATCAGCGCGAGGCAGGCCAACTGCAGTGCCGCCGACGCGCCCGCCGTGATCACGATGCGCCGCGCACTCACGTCGACGCCGAAACGCCTGGCGTACCACTGCGAAATGCGCTCGCGCAACTCGGGCAGGCCGGTGGCGTCGGTGTACTGGGTGCGGCCGTCGCGCAGCGCCTTTTCAGCGGCACGCTGCACTGGAGCGGGTGCGGTGAAGTCGGGTTCACCGATGTTCAGAAAGATCATCGGCGAGTCCGCACACTCCTGGCTGCGTGCGAGCTCGACGGCCTTCTTGGCGCACTCCATCACGTAGAAGGGCTCGATGTGAGCCATGCGCGCGGCGAGCTTCACGAGCGCACCAGGTTTGCCGTGCAAGTCCCTGATGCGCCGCTCAGCGCAGGCGCGTGCGCGCGGCCTGCACTTCGAGCGGCCGCAACGCGGCGGCGGCCTTGTCGAGCACGCCGTTGACGTACTTGTGGCCGTCGGTGCCGCCGAAGCTCTTCGCGAGTTCGACCGCCTCGTTGATCGCCACCTTGTAGGGAATGTCCAGGCAATGGCGCAATTCGTAGGTCCCGATCATCAGCACCGCGTGTTCCACCGGGGACAGCCGCGTCGCGACGCGATCCAGGTGATGCGCCAGCAATGCATCGATGTCGGCGGCCTGTTCGATGCAACCGCGCAACAGCGATTCGAAGTGCTCGATGTCGCACTTGGCGAAACCTTCCTGTTCGCGCATGTGGGCGTCAATGTCGCTGGCAGGTGTGGCGGCGACAAGCCATTCGTACAGGCCTTGCAGGGCGCTTTCGCGGGCCCGCCGCCGGGCCGACTTCGGCGCGCTGCGCTTGCGCGGGGCCGAGGCGGCGACAGGTTCGCGCTCGGGAGCGGCACCGGCCATCACTCGAGGTCTTCCATCAGGTTCGCCATTTCAACGGCAACACGCGCCGCGCTGCGCCCCTTTTCCTCGACCCGGGCCCAGGCCTGCGCCTCGTTCTCGACGGCAAGGATCGCGTTCGCAATCGGGATGCTGTATTCGAGCGCGACGTGCATCACGCCGGCGGCGCTTTGGTCGGCGACGAGTTCGAAGTGATAGGTCTCGCCCCGGATCACGCAGCCCAGTGCAATCAGGGCGTCGAACTCGTCGGTTTCGGCGAGCCTGGCCAGAGCGAGCGGCAATTCGAGTGCGCCGGGCACCATGACATGCCGAACATGCCGCTCTTGCACGCCAACAGCGTGCAATTCGTCCTTGCAGGCCTGCGCCAGTCTGTCCGTCAACGATCGATTGAAGCGTGCCTGCGCAATGCCGATGCGCAAATCGCGCCCGTTCAGTTTGACCTCATCTGTCTTGTCGGCGGTTTGCATCATGGTTCGCTTTGAGTGTCCGAATGGGGGCTGGGCTGGGCTGGGCTGACGCGGCGCTCAATCGTCAGCGGCGACGAAACCGGTGACTTCAAGCCCGTAGCCGGCCATGCTCGGCATGCGCCGCGGGCTGCCCATGAGTCTCATCTTTCCAATGCCGAGCTCGCGCAGGATCTGGGCGCCGATGCCGTAGGTGCGCAAGTCGAGCTGGGTTCGGCCTGCCAGCGGGGCGTTGTCGCCCGGCGGGTTGGGTTCGAGCAGGCTGGCAGCGGCCTCACCGATCTGGGTGCAATTGAGCAGTACCGCGGCGCCACGGTCAGCGGCGTGCAGTCGCTCGAGGGCCTTGTGCAGCGGCCAGGAATGGCCGCGCGGCTCGGTGTCGAGCAGGTCCATCACGCCCAGGGGTTCGTGCACGCGCACCAGCACTTCGTCCTCGCGCGACCAGCGCCCGCGCGTGAGCGCGAGGTGCATGCCGCCGTTGCGATCGTGGAACTCGGTACAGGCGAATTCGCCTTGGGGCGTGCGCAGGGTTCGATGCGCAATGCGTGCGATCAAAGATTCGTTGCGGCTGCGGTGCTCGATCAGGCTTGCGATGGTGCCGACCTTCAGGCCATGCCGATCCGCGAACTGCAGCAAATCGGGCAGCCGCGCCATGCTGCCGTCGTCGTTCATGATTTCGCAGATCACGGCGGCGGGGCTCAACCCGGCCATGGCCGCGAGGTCACAACCGGCCTCGGTGTGGCCGGCGCGCATCAAGACTCCGCCGTCTTGCGCCTGCAGCGGGAAGATGTGGCCGGGCTGCACCAGATCGCGCGGCTGCGCGTCGCGCGCCACTGCGGCTTGCACGGTGCGGGCGCGGTCCGACGCCGAAATACCGGTGGTCACGCCGCGCGCGGCTTCGATCGACACCGTGAATGCCGTGCCGTGGCGGGTGCCGTTGCGGCTCGTCATCGGCGCCAGGTGCAGCCGCTCGCAACGCTCGCGCGTCAGCGTCAGGCAGATCAGGCCGCGCCCGAAGCGCGCCATGAAGTTGATCGCGGCCGCGTTCACATGGTCAGCGGCAAGCACCAGGTCGCCCTCGTTCTCGCGGTCTTCTTCGTCGACCAGGATCACCATGCGACCCGCGCTGAGTTCATTCACGAGTTCCGGGACCGAGCAAAGGGACATGGGTTGAATTGTAGGCGGGCATGTGCGGCCCGCAGCAGGCAGGGGGCGTGGCGCAACTCAGTGCCGCTGGGGGGCCCAGCGCTGCGCGGCCCGGCGCTGTGCCGCTCAGCTCAGGCGCGGGGCGGCGCGCTGCTCAGCATGCGTTCGACGTAGCGCGCGATCAAGTCGATTTCCAGGTTGACGCGCTGGCCCAGGTGCAGCTCACCGAGTGTCGTGACACAGAGAGTGTGCGGAATCAGGTTGATTTCGAACTCGCAGCCTTGCGCCGAGTCGTCGATGCGGTTCAGCGTCAGGCTCACGCCGTTCACCGTGATCGAGCCTTTGACCGCGAGATAGCGTGCCAGCGACGCGCTGGCCTGGACCCGCAGCGTGCGCGACTCGCCGCTCGCGGCGAACCCGGTCACGACACCAATGCCGTCGACATGGCCGCTGACCAGATGGCCCCCCAGCCTGTCGTTCGCACGCAAGGACTTTTCCAAATTTACCGGGCCGGGAGCGGCCAGGCCGACGGTGATGGCCAGGCTTTGCGCCGAAACATCGACCCAGAACCGGCGCGCCGTCGCGTCGAGTTCGGTCACCGTCATGCAGGCGCCGTTGATCGCGATGCTGTCGCCTGCCACAACATCGTCGAGCCATCCCGGCGGCGCTTCGAGTTCGGCGCGCAAGCCGTAGGACAGGTTCGCGCCCAGCGCCTGCGCCTGCACGATGCGGCCCACGCCGCCGACGATTCCCGTGAACATCGGTCGATTGTCGCAGGGCGGGTCGGCCCGGCCGGGCATCGGCCGCGCGTTCGCCTGGTTCAGCCTCAGATCCACCTCAGACTGGCGCGGCGCCGCGGCGCGCGATGATTCTCAGGTCCTGGCCCAGGCGCAGCACGTCGACCAGGTGCAGTTCGGGACCGGCGTCGATGCGCTCGAGAGGCCCGAATGCGGCGAGCTCGCGGCCCTGGCCGAACAATCTTGGCGCCATGTAGATCAGGAATTCGTCGACCAGCTCCTCGCGCACGAAGGAGCCATTAAGCTTGTGGCCGGCTTCGATGTGCAGTTCGTTCACGCCGCGCTGCGCCAGATCGTCGAGCACTCGCGCGAGATCGACTTTGCCGCCTGCGCCCGGCATCAACTGAACTTCCGCGCCCACGGCACGCAGCGCATCGACGCGTTGCGCCTCGGGCTGCGCCGCATAGACCAGCGCCGTGCCCGGAGGTTGCAGGATGCGCGCCGCGAGCGGCATCTCCAGGCGCGAATCGACAATCACGCGCCGCGGCTGGAGTGCGGTTTCGACGTGGCGCACGTCCAGGCGTGGATCGTCGTCGAGCACCGTGCCGACGCCGGTCAGGACCGCGCCCGCACGTTTGCGGTAAGCGTGTCCATCACGGCGCGCGGCATCGCCGGTGATCCACTGGCTGGCGCCGTTCGGCAGAGCGGTTCGCCCGTCGAGCGTGACGGCGGTCTTCAGGCGCACCCAGGGGCGGCCGCGCAGCATGCGCGAGAAAAAGCCGATGTTGAGTTCGCGCGCGGCGTCGGCGAACTTCCCCGCCTCGACCTCGATTCCCGCCGCGCGCAGCCGGGCCTCGCCTGCGCCGCGAACCTGGCGGTTCGGGTCGTGTACCGCAAATTCGACGCGCGCGATGCCAGCGGCGATCAAAGCGTCGCAGCAGGGCGGCGTGCGTCCATGGTGCGAGCAAGGTTCGAGCGTCACGTGCACGGTCGCACCTGCAATCCGCTCGCCACGTGACAGCGCATCGCGCAGCGCCATGACTTCGGCGTGCGCCTGTCCGGCGGCCTGAGTGAAGCCGCGGCCGATGATCCGCCCGTCGGCGGCCGTGATGACGCAGCCCACACGCGGGTTCGGGTCGCTCAGGCCGATCGACTGCGCGGCCAGCTCGAGCGCTTCGAGCATGGGTTCGCGCGACGAATCGCGGGCGGCGGGGGCGACTGACATCGACAGTGCTTGCGGTTCAGGGTTGATGCGGTTCGGTTGCAAGGTCGGCAAAGACGCGATTCGTAGCGACCGACGCAGCTTGCGCCGGGCAGGCCTGCGTGCCGTTGATCACCAGAAAATTCTGATTTGTGAGCGAAGTGCCGACACCCACGTAGGTGTCGGGGTGCTCGAGATTGTTGTCGATCGCGCCGCTGGCGTCGAGATCGGCCGAGAAGCGACAGACGCGACGTTCGCCCGGCCTGAAGCCGAGCGTCCAACCCAGGGCGACGATGGCGCTGCGCCCGGTCCACGTGCCACCCGCGACGGCTGGTGTCACGACGCAGTGGTACGCGACATAGCGTTCGCCGGTCTCGACCCATTCGCCGACACCGAGCATCGCCGCGGTGGCGTCGATCGGCACCGCCTCGGTGCGGCTGACACCGGCGCTGCTCCGCCTCACCGTCTTGCGCGCTTCGCTGCGGCAGCCTGGTGCCGGGCCGCCGACTTGCATCGCGACCGCCATCGACAAGGCGAGCGGGACATCGTTGGCGGCGCCAGGGTCAGGCGGTGTCGCCGCGGTGAAGCGCACCGTGCCACTCAGCAGGTAGCCCTGCAGCGCGACGCAGGGCCCGAGCGCTGCGGCGCTCAAGCTCGCGGCCAACGGATTCAGGTCGACCGAAGTGCAGCGCGCCGTGACATCGCCGGTCAGGTTGTCGAGCAGCAGGACTTCGTTCGTGCCGGCAACCGGCTTGTAAGCGCTGCTGCCGTTGCCCAGGTCTTTCGCGTCGATCGGAATCCACGCCGATCGCGCCTGCACGCTGCGCACCGCCTTGGCCTGCGGGATCAGCTTCAGTGCGCCGGAGTACGCCGGGTCGTGACCGGTGATCATGGTGCTCAAGACCACCTGCTGGCGCGCGCCGCTTCTGTCGTCCCAGGCCACGCGCACGTTCGCGTTCTTCGCAGCCGGCGCGTCGGCGGCGTTGACTTCGCGCGTCAACATATACCCCGTGTTACGGCCACTTTGCGTGCCGGCATCGACGCTCAACGAGCCGCTGGTCAGGCTGGCATAGGCGTTCGCGCCGGCGCGCAGCGCGATTACGGAGAAGGTGCGCATCTTCTCCACTTCTTCCTGCGCGATGCGCAACGCTTCCGAGCGTTGCCGCGCCAGGTCCGAATTCAGGCGCAGCTGGGACTGGACCCGCAGCACGCACAACATTCCCAGAGAGAGCACGAGGAACGCAACCAGCCCTTCGAGCAAGGTCGTGCCGCGCTGCGCGCGCGACCCAAAGCGCGACAGGCTCCTGCTGGCCGAAACGGGCATTGCGCGCATCTAGAAATCCCGCCAACTGCCGCTGATGCGGGCGAACATGCCGCTGCGGCTGCGCAGCGCGCCGAGGATCGCCGGGTCGTAGACCAGATCCGGCGTGGCGTCGCCCTGGTATGAAGTCTCCGAGACGAGCGCACCGCGTACCAACGCGCCAGTCGCCACTGGCCCGTCCCAGCGCATTGCAGCTGCGTAGAGCATGCCGTGCAACGTGACGGCGCCACGCAGTCGGGCCGAGCCTTCGACGACGATGAGTGCCGGCTGCTCAGGCGTGCCGATCGTCGCCGGGCCTTCGACGTCGAGGTCGCCCGAGATCCGGATCAAGGCGTTCGATGCCGCAGCGGCCACGGCCTGTTGCAGCGCCAGCGCGCAGTTTCCCGAACAGGTCAGCGGCGAGACGACGGGCTGCTGCAGCCAGCTCGCACGGTCCAGACCAAAATAGGACGTGAACAATTGCGCCGGGCTGAGCGCGGCAAGGCTCGCATCGGAGGCCACGACCGAGGCGCTCGACGCCGCACCCGGCGCCGTGCCGATGCGAAGCGCCGGCGCTTGCACTTTGGCTCCTGCATGCAGCGCCACGGCGCCCGACCTCAGGTCAGCGTTGTGCACGCCCAGGGCCGCGCTGCCCACGTCAACCGCGCCGCGCAGCGTGAGCGCCGCCGCGGGCGCACTCGCCAGCCCCGGCAGCAACGCGAACGCCGCCTCGACGCGTGCCACGGCGTGCGTCGCGTCGGCCGAGCCTGGCGCACAAACTCCACCGTAACTCGAGCAGCCCCGCGACACAACGCGCACGACGCCGCTCTTCGCGCCAGGAAGAAACTCGATGCTGAACGCCGGGGCCGGGACGGTCGAGGTGCTCAAGTCCGCGTCGCCGTCAGCCGGGCAGCTGCACTGCCAGCCCGCAGGGGTGTGGACACAGGCGGGCTGCAGGGCGGTGGCCACACCGCCGTTGCTCCAGGTGCGTGCGCTGAATCCCGCGCCGGCCGCGGCCACCCGCAAGAAGCGATCGCGAAACGAGACCGCGCCTGCGTCGGAGCCTGGCTTGCAGTCGCCGCCGATGCCGGTCACGTTGTTGAGCTGCGCCTGGGCCCATTCAAGGCCGGCTTCCGCCGCTTCAAAGGCCTGGGTCGAGCGGTACTGATTCGCCGAACTGCGTTGCTCGAACACCAGGTTCTGATTCGCATAGGCGGCCACGAGCAGCATCGCGAAGAACAGCGCCAGCGTCACGACCAGCGTGGCCACGCCGCGCTGTGGCGTTGGTGAACGGCAGGATTGCATCGCCGCCTCAGGCCGGGCAGGCGCCGTTGATGGCGTCGTTGCGCAGCCGAACGCTGCTGTTCAAGCTGCGCTGCACAGCCGGGTCGGCGCTGGAGCGTGCGGTGATCGACACGCTGAGGCTTCGCACCTGCTGTCGCGGTGGGCAATTGGCGTCGGCTGCGTTGCACGGCACCGCGCAGTGCAGCGCGAGGTCGATCTCCTGAATCGTCGGTGTCACGCGGAATTCGGAGATGAGCGCGGTGTTGACGTCGGTAAGCGCCTGCCAGTTGGCGCTGCCCAACTGCATCTGAATCACACCGCCGCGCAGCCGGAATCCGAACTGTTCGTTCGAATCGAGGCTCTGGTTTTCCGTGCTGTCGCGTGAAAAGGCGAAGCTCACTGCGTCCGACGCGGCGGCACTCGGAGCAAGCGCCGCGTAGGGGTTCGCGATGCCGGGCGTTGCGGAAGGGAGCTGCACCGCCTGCACCGCGCCGTCCCAGAAACCGGCGCGGCGCAGGTCGCGGGTGATGATGTCGGAGGCGGTGCGCAAATCCTGCAGCAGGCGGCTCTCCAGCATCAAGGCCCGGTTCTCGCGCAGGTTCCCGGCCATCAGCGTGATCCCGGTGGCGATGATGAACAGGCCGAGCGCCAGACCGACGAGCAACTCGACCATCGAGGCTCCTAGGAGCCTGTCGGGCTTTGGGTCGTGCCCGCGTTGGGTCTGCTTTGGGGCGCAGGCTAGGCGCAAAGCGCAGCCGTGCCGGGCGGCACGGCGAGCATTTGCAACGACGCATGCGCCCCAAAGCA
>Ga0315290_10000054_pt1 | contig 61999 bp, 47 predicted proteins | sample YL17G12_0_MG_FD_203627 | JGI IMG/M metagenome (GOLD analysis project Ga0315290, IMG submission 203627) | Sediment microbial communities from Yellowstone Lake, YNP, Wyoming, USA - YL17G12_0 | ecosystem: Environmental > Aquatic > Freshwater > Lake > Sediment | place: USA: Wyoming | collected... | reverse complement strand
GATGCCCCCCCTTTGATCCTCAGCCGATTTGATCCTCAGCGGATTTGATCCAAGAAGACCCCTCCTAAAGAGTGGCATAACCATACTTCCAATTCCCCCATTTCGGGGCATTTTGGCAGATTCTTTGCGAACTGCCCTTGACTGGCAGGAGAAAGTTATTGACAAGCCGCACGGGGGCGCCCAAGAATTAACAGATTGTGTTGAGGGGCGAGAGGCGCCCTTCCGATGAATGGGCGGGGGGCAATGACTCACACCCAGGAAGCAGAATCAAACGGCCGTTGGCGATGGCAGCGGCTTTCTTTTTGCGCGTCGGTTGCAGACATCCTGTGACCAGATCCGCAGTGTTTTGAGCCGAGCGAATGGGCTAACGTCCGGTTCTAATTCCCGGAGGGACGGACATGAGTCTGCCTGATTGGAGCGAGTTGGTCAAGAAGGATTTTCCAGAAATGGGGCCCGTCACACAGAAAACGCTCCTTGCAATCGCGAAGCATCGCCATCGTTGTCGCGGGGGTATGCGCATCTTCACTGGCCGGATTTGGCAAGATGAAGAGTTCGAGAAGCGCCGCCGCAGGGTACTGAGTACACCCCTTCCTTGATTTTCAAGGTCTGGCGACGTATTGCCCGAAGAGTCCTTTATTCTTCACTAAGTTTAGTCTGTGCCGTAGACCCACTGCCATATGGCCAGCGACCATAGTGTCACTTCAGTCGATGCTGCCTCACATGCATCATCCATGCAAGAACTCTGGCGAGCCATTGTTGAGGTACACAACGAGGCAAAAGGGCTGTTTCTTTTGGCGGAGGAGCTGGAGCAGGAGGACTTCCGGGATTTCATTCAGCCCTTTAATGAACTCCGACATGCATACGAACATGTGATTCGTGCCAAGGCGAATGAACTCGGCATGGATGGTAGTTCGCCTGATCCAGACTATCAGCGAAGGAGTCTCAATAAGACTTTAGGACACGAGTATCGCGCTTTCTTCGATTGCGCTGATTGGCTCTCAGTGATCCTCAGGGAACGCATCCAAGAGATCCTGCTCCCGTATAGCGCGGATTGCATTACGACGGCCCTTCCAGACTATTACGCGAAGTTCCAGCCGCGCATCCTCGTGATTACTAAAGCGATCGCCAAAGTGCGAGGCGACAAGGACATCTCAAAGGGGCGAGCTGATTTAGGTGGAGAGGTGCGCGAAAGCACAACTTTGCTTCATGAGGTGCGCGAATACAAGAAGACACTCAACGAACTGCAGGAGATCCACGAACAGATTGTGGCATCTATTCCAGCTCTTCAAGAATGCAGAGCCCGGTTGCGGCGAGAATTTCAAAAGAAGTGGGGCTGGCAGGTCATCGCCGGTGTCATCGGCGGTCTGGTCGTAGCGGCGGTTGCGTTCTTCTTCGGCCAGACATTCTCTCCCAAAAGTCCGACTGCCCCAAAGTCATCCGGTGCCATCCAAGAGCGGGCTAGGTAATCACGCTGCATGCCCGCTTCCTCTTCCGGCAGAGGCGTGACTACGCGTCGCCTACCACTTCCGGGTGGCGCGGGTCTCCAGCCAGACGGTCAGCAACACTAGGTTCAGACACTACCCCGGCCTCGGGTCGCGATTCCGCCAGTCGATGGCCGACATCGAGGCCAGGGCGAGCTCCAGGGCGTGGGTGCCGTCGCGGGCGTGGCCCTGGGCGGCCAGGGAGAGATACAACTGGTGGGCCAGGGCCAGCCCCGGCAGCGAAAGCCCCATGCGCTTCGCCTCGTCCAGGGCGATGCCCATGTCCTTGATGAAGTGCTCGACGAAGAAGCCCGGCTCGAAGCGATTGGCGATGATCCGCGGGCCGAGGTTGGAGAGGGTCCAGCTCGCCGCCGCCCCGGAGCTTATCGAGCGGATGGCGGTCTCGAGGTCCAGGCCCGACCGGTAGGCGTACAAGAGCGCCTCGCACAGGCCGACCATCTGGGTGGCGATGATCACCTGGTTGACCATCTTGGTGTGCTGGCCGGCGCCGGGGCCGCCCTGGTAGACGATCGTCTTGCCCATCGCCTCCCAGCAGGGGCGCAGGGCCTCGACCACGTCGGGATCGCCGCCGAGCATGATCGACAGCCGGGCCTCGCGGGCCCCGACGTCGCCGCCGGAGACCGGGGCGTCGACGGCGTGGACCCCGCGCGCGAGCGCGGCCCGGGCAATCTCCACCGCCAGCGACGGCTCGCTGGTGGTCATGTCGACGACGACGTTGCCGGGCCGGGAGCCGGCCAGCACGCCGCCGTCGCCGAGGATGACGCTGCGCACGTCGGCCGGGTAGCCGACGATGGTGAAGACCACGTCGGAGGCTTCGGCCACGGCCCGGGGACTCTCGGCCCAGCGGGCCCCCTGCTCCAGGAGCTTCTCGGCCTTGGCGCGGGTGCGATTGAACACCGTGGCGCGGAAGCCGGCGGCCAGCAGGTGGCCGCACATGCTGGCGCCCATCACGCCGGTGCCGATCCAGCCGATGCGCGTCCGGCCGGGCTCCACGTGGTCGATGCCCATGCGCGGCTAGCTCCAGCGGTGCTCGGGACGATTGAGGATCTCGCTTAGGAGGACTGCTTGGCGCACGGAGCCGGGTTTGCGCAACAGCGCGGCCAGGCCACGGGTGGCGGCCCCGGGCTGGGGCCTGGTGGGAGCCGCGGTCGCCTCGACGACGCTCGGCGTCCCCGGCACCCCCGCGGGAGCGGCGGCGAGCCGACCGAGCGGGTGCGTGAATGCCTCCCGGAGGTGCTGCTCCATTTTCTCGTCGGCCAGGGCGACGTCCCGGCCCAGCCCGGCGGTCTCCTGGACAATGTCGCCGGTGTCCAGGTAGCTGCGGACGTGCTCGGCCACGCGGGCCCCGCTGGGCGAGGCCAGCGGGTCAGCCGGCTGGGGAGGCCACGGTGTTTCCATCCCCGTCCCACCCGGGCGCAGCCCGGGCCGGCGGGGCGGGGACGCAGTCAGCGGCGTCGCCAGCGCGGCCGAAGGTCCCGGCGGCTGGGGGCCGGGTGCCGCGCCGGCTTCCTGCTGCCCCGCCCGACGCCGAGCCGTCTGCTGGAGAAACTCGCCGATCTCGTCGGCCAGCGGATCGCGGCGCGGTGGATTGCCTGGCGGCGGGCCGGGGCGCCCGCGACGGCCCACCTCCCGTCCCCGTTCCTGCCCCCGCGAGGCCAGTTGACCGAGAACCGTTATCAGCACGAACACGAGAAGGACGATGAGCTTGAGGATGCCCCCGACGTCTTGGGCAAGCAAGCAGGACAACGGGGCGTTCATGATGGGGTGGCTCCCCGGCCCACCTGGCCGGCGCCGGCAATGGCGTTGCGCATCTCGGTATCGGCCTGGACGTTCCGCAGCTTGTAGTAGTCGAGGATCCCCAACGATCCGGTCTGGAAGGCTTCGGCCATGGCCAGCGGCACCGCGGCCTGGGCCTCGACGAGCCTGGCGCGGTTTTCCTCGATGTAGGCGATGTTCTCCTGCTCCTGGGCCACGGCCATGGCGCGGCGCCCTTCGGCACTGGCCCGGGCCACCCGGGTGTCGGCCTCGGCCTGGTCGGCCTGGAGCCGGGCCCCGATGTTGTTGCCGACCTCGATGTCGGCGATGTCGATGGAGACGATCTCAAAGGCCGTCTGGGAATCGAGGCGGCGGGAGAGGACCTTCTTCGAGATCCGGTCGGGGTTGGCGAGCACCTCGCTGTGGGTCTCGGCCGAGCCGATGGCGCTGACGATTCCCTCCCCCACCCGGGCAATGATCGTCTCCTCCTTGGCCCCGCCGATGATCATGTTCAGGTTGGCCCGCACCGTCACCCGGGCCCGCACGCGCAGCTCGATCCCGTTCTTGGCCACCGCCGACAGGGCCTGCGCGCTGCCGCGCGGGGGGCAATCGATGACCTTGGGATAGACGCTGGTTTGCACCGCTTCGAGCACGTTCCGTCCGGCCAGATCGATCTTCGCCGCCTGCAAGAAATCGAGGTTGAGCCGGGCCTTGTCGGCGGCAATGATGGCCTTGATGACCAGCTCGACGTGCCCGCCCGAGAGGTAAAGCCCCTCCAAGCCCTTGCTCGCCGCGCCGGCTTGCTCTCCCAGTCCGGCCTGGACCGCCATGATCCTCGCCCGCACGATGACCTTGGGGTCCACCTTCCGGAAGGTCATGCCCAACAGATCGAGGATGCCGATCCCCGCGTGCGTCATGTACGACTGGATCCAGAAGCGAAAGTACCGCGTAATGACGACCAGAGCCGCCAGCGCGACCAAGAGCAGGAACGCCAGGCCGATCAGCAGAAAGACTTGAGTCGACTGCGCGACGGGAGGAAGCCAAGCCATGGAAAGGTCCCCTGTCCGGAAGGAGGTGGGGCGATTGAGCACACCCTAATTGAGCACACCCTATGCCTGTTTAACCGGCGACGGGGGTCCTGTCAAGCGGGTGAGGGGGGAGAGCGTTCGGTGGGGTCCCAATCGACGGGCCGAGCCAGGGGGTCCTCGTCGGTCTCGGAGAGGGGCTCGTCGGCCAGGCCCGCGACGACCAGCCGGCTCCCGCGAACTTGGGTCACGCGGACCCGCTGACCCACCTCCACGGACGCCCCTTCGCTGATCGCATCGTAGCTCTGCTGGTCGATGACGATGATACCCCCGGGGAGCATCTTGCTCTTGGCCTGCCCGACCCGGCCCACCAGCCCGTGGAGCATCCGGCGGGGGTCGTTCTCCGGCAGGACTTCGTCGCTGGTGGGCACGTCCAGGAGGATCCGCCGGCCCATCGGCGTTTTCGGCCAGACCTTCAGCGCGAGCACCACGGCCGCGGGGAGGCCGAGGAGCGCCCCGATCAGCACCCACAGCCCGGTGGTCGAATCGGCGCTGAAGCCGATGACCACCGCGCCGACGATCGAGAAGACGGACAACACCGCCAACAGCCCGCCGGAGGGAAGGAAGATGTCGCCGACGGCCAGGACCATGCCGACCAGCAGGAGGATCACGGCCCAAACCCAGGGTTCCACCATAGGGTACCTCGTCGTCTCGATCCGGGCTGTTAGGTCGGCCCGCCGGCGGCGCGGACGATGATCCAGTTGCCGCGGATCTCGACCACGTCGACGGTAGCGCCGGCCGGCACGAACCCCCCCTCCGTCACCACGTCGAAGAGGCTGTTGCCAAACATGGCCTTGCCGCCGGGAACCAGCGGGGTGGTCGTCGTCCCCTGCGCACCCACGAGGTTCTCGACGTGGGCAAGCACGGCGCTCAGGTCGATGGCCTCAGCCTCCTGGGGCGAAGGGGGGCGGAGCATGATCTGCCCCAGCAGCGGGGTCTGCGGCAGCCAGCGATTGAGCATGACCACCACTGCGATGGTCCCCACGATCGCCCCCCCGACCACCATCAGCGAGTTCTGGAACTCGGCAAGCTCGCTCGGGGTGCTGGGGATGACGAACGTCTGGCTGGCCAGGATGAGCGAGGCCAGGATCATCACTCCGCCGCCCAGCCCGAAGATGCCCAGCCCCGGCAGCACGAACAGCTCCACCAGCACGCAGGCCACGCCAGCGACGAACAGGAGCACTTCCAGCCAGCCGGCCGTGCCCCCGAGGAACTGGCCCCAGAAGAACAGCACGAAGCAGACCACGGCGATGAACCCCGGGACGCCGATGCCCGGGGCGTGCAGCTCGGCCCAGAGGGCCCCGAACCCGATGATCAACAGCAGGATGCGCAGCCCCCGCGAGGCCAGGGCATCGACCAGGACGTCCACCCAAGTCGGCTCGAGGGTGGCGGGCTCCCTTTCCAGGTCGAACTGGGCCTTCAAATCGCCGTAACCGCCGACCGTGCGCGTGCCTGGAACGTAGTCGGCGGCGTCCATCCCAAAGACCTCCAACGGCCTTCCCGGCGCCGTCACCGGCGCGCCCTTCAGCCACGCCTTGGCGTCCGGCTGCTCGTCCAGCTCCAACTGGGAGAAATAGGCCGGTCGGGCCTGGCCCGGCCTCGTGCAGCGGAACACCTCCAACCGACCGTCGATCATCGCGGCCGGGGCGGACCAGGGCCGGGACTTCTTGGCGGCAATCCCCTGGAGGGCGTCGGTGAGTTCCTTGAGGACCGGCGGGGCGAGCCGGGCGGCCTCGTCGCCCCCCCCCAGCACGGCCCCCCCGTGCATCACGATCTCGTCGCAGGCCAGCGCCATCAGGACGGCGTCGGCCCGCGCTTCCTTGGCAACGTAGGCCACGGTGTGAATCTCGTCGGGGTTGAGATCGTGGGCGAGGAAGTTGGCCATGGCGATGCTGTCGCCGGGCGAGCCGCCGGTGCCGTCGATGCGCACGAGCACGAAATTGACGTTGCGCCGCCGGATGGCGTCCAGGATCATCCGCCGCGTCTTCTCGGCCCGAGCCCCGTCGAGCGGTCCCTTGAACTCGACTTGCACGGCGCGCAGCCCGCTCTCGGGGACGAAAACGTCCAGGATCGAGTCGAGCGGCTCCAGGGCCCGGACCAGGTCCCGGCGGTCGGACGCCAGCGCGCTGACCACGCCCTTCTTCCGGCCCTTCTCGCCCGTGAGCGCCGCGGGCACGCCGGCCTTGAAAAGCACCTCCTTGTTCTTGAAGACGGTCCGCGATCGCTCCAGCTCCTTGAGCCCTTCGGGGGTCACCAACTGGGTGGCGCCGTCGTCGGTGGTCACCTCCAGCAGCTCCCGGTTCTTGTCGACGAGCGTCAGCGCCATCTCCACCAGCCCCGGCTTGCGCCGCGTCATGATGCCGCGATAGGTGGCGAGGACCTCCGGCGTGATGACCGGCTCGTCCACGCCGGCCGGACCAAGCTCTGCCTCCGGCGCCATGATGAGCTCGTCGCACGCCAGCGCCAACAGCACGGCGTGCCCCCGGATCGTCCGCGGGACGTACGCCACCGTGGTAGCGGTGCTCAGCGCGTCGCTCAGCAGCAGCTTGTCGGCCAGATCGTAGGCGTTGCCCAGGGTGGTGCCGGCGCCGAAATCGCCTTGGTTCTTGGGGACGACGAACTCAAAAATCAGGACCGCCCTGGCCCCCGCTTCCTCCGCCTCCTTCAGCGCCCGACGCACGGCCGGCCACAGTCGCTCCCGCGTCCGGCCGGTGATCGGCAGCACGACCTTGAACACGCGCCCCATGCGCTTGACCTGCGCGGGCTTGGGGTCGGCCGCGCGCGCCGGTGCGCCGGCGGCCTTGGCCTTGGCGCTGGGCGGTGTGCCGCCCGCGTCCTGGGCTGCGGCCGGGCCCGAGACCCCGCATGCCAGCACGCACCCCAACAACACCCCAGCCACCCCGGCCAGAAGGATGAGGGGCTTGGTCGCCGACAACGGGTAACTGCGCCGAACCATCGAGGCACCGCCAAGCCGAGGGGGTGAGGGACGCCCAGTGCGCACCTCTCACCGCCGTGTGCCACTGCTTGCCGCAAGGCAAGCAGTGCAAAGGACTTCGGACGAGCACTGCTCCTGCAAAGCCCCGCCGCCTTGTCATGGGCTGCCAGAGGCGGGTTGGATCATGCGGGCTAAGCAGATTGTCAGTACCGCCTTCTAGAATCGAATTATAAGGTCTCCAAACGGCATTCGTCAATTCGCCGCCGGCATTGCGCAGACCACCACCAGGGGGGGTGCCCGGGCTGCACGTGCCCTGAACCGGCCGAGCCCGCATTTCTCACCGGCCGGGGGAGCTGGCCACAGGGCGCTGTTGTAGGACGGGTTGGCAACCCGTCCTACGCCGGTGAGAAATGCGGGCTATCGGTCCAGGTACCTCTGGTACGCGGCGACCGCGAGCTGGTCGCAGCGCTCGTTCTCGGGGTGGCCGGAGTGGCCGCGGACGAGCGTGACGTGGACCTCGTGCTTCTGGAGCAGGGCGTCCAACTGGCGCCAAAGGTCTTCGTTCTTGATTTCGACCCAGCGGTCCCGCTCGCGACGGCGCCAGCCGTTGGCCTTCCACTTGGGGAGCCACTCGGCAAGGCCCTTGCCGACGTAGGCGCTGTCGGTCACCAGCTCGATGGTCACCGGGCGCTTCAGCGCCTCCAGGCCGCGGACCACGGCGACGAGCTCCATGCGGTTGTTGGTCGTCTCGCGCTCGGCGCCGAACCGCTCGAGGGTCTTTCCGGAGGCCTCGTGGCGGAGCAGGAAGGCCCAGCCGCCGGGGCCGGGATTGCCGCTGCACGCGCCGTCGGTGAACAGTTGAACTTCCGCTGTGGATTGGCTCCTGGATCGACCCATGCGTGGTACACCGTTACCTGCCGTCTTCACCGCGGGAGCGGCCTCCGGCGGAGAGGATCTCGGGTTGGTCGGGGGCGCGGTCGTGGGGGAGGTCGAGGCGGGCCTTGGCGAACTGCTCCAGGCCCAGCGCCATGGCCGAATCGAGCCGGGGCTTCTTCTCCAGGACCCACGGGAGGCGCACGCTAAACGCGCTGCCCGTCCCCAGCTCGCTCTCGACCGAGACCTCGCCCTCCAGCAGCCGGCACATCTCCTTGACGATCGACAGGCCCAGGCCGGTGCCGGGGTACTCGCGGGTCATGGGGTCGCCGTCGGGCAAGGCGGTGCGTCCCTGGCGGAACTTCTCGAAGATGACCTGCTGATCCTCCGTGGCGATCCCCACTCCCGTATCGACGACCCGCAATAGCAGCTCGCCCCGCTCGCTGCGATGGGCGGCGACCAGGATCCGGCCCCCTTCGGGGGTGAACTTGATGGCGTTGGACAGCAGGTTGTTGAGAATCTGCTGCACCCGGGCCTGGTCCTGGATCATGGGCGGCAGGTCGGTCCGGACGTCGGTTTCCAGGTCGATGTTTTTTTTCTCGGTGAGCGGCCGGGCCATGTCGCACTGGGCGGCGACGACCCGCTCGATCTGGAACTCGCTCAGCCGGATCTCCATCTTGCCGCTTTCCATCTTCGCCAGGTCCAGCACGTTGTTGATCATCTCCAGGAGCATGCGGCCCGACTTCTGGATGTTCTGCACGTAGCGCTTCTGCCGCTCGTCGAGCGAGTCGATCGAGCCCAAGACGTCGCTGAACCCGAGAATGCTGTTCAGCGGCGTGCGGAGCTCGTGGCTCATCGTGGCCAGGAAGTCGCTCTTGATGCGGTTCATCTCGTAGAGCTGCACGTTGAGCTGGGCCAGCTCGTCGACCTTGGCGTCCAGGTCGGTGTTGACGTGGCGGAGCTCGTCCTGGGCGGTCACCAGGTGGCGGAGCATGCGGTTGAAGGCCGCGCCCAACAGCTCGAACTCGTCGCCGGTGTGGAGGTCGGCCCTCAGGGCGACGTTGCCGTGGCTGACCGCGTCGCTGACGTCGCGCAGGTGCTTCAACGGCCGGATGATCAGGTAGCGGATCGTCACGTAGAAGGCGATCAGCGCCAAAAAGCCCGTGATGATCGCCACGGCCAGAAGCGCGTTCCAGTAGAAGCTCACCTGGCGCTGGAGCCGGCCGGTGGGAATGGTCACGCGAACCACGCCCATCACCTCCCCTTCCCTCCAGGGCAGACCGTCGGGGGCCGCACTGCCCAACAGACTGGGGCTCGGGTCCGCCAGCGCCTGGGCGCTCGAGTCCGCCTTGTGGCAGAACTGGCTCGAACAGTCCTTGCCCCGATAGCGGAACGGCATGTAGTAGTCGTAGACCCGGCTCCCCTCCCGGATGCGGAACCGGTCGCGATACTCGACACTATCCGGCCTGCCGGGCTCTTTCGGCCGCACCTTGCGGAACGCCTCCATGAACTCCCGCTCGTCTTTGTCCTCCGGCAACACGCCTCGTCCCGAGGGCCTGGGACCCGGCGAGAGGATTTGCCACTCGATGTTCTCCTGGTCGTCGCGGGTCTCTTCCTTCTCCTTGTCTTGCGGGCCCGTTGGCCCCTCCGCCTCCTTCTCCTTCGGCTTCCGCTCCTCGACCCTCTTCTTCTCGTCTTTCTTTTGGCCGCGGCGGTCCTCTTCGAACATCACCTGCCGGGAGATCTTCTCACGGAGGTCCTTGACCAGCTCGCCGAAGTCCTTGGCGCCCGCCGACTCCAATCCTTCCCAGTGGGTGATGAGCATGGCCCGTTCCGCCATCACCCGCCCCGTCCTGGGGCCCTCCTCCTTGACCACGGTCTCCGTGACCCGCCAGTACGACAGAAAGCTGGCGCTGCACACCAACAGCAAAAACACCCCGAACAGCGCCAGGCACTTGAGCTCCAGGCTGGTCTCGCCCAAAACGCGATGGAACCGACGTCGGGCCATCGGTGGACCGCTCCCGGGACACCGTTTCCCCTAAACCGGACATTCTACGGCATTTGCGACCGTCCCGCAAAGGGCAGGCTATTGATTCTCGGAGACGTAATGCAGCATTCTCTCTCCGAGCCGGGGCGTCATTTAGAGCATGTCCAGCGGATCGACGTCGGCAATCCACTGGACCTCGTCCGGCGGGCGGGCCTCCGCAGTCACCTCGGCCACCAGCTCGCGCAAGGTTGGGCCGTCGGGGCCTTGAACCTGGACCTGGAAGCGGTACTTTCCCCGCAGCTTGCCGAACGGCGCCGGCGCCGGGCCCAGCACCCGGGCCTGCGCCTGCCGGCGCTCCAGGGCGGCCAAGAGCCCCCGGGCCAGTTCCTCGGCAAACCGGCCTGCCTCCTCCTCCACCGGCCCGCGCACCACCAGCCGGATCATGCTCGAAAACGGCGGATAGGACAGGAGCTTTCGCATCGGCAGCTCCGTCGCGGCAAACGCCGCATAGTCGTGGCGCACGGCCGCCAGGATGGCCGGATGCTCGGGGTTGAACGTCTGCACCAGCACCCGGCCTCCTTTCTCCCCCCGGCCCGTCCGGCCGGCAACCTGGGTCACCAGGTGGAACGTCCGCTCGGCGGCGCGGAAATCGGGAAAGTGCAGGGCGGTGTCGGCGTTGATCACCCCCACCAGGGTGACGTTCGGAAAATCCAGCCCCTTGGCGATCATCTGCGTCCCCAGCAGGATCTGGACCTTCCCCGCGCGGAACGCCGAAAGCGCTTGCTCGTGGCTGCCCGGCCGCTGCATGCTGTCGGTATCCATGCGGAGGCAGGAGACGCCGGGGAATCGGGCACGCACTTCCGCCTCGAGCCTCTGGGTGCCCTGGCCGCGGTAATGGATGCCGCCGAACCCGCACGCCGGGCAGCGGGCCGGGGCCGGCACCTGGTGGTCGCAGTAGTGGCACAGCGCGATCTGCTCCGTGCGATGGTGCGTCAGGGCGATCTCGCACTCCGGGCAGCGGACCACGTGCCCGCAGGCCGGGCATTGGATGTGCGTCGAGAATCCCCGCCGGTTCAACAGGAGGATCACCTGGCCGGCGTCGCGCAGGGCCTCGCCGATGGCCTGGTGCAACTGCCGGCTGATCGCCCCGCGGGAGTGCCGGGTGTGGACGTCGTCGCGAAGATCGATCGTCCCCACCCGGGGAAGCGGCCGCCCCAGCACCCGCCGGGGCATGGAAACCAGGCGGTACTCCCCCGACTGGGCCCGGTGCCACGTCTCCAGCGACGGCGTGGCCGACCCGAGCACCAAAGGCACCGCCTCCGCGCTGGCCCGAGCGATCGCCACCTCCCGGGCGTGGTAGCGCGGGGCGATCTCCTGCTTGAAGGTCGTCTCGTGCTCTTCGTCGAGCACCACGAGGCCGAGGTGGGGGGTGGGAGCGAAGATCGCGCTGCGGACCCCCACGACGACCTGCACCCGGCCGTCGGCGATCTGCTGCCACTGGCGGTGGCGCTCGGCGTCGCTGAGGTGGCTGTGCAGGACCGCCACCCGATCGAACCGGCAGCGAAACCGCTCCAGCGTCTGCGGCGTCAGGCTGATCTCCGGCACCAGCACGATCGCCTGGCGCCCGAACCCCACCACCTCCTCGGCCGCCTGGAGATAGACCTCCGTCTTGCCGCTGCCGGTCACGCCGTGGACCAGGATGGTGCGATGCTCCCGGGCGTGGAGGGCCTCGCGAACGGCCGCCAGGGCCCGGGCCTGGTCGTCATTCAGGACCAGCCCCGCCTGCCGGGCGGGTTTCGGCTGGGGCTCGCACGGCTTGGCCATGCGCTCCCGCGTGATCCGGACCAAGCCCTTGCGCCGCAGCGCATCGACCGGCCCCTGGGAGCATCGGGCCCGCCGGGCCAGCTCGCCCAGCGCCAACGGCTCCGGCGATTCGGCCAACACCCGCATCACCGCGGCCTGGGCCTTCGGCAGGCTCGCCCCGGCCAGCTTCCCGGCCGCCTCCGGGGCAATCGAGGCCATGGGCATGCGCCGGGTGCCGGCCTGGATGCGGACCCCCGCCGGAACCACCGCCTCGAGGACCTGCCCCCACGGGCAGAGGTAATAGTCGGCGATCCATCGGGTGAGCCGGAGCATGGCCGGGCTCAACAGGCTGCGGCCATCGAGCACCTCGTGGATCGGCTTGAGCGCCCGGTGGCCCGCCGGCCTGGTCTCGACCCGAACGCAATAGCCGGTCACCAGCCGGTTCCCCTTCCCCAGCGGCACGCGGACCCTCCGGCCCGGCTCCACCGGCTCGGCCAAGGGATCGGGCACCTGGTAGTCGAACTCGCCGACCGGCGCCTCGGCAAACACCACCGTGGCCACCCGATGCTGCGCAGCGTCGTCCACGTGCCAGGGGGCGTCGTCGAACAGCCTGCGCTGCTGGGTGGCCATGGCGGGGGGGAATCAGTGGATAGTGGATGGTGGATAGTGGATAGTGCCGGGTGGCACGGGCTGCTGGTCAGCCCGTGTTTGGGGGTGGCTGGCGGCCGCAGCGACGAAGCCCCAGGCGTGGATTGCTGGGGCACCGCTCCGCTATGCCCCAGCCACCCATCCGACTGCTCCTCCTGGAATCACGCGACCTCAATTCAGCCCGGTGGTCAAGGCCGCCAAGCCGCGGTACCATAGGCGCAATATCTCAATCTCGGGGGACCCTGGCAAGACGAGGCCCACGGCCATGCGTTTGGGACTGTTGGGGGGGAGCTTCGATCCGGTGCACTACGGCCACCTCCTGTTGGCCGAGTGCTGCCGGGAGCAGTGCCGGCTGGATCGGGTCGACTTCCTGCCGGCCGCGGTCCCGCCCCACAAGCGCGATCGGGACCTCACCGCCGCCGCAGCCCGGATCGAGATGCTCGAATTGGCCGTCGCCGGATACGAGTCGTTTGCGGTCGGGCGCCACGAGGTCGAGCGCGGGGGGATCAACTTCACGGTCGACACGCTGCGTCACTACCGGCAGCAGCACCCCGAGGCGGAGCTGTTCTTCCTGGTCGGGGCCGACATGCTCCACGATCTGCCGACGTGGCGCGAGCCGCAGGAGGTCTGCCGGTTGGCGGTGGTGGTGGCGGCCAGCCGGCCGGGCCACCCGGCCCCCGACTTCGACCGACTGGCCGGCATCGCGCCCCCGGAGCGGATTGCCGTGTTTCGCGAGCACCAGGTCGAGATGCCGCCGATCGGCATCCGCTCCAGCGAGCTGCGGCGCCGCGTGGGCGCGGGCCTGAGCATCCGTTTTCGCACGCCCCGGGCGGTCGAGCAGTACATCGAGGCCCACGGACTGTACCGCGCGAGGTGATCGGTGGGTGGCACGGGCTGTCAAAGTCGCCTTTCGCTCCGCGAAAGTGACGCTTCTTTCGCAGAGCGAAAGGCGACATTCGATGCCAAGCCACGGGCACGTCGCCAGCGGCCCGTGAACCTTTACCTCGGCACCGGTTGGCAGCCCCGTAGGACCGGTTGGCAACCGGTCCCACAGGAACAGCCCAGGGCCCACCGCCCGGGCCGGTGAGAAGTGCGGGCAGGAGCCGATGGAAGCCGCTTGCGAAGCCCCCCTTCTTGGCGTCAAGCCCCGGCCCGCGATCACACCCCTTCGGGGGGTGCGCGGCCGCACAACCCCGAAAGTTGGCCAAATATGCCCCTGTTCTCCGGAAAACCTGTTGCGGTACACGGATATCGGGAGATAGAATTGGGCAAGCGGAGGGGGGGAGGTGCATCCCTCGTTTCCCGAGGCAGGCCGTGTCATCGAGCGGAAGTGCGACGCGCGAAGCGCCGGCGTGGCCGGTGCCCACGCGCTCGTGGTAGTCGTTCTACATCTTTTTCGTGTTCTTGTTGTGAGGGAGTGACGTATGATATCAGCGCGTTGTTCCAAGCACAGGGGTTTCACCCTGGTCGAGTTGCTGGTGGTGATTGCAATCATCGGGATCTTGATTGCCTTGTTGCTGCCTGCCGTTCAGGCGGCCCGGGAAGCCGCCCGGCGGACGCAGTGTGCGAACAACCTGAAGCAGATCGGGCTGGCCGTACACAACCACAGCGACGTGTACAAGAAGCTCCCGGTCGGCGGACGTGACTGGGCTCGTTGGTGCTACCAGAACGGCACGCCGCAGGTCTCCCCGCACCAGTGGTCGAGCTGGCTGATGCAGATCCTGCCGTTCATCGAGATGCGGCCCTTGTGGGAGGGCAGCGGCGCGCCGGACGAGAACGGCAACGGCGTCGTGGAGCAGTGGGAGAGGTTCGTGTTCCTGCGGGCCCAGGCGATCCCCGCGTACCATTGTCCCACGCGGCGGGCCCCCATCGCCAAAGGACCGTGGGGCGAGTGGGGTTACCAGCCCAATCGGTACTACCAAAACGAAACGTGGATCGTGGGCGAGTCCATCCCCAGCGGCAACCGGAGGTACGGCCAGACCGATTACGCCGGCTGCAACTCTGACACGGGCGACAATTGGCTGGGGGGCGAGGGGGCGCCGTGGCACCCCGAAGGGGATGGGCTGATCCTGATCGTGAACACCAGCAGAATGCGCGCGGGCACCTTCGCCGATGCCCGCGACGGCACCTCGAACATGCTCTTGGCCGCCGAGAAAGCCCTCGATTCAGCGAATTGCGTTGCCACCGACGCCAATTGCGGCGATGACAACGAGGGGTACTCGGCCGGCTGGGATGGAGACACCATGCGTCACACCGGCTTCGTGCCCCTGACGGATGCTTCGATTAAGGGTTGGTGGGGCGGCGACTCGCGATTCGGCTCGGCCCACCCCGGCGGCGTCAACATCCTCTTGGCGGACGCATCGGGCCGGACCATCCCGTTCAGCGTCAACGAGACCGTCTGGCGGCGCCTGGGGCATCGGGACGACGGCAGACCGATCCAATGGCCTTGACCGCGCCCCGGCGGGAAACTTGCCTCGTACCAAACAGGAGGGAACCATGCGTGTACGGACGTTGGTCGTGGGCCTGGGGCTTATGGCCCTGGGCTTGATGCTCACGGTCGGCTGCGGTCCGAGCGGGCCTAAGCGGGAGGCGACGCTACTGGTCAAGGGGAAGCTGACCAACGCGGGTAAGCCGCTCCCCGATTCCCCGAATTTCCCGGGACAGAAGCAAGGGCGGCCGATGGTCCAATTCGTTCGAGAGGGCGGCGCCAGCCAGGACTCCTTCTCGGCCTCGGGCTTCACCGAGGCCGACGGCAGCTTCGAGGTCCGCGTGCCGAAAGGCAAGTACCGCATCGGCGTCCAGCAGACGTACGCGCCCAAAGAGTCGGAGGACCTCCTGGGCAAACTCCACGTGCGCAGCACGCCGATCGTGCAGGAAGTCACGACGGAAGGCCAGGAGATCGACGTCGACGTCAGCAAGGTCGATCTGAGCAAGATTCCCGGAAAACAGAGGGACCGGGACCGTTGATCGGCCCGGCGGGCCCATCGGGCCGCTTCACCGCGTCGGACAAGATGGGGACCGGCTCCCGCCGGACCGCCAAACCGCTCTGGGTTTGCCGGTGCGGCAGGGTGCCGGTCCCCGTTGCATTCCACGGGTGAGGGGTGGCACGGACGGGTGGCACGCCCTGCAAGGGCGTGGCACGGACGGGTGGCACGCCCTGCAAGGGCGTGGCTCGGATGGGTGGCACGGGCATCTTGCCCGTGCTTCCGGGACAGCACTGGCGAGACGCCAGTGCCACCCACCGCGCGGGCCGAGCAATCCCGGCCAGGGCTGGCCGAAACTTCCCCCCTTGTGGGCATAAACCCACGACCCACAATCCACTCCACAGAGGGGATTTCCGGCCCACAGGCCCTGAAGTGGGCGAGTATAGCTCACTTTTCCGGAAAATCTGTTGCGGTACGACGAGATCGGGATAGAATTGGGCAGGCTCAAGGGGGGAGGCATTCCGCGCTTCCCGATTGCGGCAGGCGTCGGAAATTGCAGGTACGACGCGCGAAGCGCCGGCAGGGCCGGCGTCTCCACGCTCGTAGCAGTCGTTCTATATTTTTTCCATGTTCTTGTTGTGAGGGAGTAAGGTATGGTCTCAGCACGCTCTTCCAGATACCGGGGTTTCACCCTGGTCGAGTTGCTGGTGGTGATCGCAATCATCGGGATTCTGATCGCCCTCTTGCTGCCCGCCGTTCAGGCGGCCCGGGAAGCCGCCCGGCGGACGCAGTGTGCGAACAACCTGAAGCAGATCGGGTTGGCGGTACACAACCACCACGACATCCGCAAGAACTTTCCGGACGGCGGGCGGGGGTGGGATCAGTGGTGCTACCAGAACGGCACGCCGGAGGTCGCCCCGAACCAGTTCGCGAGCTGGCTGATGCAGATCCTGCCGTACATCGAGATGCGGCCCTTGTGGGAGGGCAGCGGCGCGCCGGACTATAACGGCAACGGCGTCGTGGAGCAGTGGGAGAAGTTCGTGTTCCTGCGGGCCCAGGCGATCCCCGCGTTCCATTGTCCCACCCGGCGGTCGCCCGTCGCGAAAGGACCGTGGGACGAGTGGAATTACCTGGCCAATCAGTTCTACCTCAACGACACGTGGCAGTCGGGCGAGGCCATTCCCAGCGGCAGTCGGAAGTACGGCCAGACCGATTACGCCGGCAACAGCCTGGATACCGGAGACAATTGGCTCGGTGGCGAGGGGGCGCCGTGGCACAACGAAGGGGATGGGCCCATTCTCCGAGTGAATCGCAGCAGCCTGAGGCGCTCGGGCACCTTCTCCGACGTCCGCGACGGGACCTCGAACGTGCTCTTGGCCGGCGACAAGGCGCTCAATGCAGCCGCTTGTGTTGCCACCGACGCATGGTGCGGCGACGACAACGAGGGGTACTCGGCCGGTTGGGACCATGACACCATGCGCCACACCGGCTTCGTGCCCCGGACGGATCAGGAGTCTCGACAAAATGGGGATGGCGGTGGGCTGTTCGGCTCGGGCCACCCCGGCGGGACCAACATCCTCTTGACCGACGGATCCGGCCGGACCATCCCGTTCAGCATCAACGAGAACGTCTGGCGGCGCATGGGGCATCGCGACGACGGCAGACCGATCCAATTCCCCTGACGTGCCCCGGCGGGATACTTGCTTCCTACATGAGCGTGCGAACAGGAGGGAACCATGGGTGTACGGACGTGGGTCGTGGGCCTGGGGCTTTTGGCCCTGGGCTCGGTGGTTACGGTCGGCTGTCTTCGGGGCGGGCCCGCCAAGGAGCCGACGGTGCTGGTCAAGGGAAAGCTGACCAACGCGGGTCAGCCGCTCCCCGTGGCTCCGAACCTGGCGGCAAAAAAGGAAGCGCGGCCGATGATGCGCTTCATTCGAGAGGGCGGCGTCGCTGGCCAGGCGTCCGTCTCGGCCTCGGCGCTGACGGAGCCCGACGGCAGCTTCGAGCTGCGCATTCCGAAAGGCAAGTACCGCATCGGCGTCCAGCAGACGTACGCGCCCCCCGAGTCGCAGGGCCTTTTGGGCAAATTCAGCGAGCGCAACTCGCCCATCCTGCACGAGGTCACGGCGGAAGGCCAGGAGATTGACGTCGATCTCAGCAAGGTCGACGTCAGCAAGGTTGTCGGCAAACCGAAGGAACCCTGATTGCCCCAGCGGGTCGATCGGGCCGCTTGACGTGCATCGGACGTGAAGAAGCCCCCGGGGCAGCGCCCCCGGGGGCTTTTCTGCAATCCGAGACGCCCCGGCGAATCCCTATGACGAAAGACCGCCGCCAGTACCGGCCGCCGCACCGGCGGGAGGCAAAGGGCCGGGCCGCGGCCCGGCCACGCCGGCGCCTGGTGGCCTTTGCCCTGCTACTAGGCGCCGCGGTAATCGGCTTGGCGATCGGGGGGACTTTCCGGGGCGTGCCCGGAGCGCGGCCCGACCAACGCCCATCCGCCGCAGAAGGGCCTCCGGGTAGGGCCCCGCCGCCGCCCGGGGAAAAGCCGTCGGCCGTCCCTCCCGCCCCCGTCCCTCCCGCCCCCGTCCCTTCGGCCCTGGCCCCGGTGCCGGACACCTACGACGCCTTGAAGCAGGAGGGGCTGGCCGCCGGTGCCCGGCTGCTGGAGCGCTATCCCGACGCGCTGGACGCGGTCGACCTCCTGGGAAGGGTGTACACCGAGGCCGGCGACCTGGTCGCGGCGGCCCGATGCTGGAAGCCGTTCCTCGAGCGCCACCCCGAGTATGCCGAGGGGTACTATCGCCTGGGCCAGTACGCCCGGAGGGAAGGCAACGACGAGGAGGCGGTCCGCTGCTTCCGGAAGGCGTTCACGCTGGAGCCCACCCTGCCCGACCTCCAGGCCCTCTTGGGGAGGTGCCTGATGAACCTGGACCGGGTCGAGGAGGCCCTGGCCGTGCTGGAGCCGGACGTCGGCCCCAGCCGCGGCGGGGCGGTCCGGTACGCTCAGCTCGGACAGGCCTACCTCCGGACCCAGCAGCATGAGAAGGCGAAACAAGCGTTCCAGACCGCCGTCGAGATCACGCCGTCGTACACGGGGGCTTATTATGGCCTGTCCAAGGCCTGCACCAACCTCGGGCAGGAGGAAGAGGCGAAGAAGCACCTGGAGAGCTTCCACAAGCTGAAAGCCCAAGACACCGAGGCCGCACGCGAGAAAGTCAAGCAGGACGACGTGGCCCGCGTGCGACGGCTTCTGTCCGTCTGGTACACCGACGCCGGCAAGCTCTACCTTGCGAAAGACGACCCGGCTCTGGCCGAGGCCCATTGGCTCAGGGCGGCCGCGGTCTGTCCCGACAACACGGAGCCGCTCCGCGCCCTGGCCGACCTGTACCAACGTCAGGGCAAGGCCCGGCGGGCCGCGGAGGTGATCGCCGAGCTGCGCAACGTCATCGCGCGTCAAGGGAAATGACATGAAGGGGCAAAGCGCGGATCGCAGGGTTTGGGTGCTTGCGGGCACGGCGTTCGCCGTGGCCGTCGCGGCGGGCCTCCTGGCGTCCCACTACGGACTGCCTGGCGCCCGGACCCGGGCGCACACCGCGGACCCAACGCCCGACGATCTGCGCCCTGCTGCCGCGGCGACGACGCCAACCGCGACGACCACGACGCCGACTACGACGCCGGCGACGCCGCCAGCCCCGGCCGCCGCGAGCCCCGAGCAGGCCGGCTGCCCCATCCGCTTTCGCGAGGTCACCGAGGAGACGGGCATCGCGTTTGCGCACACCGACGGCAGCAGCGGGCGCCGCTACATCGTGGAATCGGTCAGCACGGGCCTCGCCTCCTTCGATTACGACAACGACGGCCTGATCGACCTCTACTTTCCCAACGGGGCGCCGCTTCGGGGAGCCACGCCGCAAGAGCCGCCGCACCACGCCCTGTACAAGAACCTGGGCGGCTGGAGGTTCAAGGACGTCAGCCTCGAGGCGGGCGTGGCGTGCACCGCCTACGGCCTGGGAGCCACTGCCGGCGACTACGACAACGACGGCCACGCGGACCTGTACCTGAGCACCTTCGGCCCCAAAGTCCTCTATCGAAACAACGGAGACGGGACCTTCACCGACGTCAGCCGGGCGGCGGGAGTTACCGACGGGGACAAAACGGGCGCGGGCGTGTGCTTCCTCGACGCCGACGGCGACGGCAACCTGGACCTCTACGTGGCCAACTACGTGCGGTTCAGCTACGAGAACCACGTGTCGCGCACGCTCCGCGGCGTGCCCTGGTACTCGGGCCCGAGAGACTACGATTTCTGGCCCGACGTCCTCTTTCACAACAACGGCGACGGGACCTTCACCGACGTGAGCAAGGAGTCCGGCGTCGCCGCGGTGGCCGGGCCGGGCATGGGAATGGTGTGCCTGGACTACGACGCCGACGGGCACACCGACGTGTTCGTCGGCAACGACGCCGTGGGGGGGAACTTCCTTTTCCACAACGACGGGACCGGGAAATTCAAGGAAGTCGGCCTGGCGGCCGGGATTGCGTTCAACATGTACGGCGCGGAAATGAGCAGCATGGGCGCCGAGTGCGGCGATTACGACAACGACGGCTGGCTGGACGTCTTCGTCACCGACTACCAGCCCGACCTGCCCGTGCTCTACAGGAACCTCGGCCGGGGGTCCTTCGAAGACGTGACGCTCCGCACCAACGCAGGCGATGGGGCCTGGCAGTACGTGACGTGGGGGACCGGCCTGGTCGATTTCGACAACGACGGACTTCGCGACCTCTTCATCGCCTGCGGCCACATCCAGGACAACGTCGAGCTGGTCGACAGCTCGACCGCCTACAAGTGCCGCAACATCGTGCTGAGGAACGTCGGCGGGAAATTCGTCAACGTCTCGGATCGCTGCGGCGTGGGCTCGCTGCCCAGGCACGCCGCCCGCGGTGCGGTGTTCGACGACCTGGACAACGACGGCGACGTCGACGTGGTGATCCTCAACTCCCGGGAGCGTCCCACGGTGCTGCGCAACATGGACCGCGAGCTGGGCGGCAAGAACCACTACCTCCAGGTGCGCCTCCAGGGCGTGAAGAGCAACCGCGACGGGGTGGGTGCCCACGTCAAGGTCGTCGCCGGCGACCTGGTCCTCGTCGACGAGGTCCACGGCGGGCGCAGCTACCAGAGCCACTTCGGCTCGCGGCTGCACTTCGGCCTGGGAAACCGCAGCCGCGTCGACCGCATTGAGATCCGCTGGATCGGCGGCGGGTCGGAGGCCGTCGAGAACGTCGCGGCCGACCAGCTCCTCACCATCGCCGAGGGGCGAGGCGTGGTCAGCACGGGACCGAAGCGGTAACCCGCGTGTCTCACCGCGGTAGGACGGGTTGTTCCGTGGGACGGGTTGCCAACCCGTCCCACAAGGATCACGAAAGCGCGAAAGGACGAAAACGCGAAATCAGAGCAAGTATGCGAGAGGCGGCGGCGGTCGGGTCGTCGCCTGCCTTCTTCCTCCGCTATGGTGTTTCGTGTTTTCGACCTTTCGCGCTTTCGTGCGCGCGTCCAATCCGCTTTCCAGTCCCCAAGCCCCGTTTCCTCGGCGCACGGGGGAGTCGCAAGCGGCGTTCGAGAATACCCCTCTGGGGTGTTATTCTTGCGGCGTATCGAATGCCCCCAGGGAGGGGGATTCGAGGCCACAAGCCCGGAACAGGGCGAATATGCCTCAGTTTTTCCGGAAATCCCGTTGCGGCACGGCGATAACGGGTTAGAATTGGGCAAGCTGGTGGGGGAGAGGTATCCAGCGCTTCCGTAGTGAGGGAGCGCCGGAAAGTAAGAGTTCGACGCGCGTTAGCGCCGCGTTGGGCGGTGTGTGCGCGCCCGTGGTTGTCCTTCTACATCTTTTTTTGTTCTGTTGTGAGGGAGTGACGTATGGTATCAGCACGCTTTTCTAGACACCGGGGTTTCACCCTGGTCGAGTTGCTGGTGGTGATTGCAATCATCGGCATCCTGATTGCGCTGCTTCTGCCTGCGGTGCAGGCGGCCCGCGAGGCGGCCCGGCGGGCCCAGTGCACGAACAATCTGAAGCAGATCGGCCTTGGCTTCCACAACCACCACGACACGCTGGGCTTCCTGCCCACCGGCGGGCGCGATTGGTGGGACTACCCCACTTTCATCATCGGGGACCAGAACCAGACCAACGCCGGCAATCCGGACGACGCCAAGAGGCAGCAGTCGGGCTGGATGTTCCAGATCCTGCCCTACATCGAGCAGGTGCCCAAGTGGCAGTCTCCGCCGGGCAATATGAGCGCGCTGGACCGGGCGAAGCAGGTGTTCGTGGGCGCGGTTCCGGTCTACTATTGCCCCAGCCGCCGTAATCCCCAGACGAACAATTGCAACCCTGGTGCCGACCAGTACAAGGCCGCCGGCGGCCTGTCGAACCCCGGCGACATCCAGGCGGGCAAGGGCGACTACGCCGCGTGCTGCGGAGACAATGGCGGGACCGACTGGCCGTGGGACTGGTTGAAGAACTACTTGCCCCAGAGGTTCCCCAACGATGACGCCATCCGCGCCGCCGGGTTCCTGGCGGCGGGTTGGAGCGGCTCCGGCGCCGTCAAGCGAACCTGCGGCTACTGCAATGGAAACAACGCCCCGGGCGGCGGCGTGGAGGTCTTTACGTTTGCCGACCTGCGTGACGGCACCTCCAGCGTCATGCTCGCCGCCGAAAAGAGCCTCTCCCAGCAGGATTCCGTGAGGAACGCCTGGCACGACGACGGCCAGATCATGGCCGGGTGGGATCCCGACTCCATTCGGCGTGCGGACACACCGCCGATTCCAGACCCGCCGCAGGACACCGACGGCAGGAACTTCGGGTCGGCTCACCCCGCCGGGCTGAACGTCCTGTTGGGCGACGGGTCGGTGCGCCATATCCCATTCATCGTCGACCTCGAGATCTTCGCCCGCATCGCCCATCGATTCGATGGCCGGCCGTTCCAGATGCCATAGCGTGGGGTCACCGGGCCCGACCGCCGGGCACGCCTGACCAACGCGCGAGCGCGACTACCGGATGCACCCCCTCGGCGCCCGAGGGGGTGTGTCCGCTTCCGTACGTCCTGGAGAGGAAGGGTTTTCTCTCCAGGGGGGCCTCGGGAAAGACCATAGGATAAGGAGAGTGAACCATGAGGATTGGACTGGTCCGCTCGGCGTGGCTCCTTGCCGCCGTGGGATGCGCGCTTCTGGCCGGCTGCCCGAAAGGCAGCAGCGGGCCAACGTTGTACAAAGTAACGGGGAAGGTCGTTCGGGATGGGATCCCGATACCCATTCCGAACCACCGCGAGGGGTACAAGTGTCTGGAGGTGGAGTTCTTTGCCCTCGATGACGCCGGGGCTTTGAAGCCCTCCCCGGGCGGCAGGGCCTTCGTCAAGCAAGACGGGTCGTTCACGATCGTCGGGGAGGCCGCGAAGGGCCTTCGGGCGGGCAAGTACCGGGTCGCAGTCCGGAACATCAACATGCTGATCCCCACCGGGACGGGCAGGAAGTCGTCGGATCCCACGGGAAGGCCGGACGAATGGGCGGGCAAGTTCGACCAGAACAAGTCGCCTTTCGTCTTCGACATCACCGGGTCCCAAGGCGACATCGTGATCGATGTGGCCAAACCGCCCGCGGCGCCCTCCAAGTAGCAGGCGACACGGCCGGCCCGGGGGTTTCGCGGCGGGCCACGTTCGGAAGGGAGCCAGCAGCCGATGCGGGCAGATAGGCATCCGCAGCCCGATCTTCGGCCGGATGGCCGATTGCGCTCCCTTGTTTCGCTGGTCGTGATCGGTGGTCTGGCAGCGGGGGGGTGGCTGGCGGGTAAGTGGCTTTCCCCCCGGGCGATCCCGGCCGATCCGCAGGAGCCCCCGGCCGTGGCGGTCGGCAGGCCGCCTGAGTCTCCCCGCGCCCCCTCCCGGGCCCTCGTCACGCGCTCGCCGGCAAACGTCCAGATTGCGGCCATGCGCGACGAGGCCTTTGGCGTGCTCGTTGAGCTGGAGCAGCGTTTTGCCATGAATCCGAGCGTGCTGAGCGCCGTGGGGTCGGTGTACGCCATGTACGGGCAGGACGCCGAGGCCCAAAGGCGCTGGGATCGGGCCCTGCGCTTGGACCCCAACTGCGCCCTGGCCTACCACGCCATGGCCAGCGCGGCGGCGGTCCGAGGCGAGTATGACGAAGTCATCCGGCTGGCGCGCAAGGCGCTGGACCTCGACCCCCGCTTCACCCGGGCACGGCTCGTGCTGGGCGAGGCGCTGACCAACGTCGGCCAGATGGAGCAGGCGGCCCGGGAGCTCGAGCAGTTCATGGCTCGGGAGCCCGAATCCGTGCAGGGGCTGTTCCGCCTCGGGCAGGCGTACTACCACCTGAGGCAGTACGCAAAGGCCAAGGAGGCCCACCAGCGGGTGCTCCGGCTCGACGGGAAGTTCGAGGCCGCCCATCTCGCGCTGGCCAGCATCTGCGAGTCGCTTGGCGAGGGCGAGGAGGCCGAGAAGTACCGCAAGGAGTTCGCCCGGCTGGGCCAGCGCAAGCCCGAGCCCGGAAAGGTCGAGCGCGGCGGCCTGGACGACCTCGGCCTGGGGAGGACGAACCTCGCCGAAACGCACTTGGTTAGCGCCAGGGCGTACATGGCCGCGGCCAAGGCGCAGCGGAACCCCAATTACGTGCAGGAGGGGGAGCGCCACCTCGTGGCCGCCGCCCGCGCCGACCCGAAAAACCGCGACTCGCGTCTCGCGCTCTTGAACCTGTATGAGGAGGACAAGCGTCTTCACGAGGCGATGGACGTGCTGGGGGAGCTGGAGGCGATCGACCCCCAGGACTCCACCCATCGCATCAACCGGGGCATTCTCCTGGCCAGGCTCCAGGAGTTCGACCAGGCGGAGAAGGAATTCCGCCAGGCGATCGCGTTGGCGCCCCACGAGCCCGACGGCTACGCCAAGCTCGGCTGGCTTCGCCTGAGCCAGAAGAGCAAGCTGGGTGAGGCCCGGGAGCTGGCACAATCGGCCGTTCGGCTGGGCCCCAAGGACGCCAACCATCACCTGCTGCTGGCGATGGTGTGCGAGGAGCTGGGGGATGGGCCGGCGGCGCTGGCGGCGATAGCGCGGGCCATCGAGTTGGAGCCCGGCAATCCCCGCGCCCAACAGATCAAGGCGAAACTGGATGCGAAAAGAGAACCGTAAACTGCGTCGGGCAAGACCGCTGGTGGATCGCCGGGACCTGCGGGTGGTGGGATGGGGGCTTCTGGCCGCGGCCGTGGCGTTCGGGCTGGCGTATCGGCCGAACCCCCCCGCGCCGGCACCGAACCTGCCCGGCCCCGGTGCCGGTCCACCCGGCGCGGGGCCCTCCTCGGAGCCGCCGCAGGCGGCGACCGGGCCGATCGTGCTTCGCGACGTGCTTGCCCGGACCGGCATCACCTTCCGCCATACCGACGGCAGCGGCGGACAACGCTACATCATGGAAGCGATGTGCGCGGGCGTGGCCGTGTTCGACTACAACGGCGACGGCCTGCTGGACATCTATTTTGTGAACGGCCGGCCGCTGCGCGGCACGAAGGCCGAGGGCCCGCCCCCGCGCAACGCCCTGTATCGGAACGAAGGCGGCTGGAAGTTCACCGACGTGACGGAAGAGGCCGGCGTGGACGGCAAGCGGTTCGGCCTGGGGGTCGCGGTGGGCGACTACGACAACGACGGCTGGCCCGACCTGTTCGTCAACAACTTCGGGCAGAACGTCCTCTACCATAACAACGCCGACGGCACGTTCACCGACGTCACCGAGAAGGCCGGCGTGGGAGGGCCGGAGACGATCGGGGCTGGGGCGAACTTCCTCGACGTCGACGGCGACGGCAACCTCGACCTGTACGTGTCGAACTACGTCAAGTTCTCGTACGACTACAATCCGCAGGTGACGGTGATGGGCTTCGCCGCCTACTCCGGCCCGTACTTGTTCGACAAGCAGCCCAGCCTCCTGTACCGCAACAACGGCGACGGGACGTTCACCGACGTCAGCGCCGAGTCGGGGATCGGCGCGGCCGACGGGGCGGGCATGGGCACGGTCTGCGCCGACCTGAACCAGGACGGCCACCCCGACATCGTCGTCAACAACGACATGTCGGCGAACTTCCTCTTCGAGAACGACGGCACCGGAAAGTTCAAGGAGGTGGGGCTCATCCGGGGAATCGCCTACGACGCCAACGGCCAGGCCCAGAGCAGCATGGGGGTCGACTGCGCGGACTACGACAACGACGGCTGGCTCGACCTGTTCATGACCTCCTTCGCCACCGAAATGCCCGCGTTGTACCGGAACCTCGGCGGCGGGGCGCTGCTTGACGTCACGCTCTCGGCCGGCGCCCTGCGCGACCTCTACCCGCACGTCAACTGGGGCACCGGGTTCATCGACTTCGACAACGACGGGTTCCGCGACCTGTTCGTCGCCAACGGCCACCTCGACGAGAACGTGCACCAGTACGACCAGGCGGCGGTCTACGCCGCGCGCAATTTCGTGCTCAAGAACACCGGCGACGGGAAGTTCGAGAACGTCTCCGACCGCGCCGGCGACGGGCTGGCCCTGGAGTACAGCAGCCGGGGCGCCGCCTTCGGCGACTTCGACAACGACGGCCGCGTCGACGTGGTCGTGCTCAACTCCCGCCGCGAGCCGAGCGTGCTGCGCAACGAGTCGCCCGGCGGGAACCACTGGCTCCAGGTCGGCCTCCGGGGCGTCAAGAGCAACCGGGAGGGGATCGGCGCCGCGATCCGCGTGGTCGCCGGCGATCTGATCCAGATCGACGAGGTCCACAGCGGGCGAGGCTACCAGGGCCATTGGGGCACGCGGTTGCACTTCGGCCTGGGCCGGCGCAGCCGCGTGGACCGGATCGAGATCCGCTGGCCCGGCGGCGGCACGGAGACCGTCGAGAACGTCGCCGCCGACCAGTTCCTCACGATCGCCGAGGGGCGAGGGGTGGTCAAGGCAGGGCCGAAACCATGATCCCCGGGGCCATGTCTGTCCGATCGAGCGGCTGTGGGCCCATGGAACCCAACGTGAAGCTGTCGCAACGATTGAGCGGCCGGGCACCCGTGCTGGTGATCCTGCTGATCGTGACCGCGGCGCCTGCGGGTTGTGGGTCGCACAGCGCGGCAGTGACTCAGCCGGAGATCGAGGCGCCCCAGGAGCCTTCCGACTTGACCCGCAGCCGATCCTCCAAGTATCCCAAAGCCCGCTTGCCCGCCGAGCTGAAGCAGTCGGTGAACTTCATTCCCAGGCCCCCCAGGTCCGACGACTGGTTCGAGGATGTCACCGAGCGGACGGGGATTCGCTTCGAGTACCATGACGGCGGGACGGCCGGCTTTTACACGCTCCTGGAGACCGTGGGCGGGGGCGCGGCGATGCTCGACTACGATCGCGACGGAAAAATGGACCTGTTCATCACCGGGGGCGGCGAGATGACCGGCCCGCCCATTGTGGTCCACGGCCGCTCCTGCAAGCTCTACCACAACGACGGCAACTGGCAGTTCACGGACGTGACCCACGAGGCCGGCCTGGACGACGCCGGGCTTTACACCCATGGCGCCGCCGTGGGTGATTTCGATCGCGACGGCTACCCCGACCTGTTCGTCGCCGGCTACCACGGCTGCCGGCTGTATCGCAACGACCGCCGCGGCCATTTCATCGACGTCACGGCGTCCTCGGGGATCAAGTGCCCGGACTGGAACGTCACCGGCTGCTGGGCTGATATCGACAACGACGGGTGGCTGGACCTGTACGTGCTCACCTACGCCGACTGCGAGCCCGACCACAAAAAACTCTGCCTGAACGACAACGATCTCCAGGACGTCTGCGCCCCGTCGAGCCACTTGGGCAGCCAGAACCGCATCTTCCGCAATCGCGGGGACGGCACGTTCGAGGACGTCACGGCGAGGGCAGGACTCGTGCCGCGGAACAAGGGCCTGGGCGTGGTGGCCGCCGATTTCAACGACGACGGATGGATCGACTTCTTCGTCGCCAACGACGCCGAGGAGAACCAGTTGTACCTCGGCGGCCCGGGCTGCCGCTTCCGCGAGGAAGGCCTGATGGGCGGCGTGGCGTTCTCGGCGGGGGGGGAGCGGGAGGGCTCGATGGGCTGCGACGTGGGCGATTTCGACGGCGACGGCCTGCCCGACCTCTGGTACTGCAACTTCTCGAGCCAGGACAACTCCCTTTGCCGGCGGGACCCCAAGGGTCCGGGGTTCTACCACGTCGGCGACGTGACCGGAATCGCGGGTGTATCGCGGACTTGGGTTGGGTTCGGCACGGGCCTGGCCGACTTCGACAACGACGGCTGGCTGGACATGGTCATCTCCAACGGCCACGTCTGGTACGAGAGCCGCGAGAGTCCCTACTTCCAGCCGGCGCAACTGTTGCGCAACGAAGACGGCAAGCGGTTTGTCGAGGTGTCGGACAAGGGGGGGCCCTACTTCAGCATCCCGCACGCCGGCCGAGGCGTGGCGATCGGCGACCTCGACAACGACGGCGCCTTGGACCTCGTCATCTCGCGGCAGAACGACCCCGTGGTGATTCTCCGCGGCCGGCTGCCGGTGGGCAAGAGTTGGGTCCGGGTGGAGCTGCGCGGGGCCGAATCGAACCCGGACGCCATCGGGGCCAGAATCTCCACCACGTACCGCGGCCGCACGCTCGTCCGCTGGGTCCGCGGCGGAGGCGGGTTTTGTTCTCATTTCGATCCGCGGGTCGTGTTTCCCGCGGCCGATGACCAACCGAGGGACGTGTCCGTCAGGTGGCCGTCGGGGAAGACCGAGGTCTTCGCCGGCCTGGCCCGGGGAGAAACCCATGTGCTCCGAGAGGGAACGGGGCGCAAGCCCTAGCCGCTGGGGTGACGACCCCACGATGCGGCCGGAGACTCGGGCCGCGGAGAATCGGCGGGCGGTCCGCCGCTGGGCGGGGGTCTTGGCCGTGGTCGTCGCCGGTGGCGTGGCCGTCGTCGTCGCCCTGCGGAGCGTGCTCAGCCCCGAGCCGCTCCTCGTCGAGGCCCGCACCCTCTTGGACCCGGCAGCCGACGAGAAGGACCCCAAGAACCCGGCGGCGGCCGGCCAGGCCGAACTCCTCCTCCGCAAGTACTTGAAGCGCGGGGGGCAGCACCGCGATTCCGCCCGGCTGCTGCTCGGCTGCGCCGTGCTCGTGCAGCAGGCAGGGAGCCAGGCGAGAACCATCCAGGATCAAAAGGGAGTGGGTGACCTGGTCGACACCGTCGACCCTGAACAATGCCCGGTCGAGGACCTGCTCCTCGCCACCAGGGTGCTGAGCAAGGCGGGGCACCTTGCTTCGGCGGACCGCATGATCGCTGCGGCGCTGGCGAAGGCGGAACTTCGCGATCAGGCCCTCCGCTTGGCCATCGAGATCTGGGTGCTCCTGGGCCGTGACGATGAGGTTCTCGAGTGCTGCCGGGAGCTGAACGCGCTTTGCCCCGGCGACCCCTATCCCCTGGTGACGATGAGCTTGATCTACGAGAAACGCGGGCATGCCGATCAGTTGGTCAAGGTGCAGCGGAAGCTGATTGACCTCAAGCCGCCCGACGTCAACGAGATCCGACGCCGGCTGATCATGAACCTGGTCACCGTGGGCCTTGGGAAGGAGGCTCGGACGGAGTTCGACCTCCTCCGGCGCGAGGCCCCCCAGATGCTGGCCGCGGCGCCGGTCGTTGAAGCCCGGCTGCTCCACCTGGAAGGACGTTCCGACGAGGCCCTCCGCATGGTCCAGCGCGTGGTCCTGGAGAAGTCGGTCGACGCGGACGCCTTGCTCTTGGCCGGCCGGATCCATTTGGCCCAATCGCGACCGCAGGAGGCCATTCCCCTCCTGAAGGGGCTGGCCAAGTCCGATCCGACCCAGGAGGAGGCCGAGTACCTGCTCGGGCAGGCTTATTCCCGCCTGGGCGACGCGCAAACGGCCAAACAGCACTTCGACCGGCACCGCCGACTGCAGGATCTGAAGATCAAGCTCTACGACCTGGAGCGCCGCGCGGCCCGCGATCCGAACAACGCCCGGATCCTTGCGGAATTGGTCAAGCTCTACACCGAGCTGGGCTGGCCCGAGCGGGCCAAGTTCTGGCGCCGTGTCTCGCAGCGATAGCGGGAAAGCGAAAGGCAAGGGCCATGTCGAAGCGGAAGCGACGTGAAGGCGAGAAGCGGGCGGGCCCGGGGCGCGCACTGGCGCAAGCCCCGGCCCCCGTCCGCGGTCGCCAACGCCGGCTGTGGATCCTCCTGGGTGCAGCGGCGGTCGCGGCCACGGTCTTGGCCCTCACCCGCTTCTTCCCGAGGGGACAGCCCCGCCTTGGCTTGTCCCGGGCCGAGGAGGAAGCGGCTCGCTCCCATCCGCTGCGAGCCGAGGCGCTGGACCTGGCCGAGCAGGTGATCCGCGATTATCCGAGCGACGCCAACGCGCTGCTCGCCCGGGGCATGGTCCTCTACCGCCACAACCTGTTTGCCCCCGCCGTCGAGTCCTGGCAGGTCTGCCTGGAGCTCGACTCGCAGCTTGGCGCGGCGTATTGGTGCCTTGGCCGGCACGCCTTTGAGGAAGGGGACTACGAGAAGACCCTCGAGCTCATGCGCCAAGCGCTGGAGTACGATCCTGGCACCCCGGAAGCCCTCTTGTTCATCGGGAAGGTCCAGATGCACCGGGGTGAGATGGAAGAGGCGATCGGCACGTTCCGCAAGTATGTCCAACAATCGCCCGGATCCTCGGAGGGCCATTTCCGCCTCGGGCAGGCGTACTTCCACCTCAATCGCACCCAGGAGGCCATCGACTGCTATCGGGCGACCCTGGACATCGACCCCAAATCCAGGAACGCGTATTATGGTCTGAGTGAGGCCTACCGGCGCCTCGGCCAGGACGAGCAAGCCCGCCAGCACCAGCAGAAGTACCTGTCCATCGCCGCCGGCGTGGAGCAATCCGCGCGGGAGATGCGCGTAGGTCGCGACGACGAGGCCGCCATGCGCCAGAGCCTGGCCTATGCGTGCGCGGTGGTCGGGAAGGTGTATGCGGGCTATCGCGACCTGCCGAAGGCCGAGGAGGTCTTTCGCCGGGGCGCAGAGGTCTGTGCGCCCGACAAGGAATGCCGGGAGCTTCTGGCCGCTCTTTACGAGCGGCAGGGAAAACTCGAGGCGGCGCTCGTGCCCTTGCTGCAGCTCGCGGAGCTCGAGCCCGGCAACGTCGACCGCCGGCTGAAGTGCGCGATGATTTTCGGGCGTCTCAACCGCCTCGACGAGGCCGAGAAATCGCTGCGCCAGGCGCTAGAGATCGCCCCCGGCCGGCCGGAGGTGTACGCCGGGCTGGCCCAACTGTTCCTGCAAATGGGCCGCGACCTCCCGCAGGCCCGCGCGTGGGCCGAGAAGGCCGCCCAATTGCAGCCGACCGCCGTGAACTATTGCGTGCTGGGACTGGCCTGCGACCGCACCGGCGACCGCGCCGCGGCCGTCGCCGCGATGGGCCGGGCCGTCGGGCTCGACCCCGACAATCTCCAGTACCGCCGACTCCTCCAGCAGTTCAGTCAACCCAGGTAGCCTATGAAGCTTCGGATGCGTGCAGGTGGATTGGTCCTTCTGGCGGGCCTGGCGGTTGCCGGCGCAGCCGCCTTCCTGGTCGTGCGCCAGCGCCAGGCGGCTCCGGAAGGACCGATCGTCCTCGGCGACGTGTCGGCGGCCCGCACCGGCATCGCCTTCCGCCACACCGACGGCAGCAGCGGCAGGAAGTACATCGTCGAGACCGTCGCCTCGGGCGTGGCCACCTTCGATTACGACGGCGACGGACTGATCGACGTCTACTTCATCAACGGCCGGGCGCTGCCCGGTGCCACCGACCCCGGCATGGGAAACCGCCTCTACCGCAACTTGGGCAACTTCCGCTTCGAGGACGTGACGGAGCGCGCGGGCGTCGGCGGCGGCGGGGGGTTCGGGCTGGGGGTGACCATCGGCGACTACAACAACGACGGCCGGCCCGACGTCTACGTCTCCAATTTCGGCCCCAAGGTCCTCTACCGCAACAACGGCGACGGCACCTTCACCGACGTGACCGCCGAGGCCGGCGTGGCCGATGGAGACAAGGTGGGAGCAGGCGTGGCCTTCCTGGACGTCGACAACGACGGCGACCTCGATCTCTACGTGGCCAACTACCTCGATTTCCGCTTCGAGAACCACTCTCCCAAGGTGCGCAACGGAGTGCCTTTCTACCGCGGCCCTCTCGAGTACAACCCGGTACAGGACGTCCTCTTTCGCAATAACGGCGACGGCACCTTCACCGACGTCACCAAGGAATCGGGAATCGACGGCCACGCCGGCAACGGGATGGGCATGGTTTGCGCCGACTGCGACAACGACGGGGACACCGACGTCCTCGTGCTGAACGACGTCATGCCCGACTTCCTCTTCGAGAACGACGGCAGCGGGAAGTTCAAGGAGGTGGGGCTTCTCCGGGGAGTCGCCTACGACGGCCAAGGCCAGGTCCAGGGAAGCATGGGCGTCGACTGCGCCGACTACAACAACGACGGATGGCTCGACCTCTTCAATACCTCCTACGCCGCGGACCTCGCCACGCTCCGCAGAAACTCGGGGAAGGGATACTTCGAGGACGTGACCCTCATCACCGGCGCAGGGCAAGGCACGCTCCAGCACGTCAAATGGGGCTGCGGCATCGTGGACTTCGACAACGACGGCCACCGCGACCTGTTCGTCGCCTGCGGCCACCTGCTGGACAACGCCGAGCTCGTCGAGCCCGGCGCCGAGTACATGGCGAAGAACGTGCTGCTGCGCAACACCGGGGCGGGCAAGTTCGTCAACGTCTCCGACCAGGCCGGCGACGGCATGCAGGTCAAGCTCAGCAGCCGGGGCGCCGCCTTCGACGACCTGGACAACGACGGCCGCATCGACGTCGTCGTGGTGAACTCCCGCCGCGAGCCCACCATCCTCCGCAACGTGTCGCCCGGCAAGAATCACTGGCTCCAGCTCGTCCTGCGCGGCGTGAAGTGCAACCGGGACGCCGTCGGGGCCCGGGTCACGGTCGTTGCCGGCGATCTGATTCAGATCGACGAGGTCCACAGCGGACGCGGCTACCAGGGCCACTTCGGCAGCCGGCTCCATTTCGGACTCGGCAAACGAGAGCGCGTCGACCGCATCGAGATCCGCTGGCCCGGCGCCGGCACGGACGTCGTCGAGAACGTCGCCGCCGACCAGCTCCTGACCATTCGCCAGGGACAACAGGAACACCCTGCGGCCCACTCCCCCGCCCGGTGAGAAATGCGGGAAAGGGAAGGGAAGGATTCCGCAACCCCCTTGCAGCAGGCGGGTGGCACGCCCTGCAAGGGCGTGGCCTTTGCAGTGTAGCCAGCCAACCATGCCCTCGACTCTGGTCCGAGCATGTCCTGCGAGCAGCGACGCTACTGAAACGATGTCGGCCCGGTGCTGAGCGCCACGGCCTTTGCGGGCGACTTTGGCACTACCACCACGCCCTCTCAGGGCGTGCCACCCACCTTGTCAGCCGGGCGCCACCGCCCGGTCGGCCAATGCCAGGCCCTGGCGCACGACGGCGTCGCGCCAGCGGGGGTCGCTGGGGGCGAAGGCTTCAACGAGCCGCTCGCGGGCGCGGGCCAGGCGGGAATCGCCGGCCTTGCATCAGTGATGGGCACGGTTCTCCGCCCGCAACGCCGCCACCACCCGGACCGCCCAATACGTGCCGAACTCGACCGTCGCGAACCGGTAGTTGCGATTGGCAAAGCGGGCCGTGCACCAGGCCCCCCAAGCGCCCCGGGTCGGATAGGCCCGCATGAGGGCCTTCTTGCCAAAGCGGGCTCGAAGCCAACGGCCCTCCGGGGAGTCGAGCGCGCTGCTCGGCCAGAGCCGGTAGCCCGCCCTGCGCCCCAATCCGGTGTGGAAGTCCAGGTGCAGCACGTCCTGGACGGCCCCGAGCCAGCCGGGAAGCTGCGCGGCGAGGATGCGGTGCACCTGAGAGGGCCGCGATCCGCCAAAGAAGAGTCCCTTGGGGAAGTCGTACTGGCCGACCGGGAGCGTCCGGCGCAGCGTTCCCCAGCCCACGCGCAGACCCGCCAGCAGGGCCTTCAGCCGAAACGGCTCCCAGCGCGAAGGAGGCGAGGAGGGGTTGAACAAGCGGTCGAGCTCGGCGTAGTGCGGCGGGGCGCCGGCGTACTCCTCCCCGGGAAGAAGGAAGTTCCGGTTCAGGTCGACGTTCTCTTCGTCGGTGCGTCGCCGCCAGGCGAAGCCGAACGGGTTCAGGCCGTGCAGGAGCACCAGTCCGCAGTCGGGGGGCAGGGCGACGCGGCGGGACTCGTCCTGAAGCCAGGCGGTCTGGATCGCGGAGCCGGCAAATCCCTCCACCCCGTGCAGCCCGCTGGAGAGGACGACCGCCCGGCGGCACTCCGGACCGCCCAGCAGGGCCGCATCGATGGAAAGCTCCAGGCCGCCGGGTCCCCGGGCATCGATCGGCTGCGACTCCAGCCAGGCCCCCGCCCGAGAGGCCGCCGCGCGGAACCGAGTCCGGGCCGTGGCATAGTCGGGCGAGAACGCGGCTTCGTAAGACATCTTCACCCCTCAATCCACCCGCCGCCCAGCACGCGGTCGCCGTCGTAGCACACGGCCGCCTGGCCGGGTGCGATCCCCCGGCACGGCTCCGCAAAACGCACGCGGAACCGGTCGCCGGCCAGCGGCTCGACCGTGGCGTCCACCGCCGGGCTACGATAGCGGATCTTGATCCGGCACGCAAACGCGGCGCCGGGCGGGTCGACCAGCCAATTGGCCCCGGCGGCGGTCAGGTCGTCGCGGGCAAGCTCCTCGGCCCTGCCGACCACCACCCGCCGGCTCTCCCGCTCGATCCGCACCACGTACCGGCGCTCCCCCAACGCCACGCGCAGGCCCCTGCGCTGGCCGACCGTGAAGTGCTCGATCCCGCCGTGCCGGCCGACCACCGTGCCGTCCGTGGCGACGATCTCGCCTGAGGTGTCCACCCCGCCGCGACGCCGCCGGACCAGCCCGGCGTGGTCCCGGTCGGGCACGAAGCATATCTCCTGGCTGTCCTTCTTGCCGGCCACGGGCAGGCCCAGCTCGGCGGCGATCCGGCGGATCTCCTCCTTGCGGTATTCACCCACCGGGAGCTTCAGCCGCGCCAAGACCCGGCGGTCCACGCCGAACAGGACGTAGGATTGGTCCTTGGTCGGGTCCACGCTGCGAAGCAGGGCCGGTGGGTGGCCCTCGGCCGGCGGGACCAGCCGGGCGTAGTGCCCGGTGGCCACAAAGGCCGCACCCACGCCGTCGGCATACTCCAGGAGCTTGCCGAACTTCAACCAGGTGTTGCACACGATGCAGGGATTCGGGGTCCGGCCGGCCAGGTACTCGTCCACGAAGTAGTCGATGATCCGGTCGAACTCCGCCTCGAAGTTCAACGCGTAGAAGGGGATGCCGAGCGCCGCTGCGACGCGCCGGGCATCGGCCGCGTCGGCCGCCGAGCAGCAGCCGTGCCTGGGCCGGCCGGAAGGAGCGGGGGCCGTGGGGCAGGGGTCGTCGGCCGCCGCATTGTGCCGCATGAACAACCCGACCACGTCGTGCCCTTCCTGGCCTAGCAGCCACGCTGCCACGCTGCTATCGACCCCGCCGGACATCGCCAAGACGACCCGCGCCATGGAAACCCAAGAGGATAAGGGCGTGTTGGACCTGTCCTGGGCAGTCTACCTGGGCGTCGAGCGGGCGAGAATGGGGCCCTCGGGGTGCCTGGAGGCACGGCTCGCTCTTCGCTTTGAGGCCCCAATCCGCTCGGACTCCTCGTGCAGCCGTCCGTCTTCTTCTGCACCCCCCATATTGGCGGTGAAGGCATGGAGTTGCAAGTTTGCCCGAAAAGCCCAACCTAGCTACTTGACATCGCCTCCCGGACGACTAGGATGGTAACCCGCGGGAAGGATCTCCCAAGACGCAAGCCTTGGCACGGGCAGGATGCACATTGACGGTTACGGTATCCGAAGGGAGATAGCACCATGAGTACCTTGCTGCGACTGATCTCGTGTGTGGCCGTCGTCGGCCTGCTGGGCTCGAGCCTCTACGCCGATACGATCGTCTTTTCCGACGACTTCGAGGCGGGAAACTTGAACGCATGGACCGTTCTTGCCAGTCCTGCCACCCCCCTGGAGATCTCCACCGCGCAGAACCGGATTCCCGTCGGCGGCTCTTCCAGCGCGTTCATCAACAGCTCATGGGACCGGATGTATCACAATCTCGGCAGCGAAGTGAGCGGCAACCTCTTATTTACCTCCTGGATCTATGACAGTACGGCCACGCGCGCCTGGACAGAGATTCGCGCCTACACGGGCGCGGGCTACGGCGTGGGCACCTTGCAGCAGGTGTTTGCGATCGGGAAGTACAATACGGTGACAATGGCCGGCGAAGCCTATACCGCCACCAAGTACCAGGGCCGGCTCACCTCCGGCGCGGCGACCGGTTGGTTCAACCTGAACGCGACCGGCTCCCCAAACCGCTCCGCCGGCTGGCACCGGTTCGACCTCGAGATCCTGCCGAGCGGCACGGACATCAACTTCTATGTCGATGGTATCCTCAGCCGGTCAATCACCGGCGCGAACCCATTCAGCTACGATTCTATAAGTATGGGCGGGGTGGGCTCCGGAACCACCTCGGTGGCCGGCGATGCGTGGTTCGACGGCATCTCCCTTGCGATCGTTCCGGAGCCGGGGTCCATCGCGCTTGTGGCCTCAGGACTTCTCGCCCTGGTCGGATTGGCCTTCTGCCGAGCGCGGCGGCGCTCGGCGTAATGGTGACGTCCGCTTAGCAGCGGTCCGAAGGTAGCTTCGCGCCTCTACGGCGACGGCCCCTCACCCCCGGCCCCTCTCCCGAGACGGGAGAGGGGAGCTGTTGTTCGCCGCAGGCTTGGCGGGCAGGGACCGGCGCACCGGCTCGCTCTCAACGCCAAGGCGATCGACCGCCGTCACCACCACCTCCCGGGCCTCCGGGAGAGTTGCGATGGTGAGGGGAGCCTTGCGTCCGTGGGCCGGGACAACCTGGAAAGCCCAGCCGTTGGCAGTACGCGCCCCAATGGCCCAGACAAAGCACTGCCCGCCGGGGCCCGGACGGATTTCGATGGCCCCCTCTCGCACCGAGACGTCTGGCCGGCTGGGCGGGACGGCGGCCAACCAGGGCGTCTTCGGCACCAGCGCCGGCCGGCGATAAGGGCCCTCGGCAAGCCTCCCGACCAGTCCCCGACGGTTTGCCAGCAGGGCCTTCATGCTGAACAGCACCTGGCCCGACACTCCGGGCGTTTCTCGCGCGATCGCAATCTGCTCGAGGATTTCCTCGGGTGCATACTGGTTGGGGGCTTCACCCACACGACTCACCGACAGGCCGGGCCAGACGTGGCGTCCTTTCACGTTCTCTCGCACCCACTGTTCCAGCAGGGGCCGGAACGGCTGCCCCGGCGAGCGGACCTTCCAGTACAGTTGCGGAGTCCAGTAGTCGCACCAGCCGCTGCGGAGCCAGAGCTGCGTATCGGCATAGAGCTTCGCGTACTGGTCGAAGCCGACGACTCCCTTGGGGATTCCCGGCCGCGGGATGCCGAAGGGGCTGATTCCGAACAAGACCGACGGCTTCTCGTGCCGGATGACCTTGTGCATCTGCTCGATCAGGAGGTTGACGTTTTGTCGTCTCCAATCGGCCCGCTCCAGCGTGCCGCCCGACTGCCGGTAGACGTTCCAGCTTGGGTCGTCGGGGAACTCCATCTCCTTCCCGGTGGCGGGATCATTGACGGGATACGGATAGAAGTAATCGTCGATGTGGATGCCGTCGAGGTCGTAGCGACGCGTCAGGTCGGCGACCACGTCGAGGGTCTGTTGGCGAGCGCCGGGCTCGCCGGGATCGAGCCAGAGATAGCCCCCGTAGGACTTGACCCAGGCCGGGTGGGTCCGGCTCACGTGGCTTGGGTGCATCTCGTGCGTGGATCCGGCCAGGCGGGCGCGGAACGGGTTGAGCCACGCATGGAGGTGGAGGCCGCGGCGGTGGGCTTCCTCAATCCAAAACGTCAGCGGATCGTAATCAGGGTCGGGCGGCTTGCCCTGCTCGCCGGTAAGGTAATACGACCAAGGCTCCAGGCCGGACCGATAGAGCGCATCCGCTGCCGGACGCACCTGGAGCACCACGGCGTTGAGGTGGAGTGCCGCGACTCGATCGAGAATCGCCCGCGCTTCCCGCTGCTGCTCTCCGGCCGGCAGGCCCGGTTTCGAGGGCCAGTCGATGTTGGCCACGGTGGCCACCCAGACCGCTCGGAACTCGCGGGGGGTCGGCGGCGGCGCTGCTTCGTCTCCGGCTTGCCACGTCCCTGCGACAAAGAGCACGGCTGTCGAGAACAGGGTATCAATCATGATCTTCTCGCTGTAGGTGCTGCTAGGATGGCCATCTTAGCCGCTCCACCTCGCCCCAGACAAGCCAGGGCCCGCGACCCGCGTCAAACCGCTGCCAACCACCTTACGGCGGTATGGCTTGGCCTGTCGCGCCTGAGTAGGCTGGTTGCCATGGGAAGGGGAACCGCCTGGGAATTGGGGGGTGTCCGTATGGGTGGGCGATCCCACACAAACAGAAGCGCCTTTACCCTTGTCGAGCTCCTGGTGGTGATTGCCATCATCGGGATCCTGATTGCCCTGCTGCTCCCCGCGGTGCAAGCGGCCCGCGAGGCAGCGCGACGGATGCACTGCGCAAACAACCTCAAACAGATTGGGCTGGCGCTGCACAACTACGAGTCGGTGCACAACATCCTTCCCCCGGGGCACATCGGCTCGAACTCAGCGTCAACCCACACGCAGATCCTTCCCTATTTCGAGCAGGCGACGGCTTACAACCTGTTCGATTTCAAGTCGGACATCAACAGTTCTGCGAGCAATTTGGCTGCGCGGGAGCAGAAACTCGCGCTGCTCCAATGTCCCTCGCACCCCACCAGCCCGCTGTTCCTCCTGCCGCCTGCTCAGTGTCCCAACGGATGCGGGACCGCGAACTACGTCCAGAGCCTCGGGGACAACGCCAACTACGCGAGCGGCAGGGGGCCGTTTGGCCGAAATCGGGGGGCGAAGCTCGCCGACATCCAGGACGGCTTGAGCAGCACGGCGTTCTTCGCCGAGATCCTGCTCGGACCCGCCGCAGGTCCCCCCTCGACAGGAGTTGTTTTCCCGGGGGATCCCGACGATTACAAGGTGGCGACCAATGTTCCTGCCGGTACGTGGGACGCCAGCCCGACAGGCGATACGATCGCCGTTGCGGAATGCGAAAACCGGACAGTTCCCGCTTGGCGGTATCGCGGGAAGCAGTACTACCGCGGGATCGTCGTGGCCACGTTCTATTCGCACACGCTCACGCCGAACTCGAAGCGTCGCGACTGCATTCGCGGGGGCGGCGTCGACCGCGGTCACCTTGCCGCACGCAGCTTCCACCCCGGCGGCGTGAACGTCTGCCTGGGTGATGGCTCGGTCAGGCTGGCCAGCCAGACGATCGACGAGTACGTCTGGCGCGCCGTGGGAAGCGTCCGCGGAAACGAACCCGTCGGCGAGTGGTAACTCGTGCTCCCGATCCGTTGGAAGGATTGACCGCACCATGTCAACCACGTTCCGGTCGGCGGCACTCTTGCCGATGATCCTGCTGGCGGGCTGCGGCCGGAGCGCCGGGCCGGTCGCGCATGTCGAGAAAGTCGTTCCCGTTGCAGGAACGCTGACCTATCTGGGAAACCCGCTCAAGGACCATCAGGTCGCTTTCCTTCCCACCGATGGTCGCCGGCCTGCCATCGGCGTGACCGATGCGGCTGGGAAGTTCACCCTGGGCACGAACCGGCCCGGCGATGGCGCTCCCCCCGGGTCGCACAAGGTGGCAATCGTCTGGGTCTGTCCTTCTTCATCGAGCGACGCCGGCCAGGAGCCCGTGATCGACAACCCCGCCTTCCTCCCCAGACCCACGATCCGGATTCCTGCGAAGTACGGGAACGCGGAATCCTCCGGGATCACGCAGGAGGTCCCACCAGGCGGCCTCAACGACCTCAAGATCGACCTGAAGTGAGCCCGTACGGTCCGTAGCAGACCTGTCCCCTCGGTCGACATGGCACACCTCCCCCGGCTTGATGCCCAGACCCGCTGCCGGACCCCTCCAGCCTGACGCCGTCCGTTCTCACCACTCGTCTTCCCCCACTTTCAGACGGCGATATAATGGGACGATCCGCACAAGGGCGGGTCTGTAGCACCACCGGAGTATTCTCGATGGAAAAGGAATGGACCGATCGGGCTGAGGCGATCCGCCGGCGGATTCTCCAACTCCGGGACTCTCTTTGACTACGCAGCCAAGCGGGACCGGGCGGCCCAGATCGAGCAGGACATGGCGGCCCCCGACTTCTGGGGCAACCAAGAATACACCCAACCGGTCGTTGCCGAGTTGAAGGGACTGAAGGCCCTCCTCAAGCCCCTCGAAGAGGTGGTTCGGGGCTCGGATGACCTCGGCGCTATGCTGGAGATGGCCGACGAGGACGAGGGCTTTGCCCGGGAGGTCCCCTCGCAGTTGGAGCGGCTGGAGCGTGCGGTCGAGGAGATTGAGGTCAAGGCCCTGTTGAGCGGCCCCTTGGACCCCAACGACGCCATCCTCACGGTCAACGCCCGGGACGGAGGCACGGACGCCAACGACTGGGCCGAGATGCTCCTGCGCATGTACCTCGCGTGGTCCCAGGACCACGATTACAAGGTCGAGCTCCTGGACCGGCAGGACAACCTCGAGGCCGGGATCCAAAGCGCGTGCATTGCGGTGCGCGGGCCGATGGCCTACGGGTATCTCAAAGGGGAGGCGGGAATCCATCGTCTGATCCGCATCAGCCCGTTCAACGCCGAGGGGAAGCGCCAGACGAGCTTCGCCGCGGTCGACGTCTCGCCGGAGGTGCCAGACACGATCGCGATCGAGATCGGCGACGACGAGGTCCGCGAGGACGTGTTCCGCGCCAGCGGGGCGGGCGGCCAGCACGTCAACAAGACCTCCAGCGCCATCCGGCTGACCCATCTCCCCACGAGCATCGTGGTCCAGTGCCAGAACGAGCGGAGCCAGCACAAGAATCGGGCCACGGCGTGGAAGATGCTCCGCGCCCGGCTGGCCCGGCGGGAGGAGGAAAAACGCGAGGCCCAGCAGGCGGCCAAGTACAACGAGATGCCCAAGGTGGGGTTCGGCTCGCAGATACGCAGCTACTTCCTGCACCCGGAGCAGCGGGTCAAGGATGCCCGCACCGGCCACGCGGCCTCCAGCTTCCACGCCGTCCTGGACGGCAACATCCAGGGTTTTCTGGACGCCTACCTCCGCTGGCGGGTGGAGCAGGCGGGGGGAAACAGGGATTAGGGACTAGGGATTAGGGACGAGGGACTAGGGATGCTTGCTCAAGAGGTCGAGAGACTCAGGCGGGAGTACACCGACCAGTACGTGGTCGTGGACGCCGGCCGGCCGGAGCTCGCCCGCTTCAAGGGGGCGGTCGGCCGGGTGAAGACGGTCAACATGAGCGGCCGGGCGCTGGTCGAGTTCGAGGCCGACAACAACCGCGGCTGGTACGACGTCGAGATCGACTGCCTCAACGTGGTCGACAAGCCGCCGCCCAAGGTCGAGCCGAAGGCCGAGAAGAAGCCGGCCGCGCCGGCCGCTGCCAAGCCCAGGCCGGCGGCCAAGGAGCCGTCGGCGGCGGAGCCCCCTCAACGCAAGGAGGAATCGACATGAGTACGCGCACCGAACCGCCCGGCGCCCCGCCGCGAAGGGGCTGGTTCCGGCGGAACTGGCGCCGGCTTGTGCTGGCGGTCGTGGTGGTACCCATCCTGATCTGCGCCGGTGCGGCGGGCTGGTTCTATGTGGTGTGGGTGGCGCCGCTCCAATCGAGCGAGCCGTATCGAGCGGCCCTGAGACGGGTGCAAGCCGACCCGAAAGTGATCCAGCGGCTTGGGCAGCCGATCCGGGACGCCAGTTGGGTGCCCTCGGGCTCGGTCAACATTCGGAATGGCGGAGGCAACGCGAACCTGATGTTCAAGGTCGCCGGTCCGAAGGGAAGGGCGTCGGTCCGCACCCAGGCCCGACGCATCCAAGGCAAATGGGGGACCACGACCCTCGAGGTGACCTTCGCCGGTGAGAAGCCGATTCCGCTCGACACGGGAGCCAGCGATGAGGATGCCCCCAAGTTCAATCCGTCGGGCGGCTCCCCCGGCCCCTCGGCCCCCAAGGCGGACGCAAAACTCCCGTCCCCCAAGCCTTCCGACGGGCCTGGACCCGAGATCAAGCTGGAGATACCCACGTTCGATCCGCCGGACAAGGAGAGCTGAGACTCGGACATGGTCGATCGCGAGAGCCCCCAGCCCGTGCCGTTGCCAGGACCGGTCTCGATCCTCATGCCGGTGTGCAACGAGGCCGAGGTCCTCGAGGAGGTGATCGAGGAGTGGGTCCGCGACGTGTTCCAGTACCTTCCCCCGGGTTCGGAGATGGTCTTCGACGACGGCGCGAGCACGGACGGCACGCGGGGGATCCTCGCGCGCATGGCGCGAAAGCACCCCTTCCTTCGCGTGCTCCATAGCTCCAGGGACGGCTTTGCCGCGGCCGCGCGACGGCTCTACCGCAGCGCCCGGTGTCCCCTGGTCTTCTTCACCGACTCCGACGGGCAGTATGCGGCCGCGGACTTCTGGAAGCTGACCGATTTCATCTCCCGATACGACGTCGTCCACGGGGCGAAGGTCGGCCGGCAAGACCCCCTGTTGCGCCGCGTGTGCTCGGCGGCCTTCAACCGGATTGCCGCGCTCTTGTTCCACCAGTCGTACCGCGACATCAATTCGGCGTTCCGGCTGATGCACGCCGGCGCGATCCAAGAGCCCCTCGACCGGGTGCGCGTGATGCCGACCTTGTTCAACGCCGAGCTGCTGCTGTGCTGCCTCGAGGCGAACCTCACGATCCGGCAGGTTGCAATCGTCCACCGCCGCCGCCGCGCCGGCCGCAGCCGGGGACTGCCCGCCTCCCGCTATCTGCTGGAGGCCTGGCGGGCCTTGAAGGGGCTGCTCAGGATCAAGGCGGCGTGGCGCGGGCGCAAAGACTCCCGGTCAAGACTTGCAGGATGCCAGGACACTCCTCCATGAGCAGGGGCCACGTTCGGCGGATGCAGGCACGCCTGGCGGCCATCCGCTCCCGTCTCTCGCCGGCGATGCTCGGCTACCTGGCGGCGGCCTACGCCCTGATGCTCCTGCTGGCCTTCTGGGTGCCGGGGAACGATTTCGACTCGATGACCTCCTATGTCACCCGGATCAAGCTGGAGCAGCTCGGCCCTCTGCGCGAAACGGCGACCCTGGAAATCCAATACACCTTTCCCAAGTTTTTCGACTACCTCCACGCCCCGTTTCTGCGCTGGGGATACTTCACGGTCTTTCCGAGCTTCGCCCTGTTCCACGTTCTCCTGGCGATCCTGGCGCTGGGGTTTCGGCCGCGGATTGCCCTGGCGGCCCTGTACCTGGTGGGAATCTGCCAGCCGATTCTCGTCGGCGCGACGGCCTTGAAGAACGATCTTGCCTTGGGCGTGTTCGCGCTCGTGGCGTGGCGGCTCATCTTCTACCTGCCGAAATCCCCCTTCTATCCGGCGGCCTGCGGGCTGGCGCTTGCCGCGCTGGCGGGAACCAAGTGGCACGGCTTCCTGCTGGCCGCGCCGCTCGGGCTGTGCTGGCTGTGGCAGCTTGGCGTCGGGCGCAAGTGGTCCTGGGGCGGCCTTTGGGTCCTGGCGTGCAGCCTGCCCGTGCTGTGGGTCGTCGGGTCCGGGGACGTCTACGTCGACAACCTCCGCCACGAGGGAAGCCTGTTCCCCCGGCCCGACTTCGCCCGGGAAGGGCCCCCGAACTTCCCGGCCAACCTGGGCCGCTTCGCCGTGACCACGGCCCTGGAGACCTTCGAGGTCCCCATCGCCCTGGCCGACCGCAAGCTCCGCGGGACGATCTGGCCGCACCTTCAGACGCTGACCGGCGGAAGCAAGGCCTGGGGCTACGCCCTTCTGCCCAGTCCGCTGCTCTCGGTCTACGGAATCAGCATCCTCGTCGTCATTGCCGCGTGCGCCGTGGCGATCTTCCGCCGGACCTGCCCCCGGCCCGTGAGGGCCGGCGCGGCGATCGCCTTGGTCTACCTGGTTCTCTCCCTGGCAATGCTCCGCCACCTCAGCAGCCAGAACCGGTACTTCATCCCCACGTACGTGCTCGGCGTGTTGCCCACGGCCTACGTGGCCTCCGAGCTGGGGATTCTCCGGGCCCTCTTGCAGCGCCGCCTCCTTCGCTGGGCCCTGGCGGCTTACCTGGTTGTGACGATCGGCCACGTGCTCCTTTTCACCGCGGAGAAACCCCTCTTGTCCCTGTGGGTCTACACGGCGCGAGAGCGGGAGTACGTCCGCGTGGAGTCGATCTTCTCCCGCTTCTGGGACCGCGAGGCGTTCTACCTGGAAAGCGGGAAGGGCTACCGCGACACGTTCGACTTCGCGCGAAGCCGGATCCTTCCCAGCGACGGACTGCTGGTGATCAACCGGGCCACGGGAAACGACGCGCCGTACCTCTATCCCTTCCTCATGCATCGGGAAGCGGCCAACACCCGCGTCGTGAGCGACCGGACCGGCTACCGCCTGGACCCCGATTTTCCCGACACCTTCAAGTACGTGCTCGTGTACCGCGGGGAGCTCGACGACCCGCGCTACGAGGTCGTCCACGACTACGGCGGGCCGGGCCACTGCGGGCGCATGCTTATCTACCGCCGCCGCGACGAGCCGCCCCGCCATCGGCCGATGCTTGAATGATCGGGGGTGGCCTACGGAACGTCGATGACGAACCTCTGGGTGGCGGAGCCAACGCGCTCGGCGGCCGTGGAAAGCACGTTTTCCCTGCCCCACACCAGCGCCTTCTCGTCCAGCTTCCGCACTTGCCGGTCGATGGTGACGGTGACTGCCACTTCCGCCCTGCCCGGCGCCTCCGGGGTGCCGGAGAGGAGGCCGGTGGCCTCGTCGATCTTGAGCCAGGCCGGTCCCTGGGCCAGGGCGAACTTGGGCTTCTCGACGTGGAAGTAACCGCCTACCTGATTGCCGCCCTGCATGCGTGCGCTCAGGTCGCCTAACGAACGGTTGGCCTTTGCCTGGTACTGGTACCGCTGGCCCACCTTGGCCGTCCGCGGCGGCTTCGTGTAGATGACCGGCCGAGGTCCGCTCGCATAGTCGGAAGGTCCGCTGCGCTTGTCCCGCGCGTCCACGGCGACCACCCGGTAATAGGTCTTGTTGCCGGCGGGGTGGACGTCGGGACCCATGACGGCAAGCCGGGTGTCCGTGGTTTCGGCGATGAAGTTGGGGGGTGCCCACGGGCTCCACGGCGCCATATCGTTCTTGGCGGAGATTCCCAGGTCGAGCTGGCGAGGTTTGTCCATCACGGTGAACCCCTTTTCGTCGCTCCCGTAGACCCTGTACTTCGCGGGCCTGCGTCCGACCGGGTTGGGCTGCCACTTCAGGGTCCCCGCGGCCTTGGCCTCGTCCCAATCCACCTTCACGTCCAGCGGATAGGCCGCTCCCCGCGCGGTGAAGCTGAACGTCTTGCTCCACGGTCCCCACACGCCTTTTGCGTCCATTGCCCGCACGTGCCAATAGTAGTTCGTATCGGGCGTCAGCAGCCCGGGCTCGCCGAGCGTGTACTGCGGCTTGACTTCAGAGAACCTGAACCCCTGTCCGGTCCAGGTCCTCGAGGCATCCAGCGTCCGTGAAATCAGCTTGTAGAAGCTCATCGAGAGCGGAAACCTCATGTCCGCCCGCCTCGACAGCTCGAACTGGTAATCGCTCATGCCGTCCCCGTCCGGATCCGCCGGGACCGTCCACTGGAACACGACGTCGGTCCCGTCCGACTCGCCGCCGTGCGCCGGGTGGACCGCCTCGGGCGCGGCCGGCGGCCGGGTCGCGGAGCGCTCGACCCACGCGTGCGTGATGCGGACCTCCCGCGTCCCCTGAGTCTGATCGCTGTAGGTGAAACTGTTCTGGCCCACCGCCATCTCCGGCAGCGCCATCGGCGCCATCTGCACGTCGTTGACGAACGCCACCTTCTTCAGCAGTGCCGTGTCATCGAGCTCGCACTTCACCTGGTACTCATAGCACGGCGGTCCCACGACGGGAAAGAACCTGTCCAGATTGTCCCCGGGCACTGCCTTCCAGGTCTTTCCGTCCGTGCAGAGGAAGAATCGCGCACCGTTGCCTTCCGTCTCGATGCGCCCGCCCACAAACACGTAGGGGCTTCTCATGGTCCAAAGAATCGAGCCGGTTTTCCCCTCTTCCGCCGTCAGCCCGCCCCGTTCCGACCGGACGTTCTCCACTTTCGTCGCTCCCCGCCGCCACGCCGGCTTGTTCAGGTCCGGCCGATACTCCCACAAGCCGTTGCAGATCGTGTCCTTGTAGGCGGGCATCGTGTAGAGCGCCGTGTGGTACTTCAGGGGCTTCAGTTGTCCCCACCGCCACACGATGGCCTCGCCGGGACGCAGGACCATGTTCATCGTGGTGTCCGCGTTTCCCGAGCGCGCTCCCGCGATCGTGGTCTCGGTGAAGTACAGCGCCGAAGTCCCCTGGCCGTCCCATGGCGTGTCTACCAGGAGGATTCCATTGGAGTGCGTGCGTTTGACCAGGTCGTGGTCTCGTGCAATCTGCACGTCGCTGGCCACGGTCTCGTTGTCGCGCAGGAGATAGACGCAATGCATGTCCCCGTCCAGAAAATGCCACGCGCCGTCGTAGAAGACCTGGGAGATGCAGTGTCCGAGAGCCCTGGCCGGCGCCGTTTGGAATCCTGCCTGTTTCCACAACGTCCCCAGACAGATGGAATCGTTGCCGCAGGTGTTGAAGCCGTAGACGTTGAAGACCTTCACCGGGTCCCCCAGCTCGTTGTTGTCTCCGGACGAATGGTGTCGAAGCCTGATCTGCTGGAACCATAGGGCAAACGCCTTCTCCGCGTCCGTCATGTCGGGGGTGATGGCCGACTGCACGATCTCCGCCACGTTGCGGAGCGTGTTCCGGCCGTTGGAGAGCCAGGGGTTCACCACGTCGGTGTCGCCCACGTTCTCCATGCGCACCGACCGGTTCGACTCCCAGGTCTGGAAGAACGCCCCTTCCGAATTCATCCCAACCCCCATGGGCGTGCGGCAGTTGCGGCCGTCCATCGTCCCGCCCTGAGCCACCCGGTATTGCTGGGTCCCTTGGGTGATCTCCTGAACGTGCGACTTGGGCACGTCGGTCGGGTGCGTGCTCATCCCCCATGGGAAGACGAGCTTGGACGGAGCCGCCTCGGCCTGCGCAGCCGCCTCTTTCGGGCCGGGCCCCGGCGTCGCTGCGCCCTCGTCCTTTTCCGACCCGGCCAACGGCCGATACTCTCGCGCCACCGACGAGACCCGTACCTCATCCAACAGCCCGTTGAGGTTGGGGGCAGGCGATTGCCACGTGTGTCCTCCCAGCCGCAGCATGTTCAGCCCGCCGCCGAGCACCCCGTCCGTGACGCCTTCCGGGGTTCCTTCCACGTCCAGCCGTCCATCCACGTAGATGCGCACCTGCTTTTTGGCCTGTTCCCAGGTGATCGCCAGGTGCGTCCACCGGTCCACGGGCACGGACCTGCTGCCGGTCACGTTTCTCCAGGCGCCGTCGATCCAGAACGAGGCGACCACCGAGGTGGAAACGCGGATCATGTACTGGCCGCCGCGGCAGACCACGTCACCGGCGGCCCGCTCACGGAGCTTCACCCAGCATTCCACGGTGAGCGCGTTAAGTCCCTCCATCCTGGCCAGGCCGGCCACGTCGGCCCAGCCTTTGTCGCCGTCACAGCTCAGCGCCGCGGCGAACTTCCCCTGCGCGGCCGCCGGCTCCTTCACCTTCCCCGGCCTTCCCCCCGCCACGGAATCCTTCACGTCTCCGCCGGCCACGTCGTCGAGGTGGAAGAGGCAGATGGTATCCTTGTCGGCCGCCAGCGGCTTGCTCAGGTCCACCGGCCCGGCATTCGCCAGACGCCCCAGGCCGGCGATCGCCACCAACGCTGCGCATGCGAGTGCTCTCATGGTCGCTCTCCTCGACTGCTTGGGATCCTACACGGCGTAGTAGCGTGCGACTTTGGCGATGGCCGCCGCCGTCTGGAGGATGTACTCTTCCGTCATCCCTTCGTGAAGGGGCAGCCGGACGCCGGTCTGGTGAATCGCCTCGGCCTCCGGGCAGCTTGGCTTCGTGTAGTCCATCGTGGTCAGGCCGAGCTCCTTGATCGGCCAGCGTCCGGCGAAGAAGCCGTGGTTCCGGAAGACCGCCTTGGCGTACAGCGGCCCCTGCATGACTCCCGCCGACGCGGGCACTCCTTCGGCGATCAGCGACTTGACGAACCCGTGACGGTCGCAGCGCAAGGCCTCGGGCTTTACGCGGAAAAGGTGGTGCCAATAGACGCAACGGTCCTGGGGGTGGACCTCGTGCGGTTGGATTCCGGGGATGCCCGTGATCTTCTCGGTCAACAGCTTTCCGAGGCTTGCCCGACGCGACGCGATCGCCTCCAACCGCGTCAGTTGGGCGGCCGCGAAGGCCGCCTGCGGCTCGCTCATGCGGTAGTTCGTGGCGAACGCCCCAAGATCCTCGCGGCCGACGCGATCGAATCCCTTGTCGGCGAACCGTTGCAGTCGCGGTCCGAAGCGCTCGTCGCTGGAGCCGACCACGCCGCCGTCGCCGCAGGTCACGTGCTTGGAATCCTGGAGCGAGAAGCACGCGATCTGGCCCACGGTGCCGACCGGCCGGCCGCGGTACCGCGCGCCCCAGGCCTGGGCACAGTCTTCGATCAGGACCAGCTTGTGGCGGTCGGCCAGGGTCTTCAGCGCGTCGAGGTCGCACGGGTTGCCCAGGAGATGCACCGCAATGACGGCCTTGGTCCTGGGCGTGATCTTTCGCTCGACGTCGGCCAGGTCCAGGTTGTAGTTGTTCGCCTGCTGGTCGGCGAACACCGGCACCGCCTGCTGGAAGAGAACGCCGATGACCGTGCCCGGGTCCGTGATCGGCGAGGTGATCACCTCATCGCCCGGACCGATGCCTGCGGCCGCCACGGCGATGTGCAGTGCCGCCGTGCCGGACGAGCAGGTCTGGGCGTACTTCACCGGGCAGACTCGGCGAAAGCGCTCCACCAGCAGGCCGTTCTGCGGCCCTTTCCACCAGAACACCGACTCTTGGCCGAGCATGGCCTCGAGCCGCTCCCGCTCCGGTGCTCCCCAGCGAATCGGCGGCGAGGCGGGATGCTTGACGGCCTTTTCGCCCCCGTGCAGTGCCAGCGGGGAACGGGGCGCGGGTTGGGCGTCCTCTTGAGCCGCCCCCTCGACCGCACCCGCCAACAGCAATCCCGACGTACCCGCCACAAACCGGCGCCGTGAGATCGAGCTGTCTTGAGACATGGTTGGACCCTCCCGCCAGAAACGCATGCCGCGTAGCGCCGGGCGAATTCCCGAGAGCCACCGACTTTCAGCCAACAAGGATCCTAGTCCCGCCCCAGCGCCTGGGCAAGTGCCGGCCGACTTCGTCGCCACATCCCAGGCCACCGCGAAAGACCGATTCCAGACCGAACCGCTTCGTCATCCGATCCAGTTCCCTGTGCCTTTCGCTGCCGATGCCTTCTCCCCCCTTCTTGAGCAGCGATAGCCACCCCTCATCCAACAGGGCCGATTGAAAGGCCCCCGCGACGGCACTATAATGTGATCGTCTGTGGCCGGCAGTGCGGCGACCGGTCGGCCGGCATGCGCTGTGGGCCCGGCAATTGAAGGGCAGCGGCAAGGTGTCAGGAACCGTCTTCCTAGCGGGGAGCGGAGCCGTGACAAGGCTGTTGGCCATGGAAGACGTTTCCTGATACCCTTGTTCGCGGCTCGTCCGATGGTACAATGAGGAGCGATTATGCACTCCCCTGGGTTTCGTTCGGTTGGTGGACTGTTATCGAGGAAACCCGGAAGAGATGTATGCGGTGCGCCGGCACAAGGTGGCCGAACCCCGGCACCGGCGAAGGGAGAAGAGCTTCCGATTTCGGCGCCCCACGCTGCCTTTCAGCAACGAGGCGACCGTTGCCTAACCCGCCCCGGGGTTCTGTGGCAAATCCGTTGAAACAACTCACCCTGAACCGCCACGGGCTTTTCACCCGCGGTTCGGACAACCTCCGAAGTGCCAATGATGACTCAAATTGCCGAGCGACTTAACGTCGCCGTTGATGCTAGCCGATTAGCAGGCGCGATACTGCTGGAACACTTCGTGCACACCGCGCCTCCCGTGTCGATCAAGCCGGATGGCAGTCCAGTAACAGAGGCAGACCGCCGGGTTGAGATAGCTATACGTGATCGAATCCTCGCGGGATTTCCCAAAGACGCATTCCTCGGTGAGGAGTTCGGCGCAACCGCTGGCGATTCGGGGTATAGATGGATCGTAGATCCCATTGATGGGACAATGGCGTTTGTGATGGGTGTCCCATTGTTCGGAGTGCTAATCGCCCTTGAGTATCAGGGCGACATTGTTCTTGGCGTCCTTCACATGCCCGTGCTGGACGAGACAGTTTATGCCTCGCATGGCCAAGGAGCTTGGCACGTCCAAGGGAAGAAGGCGCCTCTGCGCGCGGCAGTCTGTCCGGATCTCGCGCTTCATGAGGCGATGTTACTTACCAGCAATCCGGGTGATTGGAGCCAGCAAGACGGTGTCCACGTCCTTGACGAATTGATGCAGGCGACGCGAGCTTTGCGGACGTGGGGCGACTGTTACGGTTACCTGCTCGTTGCCAAGGGGAAGCCCGCGATCATGATCGATCCGATCATGAAACTGTGGGACGCGGCTGCCATTCTTCCTATCATCAGAGAGGCCGGTGGACGATTCACCGACTGGAGCGGCGTTGAGACTGTCCATAGCAGCCAAGGGATCGCTGCCGCGAGAAGCGTGCTTCCTGACGTGCTGCGAATTATCAACAGACGGAGATCAGGCGAGACCACCATGCGTGGAGATAGGACTAGCTAATGTTCATTGTCGACTTCGCCATCATTTGCGCGTTACCCGAGGAGTATGAACAGGTAGTGACCCGCCTCACCGGAGGCCGCGAATGCCAATGGGAACGGTGGAGATCCTATTTCTGCTACCTTGAGAACGAGAATGACCGACGCACCTACCGCGTTCTGGTCCTGCAACTCGACGCGAAGGGGAATCTAGCATCATTGCAGGCAACTGAACGTGTGATAACTGAGTTGAGACCATTCGTCGTTATGCTTGTGGGCATCTGTGGTGGCATCATTGGCAGCGTCGATGACCTGCAACTCGGCGACGTGGTCGTGAGCGACCAAGTGGTTTACTATGAGTCTGGCAAACAGCGCTACGGTTCGTTCGAATTCCGACCCGTGAAATTCGAAGCGACGTCTACCGATCCGAACATGTTTGGCTGTGGATTTCAGAGGGCCCCACCGGATTTTTGGGATGCCTCCAGCATGATAGCGGAGGTGAAGCCGGACGGTACAGGCGGCCGTCATCGACCGAGACCCCACTTCGGCATTGTATGCTCTGGAGAGAAGGTTATTGCATCGCAGAAGATTGCGGAGAAGATACGCAAGAAGTTTCCTGGCGCCGTTTCCGTTGAGATGGAAGCCGCAGGTGTTGCCCGGGCGTGCGAAGGGCAAAGATCGTCCTTTCTTGTCGTGAAGGGCGTCTCGGATTACGCCGATTGCAGGAAGGACGACCGGAATCGGGCTTACGCTGCGGCCACCGCGGCTGCGTTTGCGGTTTCTCTCATAAAGAGGAGTTGCCTTCCCCCCTTTCCTGTCAGACCTGATCCGACGCGGCTGCTTAGTGAGATCTTTCGATTTCGCCGATGCGAACCGACGCACGTGATCCTTCCCGGAAGGACAAATGAGCGCTTCGATCTAAGTCGACGATATGAAGTTGACCGAAGCACGCAGTACGCAAACTATCCGTACACAAGTCTGGACTGTGATTTTGACGACGTGATGTCTGCGTTGCGAATCGCCCCCGCGTTAGAATTCGTGGCCGGCCAGAATCACGTCCAATACATGTTTGATCGCGGCGACGAAATCCCGGCGATCACACACGAGCCGGCCAACTTAGTCGTCGTCGGCTCGTCCCCGAGCAATCTGCATACCGAGGCACAGATGCGAGACCTTGGCGCGTTCGTCCATTTTGGGCTTAAGGATCGTGATCTTGTTCCCGTGAAGGGCCCGCCATTCTCGGCAGAGACTCGTGCGGGCCACGGTGGGTTTCAGGCTTTTACGAACGATTACGCGTTGATCAGTGGTTTTCGCACGGACGAGCAGTCAATAATGATAATTGGCGGGTGTCGTGCGTATGGGCAGCTCGCTGCTGGCGACCTGTTGGCGGACGCCGGGTTTCTGGAACGTCTCCTGCATCGTGTGGGGGCTGATGATTTTCAGTGTGTTGTCAAGGCAGAGATCAAGGGGAAGTCGTTAGCCCGTTTCTTGCCGCGGATGCTCGTCGTGCGGAAGTCGATCGATCACGACTGGAGGGAGGTAGACATTGATCGCGGATTGTAGAAGATGGAGAAGGTGTCAGGGAGCGCTTCTCAACGGGGAGCAGTGTCTTGAGAACGCGGTTGGCCATGGAAAACGGTTCCTGACACTTTTTTGCGCGGCGATCCTGGTGGCTGCGTCGGGAGCGGTTTGCGTCCAGGGGGCCGAGAAGCCCGGCCCGCCCAAGGGCTTCGTGCCCATCTTCGACGGCAAGACCTTCCGCGGCTGGGAGGGGAATTTTAAGGCGTTCCGGATCGAAGACGGGGCCATCGTGGCCGGGACCCTCAAGGGGCCGATCCCCCGAAACGAGTACCTCTGCACGACCCAAAGCTACACCAACTTCGAGCTGCGGTTGAAGTTCAAGGTGCTCGGCAAAGGGGCCAACGCCGGGGTCCAGTTCCGCAGCGAGCGCGTCCCCAAGAGCAACGAGATGATCGGCTACCAAGCCGACCTGGGCGAGACGTGGTGGGGCTGCCTGTACGACGAGCGCCGCCACAAGCTGCTCACCGGCCCCCCCGAGGCCCAGCGGAACAAGATCATCCGCCAAAACGACTGGAACGAGTACGTCATTCGGGCCCAAGGCCGCCGGGTTCGGCTGTGGATCAACGGGCAGCAGACGGTCGACTACACCGAGCCCGACGGCTCGATCCCCCAGGTGGGCGTGTTCGGACTCCAGGTTCACCAGGGCGGGCCCATGGAAGCCTGGTACAAGGACCTCGTCCTGCGAGAACTGCCGGAGCACGAGTGATGGCCCGATCCATGGACCTGCCGACGTCGCCTCGGCGAACGATCGGCAGGGCTCAACCATAACCTGAGGAGCGGCCCGTGTCGCAACGCGAACGTTGGATCCTCTACCCCCTGTTGTTCCTCGCGCTGGGTACGTCCCTGCGCGACAAGCTGATTCCCTCCAGACTCCGGCCCCTGAGCGTCGACGCCGTCACCGTCCGCTGCGCCCAGTTGGAGGTGGTCGACGCGGACGACAGAACGGCCCTGCGCCTGGGTGCGGTCGAGCAAGCCGGGTACGTCGAGCTGTACGACAAGTTCGGCCGCTCGGTCCTGCTGCTTGGCCCGGACGAGAACGGCACGCGCTACGGGCTGTACGCCAGGGTGCCGGGCCGCGGTGCCCGCGTCCCCCTGAGCCTGTACGCCATGCCGGAGCTGCCCGCCGAAGCACCCCAGGCGGAATGATCGCGCTCATCGCCGCGTCTGCTTCCAGAACTCGTCGCGCATCGCCAGGATGTTCTCCGCCGGCACGTCGTACTGAATGTTGTGCACCTGGGTGAACACGAGGTGGGCCTCCGGGCCGAACTCGGCCAGGCGGCGGCGCACGTCGGCCCGCACCGTCTCCGGGTCGGGGGCGTTCAGGGCGTGCTGGGTGTCGCAGCCGCCCCCCCAAAAGGCAATGTCCTTGCCGTACCGCCGGACCAGCTCGGCCGGGTTCATCCCCCGGGCACTCACCTGGACCGGGTTCAGGGCGTCGACCCCCATCTCGATCAGGGACGGCACGAACGCCGAGACCGCCCCGCACGAGTGCATCACCACCTTCTTGCCCGCCGCCTTGATCCGGCCCACGGCCCCGGCCATGTACGGATAGATCATCTCCCGGTAGACCGCCGGGGAGATCATCGGCGCGTTCTGGGTCCCCAGGTCGTCGGTCAGGAAGACGATGTCGAACCACGGCCCGAACGACGCCAGGAACGTCTCGATCCGCCGCAGATACGCCTCGTGGAGCTTGGCCATGATCGCGTGGACGAGGTCCTTCTGGACCATCAGATCCATGAGGAACTGCTCGTAGCCCCGCATGAGCATCCCGGCCTGAAGGTAGTGCAGGCGCCAGAGCGCCACCACGGCCCGATCGGTCGCCTGGTACTGCTTCCTGGCCCGCTCGGCCAGCACGTCCAGCGGCTCGTCGTAGACGTAGGAGAAATCCCAGCGGTCGAACAGCGCGTCGAAGCGGTCGAGGTCCGCCGGCGACGTGATCTCGGCCAGCGGATTTCCGACCGGATCGTGATAATACGCGTTGGCGGCCCGCTTCGCGTAGACCACGCCGGCGGCGTTGCGGACCACGCTCGACCCGTCGGGCAGGTCCACCACGTCGAACCGCTCGGGAATGATCAGGTCCATCCCGAAGGGCGTTCGCCACGTCTTGGTCTTCTGCGACCCGAACCACAGGGGCTCGGCGTCGGTCCCCAGGCGGTCCATGACCTCGGGCTCGGTCTTGGCCACGAGCTGGATGAGGCACCCGCACTCGAGCGGCCCGTCGGCCAGGCCCATCTTCCGGCGGAGGTTCTGGTAGGGGAGGACGTGCACGCCGGAGCAATCGGTCGCGCCGACGTCGAAGGGGATGCAATCGGGTTTCTGGCGATTGAGCGTGGCCAGGACTCGCTCGCGACTGGTCATGGTCGATCTCCAAGAAGGACGGCAAGACTGCGGAAAGCGGCCGCCCCGGGCGCAGAAACCCGGCCCGGGCTGGGCAGCACCCTCAAGTCTACGGGATCGGCGGGCGGTTTGTCGAGCAGGGAGAAGGCAAGCCGGCGGTTCAGTGGAGGGCGGGCTCGGTTCCCAGGATCACGAGGGACTCTCGTGGGGTGCCCCCGAGAGCATGCGGATCTGTTCGGGAAGCCTGCCCACGTTGTCCCTGATCACTCTGCGGCGCACCGCGTCGCTTGGATAGGGGCCCGACATGGGAGTCAGTTGGAACGCCACGGTGGCCAGAGCAGAACGGAACCTTGTATACGATGGAATGAAACTCCGGGAAAGGGCTTGGAGGTGAATGTCGAGGATTCTCCGGACCTTTACGGCCTGTCCTCGGGGCCAGGCGAAGAACTCGGGCGAGGTCCGCCCTCTCTGTTCCGCGGCTGCCGATGTCAGGTAGAATTCTGTCCGCGTGGGCAGGCCGACCCCCTGCGCGAATCGCTTGTATTCCTCCTCGCGGCTGCACAGGAGGTTGAGCATTTTGCGGCCCAGCCCGATGCTCACGGAGCCTCGTGCGATCCCGACGAACCAATCCCCTGTGAACCCACCGCCAGGCAGCGGAGCCACGGCGAGGCGCTCGGCCAGCGCGGGCCGGCGGGCGATGAGGTCGCGGAGCTGCGAGTACCAGCAGAGGTACACGGCCGCGTCCTCGACCAGATCGTACTGCTGGGGGACCTCCGATCCGGGGAGGTGAAACAGATCGCTCAGGTGGTACACCTCCGTGAATTGACCTTCCTCGATTCTGCCCAGCACTCCTTCTTTGTTGGGGCAGAGGTCGTCGAAGAACTTGCCGCACAGGTTACAATGCGGATCCCGGAAATGCTTCTCGACGAAGCCTCCTGGAAAGCTCCCGGCAGTGCTCCGGATGTTTCTCACGTCGTGCGGGTAGCGGCCCGCCACCAGGGCGTCCATCAGCGCACAGGCCAGCGTCTCGCGTGCAGACTGGTCGAAGCAGAAAGCCGGTCCTGGAGGCGCCAGAGCAGCACGGCCTCTCGCGTGCTGAAGCACTTGGGCCAGCCTTCGAATCTGCCTCCAGGACTCGGGCGGAGCGAAGGGGGGCAACCCGATTTCGTCACCAGACTTGCTGATTGCCTCCAGGACGCCTCTGACCCAGTCGGTGGCTTCTTGCTCGGCCCTTGCCTCGTCTATCGGCAGAGCTTGTTGCGGACGGTACGACTCTTCCGCTGGCGGGATGTCTTTGCGAAAGGCCAGGAGAAGGACGTTCCCATAGTAGGGCTCCACCTCGTCGGAGTTCTCCAGGTGAACGATGTACTTGGGGAGTGGGTTCTCCTCCGACTCGCCCTCCTCCCTTCCGGAGGTCAAATACCTTTCCTCCGGGCTGGGTTTCCCCCCCTCGGCGGGCGCCGCCCAGAACTCGTCGACCGAGTAGATCACGGTGTGGTCCAGCGGCCCGCCCCGAAGCACCGTTAAGGAATCGTGAATCGCCTCGGAGTCGTTGGAGCCGAAGCGGACCACCGAGACGTCCGACTTGGTGCCCAGCCGTGATTCCGCCTCCGCGAGGGAACCGTAGGGGCGCCCAAACGCGGACATGATCAGCGTCTCCAGCGACTGGTTGTATTTCGACTGAACGCTCTGGGGGTTGTCGAAGTACTCGTTGAACAGGTAGAGGAGCAGACCTGGGCGGTGGATGTCGCCCGACTCGAAACCGACCAGACCTTCCAGGTGATCGAAGTCGAGGTCGAACGTGCGGGGATCGTCCCGACTCCACTTGACCATGGCGGGAACCGATTCCACGGTGGACACCGGCTGCTGCTGCCGGCCGACCATCAACCCTTCGCTACGGACCACAACCGAACGCTGGCCGAAGACGTTGCAGTAGCGGGAAGAGACCACGGCGTCGGCCAGCGACGCGGCCTGGTGAACCGACTCATTGGCCTCGCGCAAGTCCCCCGTGGTGCCGTTGATCACCAGATCCACGACGTAGTTCCGCATGATGTGCACGAAGGCCGACAGGAAGAACCGGCTGGTCGTGCTGCTTTCCCGCAGGAACGGGTAGCTCACCCCAATCAGGCTGACGTCGTCCAGGACGACCCGGCGAATGGGGATCTTCCCTGCCGCCTTCTGCTGCTCCATGATTTGCCAGACGATCGAGGCAAACTCCTCGGGCAGCAGCATGCCGCTCTTGAAATCCACCTCGATCAGCCGGGAATCGGCCGGTGATTCAACCTCGGGGCCGTTGCTTCGAGCTTGCCCCTCCGCCGGGTTCTTGTAGGGGCACGTCCAGACGTGAATCTCGGCCTTCGTTTCCCCGGCGAGCTTCGTCCAAGAGAGGCATTCTTCGTTGGAGACGGCACGAACGTCCTCCCATTTGAAGTAGCAGGGATTGGGTTTGTCTCTCTTGTCGAGTTTGCGGCCGAGCTGTCCGGAGATGCGATGCGTGACCGGATGACTGACGTTCGGCTTGGGAGACCGAAGAATGGACCGCTCCCCGAAATGAATCAAAAGAGCGCTTTCTCCCCTGCGAAGACCGGCAGCGAGGAAGTTCACGGCGAAAGTGGTCTTGAAGGTGCCTCGCTCGCCTTCCAGGGCAACGACACCTCCTCGCCTGAGGTCGCGCGGGAGGATCTTCTTGAACTCGTCCACGCCGAGGTCAAACTCCACATCGCGCCGCGACAGCTCCTCCTTCCCCGCCGTGGTCGTCGAGACGCGCCAGTGCAAGGACGGGTATACCACGACTCCCGTGTCCGATGGAATGACCGACTCCTCGGACACATGCCCTCTCGCCGTCAGGCAGAGCGCCGGATTGGTCTTCGCTGGCTCGGGGTCGGGTCTCTGGGGCGACCCTTGCGTTTGGCCTCCATCGGCCGGTCCGTTCGGCGGGACCTGAGGAGTCCCCGTCCCGCCGCCCCCGGTAGGGAGGTTATCCTTGTCACCGGGTCCCTCCCCCAGGGATAGGATTTTGAACGGGTGGATCCCGTGAACCTGCTCTATGTACCGGGATTTCTCGACTTCGAGGTATCTGACGAAGTACCCCTGTTCCTTCTTGGCCGTCAGGCGAATGACTACGTCCGCCAGCGTGGAGTCAAAGGGCGTCTTCTGGCTCGACTCCACGGTGAACAGGCCGAGGATCTGGTTCTGGCGAAAGAGATGGAACAGCCGATACATCTCCTCACGGTCGAGCATACGGTCGCCGAACATGTTCAGACTGTCGATGCACACCAGGTGGAGCGGCGGCCATTTCCTTTCCTCCAGATGCGCTCCTGAGTCGTCCTCCCGGGCCTTGCGGATTCTCAGGTTGTGCGTGTGGGCGGCCACCACGATTCGCTCCAACTGGCCGAAACGCTCCCGGAACAGGAGAGATTCCCCGGCCGCCGGTGACAGCGACCGTGACGACAAGGAAAGGACCAGCACGCGAGCCTTGCGGGGATCCTTGCCGGCCGGCTCGTCCTTGGACGCTTGTTTCGGCGGCTTGATCGGCATCCCTGCCAGAAGTGCACCGTACTTCTCCCTGCAATCCTCCGGGCACTTCGGAGGGTCGGCGTTGCCTGGGCCCTTCCGCAAGACGCAGTCCGGCGGCTGAACGAGAACCTCGCGGAGGACGTTGGCGAGCTCGCTCGGAGGGGCCGATTCATCCAGCGCGTGCAAGTGCCGGACTTCCTGCAAACAGTCCCGCCAACCGAAAGCCTCCGACTTCTTGAGGAGGTTCTCCACCGTCTCCTCCAAGGAGATATAGGCGGCGATCGCCTTGTTGTCACGATGGGCGCAGGCCACCGCGATCTGCATCGCCAGCGTGGACTTGCCCGACCCGCTACGGCCGCAGATCACAAGGTTTCCCGAGCCGGGGTCTCCCGTCTCCGGCAACTTGATGCCCCACTTCAATCCCTCCTTGCCCTTGTCGTGGTCCCGGTGGAGCAGGCAGTCCAGAGAAGATCCCAGCAGGATGCCCCTCCGCGGACCCGATGGTTCAGGATGGCTCATATCGGCTCCCCAAGGTTCCGGATTGCTTTGACCACCTCATGGATGTGAATGCTCCAGCACCAGCGGCTCATCCGCTTCTCCTCTTTGTCCCGCTTCTCCTGATCGGTTCTGCCCTGGTCGTCATGATCAGTGCGGCTTCCGGCATTCCATCGCCACGCGCTCTCTCCGGCCCACACGGCCCCTCTGCAATCGCATCTCTCCGGCGAAACACACTGCGCGACCCGGGCAATCCGCTGAACCGCCATGTGGACCTTCTCCACGTCCGGATCGCAGATTGCGTCTGCCAGATTGCGGTAATCGAAGAGCGACCTCCCGAAGACTCGGGTGCTCAGGTCCCACATGCTCACCGCCACGTGCTCCAGGTAGTCCTTGGAGAAGACCGGCTCATAGGTTTTCTCTCCCCACGAGTTGAATAGGTTCTCGTTCCACTCCAGAAGCCAGGCGCGAAGCGGTATGCCCATCGCCGCCATATGCTCCCGAACCCGCGCCAAGGCCACGGCGTTGCCGAACAAGTCGCCGACTACGGCCGCCAGGAGCTTCTCCCGGGGCCACACGACTTCCTCTTCGCTTGTGACTTCTTCATCGTCGCGCTTCACGAACATCCGTTTGCGGGCGATCAGCCAGTCGATCTCCTTGAAGGCCTTTCCTCCCTGGTGCCCGCACATCGCTTCAACCAAGGGAACGCGACTCGCGAGCCTGTCGAAAGCCGGGCAGTACTCTAGTTCCCGTTTGTCCTTCGTCGATACGACTCTCTCCAGTCGCTCCAGGAACTTCGCAAGTGCCGACGAGCCCGCGCCCGCCGACGCAGCATTGCCCGGCGCCAGCTTCTCTATCTCGTCCCGCGCCTGCCTCAGCGCTTCGTCCTCAAGAAACCATTGGCGCGGATCTTTCGGATCCCGCTCGCCGTGACCGCCACCGGCTGGTCCGACGACGACGAAGTACTTGAGGCGGGCCAAGCCCTTGCGATTCTTGCCTCCGGCCATGTCTTCTTCATCGAGATCCCCCAGGACGGTGCGGATCATCTTTGCGCGCTGCTCGACCTGCACGCCTCGAATCACGCGGCGAAAAGCCCCCACAACGTCGATCTTCCCCTCCGGCCGGATGTATTCGGGTAGCACGCGCCGGAATGCACTATCCATGTGATCTCCGACGAACAACAGGGTCGCGAGAAACCGCGCACGCACTTCCCCGTACGGTTCCACCACCTTGGCCGCCAGTTCGGGATCGTTCGGACCTTGTTCTGAATCGTGAGCCCTGCACACGCGCCCGATGATGCTCGCCAATTCCTTCGACGGAATTCCAAAAGAAGCGTGGTGTTTCGCGACCAGTTTCAAGGACTCCGCGGCATGACCCTCCTTCTCTTTCGTCAGCCCGATGTCGTGGAACAAAGCCGCTGCCAAGAGCACGTAGACCTCCACCGGCCGGAATTGGACTCGCCGCGAACTGCCCGACGAGCCCTCCTCGACCATCAGCAGGTTGTCCAGGTGATGCTCCACGTTGCGGATGTGAGGGTACGAGTTGTACGAGTCGCTCTTGCTCCCCAACGCCGGGAGCCATTCCGCCCACGCGGTCTCCCAATTCCGCATCAGTGCCCGGTGAAGGTCGGGGTCGGCCTGCTCCAGTTGGCGCCGCAGCATCTCTCGGGGGGCGGTCATGAGGGGTCCTCCGGCCGGGAACTCGGATGATGCCTATGCTAAACACGCTATTGCGCCCGGTCAAGACCCTATCCAAAAGCGTAATAGAGTAGATCACACTACAAGAGCGACACACGGGCTCGCCGGCATCCGCCGACCCAAGTGCCTATGCCGAATCGAGTTCCGATCACTAACCCCCCCGAGGGAGCCACCCAGGGAGCGGCCGCAGCGGCGGCTCGGGGCTTGGCGGGCTGGAGGCGCGGGCACGCTCCTGGAGCATGGGAGACGCCCTGCTCCGGGTGCAATCTCTCCGGTGCGCCCGTCGGCTGACGGCTGACTGCCGCAAACCGGCAAACAAGGAACGAATCTTGACACCCGGCGCACGGTCACTACATTGAGGGGGATGAGGAGGTTCCGCGCGTTTGCGCGAAACCAAGGTCACCTGAAGAATCTGCTCGCCCACGCACGCCTTTTCCATGGAGGACGCCCGATGAGAGTTCTCTTCACGAAAGCCTTCCTGGGCCATTTGCCCTTGGCTCTGTTGCTCATCGCGACGGCGGGCCCCGGACCCGTTCGGGCTGCGGCGCCGGGCGACGTGCCGTGGGCCCGGGTCGCCGAGAGCGACATCGCCGTCAAGATCGAGACCGACAAGCTCGAAGCCGTCATCCCCAAGAAGAGCCCCAAGCACTGGATGACCGGCATCGAGAAGGGGTCGTTTCTCGACAAGGCCACCGGCTTCCGCGAGGCCGGCGACGGGCTGTGCGTCATCGACTGGCTCATGGAGCCGGGCAGCGACGAGGCCTATGCCGATCAGCTTCGCGCCCCGGATGGGCACGGCGTCGGCCGGTACACGTGGCACGCGAACGAGACCGAGCCGGCAAGGCAGGCCTACGCCCTGAACGCCCATGGGAGCAGCCATCGCAAGCGGATGATCGAAGGACCCCAGCTCTGCCACCGGATGAAGCCCGTGCGGCCCGAGGTCATCCAGGGCAAAGACTTCATCGCGGTCAAGACGACCTACCAGTACGAGTATGCCGCCCCGGGCCGCAAGGCCGGGTCGCGCTGGACGCAGCTCATCGTGTTTCCCAAGGGGGAGCGGTACTTTCTCTTGATGGATAGGCTTGACACCGTCAACAATTCCCCGGAGATGTTCCTCCGCGGCGACATGCCGGGCTGCGTGCGCCACGAGCGGGGCGACACCTTCAGCGAGATGTATCTCAGTTACCTGAGCGGGCCCAAGGGGCTGCGCATCCCTTCCAGCGAATTCTTCACGCCCTTCCCGCCCGACTTGAAGTTCGGCTACCGTCGCGACACGCACAGGACGCCGGAGCATTTCATTCGCGCTTACCACTTGCGCGACAAGGCGACCGGCAAGGACGGCCCGTGGCTGGCCAGCCTGACGCTCGAGCCCGGCGTCGTGTACGAGGCGTGGTGCAGCCAGCGGCCCGGGGGCATCATCGTCATGATCGAGGAGATCCACGGCAAGCCGACGCGAGCGGGCGAATCGTTCAGCGCCGCCCACGTCGTCGGCTACTTCGACACGATCGACGCCATGCACGCGGTGAACAACCGCTACAAAGGCCACACCGCCCTGAGCGTCGATGCCTCGGGATGGCGGCTGGTGAAGTAAAGGGACAAGAAGGACACCTGTTGTGGCACGGTCGGGAGACCATTGGTATCTACACGTTTGTGCTAGCAATGCTAGCGCAGCTCGGATGGATAGAATGTGAGTATGTGCAAATTCCCCTTGTGTCCTATTGGCGTTGCACCGTCGGAAAGGTTAGCCGTTCCCACAGGGGCCACACATGGTCGGTCAGGCCGGCGGCCATGGCGGGAGTCCGCGGCAGCCATTGGCCGTTGGGGCCTCGTTGA